>Ga0065711_1002612_pt1 | contig 45390 bp, 23 predicted proteins | sample Hoacrofraction12_FD_59098 | JGI IMG/M metagenome (GOLD analysis project Ga0065711, IMG submission 59098) | Hoatzin crop microbial communities from Cojedes, Venezuela - Epithelial fraction 12 v2 (version 2) | ecosystem: Host-associated > Birds > Digestive system > Esophagus > Crop | place... | reverse complement strand
CCTGCCACAGCACTGTTTTCACATCGAGATGCAGCTCTGCACCAATCACAACGAGTTGCAGTAGCTTTGCCTATATATGGATTAGGGGTCTAACCATTCAGAAGCTGTAATTGCTTTGCTATATAAACCTTGTTTTGCTGACTAATAAAGGTGAACGATCATACTCATATTGGGGTGACATCATTACAACGTTTCCGTAACCCACGCCAACAGTTAATCAATTATAATTCATACCTTACCACTTCCCGGTACTGTACTCTTAGACAGGTAATTAGGCCTAACCATCATATCTAGAGCAGGGCTGAATCTCATCCTGCTTTGTTTAAGAAGCTTCTCTGGAAGCTTTTTGATTTATCCCGTGCTCCTGCTCGGAGAAGGCAGCAGCTTCCATTTGCGGGCTGTCGGAGAGGCGTTAGCCTGAACGACTGCAGTCTGCAGAATGCCGCTTGGACTCCACACACCAAGCACCTGCCACAAAAGCCTCTTGGAACACCCAGGTTAATGAGGTAAATCAGAAACTAGCCTTCGGCACAAGAATTTCTGAACATTTTATATACATTTGTGCACAGCTAGGCCAAATTCACTCAAGTATCTGAACAAGCTCTGAAGAATTTGCTATTTTTTAATGTTTACTTATAATTCTCCCTGAAATTGAAATTTTTTTTAATTATTGTGAAGTGCCAAGCACACAGGTAGTTCTTGAAAAATAACATATACAGAAAAATGCTACAAAATCACACTTCTGATGAAGAGCCAGACATTGGTCAGTACAAAATCTCTCTGACATCAGGGCACAATGTGATTACTACTAACTGTACTCACTCTCAAAGGTTGTGGATATGGCTTTACATACACTTTAAATAACATTTATGCAAATAAATTTAAATAAATACTTGCATAAAATTTTAAATAAATTATTAAAAAAAAACAAAACAAACAACAAAATCCTTGGTGCCCAGTGTGGAAGAGTTGCCCAGGGTCTATTTATGAAAACCCCTCTGGCCCATGGGAGCTGCAGCAAGGCTCGGCCACATGTGCGGACGAGGCTGGAAGCAGCGGCCAAGGTGAGGGAGGAGAGGCTGTTCCTTCCTCTGGAGAAGAAAATCCCCGTTTCAAAGTTTTTCTCTTTGTCATGGGAGTGGGACAGAGCTTCTGCCAAGTTCCCCTCCCAGTCACATCCTTCCCAGGCTCTCCAAGGTTGGACCTGAGTAGCTGTCTACAGTCAGCATTTTTTTTAATTATTATTTTTATTATTCTTGCAGAATCCTCTCTTTTGAGATAAACATCGAATCATCAGGCCTTCAGGCAAAGGTCCTGCTCAGTCCAGTAAGAGGATGACATTCCCCCATAGATACATATCAAAGGGTGCTGGTTTCAGCGTACCAGGATGGGCAGGCAGATACCTCCTAGTCTGGCACAAGTCTTCCCACATGAATGTTCAACTGCCTTTATTACAGACTGAACAGTGAGAAGAAAGACTTTTGGGGTGTTTAGATAAATATGTGCTTGCAGATGAACTAAACCCCAAAAGATAACATTCATGCGCTTCGAGGGGATCCTCGTGGCTCTATCTTGGAGCAGGGTGAGTGCTTAATGCAGAGGAAGAAACAGATCCTTTCTGAACCCCATGCAAGACCCAGATCTAGAACTGTATCTGGAGCTTAACTGGGGGACTCAGATTTACTGATTTTAAAAAGAAAACAAAGCAAAAAATCTGAAGCAAGAGCACCTCAATACAAGAAACGGCAACTCAGTAACTCAAGGCAAAAAACACCATTCCTTGCCAAACTGCATGTGCAAGTGAACGCTCAGAGAAGAAAAGAAAATTAAAATAATACAAGTGCTAGTGCAAGTCTGAATAAAAAGCTTAATAATGAAGGAGTTTGGAGTACTAGATCCTCTTGGCATGTCACGAACATTTAAAACAAGTGGGCACAGAAAAACAACTAAAACTGCCATTCTGAGATATCCTATAACTTGCAAGAATACTGCGCAATTCAAGTGCTCTTCATCCAGCAACAGCTTTTTAAAAAATACTATAAATAAAATAAACAAACAAAACAGGTCTCCAGCTGCCCACTGAATCAGCAGCAATGGCTCATCACAAAACACGGGGCAGTGAGAGAAAATAATTTCCTCCCATGATATGCATTCGTATCTGCCTGAAGCTGCCCACTCAGCAGCTAAAAGCAAAAGGAAAGCAGTAACACAGCGTGCCTGTTGACCCACACAAACTGAATCACAATCTAGAAAAACACCGGCTACAATAGCGATGATCCATCGGGGCCGGTTCCTCTCAGTTCCGCTTGTTTCGGACAACAGACAGGTACAGACACGCACCAGCACCCAAAACAACAATAGTTACATGAAGCAGGTGGCAGGATGCAGGATGTCTGTTTGGACGTTGAAATGTTACGGGGAGGAGAAGCTTAGCAAGTGATACAGAGAAGCACCTGCCCCACCTGAGGATGGAGTCAGTGTTTTGTGAGGAGTTGAACCACGATGCTTGAGTAGCTTTTACAGTCTTTGGTCTATGCAAAGAGGAAACAAGGAAACCAATTTTAGCTGGACAAGCTACCGGAGTGCACAGAGATGAAAGTGAATGTTGGTGCAAACGTTCCATAGGAAATGAAGCCAAGGCACAGGGATGTGGCGTGACTTAGGCTACAGCTCCATGACAGACAGAAAGGGAATTCAGCTCTTGTATCTCCCAAATTAGCTCTTCCTTCATCTCAGCCAGAAGACCTGACACATACTGACACAGCATTCAGAGCCCTGGCCAAGCCAGCACCAGCTTCAGCCTTTAAAGGCCCTTCCAAAGCCTGGCCCTTGCACTTCCAAAGATGAGCGATTACATATTTAACCACTACCTGAACTACTCCCATCCCATTATCACACCCAGGACCCCAAGGAATATTTTGAGATATGCAAGCAGCCTCTGAACAAATTTCTATCAGACTGGCTTCAACCAAATTTGTGCTATCTTTCAGAAACACAGAAATCCAAGATTTCTTCTGTGCTTGAACCCAAGCCCTGTTCTGGTTTGCCATGATGCCCTCCATCACAGAGCCTTACTGGTTTGTAGGTTTTATGGCTTGTTTATTCCTTTCTTAGCTCTAACTATACATGTTTCATTAAACCATGTCTAGTTTTGATCTGAATCGTAAGAAAGGACCACTTTGTTAGTTCATTCCAATGGTTAATCCCCTCTACAGTTCCCTTTAAGCTTACTTCTAACGTGACTAAGCCTACTTCTAATGTGACTATATCTGACCTTAACTAACTGTTAATATTTCTTGTTATACTTGTCACCACTATATTAAAAAGCCCCCTACAGGTACATTTAATATTGCAGTCAAGTGACATTTGGTCTTTTATTTCAATGAGAAAGACTGCCTTAAGGATGGCAATCTTCAGCATTTTTCTAAGCCTTAAAATTATTCTTCTCTATTCTTTTCCAATGTCATAACACATTATCTCTGTGTGCATTTAAAAGAGCCAGCCAAAAGATAATCTAAACCTTGACCTCTTCCTACTACCATCAAAGGAAAACAAAAGCTTAGTTGTCCCTAGTATAATTTTTTTATAATTTATTATTGGACTATTGACTGTGAATTACTAAGCAGGTGTCACACATGAACACTGAATCATTGGTGCTAAGTGCTGTGCAAAAAAACCAAAAGACACCAGAGCTATGTCTAAGGGACAGAGCAAAGGACCAGGGTGGTGTTCTTCCTGCATCTCCTCGCACAAGGCGACCGCTTCTCAGCTTCTGCAACTGTAAGGTGCTGACCACGACCATAAAGTGCTTCAGAATTGCTCTGAAAAGTGCTCTGTATTTTTTATCTTAGGGACTGTGTTCTGTGAAGAGGATCATGTTCATAGACGGCTCCCAAAAACATGGAGCAGCCTGCACAGCCCCTTTCACAGACCCAAGGTCTATGGGTGCTTAATAGGTATCAGCATCCACAAAGGTTATAGATCTATTGTTACCCTGTGTTTTATTACTAAGGGTTGGTTTTTTTAACAAAAAAAAAAAAAAGCAATTGCTCGACATTTAAAACCTATGCTAAACTATCTTTTCTGAATTGCAGACCGTTGTTGAGCTTAGTTGTCAAATGTTTTATGAGATGGAATATACATCCTCCACGGATTAGCTCATCACACTTTGAACTCCATGGCTAGCCTGCAGCAGCACACACGCTTTGGACGTGATTAGCCCTTTTCCAAACGGTAGAGCATTATACCTCTGTGTCTTTATTAGCAGCAGAAGTTAGAAAATTTTATATTTGCTTTGGCATCTTCATGGTTAACAGAAAGGGAAACTTAAACCATACCTAAATCAAGCAAACTTCCTTCTGTGTATAGACTCCATTCCCAGTATCATGAACAGGTACTAATGCCTGAAATATTGCTGAATGGCAAACCGAGTCTTGATATTTTTTCCTTTGTCCAGAAGCAGCCAACAAATGCAAGAGAAGCAATAAAAATAGACAAGAAATGGCTTTTTACAGTCTGACTTACATAAGGAGGAAAAAAAATTACTTTTCCCATATACAATGTTTGCAATTTTTAAAAGTGTGAAAATCAAGTTTTATAGCATTTGAAGTAAATGAAAATCAGCTTTGGCCTTGAATATTGGGCTTTGAACATTCTTAGTACATTTTGCGTCAAACTTTTAGGTTTCATGCCCCTGTACTCGGCACTGGTGAGGCCGCACCTCGAGTACTGTGTTCACTTTTGGGCCCCTCACTACAAGAAGGACATTGAGGTGCTGGAGCATGTCCAGAGAAGAGCAAGGAAGCTGGTGAAGGGTCTGGAGAACAAGTCTTATGAGGAGCAGCTGAGGGAGCTGGGGCTGTTTAGCCCGGAGAAGAGGAGGCTGACGGGGGACCTTATTGCTCTCTACAACTACCTGAAAGGAGGTTGTAGTGACGCAGGTGTTAGTCTCTCCTCCAAAGTAACTAGCGATAGGATGGGAGGCAATGGCCTCAAGTTGCATCAGGGGAGGTTTAGATTAGATATTAGGAAAAATTTCTTTACTGAAAGAGTGGTCAGGCATTGGAACAGGCTGCCCAGGGACATGGTTGAGTCACCATTCCTGGAGGTGTTCAAAAACCGTGTAGATGTGGCACTTCGGGACATGGTTTAGCAGGCATGGTAGTGTTGGGTTGATGGTTGGACTTGATGATCTTGGTCCAACCTTAATGATTCTATGATTCTAAACACATACAGGTAAATGCCATGGGCTTCTGTCATCTGCTCTGCACACAAACTTAGGGACTACCAAGGATGAGGATTTAGAAGAGCGAACTGTCACTATCTGGGCAACTTCATCCTTAATATAATGTCAGTTATGTCAAAGCAGCTATAGCAGGGATAGGTTTGACTCCTACTGTCCTACAGGTGCATACAACACTTCTGAAATATGTTTCAATCAGTGCTTTATCTGAGTTTAATGCAGGGTTGCCAGAAATACACATAAAGGAGCTATTTCAACCTCTTTTGGCAATCAGGTGCATGGAGAAAAAAAATGTGAAAAGGACCTGAGCTCCAGATATACAATGCTCATATCCAGACACTTAATAAAGCACCAAAGAGCCTGTACCTGAAAGCAGAAAAATGTCCAGTTTTCTCTGGTTTGATCTTTTTAATGTCCAGGAAATTAAGATTTTCAATGTATTTTGACAGGAGACAGTTCTATATCGAAGACCTGATCCCATCATATATTTCTCTTCTATTTTAAGCAGCGTTCAGGATGGCATGCTGGGGATAAGGGTGAAGAATGTTCCCTGCTCCCCACCATGTGTCCACATCTGGTGGAGAAGTACTAGTCTCAGCATTTCATCAAGGCGAGGAGAGCCTGAATATCTTGCCTAAGGTCACCGAGGGAGGCAGAAGAGCAAAAAAGTAAATAAAACCTCCCAAGAACTTGGGTGGTAACCCAGGAAATATTACTGAGCTTAACATGTTGCAGAATTGGCATGGCAGGACCTTTTCCTAATTTGATTAGAGCTGGACAAAAAGAAATAAAAATCAGAGTTTCCACCTGGTGGGAGCTGTGGCTGTTGCTCTGTATTAAGATACAGTGCTGGAACACCCAATGGAAAGTCAAAAATGCATTGATTTGGATTTTGACAACACTTGGGGCCATTTTCACATGGCAGAACTTTGCTAATGTGCTTTACAGAACTGTGTCTCAGGTACTTCATGTCCCAGTCTCTTTTCTGAGCACGTCCTCTCTCACGACGCTGTAGCCGTGCAATTTCTGTGGTGCACCAGAGTCACTGAATCAAAGAGGAATCTGTGTTCTATCATGCAAGGTCCACTTCAGCCAGTGAACACCACCATCAAAAAAGGATACATATAGAAGGGTAAAATCATAAACACTCTGAAAGGTAAGTTATGAAACTGTTATCGAGAGGGACAGAATAATACTCATTTACAAAGAATCATTTAATTTAACAGAGTCAGAGCAAACATCCTACGGACCTGTTCTACATTTATGTGTAAGCCTGCAAACCAGTTGCGTAGCAAACTGCAATCACATGCTATAAATGTAATCAGTTACAGAAAGTTCTACCCTTAGGTATTATTAGATAAAATTACCAGCTTTGGATCTTCAAAACACAGCTGAATGAATTTTGAATTATTTTTCTTCTACTCTAATGATTTCCAACTCTGAAGTCTAATATAAAAAATCATGCCAGGAATACATGATGCTGATTAAACTCATCAGACTTACAAAAATCAAAGATTTTTTTTAACTTCTAGCTCCAGATGTACATATATATCACTGTTATCACATCCAGAGGAGTCTTACGGCATGTGAGCAATACAGAAGAAGCGCAAACAAACAGGGAGAGCAAGGGGCAAGGAAGGAAAGGGAATAAGGATTGTCAGCATTAAAGTTCACTGTGTCAAACAAACCACTTAAAGGTATCTTCAAACTACCTACTATAGCACTTTATGTACCTGCTCCAATTTCCTCATTCAGGTAAGATTTATAGATTTGAATACAGTATGAAACCAGCCCAAAACCAAACCTTTCCTTATGCCAAATGATTCTCCCTTTGACTTCGAATCAGTCTTTGCAGTTAAAAAACAAGTACCATTGAAATCTTCCTTTGTTCCGGTATAAAACTAACACAGAAACTCAAAGCCCTTTACTATTGGACTATTGAAGAGGAGCAATCTGAAAAATCTTCTACCAGAGCTCTTAGCTGCAAAACAGAAGCACTAGCGTTTATGTTCCCTCTTTGCAGCATTGCTGGGATTATATTGCTGAAATTGCCAGATTTTGAAGAATTATGTGTCATACAAGAACTAAGGAATATTGTCACTATAAGGACTAATATGTTATCCTAACAACCCTTACACAGCCTTCCATAAAGTGTATTTGACACAGCCAGGTGAACCGATAGTAACATTTAACTGTGGAGCAGAGGCAGACGTACTTCCTACCGGCTCTCTTGGAAAGGATCCCTGTATATTTTTGGGATGCTATGACAAACGATCTCTGTGACATTTGGTGTTCTGGAGTAGCTGCAGCAGAGCCATATATTGCTGATAAAAGTTTCCTGGGGACACTTACTGGAGCTTCACTGTCATTGCTGAACCATGACACAACAACCTGTGAGCCTGACGCGATGTGGGCTGCCAGAGCTGGAAAAAGAGCTATCTACAGCTAAACATAGAGCACCCAAAGCACACCGCTGGCTATTTCTAAGTACAAGCAACAATAATCTTGAATATCACCAATTCTTCATGGTAGAATTAAAATACTGTATTTGCCTGATTTGACTATGCAGCTCAGAAAAGCTAGAAAAAAGGCAGGACTTAGTAGCTGAGTTCAATCAAGATCTCAAACATACTTGAGTTGGCCTAACTCTGCTGCCAGTGAACTCCGCAGTACAAACCTGACTGGATTTTATGGGATATGACCCATCATGAATGTTTCCAGAAATCTTACTCATTCGGATTATTGATCCAGTTTATAAAGGCATTTAAAGAAATAAAGTCTATTCATATTCAACAAAGCATTTGAATGTTTCATTTTAATCAGATGTGTTGGTCACAACTAACAAACGTCTTCATGCCATCAAATTCAATAAAAAGCAAGTAGTCACAGCCATTTATACGATGAAAAAAACCAAACCATGGCAAATAAGGGTGTCATTCACCTTTAGCTGTAAACTAATGATTAGATCATGAGCTTAGGCAGAAGGAGACATAGTTGAAAATCCCTTCTTAACTTGAGATCCAGTTTCCCAAGCAATCCTAAAAGCATTCCAGACTGGGTTCAAGGTGGCAGGGATAGTGATTGTATCCCTGCCAAGTCCTTTTATAAATTTGGCCTGCTTAAACTATTCTCTGTCTGCGTCTAATATTCCCACCAATGAAGCACTTGTCTTGATGCACAACAAAATCTGCAAACACTCAGAAAGAAAACAGATGCACAGACGTACAGACTGTGGGTTGTATAACTCAGGCTAAAGCTTCTTTAAAGTACTGTTATTCTTCATCACAAAGAAGAAACAAGCAACTTGTAATTTTAAAACATTTGCTAGGCAGCTGTCTGTTAATTTATTGAATTATTTTCTTTTAGTAATATAAGATTAAAGCAAAACTAGATCTTGCCAAGATGGATGCTTTTCCCTTGACTATTCTTTTTATTATTTTATTGAAAATGCTCATTAAAAAGACCAGAGAAGTAACTATCAATTCAAGCAGCATTTCCATGATTTAACTGGGTCTGTAGTAGAGTTACTATTAACTTGAGATTCAGATCTAGGAGGCCTGACTCTCTTCTTGTGCCTATTTTATATCTATATGAACTCTATGGGGTTCAACCCAGTCACTCCTGATTCGAAAAGATCTAAGCAAGATAGGAACTGAGCCAGTGTTACACTGAAGTACCTGAGTCCCCCTGCATGGAGCCCATGAAACACATCTATAGATGTTTAAACAAACCTAGTAAAACTAATTCCAGTTTTGCTGAACATAGGAATGATTTTGTATGGAAGCCAAAAGCTGAGTTCACAATACCCAGTAAAATACCCACACTTTTAAAGAAACAGAAATGAACTTCGTGCCTTCCGGATCTGACTGTGATTTGTACTCATCATTAAAACACTCCTCGAGGGCACACTACGAATCAAATAAATTACAAAGCCTTTATTGTTATAATAGGTTAAAAGGTTCCTGTCAAATTCTCTCTCCCAATTTGTAAAGCCATTACTGGTTTTGATAACTCTGAAATTCTGAAACAGAAATCACTTTTCTTATCAGAGTGACTCTCTTGCCTTAAAACCACAAAAGCCCTAATAGCGAGGAATGACTGTTTGTACCAGAAGTAACATTTTTATTCATGTCTTTCTTTAAGGCTACATTGCAGCAGTTCACCAAAATCCAAACCACGGTTAGTTTGAAATCACCCTCCTGCAGAGGTAACTTTAAAAAAAAAAAAATCCAGAAAATACACAAAAAGAAATCTCAGGGTGCATAAAAATCTTGCATCTCCCTGGGATGATTTCTGGGATAATTCTGTCCGAAGGAGAGGAGACAGGCAGCTGTGCCCTCCCGAGAGCAGCAGCTCCTGGGCTTCCGACGGAACACACGAAATCAGCGGGATGGCTGCGCTGGCCTGGACAGCCAGGCTCTCTGACCGACCGATTCATTCGGGGACGGTAACTCTGGTGCCAAACCTTGCCGTGGCTTTTACACACACTGCTAACAGACACCTAAAACTCTAGGAAATGAAAACTCTGGACACAACAAAGGGCCCACAGGTTCCTGGCATGTCTGTTCACTGCACCGGGAGACCACGAGCGTACCAGGACTAACTGCTTTGTGATAATCCTCGAAGAAGAAATGACTACAAGGGGCCCTTCAAATGCTTTGACGTCGTTAGTCCTTGCACCGTACCTTGCCTGGTACAGTATCCGTGAGACGCTGCAAATGCACCATCACTGTGCTGGCCATGCAGAACGCTCAGCTCCTAACGGGAGGAGTGGGCTGAGTGTGTTGGGTGCAGCTTATGCCTTCAGCTGGTAGGGGGGAATATGGCCAGTGAGTGAGCCAGCCGGTGTGGAAGCTCACGACCTTTGAGAGGTCTCTCTTCCTTCTTATGTCTGCAAGCACCTTCATGTCTTCCCTAGACAGGTGGTCGGTGTGACTGTTGTTGAACATGATGGGTGGTCGGTGTCACTGTGGTTGAACACTCTGTGAAGTAAAGCTTTACACCTCTTACGCAAAAGCTCTTGTGCACCTGAGCTGACGAACTTACCCAGAATGTTAATCACTCCAAACCACAATGACTCCTTGAGGAAATAACGCTCTGCCAGCTCACTGCTCATTTTCCTACTACCTTGATGATACTACCATTTTTTGTCAGAAGCATGGATTATTATATATCTTGTTATAGAGAATTTCTAAAGCAGGAATATTTTTTAAACCAAATGTACTTTGGACCATTTGTGTGGTTTGTTTGCTTTCTAGACTGCACTCCTTTTGAGCAATGCAAATAGAGTTGTACTCTCAAGTCTTGTATTTACCATGCTTTGTTTTTCACTTCTGCAATGTATCTCCCTCCAAATTAACTCTCAAGATATTAGGCACCACTAATTCTGAAATGCAAGGAATGTACATCCGAACACCTGTTTCCACTGCAAACAGAAAGAAGCCATAAAAGTTCTGGGATCCTCCCACATGGATTTTAATGGTCTGTACATAAAAAGAGCACCATTTCAGTTTAGTCACTATGTTCAAGTACACAGGTACAAGAATGCCAGAAAAAGCTAAATATACCTTCCATCACGGTGTCATTTATACAGAAGCACTTTACTTCTCCAGCACACAAAGAATTAAAATTAACCTGAGTTATGAGAAGCTGGCTTAAGCACAGAGCGAGCGCTACCTCCCAGCGCTCGCTCCCCCAAAGCTGCTGCCGCCAGTGCCTCACGTTATTGCATATCAGGCCGTTTTCTCTGGCAGCCTCTTCCCATTCCCTGTCCAACAAGTTTAGAGAGGGGATTGCTGCTCGAGAGTTTCAGCGTTCGCAGCAGGCCTGCTTACACAAACTGCAGATCTGGTTAAGGTGGCACCAGCTCCCCGGCAGACCTCGCCGCTCCTCAGCTCTGCCCAGTCTCACCACCAGTCGTGTCCTGCCCCAGGTTTGGGGGGGTTTTCACTCTGAATCAAGCATCTTGCAAGAACAAACACTCATTCACAAAAAGTATCTCACAGATCCAGGTTACAGCACCGTCAGAAAAAGAGTTAAACCAAAAGGTGTGATCCACAGGTGTGATCACCGCGTAGCCTGTCTCCTGCGTCCCGGCGGTGCCCAGCCTATCTGCCTGGCTCAGGAGATAGCTCACCTGCATTGGGTTACAGCGCGGCTCTTTTGTTTACCATCATCCCTCTACTTGTCTTTCCTAGGCTCCTGCTCTCCTGATTGTTAAACAGAAAAGGGAAGTAGAGCAATTGTGTAACACCTTCCCTTTTTTAACCTGAGACAGAGACAGCTTTTATTAGAGACTCTATGGCTGGTGAAAAACAGCCCTTTCTGGTTTATCTGTGCTTGTGGAAGATGGTTTTCTGCAGGCCACATCTACTGCCCTACATTTTTCTGACTGATCTCTGCGTTTTCTGGCTGTGCTTTCATTCAAGGATGCAGGGCAGAATCCCTTGAGTGAACTATCAGCTCCATGAAAACCAAATGACGAAACGCTCATTGACCCCAGCATCTCCTGCTATTAGAACTTGCCTGAAGTGTGGTCCACTATATTCAGATTTGCTACTTGTCCCAACATCTCATACTCATCCAGAAGTTACCACCTTTCTGTTCTTCGTTCCAGTCTTAAAACAGACAGAGTAAGTGCCTTCTCCTTTGCAGACCCTCTCCCGCATCAGCCTTCCTGTTTATGTCCCCTTACTGATATGCTATTCTTTAAAACTTCATCCTCCGCTGATGTTTTCATCTGTTCGTATTTCTCTTTTATGCTCCTGGTTTTCAACTTTTAGCTCCTCTCTTTTTTTATGTTTGTCTCTTCTTTATTTTTCAGCTTCTGAACTGTATAATTTAATAATCTGGTTACAAGCTTTACTATACAACTTTTTAGGCTTTTAATTATATTTATGGCACCTTTCCAAAACATCAAGAACTGCAATTTTTCAACCTAAATGGAAAGTCTCCAGGAAGATACCAATTAATTCTTTTGCTCTGGCTCTGCAAATTATGACTTTCTGTGAGAGTCTCCACACAATTCTGTAACCTGCATTATGCAGGAAGTTGCATTACTAAAAATGTTCTTTCTGGAGTTATAAATCTTCAGGTGATGGCATGGCTCAGTTGAATGCAGTGCCAATTTTTTCCAGTAACTTATGGATCCATAACTTCACACAATGAATCTGGGCAATGACCTTCACTTTAACAGCTGATGCAGCCAAAGAACCATCTATCACAAACATCCATATCAGCCTCAATAAAATAGTCTGGGCACTACAACAAATCACTAGTTGAAGGTTTGCACTCCAGAATACATCTGTGATGACAGAGCATCAAAAAATCCCACTAACTTATTTTATAGCCCACAAACATCTCTGTTAAACTCACTTTGGTAGAAATAACTTGTAGAGGAAAGGTATCAGGCTGCATGGACACACGCAGGTCCTTTTTAATACATTAAGCTCTGCTGGGCACTTATGAACCAGGAATTCTTGTAAAATCAATTTGCTAGGGAAAAAGTCCTCAGTGCTGGCTCAGTCAGAAAGGCTGCACCTGAACTGACTGGTTCTGGAAGATGCACGAAGAGGCCATGTATATACATCACGGACATGGCTGGCATGTCAACTTACAGCCCAGAACACCCATCAGGGAGTGCAAAGCAATTACATATCCTCAACTTGACAGAAGGGAGGGGCTGGAATTTGCTTTCTCAGTCATTCAGTACTCTGGTTGCACAGGGTCTGAAATAACTCCCACATATTAATAATGATCCTATTGATTTACAGGGATGGTTTATGCTCAGAGAGACCAAACACCTGCATTTTATAAAGCCATAGTGGATTTCAGCCTCTACATACGTAGAGGCTTTGAAACGTGCTCTGAACATCAAAAAATCTGAGCTCTTCACTGGGACAGAGGTTGCACGAAGTTTGCTATCAATAAGGTTGTATGTGTCATGGTTGTATGTGCCACTGGTTTTAATGGTAAGATTTTCATAGCCCAAGATGAACAGACATACCCAACTCAAAACATTCTGAAAGGTGTACTTATTTTTCTATATTTTCATTAAATCAAGTTTCTGTTCTCAGTTACCTTTGTATAAAATCAGAATGAGCTTCAGGTTGAAGAAACTGAGAGTAAAAACTGATTCAGTTTTCATTTTTTTTAGAGAAAAAAAAGTATTGCAGGAAATAATCAGAAGACTGACAGCTTATCTCAATCCTTTTTGTTTTACAATCTGTTAGCATTTCAGACCTGACAGCCTCTGCCAAGGTACCAAATCATGGTACCCCTCGGCTCTACATGCTCTCCTCCCAGAAATGGAGGAGGAAGCCAGGATTCTTACCGAAAAACCTGGCAATCTAAAGTTAGGGCACAGCACATTGCACGCAGAAGGCTAAGAATAACAGGACAAACTCACGAGGAGAGAAATAACAATAAAATACAGGAACTCTGGCTCTCCCTGCACAACATTACCTAATTCTAATGTCACGAAGGAGAAAGCAGTGTGAACGTGTGTGCAAGAGATAACAGGCTGTCAAAGCACCGCTTCTGTTCAGCGCCAGAAAATTAAAGTTTGATTATTCAGTAGAAGCCGAGCTGATCCGAGAGTCACACCAGTGTCCAGTTCACAGTGCAACTTACCTTCACAAAGAGCTCAATTTCAGGGTCCTTTCCTTCCCCATTAGCAGGAACAGAGTCTGTCATTTTTCACCCTCAAGGCTACCGGCCGATCTTGGGTTATTAAGTGGTAAAAGGAGGTTTCAACTGCACAGCGGGTAGCTTTCCCTTCCGAACAGTTCTCACAAAGCTTTTAAAACATCATTTATACTGATAAAGCTTGAAATCAGCAGAGAAAACAAGTTCGCAGGTTAATAAATAAATGATAATAAGAAGAAAAGGCAGGCAGCAGAGAAGCAGTCCCTGTCACGGTTGTGTAGCTCCTCAGAGCAACAAGTGCTGCTGTGCTCTGGTACAGTATCCTCATCTGTCAGGGCTGCAGTTCTCACTGCCTGCCCAAAATAGCCCGGAGCATAAAAAAAGAGGGTGGGGTTAGCTCACAGGGGAGGAGACAAGCTCCTGGTACCTACGGCAGGATCAGGCTCTGAGCAAATAGTTCTGCTCTTCCCCATTTCCAGTGTTTCTGTTGTTCTCTCCTGTATTCTACGGCCGGGAGCACCAGTCCCTGTCACTGGTGAAGAGGGAAGGTCCGCAGCAGGCTGGTTTCATTGCTGTAAGCAACAGGGATGGTTTTTCCTTCTTTTCTGAAGGGTGTTTGTCCTGCTTCTAGCTGTTCAAAATGCTAATACTGTTATTGCTAAGAATGGTAAGGAAAAAAAGAGCCTAATTTCTCCACCCTGTGCATTGGTCGTTGCATCGCTGGAAGGAGCGTGCAGAAAAGCAGAGCTCTGCCTCTTCGAAAACCGCTGTGTGTGGCACAAAGCAGTACAGAAGCCAAATCTGGATATTCTTGAGTGAGAAAAGCACCCGGGATGCCACCACTCCTGGTAGAGTTCAGGAGCAGAAAAACATGAATGGGGTTACGCAGGAGAACGGATAGCTACAGAGCCCTGGGAAAATTAAATATTCAGGTCCAATAACTACTCCTGGATGTGTCCCTCAGAGTGCTGGCTGTAGAGGGGGGACAGGAGAGTGATGATACGCTGGGGTGGAGCCTGTTGTTGACACACTGTCATCATCTATACTCCCCTCTTTTGCCCTGCATCCCTTGTGTGACTCAGAGGTCACCCCACAAGTGATCCCAAGCGAGTGAAGGCACAGGCACTTGGTGCCTTCCTGCCCTCGGAAAGTCCCTTCCTTCGCCTCTGCCCTCCCTGCCTTCCGCTCCTGCTCTGGGCTGGCCGCAGCTCCGGCTCGCAGGCTGTTGGTAGCTCGCGCTGCCAGGCACGAGCAGATTTACTTTCTCCTTCTGACACAGTGAGGCCTTTTGGGTATGGTTTTGTCATGATCAAACACTCGCCTTTCCTGAAAGTGCTCTTAGCTGTGCTCTTTCACAATGATCTGTGTTCCCTCCCGTGACCTCTAGGCATTTGACACAGGTCCAGAGCAGCAGCAGCCAACATCGCCGCAGCTCTTTGGGCAAACTCTGCAGGGATTGCCCACAACCGCTGCTTCGTGTGCCCTTCACAAAGCACTGAAATGGTTAACAAGTAAATCTCATTACGCTGTTGCAACTGTAATTACAACATAATCAACATTGTAATTAGTGTAAAAGTGTGCTTATGTTTTTTAGATCTAATTAGCACTCATTCAAATAACTAGAAGGTTAACTATAAGAGAATTAAGTGTTATTACTCCTTTGATTTCAAATCTTTACATGTAATTCTTGGACTAGGTACATTAATTACCAAACATTTATAGTATAATTATTCTTAGGCCTACAGGCAAACTTCCAAGGACATGGCCTAAGTGTACTTACATGTAGAAAAAGAATCATCGCCTTGTAATTACATATTACAGTTATAAAAGTCTGCCAAAAACATAAGTGTAGTCACCATAGCTCTAAAATGCATCCCTAAATAATATTTTATCAACTACATGATTATAAGCTTTTGTTTTTGCTGAAAAACTGTTTTGCTTGAGCATCTCATGCGATGATGTAATTTCCCTTGAACGAGGGCTCCTGGAAACAACGGGCAGTGGGTCACCTCGACTGAGGCTACCTGTAGCTCCAGCCTCATTGAAAACCCTCTTTTCATATAGGCAAGTGCTTTGAACGATTTGTGTCACAGGAGCACATATATCAGCTCTGGAAGAGAAAACACTGCTAGCTATGAGAACAGCAAGGAGGCAATACCTCTAATGCAAAACCAAACTGTTGAAATAAAATCAGCATTGAAGATGTCGGTACTCGTAAGATGTGATTCATGTGACCTATTTAGATGTCTATTTTAGAAAGAAAAAACGTGCCCTAGAAGTGCCTACCGTTTTCCACTAGTAATGAAGGGAGCCCAGGGTAACAAGCTCAGAGAAAGGCATTCTAATGGTCAGACAAATCCTGCCGCAATTATTAAGTAATAGAAATCTGTGGCTTTAGTGCCCGATTTCTATGTATGTGTCAGCTCTCACTACAGAAGTTGTGCACGCCTTGTGTTCTGAAAGTTAAACTCCAGATGTTGCAATTTTGGTAGAGACTCTACATGTCAAAACATTTAAATCCTTGCTTCCCAATTACTGTCTGGGTTTAGTGGTGTATTATAATTAGTTCACAAGAGGAAGATTATTGTGCTGAGGCTCAGCAAAGCAGAATGGAAACTGTGCAACACGGAGAAAGGGAGCTAAGGTGCCCTGAAGTTGTTTCCATCTTGACCCAGATACAAATTACTGCAGGAATGGACCAGACCCCGTCTGGCTCAAGTTGCTTCTGGGCAGCAGTGCCCCTGGAAGGACCCTTCCCCACCTGCTTTTGCCCATGAGGCATCACCCTGCACTCATCCCCTGCCCCAGGACTTGATGTGGCGTACTCAGAGGCTACAGACGCTGTAGTGTGAATACCACGCACCTGGTATTCCAGCCTTGCTTGCAGGTATCCAGAGAGAATAACCCTGCCCACCTTAAAAAAACTCCGATTTTCAAAAATGTCCCTGTGAAACCCCTAGAAGAGACCAAGTGTCGTGGTTTAACCAGGACACCAAACAAAACAGAGTCCTTGTTCTTCTAAATGTCGTGTTCTTTAAAATAGATTCTGAAAGCTGGATTTAGGATAAAAACTTCAGAAGCAATGAGTAGGAGGAAACATATATATATATGCACACTATTTCAGGAACCTATTCATGCATTTACTGCTTTGCTGTCATATAAAACTGACTTATCACTTACATCTGGGTGGAACCTTTTTGAGTATAATGGTTATTATTGCCTACGCAGCTCTGTTTTGTGTTATGAAATCACTCATTCTTCAGCCAAATTAAGGGCAAGATACTGATAAATAATTAGTACACTCTCATTTTACTGCAAAGAATGAATCGCTTAGTTTGGCCTATCATTTTCTCACAAGTCAGAAGTAGCAGAGGCTTTGAGTTACGTACAAGGACATTAGACACTGAACTACGAACTCTTCATAAGCCAAGTCATTATAGTTTGAGGTTTATGAGATATATAAATGAATATGAGCACGTCATCCCATTAATAAAAGAAGAGGACAGCTTCAGAAAAGGAACAGCCACATCTCCACATAAGACCTCTATTGTAGGTGAACTCTGACGCACTATCAGCTTTCACAGGCCTGATCCAAGCTTCATTTCCAGCAAAGATTTGTCCCGAGGGGGTGAATCAGAGGCCAAGCATCCAGAATGCAATTCTATCGCGGAGTCCTCCAGCAGCCCGCTAAGTTCCCGAGAAGGATCGGGGCACAGATCACCTCTGTACCCCAGGGCTCACTCTGAGAGCAGGGCATTACAAGTTTTATACGGCACAGGTAACATCTCTCATGTTGTGAATAAACTTCCATTATGGATGAAAAGAAGAAATAAAATCCTGGTGCAGCTGCAGTAAATGGTTTGGGGCTATGATTTTACCTGGGAATTACTGAACTGCTTAGTCACAAAAAAAACCCATAACTAAGCAGCAACCAGGTACTAAACCAGCATGCTTGAACTGGTTATGAAAATATATCTTCTGAGGACAGGTCTGAATGACTGGTAGTTTGCAACTGCATTTATTGCAGGCTAGTAGCTTCGACATACTACTTACTTAACAAGTCACCAAATGCAAGGAATCAAGACAATAATTTTAATTTCCTTTTGAATTACAATGCATCACTATAAAGTTCTTGTCTGATCTTCAGAAAAATCAAGAGATTTGCCTCAGATATGTGGGGTCAGATGTACAAGACATGCAAGCTCTTCTCACTAGCCTCACGCCAAGGCTGGGTGAGCGGATATTTTCCCTCAACTCCAGAGATGTACACTGCCTCAAAACCTGCCGGTTTGATGGGGGAACTGTGATTTTATTCCTTCTTATGAATTGTCCCATGCTCGAGGGCATGGAACAAAAGACATCAAGTGATAAAACAGGCGTACAGCCTGAATGTCCCAAGAAAGGGGACAGGATGGAAAAACCTAGGCCAGAAAACTGCACTGTCCTCAAGTAGCAAATTTCAGATAGCTGGCTCTACATCCATCCCGCAGACATTATGAACCTGTCACAGCCATGAGCTACAGCAGCTCTTCTTCACCTTATTATGAAAATCCATTATTTTGGCTCTAAAGGTCTCTGGATGAAACTCAGCTGTTGAACAGAACGGTAGATCACTCAAACCAGCTCAGAGAGAGTTTTGCAAAGTAAGTTTTAGTCCAAAAGCAGGAAATTATTTTTATATATAATCATGTTTTCACATGAATGCAGCATCAAACTTTGCTGTAACATTAATAAGCATTAACAACTTCAAGAGACAAACCCACTGCTGTTCAGAGTGAAGAGGGATTTCATTCTGGATAATTATCTCAGCGCTCGTGTCGAGACAGTCACAGCTAACCATCCACAGGAAAGTGGCACTTACAGGGTACAAAATCATCTCCTAACGCTGCATTCAGTAGAGAAGCTTCTAGAGGGAAGCGGTTTATTCCTTTATTTCTTTATTTTACTATCATTCCAAAACTGTCATCTCAATTAAGAACAAAAGATACTTCTAAACAGGACTGAGACTGCTCTGGAAAGTGGTATTGTAGGGGATACAATGGAGAGCATTAGATTGTCCTGAACTGTGGGCTACACAGATAATGTAGCTGATGAAAGGAGGAATGTAGATATCCTCAGCCCTTTCTCTTCAAAATAAAACCTCTGTACTGTCAGGTGTTATGAAGAAAAACACCACCAGGTACGTGTGATGTGCCCACTGTTTGTTGACTCACTGCTGTCACAGAACTAAAATTACATGATTTTACTTACCAGTTTGCAAGACAGAAATGCATATCCCTGTCATAATTTACAAGTGTTCTTACTGCAAGTCCCTATTTAGATTATTTCTGTTCATTTCTTGGTATGCTTCTTGTCATAAATTCAGTCTAAATTAATCATGATTTGAAGCATGTGCATACAAACTAGGGTGAAATCCCCCGAGCAAAAGACCAGCAGACAACACACTACTCCAATCCCAACGTATGAATCATTATTTACAGAATGTGTTCAAAACGGCATGACCAGCTCATGCCAATCTCAGGCTAGGTTTCAATTCCCCCCAGCAAATAAGGCCCAAAGAATGCACAATTGCTGCTGATTTCATTGGATACATTTGTGTTTCACTCTGTTGTTTAGCAAACAATTTGGCTGAAAGCAGAAATTACTTTCTGTATTCTGACGCACGCTATTTCTGAAAGATGAAGCCTTCAACAACTCAGTTTGAAATTACTCATGACTCAGACTAGCTCCTATGCGTCCAAAAGTTGGCATCAGCGACATTTAGCTGTGCCTGATGAAGCCACAAAGTACCTGCACAGCAGGTTACGTGCACGGATCTGCACAGTGGATTACTAGGTCCTCTGTGGTGTACATACTGTTTGGCTTAGGGGCTTTTGGCTCCCTGATAAACCCACGCTGGTTCAGTGGGAAATAGCAGGGATTAACATCTTTGTATCTCTCCCTGTGGCAGCAAAGTTTAACCTCTGCATACATCATGGTCCACCTCATCACTGGCAGGGCTGTACGCCTGGGTTAATGCAGCTGGCTGACCTTGAGCCTCACCGTGAACTGTAGAACTCTTCCATTCTCCTTAGAAAATTGCCCTCATTCATTTTTCATTTCACCTTTTGGTATTTCTGTGATAAAGTTTCCACAAAGTTTGCCAGTGAACAAGCTCACTTTCCTTAGCGCATCACCTGAAGCTGTTGTTAAATGACTGGTTGGGTTTGTTGAGGTTTTTTTCCTTCTTTCTTCAATGTAAGAGCTGAATATCTTTAAGCACCCGGTGTTGACTTGGTGATATCTCATTTTAGTTTTTCTTTGCCTGAGGACCCTTTTCACTGCAGAGTTAATGCAGACAACCAGGATGAACCCGAGCAATGTGGTTACTTCAGCACAGATGTGAACCCCTCTGCTGTGACTACACTTTCAAGTTAGTAGATTTTCGCTGACCACCATGCACAAGTTGTTCAGACTTCAGAGAACATGTCCCACGTCCCTCAGTGAAAGACGATGGTGGCAATTCTTAAAGAAGAGCTCAGCTTAAGACTGAAAGTAAATGTTAGTGTGAAATTCAGCTCTGAGCACAGTCTGAATAGCAATGGGGTGTTGTTTAAGTCTGTTAGAACTGGGAATACGGGGTAGTCTAACTAGAAAGACATTAAGACCTTTTTCCTCTTAAATGGAAAATTTTCCAAAAATGATGACCCACAGAGGTCCCTTCCAACCCCTACTATTCTGTGATTCTGTGATCTTTTCCTGAAATCACAGCATTTTCTCAGAGCATTTAGCAGATATGACTTTTACAAGGAAGGCGTGGGCCTTCAGTGACCGGCTGCAATACCTGGAAGCAACCTCATAGAGTATTGAAGTGTCAAAGCCCAGCACGGTCATCGCAGTCTCACTGCTCTGACCTTGGAGACAATTATGATACAATTCTGTAGAAAACATAGTAGGTTTTCTTGGGAGACCTACACCAGTTAGAGAAGTGCTAATGAGATATGGAGACCTTTACTCATTATTAGCAACTTCTACCCATTCCTAGCCAAGCAGCAAGTGAGAGTTGATGCCAGACTAATTCATAAATATATATATATAAAATTATCTCACAATATTGAGAGAAAGCCTAAATTCCCCTGTGGAGCACGGCACCAATAAAAGACTCTCTGGTTATCTCTTGGCTACACGTTAACACAGAAATTTGACTTTCAGAGAGGAACGGCAAAGAGATCCAATGGGTGAAGTTAGGTGTGCTGTAAGGATTGACTTCTCTCAGCTACACATCGCAACTAGGTGAAAGCCACTGTGTGACAGTTTCTGCCACCTCTGCTCATGCTCGGTCTCCTGACCAGAAAAAGATGACTTTAGTCTACAGAACTACCTAACCACATTCTCTGCAATTGTCTCATTTGCCATGAGAGATGTCCCAACTGAAAAATAAAATAAAAGGTAATTGAATTTTCTTATGAAAGATAAAATGGCTAGGCAGCTATAAGTGACATTTTCAGAAAATTAAGTGTATCAAATCAAAACTGAAGGCAAGTTAGCCAGGTCATCTGTCAATCTTGCAGGATATTACAAACTTTGCAATATATCATTATAAACCAGCAAAAAAAAAATACTGCAACTAAATTGAAAGGAAATCCAGCCATAGAATTCCATAGTGAAACACTTCACAGAATCAAAGGGGAGGACCTGGAGCAACTGGAATTAATACACGAGATATAGTTTACAATTGACAGGGCTGATACTGCCACCTATTTTTAAGGCTTCCTGATGCTTTCCCAGATTACAGCCCATTTTCAATTCAATGTAACTTTTGGCAGACTTTAAAAGGGAAGCTCTTCAACAGAGATGTTTGCCTCTTTTATTCATCCAAAGTGCTTCAGACACCCAAACGTTTATCTTTCAATGCAATCAACCACTGAAGTCACTGTTCCTCCAAAGTCTACAGTTAAAAATGGAAGACAGGCAGAACTTGAAAGGGAACAGAAATGCAAGGAAGTGACCTGATTTCCCCACAATCAACAGCAAGGCTAAGAATAGACTCTTGAACTCCTCGATGCCAGCTGAGTCAAACCATTGTCAAATAAGAACACATTTGTTTTTCCACGTGTTCAGTATTCCATCATCATGGAGTATCCTCCCTATACTGGTGATTATATAAGTCTATATACAAGTACAACGTTCTCGTACATAAAATACAGATATTCTGCAGGCATGCTTCCAAAGACATTCCACCAGCCCACCTGTCATGCTCTGCTCGGAAAACCTGCTGGAAAATCTGGCCTTCAGTTTGTGCCTTTGTTTTTTTGAAGTAGAACTTGGTTACTTCCCCCATGAGTCAGAGTCCAGCGTGTGTCTTTATTTGACGGGTTAATTGTTAAGTGGAATTAAGCAGCAGAATGTTCTTTGATCACATACTTGCAGGGACTCAGAGAACACCGTCTCCTCCCTCGCTGGCAGCCGAGGAGGGAATGCCAGGGCAGCTGTGCTGCTCGCTGGGCTTTTATACCGGTGCTATTTTTAGCTGTTATCAGCCACGGCGCGCGGGGCCAATCAGCGCCCGATGCCTGCAAGAAACTCTGCTCCGGTCCAAACTTCATTCTCTGCAATTTCACAGGGAGGAGCCAAATGACTGGGAGTCTGCTGCTCGAAACTTCTGCTGTTCGTTATCTGGGCTCTTTAACACATGGCAAGGCATTAGCACACTAAAGTACATGAATAGTTAGGACCACGATGAAGTTACTGATTCAACAGATAAATACCCTGCCTGCATTTGGTGAAAATAAGTAAATTTAAGGTGACTCAAAATCTAATAAAGTACACAATCCTGCAGTATGAGATATATATATATATATAAAACAATCTGTGTGGTTTCTACAAGGGTGTTCTTTATTATGTCACCTTGTAACTATGCCCTGTGTAACTAGAAACTACTTACTGTTGATTATTTAGACATCCATGCGCTCACCAAGGACAGGGAAGAAAGACTGGTGCCTCTTCAAAATAGGCCACCTGGTGAGTAACAAATTTTTGATATTCAGCCTTCTCCAGTATATTTGTTTAACATCTTTTCACAGAAATATGACCTTGCAGTAAGTTCAGGCTTTAAGAAATTGATGGTGCGGTTGGACTGCTCATACCCAGACCTCCAGGGCCATGTTAGATGCCCTGGGATATCCTGCCCAGCCTCCAGCAGTTGCTCTTCACAGGATCAGACCTCTTATGTCTTACAGCAGCTGAATCACTTCCCCACCTGAGAAACCTGCTCCATCTCAGATGGTACCTGGTCAGATCTATCAGGTGATCAGAGTTCTCCATTAGTGGATCTACAACTTAATGACTGACCTCCAAGAAATTTAGACTGGACAAATTCCTTAAGACAGTCTATATTGGGTCCCAGGTTGTTTAATTCAAATAGCTTATCTCTGAGGTTTGTGAACTGCCATTTCTAGCCAAAGTAAGAATTACTCATTCTCCATATTCAGCTTCTATTGCATCGTGGAGACAAAAGAGAAAAGCAAGCAATGGAGACCAATGCTCAAGAAATTTTCTGTCTGACAGACAATCATTAAAACAGACTTTATACATTTTACACAGAAGAATCCCCAAATTCAAAGAATCTTCAAACTGCATGTGCAGAGTAGGCTTCAAAGTATCTTCTGTAATATCCTGTCTGCACTGCATCAGTGCAATATTCTTATTAATTTCAGAACAGCTTACATTTTCAGCCTGACCATGCTACTGTTTAGAAATATCCCTGAAATCTCACCGAGGCCCACTGAGCAGACAGTATATCAACCATGATCCACATTGAATCACTTGATTAAAAATAACTTGCCCTATAGCCCTGTCTCATATTTGTCGGAACTAATAAGTTTAATCTTCTTTAGTCCCCAAAATGACAAACAAGACTGAAACATCAGATACTGAAATTAAAATATAGCAATTAGTTTCTTACAGTTTCATACCTTACATCTAAATTTATCCACAATTTCTCTATATGATAACATTTTGAATTAGTTAAGCTCTCTAGCTTCATGAAGCAAAGGATGGTATTTCAATGTTGTCCATTGAACTTCCTCTTACTTAAACACTACTATTCTTCTCCAAATGTTCATCAGCTTTTAGTAAAAACTCCTGCTTTCTATTCTTCCTTTCCCCAAGGCACTAAAGTATTTAAATAGAAACATAATTTTATTAATTTAAAATGACTGAGAAACATGTGAATTAAAGTTCTTCTACACTAAAACATTAGGCATGTGTTTCATACATATTATGGATAAGCATCAGAGCATTCAGCATGCTACAGCACTGAGCTCCTGGATAACCTTTTTTTCTTTTTTAAAACAACTGGGATACAAGTGCAGTCCTCATTCCTAATGGGCCTTCTTGATGGCCTATGAAAAAGCCCATGAAAGAACAAAAAGCCACAAGAAATGTTACCTTCCATGCTCGAATCACAGTGTGATATTAAAAAAAAAATAAACAACAACAACAAAAAAAAAACCACCCAACAACAAACCCCAAGCCAAAACCTAAAAAAAGACTTTTAGGTCAACAAGTCTACTCCATGAAATTCAGGATTCATGAATTATTTTCTCTTGTACTTATCTAGAAAGTTCCTAGCTAATAGATGTTAAAATTAGGAAGAATTTCTAATAACACTAAGGAAAAAAAAAACCCTTTACAAGTTTAAATTGAGCAACCTGGACTAGCGGGAGGTGTCCCTGCCCACGGCAGGGGGTTTGGAACTACTGTAATGTCCCTTCCAGCCCAAACCATTCCATGATTCTATGAAATTATTTCTCCTGGTATTCCTGTTTAATGAGTACTTACCAGTATTATTCAGACACCCCACTGACCAGTCACACGCCATTTCTGCTAATAGAGACCCTCTTGCAATGAAGGGCCAACAAAGTATCAGTGCTACAGATAAAGATGCCCATGTTTATAAAGCAAGTATAAATGTGGTGCAAGTATAAAACACTTGTGCTGGCCAGATTTTTAGTCAAATACCTTTTAAAATAAATTAAAAAACGGTACAGATACATGTGAGCAGAGGTCAGAAGAGAGATTAAATACCTATATATTCGGATGCAAAGCCTCCACTCCTTCCATTTGCTTCTCAACCAGTCCTCCTGCTACAGGGATACAGCACTGAGCTTCAGATGCGAGGATTTCCCAAGGAGCAATAACACAGACAAGCGAACAACTCCATGTAAATGTCAGCTAAGGATCCAGAGAGAAGCCCTTCGAAGCTGTTGAGTTTAAGATTCAGGACCGGTACCTGTGAGCACTCTTAATGCCAGTGGGAATTATGCCCTGCTGGTGCTCTGCAGGCAGACTAAGGAACATTACAATGATGTTAGGAAAAACATTATCATTGCTGAAAGGAAAACAGGTGTCAGGATAACTGAAAACCTGTGAAAGACACCAAGAAACTAATGAAGCTTTTTCTGGCTGTCTCTAACATGTTTACATCAAGACATTTCACCTCAACCAAAATGATGTGTTTACTTCAACAATCGTAGGTATCTTAAACCAGGAGGTTATTAAAAGAGTCTTTTTTGCTGCTTGTTTAGTCTAGCTATAAAAGTAGAAGCAACCTGAGACAGGATGCAGCTGTGAAAAAAAAAAAAAAAGCACCTTTGTGGAAAGAAGATCTGTGTGGAAGGGAATTACCATGATGACTGGAAGAAATGGAGACAAAAAGGATTGGCTGGTTTAGCCCAAAAACATCTGAGGACGTCTAAGCCTAAACTGACTTTAAAAAGCGTTAAATGAAAGAATGAATGCTAATGGGCCATGCTGGCGCAAGAACAAGGATGGATTAGCTGCATATGGATAAATGCCATTTGGAAATTAGAGTAAGGTGTCAAACCATCAAAGCAATAATGTTCCAAAACAGATTTCCAAAATGAATAATAATGGCCACTTAGTTTTTACATCAACCTTGATCAGTTTATGAATTATGCATTATATGATGAGGCTGGCTGTGACAGAAAAGGACTTTATTTCATGTCCCAAAAGGTCACATCCAGCCCCACAAATTTTTTTCTCAGATTACCAGGAAAAAAAAAAAAATCATCTTGATGAGCGTACAAAGATTTCTACCTTTCTGTGCCTCATTTTTCATAAATGTATAAGCAGGAAAATATTGTTTTTCTCTCAGAAGATGTGTTCTCAATTTTACTTCATTAACACTTGTAGACTGCCTTGACGTGACCGCATGGAGGCTTCAACAGAAAATCAATTAACTTGTGAATCAGAATCCTGGTTTCAAACATTGCTTGCCTGTACTGAAACCAGACCTGGGCACTAACCAATTCACTTCTCGTCTATTCCTAACTATCGTTATAACTTCATGAAGGTCACTGACATCTTCCACTGTCAGAGATGTACTAATAGTAAAAGGTCGTCCATAATTGTATCACTAATTGATATGAAAAGGATCTTCTAGGGGTCTAAATATAAAAATCACACCTGCAGGTAACAAATCAATGACTGATTTCAGAGCAAAATGCTGCCTTTTTTTTTTCCCCCACACAGAAGGTAGTTTCATACAGGTTCATAACATTTGCCATTAAGCAGTTGTAAGTATTTAAAAAATTGCCACTGACACAGAAAAATATTCAGGTGTTCCTTTTCAGTCACAATCACAGCATATGAGAGAACACTAAAAATATTTCTAATGGACCAGTAAATATAGTTGCAAAATGGTGGAAAATTTCCCTCCAATACACGGTTTTATGACCCAAAGAAAGCAAGAAGATTTTCTTTTCACAACTAAAATCTTAACCTGTGTCTGAACTGGCACCTAGGAATTCAAACGTAGTAAATGCAGTTCACTTTTCTACTATGGTGTCTAAAATAAAAAGTAACTACAAAATAAACATAGTTGAAAGAAATACATATGGGGGTTGCTGTTAAGGATAAAGGTTGACTGAAGTTAAAGAAAGTGCTGGTTCTCAGTGTTGCAAAGATGCCAAGATGTACCAGATGATTTTACCTGATTAAGTTAGACTGGCCAGCCAACAGCTGAACTGTCCAACATTGCAAGGGTTGTTCACTGTTGCACTTCAACAGTTGCTGAGTGTGGACACTGAAAGAAAAATTAAATAGCCAGGGGGAGGGGGTGGAGGGGGGGAAATCAGTTTGTTTCCAGATATCTATTACCAGAATTAGCTTCCACTCTAATCTAGTAATCCAGGCTTTGTATTTAAGGTGTCACTGGCGGCGTTCAGCTTATTTAACTTCAGGTGACCATGCCACTGTATGCAGTGAAAGTTTATGGCTTGATTCAGTTGCCTAAACCTAGATATCCAGCAGCATTTGAGAGGCCCTAGGATAGCTGAGGAAATCTGTAAACATACACACGGGTGTGTGTAAACATATACAGGGGTCTCTCTATGGGAGACCTGCGGCCTTCTGCAGAGGCAGCTGGAGGCCAGGGAGGAAGCCTTAAGGCATCTAAACTGGATGCCTGCGGCTGAAAAATCGAATCAGGGCCCTACTCGATTCAACAAATGGAGTCTACAGAACAACTAACCTCACCCCACAGCTGATGCCTACGCCTGGCCACAAGAAGTGACATCCCATTGCCCTATTTCAGACAGTTTTTTGTTGCAAAAGGAGCCTAGGCATCCTGAAGAGGTGTAGTTAATAGCTTACAGACACACCTTCAGTTGGGTGAGCCAAATCCAACCCTTGATATCTAAAGAAAACAAAAAGCAGAGCGGAAAAGCAGCTTTCCTCTTGCAGATTCCAAAATAATTTACATATACCACTACCAGTTGCTCTGCAGGGATTATATATTATTTTATGTTTGTAAAACATTAGTCTCAGTAGAGCTGCTCTTTAGGTACTTCTGCAATAAATAATTAAAAATCATACAAATCCCTCTACATTGGACAAAAGCCATTTCACAGCTGACAGTGCTGCTACATAGATATGTTCTCAGGGACAGCAAAAACAGTAATCAATCCACAAATCCAAATATTCTTCTCTCCTAAAATGTAACAAAAGGAATCGAGATGTTTCAAAAGAAAACAACAAACCAGGCTTGGATAATAGTCTTATTTTCAGAACAGTAAAGAGGGGGCCACAAAAAGAAAATTATAAGAAAAAGAAGAGAGTAAATAAATCCCATCTTAATTTTCCCTCAGTATGACCTATATATTTACATTACATTTGCTATTGCTGCAATCACTGTGCAGTAACAATTTCCTAGACAATACGGGTCTGTATGTTGAAGCTGTTGCTACGCTACTGTGCTATACCCAGCCACAGTCGCTGCTGGAGCCAAGCGCTGAAGGTGGCACGGGAATGTCAGCTGAAAATGGATTCATGGACCCTTCCGGAGGCAGAAAAGGTGCAGGAGCAAGGCACAGACTCAGCAGAGTCAAAAGCAAGACCTTTTATCCTTTGTATCCAAAAGATTAAGCAAACTGCTATGGCCTGCTGCTAAAGCACATGTTCTGTTCATGACTGATAGTCGGGGAACTGGATGTTATCTGTAACAGGACTGCCATTCGCTAATCTTTTCACACAAGCACGCAGAGTAATTCAGATAAGCATAAATCAAGCTATGAAGAGACCCACAACACAGATTTCCTCCTCAGAAATAGGGGTGACTAGCTACCAGGTTTATGTGTTAAGACTTAAGAGATTACCTTTCTCCTACCCATGACAGGGTGTAGGAGGTAGCCATAAAGCCATGTTGTGTCTGTATAGTGTGGTGCAGAGATATTACAGGTGCATCCCTATTTTCTGAGTTAATAGAGCAAAAGCACTGGTGATAGTATGCTCCATGTCGGATTCGTATCAGAGCAATTCTCTGACTCCAAAGTCATACTGTTTTCAGTGATGGGCGAGCTGAGTCTGATCACATCACTAAGAGAAATCTATGGCTCTTGAAGTCAAAGAGCAGGCGCAAACTGTGCAATGAGTACTGCATTAGAGCTGCTTGCAAACAGGCGAGTAATAAATGGTCGAGACCATTACAGAACCATTTGTTGGGAAAATACCAGGGCTAGAAGATAAACTTTGTAATCCTAAACAAACTGTTAAAGGATACACAAATATGCTAAAATACAGCAGATAAAATGTCCCAACAAGAGCTGGACAGATGATGAATTATAGAGGCATTTGCTGCAGTAATTTCTATTGGTACTGCTAAGTACGCTACCTGTACCTGAAAACCGGAGCTTAAGAAATACACAAATTACCTTGAAAGAGACTGGAAAAGGTCAAAAAAAGCCCTAAACCAAAGAAAACCCCCACAACACACCAAACTACTCAAAGTTTAGAAGTGATGACTCAAGCTTGAAGGCAGGCTGAAGGAATTGAATTTGTTTAGTCTAGGAAAGCAAAGACTGAAGAAATTTGATATCCGTCTTCTAATATATAACGGACCTATCAAAAAGAAAAATAGCATAACTCAGAGCAACAGAATTTTAAAGGCAAATATTTGTCTCAGGAAAATAATTAAGCATTGACAAGGACTAATTAGCACGAGTGCTGAATCGCCATCACTGAATGTTTTCAAAGAAGCATCTGCTAGGGATTAGTCTAGACAAGACTAAGAGCAGGAGGACGTATCATTTGATATTCCAGACTTGTATTTCTATATTTAATTGTACTTGTAAACTATCTTAAGTAAGATTATTTGCAGCAAAAAACATCCATTAATTTCACTAAAATTATCCAAAAAGGTATCACGTTTGGATATTGGCTCCCCATTAGTCACTTTTTGCAGTGCACATGTTAACTTCAGCATGTTGCATCTTGGTCTGTAAATCTGCCTGACTGGGGGACTCTGAAAACAGTCCAAACTCTTGGATCTTTTCCTTGCTCAAGTTGCTCTGTTAATGCTATTTAAAAGATGGATTATGAATCATTTAACCTTTTTCTAAGCTTATTCATAAGTCCAAAATAATATTTGCTTACTTCCATCAGATTTATTATATTTTAAAAGCTAAAATCACATAAAAAGCCAAATTACTATAATTTTAGGTACATATAGAGAGTTACACCTGCCACCTGGCTTCAGCCAGAACTCATTTTACTGCCTGCAAACTCCAGTGGAGAACATATGGTTTAACACCAGCCTTACATGCTGTATTGGAGTCACTTAGAAGACTACCCGGCTTGCATTGCTAAAAGGTATTTGGACACCCAGTTATGCTTGCAAATATCTACCACCCCAAAATTGCAAGTACAGTTGTTATACTCTGCAGACAATGAATGTAGTAAGAGATAAGTGGCTGAAAATTTCAAAAACTGATGTTTTCGTTAATGTCGATATCCATCCCTTTATTTGAAACCCTCTGCAGGATTTCCAAATGAAAGCTACAAATGTTCTTCTATGCTGGGTACTCTTTTACTTTTCATCTGCTTCTACAACACGCTCAGTTCTGCTCAGCAAAGCACCAGCATCACCACTCACTCAAGACTGGGCATCCACACAGTTACGTTATGATTTGGTTCTGCTCTCTTCAAATAATGCATGCTAAAAATTAGCTATGTCCTGTAACTTCATGTTTTAAACCATTAACACACATTTAACAAAAATTTCGCAACAGGTATCAATGAGCTCCATAAAACAACAGAAAAGGCAACTCAATGGGAAGCAGCATGATTTTTGCAGTGACACAAGTGATTAGTCTCACTGTCCCTGTTAAGAACATGGTCCACCATCCATAAGAGTTCAGCTCAACTTTGTGAGTCAGTAGGGAGCTAGCACAGGTTTGTGCCATCAAGTTAGAGCCCTCAGACCTTCCAGACTTGGAAATAAGGGAGTGGGAAGCACCTTACGGGAAAAACAGAATTGTCCTTTCTTTCCCAGCTACTGACTTCAAGAAATTTTACTAAAGGATGCAATAATCCCAATGGAAACAGCTAAAATTTTTAAATTCTGATGTACAGAGAAGTTAAAAGCAGTTATCTTTCTTAAAGCAGGATTCTTAAATATAAGCACAGGTATTCAGTGAAAGGATAGGAGGCAATGGGCACAAATGGAGATACATGAAGTTGCATTTAAACAGAGGAAAGCACATTTTTACCGGGAGGGTAGGATACTGGAATGGCTGCAGAGAGTTGTGGATTCTTCGTCTTTGGAAATATTCAAAACCTGACCAGGCATAGCCCTGAGCACCCTGCTCTAGGTGGTCCTGCTCTGAGGAAGGGGTTGACTAGATGATCGCCAGAGGTGCCTTCCAGCATTCCTAACTCTTTTACCGCCATGCAGTGATCTAACATGTAAATTCACGATGCTAAACCACTGTATTAAATTTATGCTGTTTGCATAACATAAGGTGTTTATTGTTCAGGGCAAAGAATTATGTTCCTTCTTTCAGGAACTGTGCTCCTATTGCACAAATGTCTACAGAGAGGGTATAATCTGTAGCCAGTCTCAGGCTGTCAATAAACCAGAAGGGCAATAATTTTCTTCTCAAAAGAAAATAGAGGGACTATTCTTTAAATAACAACTCCAGCTTCAGGAAAACAAGAAGTTAAAATTTTCAAAGAAACTCAACCTTCTGAACAAACACGCTGCTAAACAGGGAAATGCAGCACACAAGTGAAAAGGTTGGACCTCCAAGCAACAGCTACAAGTGGGTCAAGCTGTCTTACGCACTCAGTAGCGTAGCCTATATGTCAGTCATATTTCTGTTCAAATTTCAAAGGCTTTTGTTTGAAGAAGTTACAGTGGTACTGAAGGGGCATTAAGGTGGCTGCGACAAGCCTGGACTTGTTGGATTCGCACAGACATCTCCATGTTGGTACATGCTATAATTCTGCTATTAAAGGTACAGGGAATTCTTTGACAAAAGCCAAAATATTTTACCGTATAACACATCCTGAAATAGTCCACTGATGATGACATAGTTACTGAATACTGATGATCAGTGAAAGATGAGTTAATGCGATTTAAACAATTTCTTGGTGTCTAATAACACAGAATGGACTACAGAAAAGACTATCCAGTCTGACTGCTCCAAATACAACAGCACTTACAATATCCTGATGAAGTTAAATTTGTATCCTAGGCAGTGCACAGCAACTAAGCCAGCTGGACTGCACGTTAGACACCATTTAATCTTCCCACTCCCTACTGGTTTTCAGCCAGCAGCGACTGCTGCTTGACACTCACGTTTCCAGCCACTCAGAGATTTATTAGTGCCACTAACAAAGGAAGGGATTAATAGTGGCAGAATTGTCATTATCGCTATTGTGTCACAGCAAAAGGTCCTGCTGTCACTGTTATTGTCTGCAGAAAAGAGCAGATCCAGAAGATGCACAAGTCCATGGGGCCTCACAAGATGCATTCGTGGGTCCTGAGCAAACTGGCAGACGAAGTTGCCAAACCACTCTCCATCATATTTGAGAGGTTGTGGCAGTCTGGGGAGGTCCCCACAGACTGGAGAAGGGGAAACATCACCCCCTATTTTTAAAAAGGGAAAAAAGGAAGACCCGGGGAACTACAGGCCAGCCAGTCTCACCTCTGTGCCTGGCAAGATTATGGAGCAGATCCTCCTTGAAACAATGCTAAGGCACATGGATAACAAGGAGGTGATTGGGGACAGCCAACATGGCTTCACCAAGGGCAAATCATGCCTGACCANCTTGGTNNCCTTCTGTGATGGGGTTACGGCGTTNGTGGACAAAGGGCAGGCAACTGACATCGACTACCTGCACTTGTGCAAGGCATTTGACACTGTCCCACGTGATGTCCTTGTCTTTAAATGGGAAGGACATGGATTTGACAGATGGACCACTCGTTGGGTAAGGAACTGGCTCGATGGACGCACTCAAAGCGTTGTAGTCAATGGCTTGATGTCCTGGTGGAGATCAGTGACTAGTGGTGTGCCTCAAGGGTCGGTACTGGGGCTGGTGCTGTTTAATATCTTTGTCGGCGACATGGACAGTGGGACCGAGTGCACCCTCAGCAAGTTTGCCGACAGCACCAAGCTGTGTGGTGTGGTTGACACACTGGAGGGAAGGGACGCCATTCAGAGGGACCTTGACAGGCTGGAGAGGTGGGCCTGTGTGAACCGCATGAAGTTCAACAAGGCCAAGTGCAAGGTCCTGCATGTGGGTCAGGGCAATCCCAAGCACAAGTACAGCTGGGCAGAGTGGCTCAAGAGCAGCCCTGAGGAGAAGGACTTGGGGGTACTGGTGGATGAGAAGCTCAACAGGAGGCGGCAATGTGCACTTGCAGTCCAGAAAGCCAACCATATCCTGGGCTGCATCAACAGAAGCATGGCCAGCAGGTCGAGGGAGGGGATTCTGCCCCGCACTCGCGAGACCCCACCTGGAGTACTGTGTCCAGCTCTGGAGCCCCCAACATAAGAAGGACATGGATATGTTGGAGCGGGTCCAGAGGAGGGCCATGAAGATGATCCGAGGGCTGGAGCACCTCTGCTACGAGGACAGGCTGAGGAAGCTGGAGCTGTTCAGCCTGGAGAAGAGAAGGCTCCGGGGTGACCTTAGAGCAGCTGCCAGTGCCTGAAGGGGCTACAGGAAGGATGGAGAGGGACTTTTCACAAGGGTGTGTAGTGATAGGACAAGGGGGAATGGCTCTAAACTAAAAGAGGGCAGATTTAGATTAGATATTAGGAAGAAATTCTTCCCCATGAGGGTGGTGAAACACTGGCATAGGTTGCCCAGAGAAGCTGTGGCTGCCCCCTCCCTGGCAGTGTTTAAAGGCCAGGCTGGATGGAGCTCTGAGCAACCTGGTCTAGTGGAAGATGTCCCTACTCATGGCAGGGGGGCTGGAACGAAATGATCTTTAAGGTCCCTTCCAACCCAAACCATTCTATGGTTTTATGAACCCAATTTCAGAGCAACACTGGCCTCAGGTAGACTAGAGACCATACAAGAATAGAACTGTCTGTGCATAATCACCTTTGACACACCTGAGAGGTTTGGTTCCCATCGGCAAGAAGTGATAGCCCTCAGGTATTTACAATTCTTGTTATGTATTACTCTATGACCTTCCATTTTATAGGCTGACTTTTGCTATGTAGATAATTAAAGATAGTGAAGCTGGCTTTGCACTCTATGGAGTCAGTGATTTATTACCTCGCTACCAGAAAGGAAGAAAAGCAAAAATCCAAAAATGAAATATCAATTTCTCCAGGAATAACGCCGTCATAGGAGTTCGGTTCAGCCACCCGCACAGAAGTACCCAGTGCCCTGCCCACTCGGCCTCCAGCTCCTGCTGGAGGAGGATCACAGCACAGATCACCCAAAAGCCTCAAGTCTCATCTTCCAGCTAGGTAGGGACATCTTGGAGCTCAAGGACATCTCAAAGGCACTAGGCACTCCTGTTTTGGCATGTGAGTACAGTCCAAAGTCTGTGTTTCTCTCTAGACTAGCTGATAAGCCCCTTTATGGGATACTCAGCTGCTCTGCACAACAAAAGCAAGGAAAAGGACTTCCTCAATCCTTCTCCACCACAATTCTTTTCAAAACACCCCTCTTCTCACTTTTCAGAAATCCAGATTAACCCCATCATCTCTGCTTGAACGGGAACATCTGCATGCATTTTTTTTCCATACACAGAAAGAGAGGACACCATTATTTTTCGAACAAGAGGAACGTGAAAGAATAAGGAATAGAGAGAGATTATTTTAAAGCCAAAATACAACACTCCCATTGCTAACACCACGAAGTTGCTAACTAGCAAAATATACTCAGTTGCTGCAACTGTTAAAACATATGTGCAGGACTACATGCAGAGATATGAACTAGAAACACCACCACAGATCTTACTTTGTCCACGTAATTAACACTTTTAGCAACGACCATGATCCAGTCACAGAAATAGAACAGCTGCTGCTACAAAGAATCGTACCGTGCAAGTACTATGAAGATAACAAAATGCCAAAATGTGCTCACACACGGGTCCCACAGCCCACTTCTACAGAAATTGGTAGCAAAAACCCCTTGTGGCGGTATGCATGGACCCAGAATGATGCACAACCCAGCAGTTAGTAGATGCTCCCTCTCCTGAAGGATACACAGCTTTTTATCAGAGCTGCAGTAATTTTGAAATTCAAGAGAAATGGCTGCAATTTTATGGTTTGTCTTATGCAGAATAAGACTAAGTAACCTGATACCAATTTCTGTTTTTTTAGTGTTTTTTTTTTAATGTAGCAATAATTTAAATGATCTATTTTTATACAGAAATTAGAAAAGCAATCACAAACTATTGTCCCACAGAGAAGGCACAACTGAATGGGGAACAACATCAACTGTTCATGATCAACAGGAAGACATGACATAAAGGAAAAATATTTAAATCATAACTTCTTAATGCATTCAAAAGAATCTCCAGATTCTGTTGACACTTAATGGAAGCAATCTTGTTTATCCTACATGTAAATGTAAGGTAACTTTTTAACTATCTCAGTTTTCTATAAAACCAAGATTTAGAACAGAAACCAAATGAAGTATTAGGAGAGTCCACAAAGCCATTTGATCTCCCCTAGCTCACATAAGATAATCAACACCTCACACCACTGCAAAGGTCATATTGTGTTCTTGCTTAAATAATCTAAATTAACCAAATACAGACATTGCTGAAAACACTTCTCTCTATGAGTGGTAACAAAATCTCTCATGCGGCTTTCAAAGAACCTGTGGAACTGAGGAACAGATTCTGACAGTCTTATTTACATTGAAAAGTGACAAACATCACAAGACTTCTGTTGAAATAATGAAGTATTACACACACGGTGTAACGTCCTATTCAGGGGAATCAAGTACTTGAAAATTTCTCTCTTATGTAGTTAAAAAGGGGGAACCATCAAGTCTGTGTTACAGCCTAATAAATATTGAGAATGGTTGGATACACGAGCTTTTATGAGGGAAACTTTAACGTTTATTTAAGAATGCATGTTTATGGTTCAGAAATTTAAGTCATACTTCACAAGGTTGGAGAAAGTGTGAAAATTCCTTCAGTAATTTAAACCTACCTTGAAATTAATGAAAAATACACATTAAAGTTATCTCAGAAATACATTAAATATTGAAAGAAATAAAAGAAAGACCCCCTTCAGGGATGAGTATTCATGGAAAGTTTATTGCCATTATTTAAACTATGTATTAAGTTCTCTTTACAGCATTAATAACTATCACTGTTGAGCTATTAGCTACTAGATAGATAGTAAAACACAGGGATAGCTGAACTAGATTAACTAAACCAGTTCAAATAGTAATAGTCTAGCTATAACAGCAGGGAGATTTCACAGAATAAATGGATTGCAGCAACGATCAGAATACTTTCACCATACTCATACTTCCACATGAAGTGAAGAAATCCCAGGCATCTCCACACAACGCAAATCTTCTCTTTCTGTGCAAGAGGTAAGCGAACAGCTTGGCCCCCTGCAGCACACGGGCACCAGAGTTGGGAACAAAGCGGTGGGTAGCTCTGTTTTACTGATCTGGAGGATACATACATTGATTTGGGGTTTAGAACTAGCGTATTCTCAGGAGCACCCAAGCTCTTACCTTTACAAACATGAAAATCTCATGATCTTCCTGAAAGTTGTCAGTTTCTCCTAAGTTATTGTTAAGGGGGAACTTGAGAGAAGTTGAAGAGTTGGAAGAAGTGCTCTGGCTCCGACGTAACTGGAAATCTGGAGGAAAATGCATGTTGCTCTCAAACATCATTCCCTCTGTGTGTTTATCTTCCACGGTTGGGCTCACCACATCCATCTCCTGGTATGGGTGGTCTTCTTCAGCACCATGGTGAGATGAAGAAGAACCATCCTCCTCATCAGCCCCGTGCTGAGAGGCCACAGAATTATTACTGCTATCTTCTGAGCTCTCTTGGCTACTATCCATGCTCTCTGGGATACTAGTGATGGAAGAAGGAGACACTGGATCTTCATGGATATGCTCATAAAGATTATCTACTTTGTGCTCTTCAGATTCTGGAATCTCATAGATACTGGTGTTGTTCACTTTTTGATAAACATTGCTAAAGACCTGATCTTCCATGACTGCTGGCTGGTGAGTTTTGTCTGCCTTCTGGTACCTCAAAAGACTACAATTAAAGTGAGATGTTGACAGACAAACGCTCTTTAGGAGGACGCAGAGTCTGTGGTATGCTTTCTGAACGCTCTGCTACACATGGCAGATCTCCAACAATCATTTACTGAGAGCTTTAAATCAACAACTACACTTCCACTAAAGTAAAAGATAAGGCTGTCTCGCTTTTAACCCCTTTGTTGATCTTCCTGCTGGTAATTCCATCTTAGGAGCTGTAATCACTTTCTGTTCTTCCACATATAGCCTGGCCAAGTATAGTGAAAAACAGCTGAAGCACCTATCAGTACTCGAGAGCTATGATAAAAAAAAAATATGTATTCTTTCACAGGAAGTAAAAAACAGTTACTGGAAATCTTTTGTACATTCTGTGTAAAGAGGTGGAAATGCAGACTTCACCCATTTACTCATATTTTCAACACACAAAAGCCTAGCTTCAAGTAAAATCAAGGCAAAACTGCCTCAACAATACAGGCAATCATCTGCAAAGTTTCAGTGGTTACTCACAACATCATCAACAAATGATGATAATTTATAAAAAAAACTACCAATAAAAAAATATTACAAAATGGTATATCCACAAGAAAAAGGCATCAGACTTCAACTCTTTCCATTTTTGCCACTGTTTCACTTTAGCACCTTGAACTAGTCATTTCACACTTAGCGACTTCATGCTCTCATCTACAAACTAGGGCCAAAAATGTAAAAGGTCTTGTGAGCTGCCTTGGAATAGCAAACACTGAGTAAGCTTTAACTATTATTATGTATATTTAATATATCAATTACTTACAATCACATTTAGGTTATACATCTCCATGTCATAAGATATAGACCCAAGTTTCCACAATTGGGTCCACGCCACTTGACTTTAGCAATCCAGCCTTGCCTATGCAGTTCCTTCTCTCTAAAGAACTAAGGTTCCCAGAAAATTCCACAGAATCTAAAGTGCATGAATACTTCCAGCCCTCTTACAGACAGATACACACTCCAGAGCATCCAAAATCAGCAGCGCTGAAACTCATTAAAGATCCAAATCTGAATTTATCAAAGTTATGAGAACTTCCGAGCTTATTAACTAAAGACTTTTTATCTATATGTTTACTGCATCTGGATTATGTAGATCATTATGAGAATTCTCAGTATCTAATTATATTTAAGGGAAAAATAAAGGTGTTTTCCTCCTGACCCATCCCTGTAACTTTCCGAGAGGTAACTGCCACAGCCAGGTTGTATTTGTAAAAGAAACACAGAAGATAGGCTAGAGAGAAGGATTGTAATTCCAGCCATCTCCAAATGGAATGACCAGGGGAACACAGGCTGTTTCGCATGGTAGAGTAGCAGGTGCTGCCTGCCTGAGATTTATCATTTTAGTTTACGGTCATTATTCTTAGACTGAACAATCACAGTCACAAGCCAGTTTAATCATTGTGACAGTGAGGAAAAACACTGCAGCAGAATCTCAATTCCCTACACGGATCAGCCATACAGTACAAAGACACAGGTTAAGCACCAGAGATCAACGATATCTCTTCGCTCATGAGTGCATTTCTGGCCTGGTGCAACTCAAGGACTTCGAGGATACGTAACCCCTATCAAGGCCTAATTTCAACTATTACTACCCACAAATTCCTGCCTGGCACAAGTGGTCCATCAGCAAACAGAACGAAGCACATCTCTCCACTTTACACTTTCTGTATGTAACTCAGCCACAATTCGTCAGGTGGAAATCCCAAATAAGAGAGACTGAAAGGTGCTTTAATTTTTTTTAATTGATAATTTTACTTTTAAGAAAACACCTGCATTTCTTCACATATTTTGCTGAAATACAAATGTATTTCTATCCACATCTGTTCAATCTGCTCTGAGCATGGCCTTCACAAGCAACTCCCACTGCTCTTCAACCCTTTCTTACAAAGGGCACTTGCAGGATTTAATGTGCTGGGATCATAAAAATTCCCTCCTTAGTCACTGTGCTTACAATTAATTTGAGGAGAAGATAACAAGAACACATTCATGGTGCAAAACAAAGAGCAAAGTCCAGTTGCATGGTATTAATTAAATGACTGATTTTTTTTTTCCCCCTCTATAAAGAAGACATTAGCAGGATACAGCAGCACCTGCTGGAGGGTATAGAATATCACAGGTAAAATAAGGAATAAGAGCGTAATGTATATTTAAAAATAAATAAATACAGTTGATGCAGATTTTGTTAGTCAGAAAAGTGAGTTACCCACATTCTCCCTTCCTCTGCCCTCTTCCAAGAGCAAAGGAAAGTACGATTCAGCTCCAAGATCCAGACTTCACTGTTGTGAGGGAGCAATAAAGCCCCAGGATAAACTTGACCGTACTTGAGAATTTATCCAGGTGAAAATCAGGTGCATTTCCAATCACACTATATGAACCCACCTCTGATTTACAACCTTTACATTTCATCTTCCAGGAAGACAAATAACTTTTGAACTGTGGCGTGAAAATTATGCGATAACAAACAAGATCAAAACTGAGGTGCCCACATTATGCCCTGGGACACCATTGTCCTGGCCTGCTGCCCCAAGTCCTGTGCTGCTCCCCGTCTGTTCCCCAGCCAAAAATGCTTCGCTCCAGCAAATGAGCAGGGCTGAGCAACTGTGTGCACGTGTGTCCAGTGAAACTGGACTTCTCTCCTGCAGAGAAGTGAGAGGAAAGAGGTTGTATGAGGCAGGAGAGCAGAAAGAGGTCTCAGCACCACTCTCCTTTGGAAAACAAAGCCCTCCCAGTAACAGTCCCAGCCCCACAGCCACAAGAATGGAAGATTACAAAAAAGAGATATCGCCAATTTCATCCATTCACTAAATTCCTCTGCTCCCAGACCTAGAAGGTGTTGAATTAATGTGGTAGTTAGTAACAGCAACACTTCCTGCTGTTAGTTCCATAATTCCAGTTGAGTAACTTACCATTGCATGTACCATCCATACCCATTTGAGCCATCTGATAACACTGGTTATCTGCTGTGCAGAAATACAAATAACCACATAAACTGTAAGCAGCAAAATTCATGTATGGACAAAGAATATGAGCATGACAAACAGAACACCTCATTTTCAAGATCTATTTTTCACTTCATGACTGCATTACTGTTTTTACTCTAACCTTGTTCAAGCAAGAAATACTGAGTTAACCTGACCATAATTCCAGACAGTATACAGAAAACACAAGTTACAATCAACCAGTAAGATCTCTTAGGTCTCACTTTTTGAAACTTTGTTTATACTAAGTTTAGCTGTCTATTGTTCAGTATTCAGATTAAGCTAATCACGGATTCTTTCTACAGCCCAACGGACAGCGATGGGCATGTCAGAGCATGTGGAAAGAATTACATCAGAAGGAGATGAAGTATATCCTGGAGATCGTCTTTATTACTTCAAAACTTGGTCATTCGAGCTCCCTGAAAGAGATGTCTTTTTAGACACTAACACTGAAATTCACCCACATATAGAAGGCTACAATGTCCTTTTGGACATCAAAACACACACTAGGAACCCAGATAATTGGTTCACTCCACAGATACACAGGGCTCAGTGCAGTAGCCCAAACACACAGATATTTATCAGTATTTGTTTGCTTATACCAGCATGATTTTACCTTAAGGACAGCAAACATAGGAAGGACCCTGACACACTTAGAAGAGCATGTTAAAATCAGACCACTGAAGCTACTACTGACACTGTATCTGTTCACCCTGCAACCCTAACAGAAATCAGCACCTCCAGCTTTGACTTATTTTAAAATGTCAAGCAGAAAACTGGCTTGTAAAGAAATTCCTGCATTGCTACCGTCAGTTATCCCTTACCTCTAGAGCAGAAGAAGGGGAGAAAGAAGAAAGAGTAACAAGACTGTCAGATCCCTAAACAGCATAACTCACATCTTCTCAGAGATTAATAACTAAAGGCAAAAAGCCAAATTATGCTATTTAATTCAGATTCCCAATACAACAAGACTTCTACCTGGGTATCCCTTTACTAAAGCCAATAGCTTGCATTTCTTCTAGACATTCCACAGCATTGGAAACTTCAACTTGTCCATCAGGGACACAAACAGCTTCAGTAGTTAACAGCCTTGTTTAGAAACAGCAACCTATTACTACGGGAATTTCTCAGGAGGTAATTTCCAGTTGGTTATTGCTATGATTTTAGTGCTTTAATTAAAAGAGTCCTCCAGTTTTATTTGTTCGCTATGAGGATATTTGCACACTTTAAGCAAAGAGCCTGTAAATCTTTCTTCGTAACCTAGACAAATTGAGGTCCTTCAGTTGCTTGCTCTAAACTATCTTTATCCAGCCATAAGAGAAGCAAGAAGATGCAATAGTTAAAACAAAACACTAGGAGTTCTTCGAAACAGCTGAACCTGAAACTGAATGATGGTAAACAACGGTTTTGATGTCAGGAGAAACCGAGGGAATCTTAGCATCCCATAGTGTCAGGCCTTTCATTTGCACTTAAGAGCACTTTTTGTAAAAATCATGACTGCTTCCGGCCATTCAGGATGCTGGTTTTACAAACACAACTTTTTTTTTTTTTCCTTTGTAAAGCTCAAATATTTCCAAAGCTTTGGAATATGTAGTTCAAGCACATTATCAAAACTACACTGTGGGCTCTGCAAGAAAGTCTGTTTATGGTTTACAGACGTATTACAAGAGAGTTGCAGTAAGAACACTTCACTTTGTTTTCACTCCTGACTGCACTAAATACCTAGATGAAACCAACAGCAACCAAACTGTCTTGCATCTTGCTTTTACTTTCTGGTTAGCAACGCTTCATCTCTTCACAGTTCATAAACGGTCATGATTTATTCACTGCTGATTCTGCACTAAACATCATGAGGAAGAGACCTTTAACCCATGTTCAGATCTTTCAGGCAGTGTCTGTGTAGGCTACTTTGCTGTTATGGCTCCGTGCTTTCTGCAAAAATGAGTGACTCAAGTTGCTCTACCCAGTTCCCCCTGCAGCCACTAACACTCACAGACCTGTGTAACAGCAGCAAAAACAAAATACACAGAAAAACCATTTCAGAAGACCGTGGTTTGGTAGAAGACTTTGATCTCCACACTGTTTCACACAGGAGTCGGCAACATGCTTGAAGCAGTCCTCCAGAAATACATTTGTTGCTCAGCTAACACTGACCTGGATTCTCCAGTCTTGAGGAGCTGGCTCATGAATTCAGGAGCAGCAGTAATGGTGATTCACCTTCATCCACATTTTCCTTTGCTACTGACACTGCATAACAGGCATATTTAAAGCCAACATATCAGCTAATTTGGCTCTGCATGCCAGCCACATCTCCACTGGGAACTAGGCAAACAATAGAAAAATGATTTGCACAGGACACTCAACTCATGTGATCAACAGCTTTTAGTTGTGAAAAATACCAGGAGCAGTCACTATCAACAGGCATTTGAAAACCTGCTTTACCTGCTGGAGGGCCTAAACAATTATTCCTGATTTGGATGTTTCAAAGCCCTTTATTCATGGTCTTCCAGTTCCTTTTACAATACTTTGTTTGGTTTGTTCTCCAACTCCATTGTTGGAAACTCCTTTAGAATACCCGAGAGCCTAAGAAAGATTGACTTCTAATTCACCCAGCTGCTCCAAGGAAAACATTTTTGTTTGCCTTTAAAATCTGGCATCGTTTCAACATAATTGTTTACCTCTGAAACTAAGCACCCTTAGTAAGCCCAGCAACCCACCTTCAAGCTTATTTGCAGTGGAGGCTCTGGTAACCGAAACAGAGAAGACTGAGACACCACACTGCTCCATACCAGCCCGTCCTGCAGCCTTAGGGATAGCGTTCCACAGACAGTTTGTGAAACAGCATGGTTAAGAGCCCCATTTTGTTTACAGCCTCCATATACAACCTATTCTTCAGATTAACTGGGCATTAAAAGCTTAAAGTCTAATACAGTTTAACAGCTGTTAGTCATCTAGCCATTTTACGGTTTTATGAAATGTTTTCCTATTGTTTTCCATCTCATCTATATAAAGATGCACCAGAACACAGTAAAAGACTGATTAAAAGACTGCTCAACAAAAATGATCACAGACATCTCTGTCACATGGATAAAACTGAGAAAAAAAAAAAAAGGAAAAATAAAGGAAAACGTTTCTGTTCCAATATTCAGTTATTTTAACTCTAAGTAATGTCAATCCCCTGCTTTTTCTTAAGAAAGTATCCGAACTGTTAAGACAAGTATCTGAACTGTTCATGTGCCACATCTAGTGTTCATCCAAATAAATAAGGAGTTGCTCCCCCTTCACAACACTGCCAACAGGAGGGCATAGTTTCCCATCCAGAAATTAAGTGTTTTACTAAACCTAGCCAAACGCTGAGAACATTTTGAAGTTGCCTGCCCTTTACTTCCTGTCATTCACTGAAATCCACTGACACAAACAAATGCGTGTAACGGTTCTCGAGCTGCAAATGCTCAATTTTACCGGAGCAGTAAGTCTGGACAGCTTCTGGCAGGATTTAGTACAGTCTAGTGCTTAGAAGAACTGCAGTCTAAAAAGACAAATGTGGGGTGAAATACAACACGGAGAGAGATTAATGTAAGGAAAGGCAAACATCTTGGTAGTTCCCAGCTGCACTTCTCTCAATGTGAGTATACATGCAACTCATCCATTTCTTGTAGGCATACACTGCAAATGGAACCAAGAGCTGTATTAAGTACGTGACGGCTAGCCCAGCTGGCTAGCCCAATACATGTTGGCTAGCCCAGTTCAAAGTCCAGAGTTGGTATGGTGCCTTTATGATGTGTCAGACTGGACACATTCTACTAGGCTGGGCTCATGAATAGGCAAATACTGCATACAGGTTTCAAAGTCCATGGGTAAGTGTAAACAAGAGATTAGTCACACGTTGTAGGACTGAATAGCTGAGTACGTTGCCAGACTAGGTTAGCAAAAGAGCCTTGATGCTTAAAATTTGTCTGTATCTCTGCATAAAGTTTGTAACCAGACCTCAGTCGTAATTTGGTGAAATTGGACAAAAGATTACAGCTGTTACGTATTCCCTCAACCTCTAATCCACTCTGTGTAATAAACATTTTGAAGGAATTACAATAAAGTAATTCATAAAGGACACTTCCCTCCTCCACATGATCAACTTTCATGTGCAAGTTTACCAAACTGAGTTAGTGTAACCAAAAAAAAAAAAAAGAGAAAAAAAAGAGAGACAAAAAGACCTTGACTTGAATTTGGCATATAACACGCAAATAGCTGCAGGAAGTCTTATCTAGCTCACCTGGAATTGATTTTTTTCCCCTCTTTTACAATCCTGTGCTTTGCCACACCTGTACATCCATAAATCAAGGTGAATCAGGGGTGTCACTTCGTTCAGCCTATTGTACCACATCTTTAGAGCCACTCCACAGCTGGCACGCACAGGTAGCACAACCTGCCAAACTCACGCATATATGAAAGCTATTAAAAAGAAACAAGCTCAAACCTATGTGGTATTCAGAATAAACACAGTAGCACACAGTGAAATTCAGATCCTCTACTTAAGTCAATCATGAAGCTATAGACACATCTTTTTCTCAATTTTTATAACGAAACTTAAAATGGAGTGACGGTTTCTGCTCTGCGCTATTAAAGGACACGTTTTTCTCTGTTTACACCGAGCTTATTTCATTGTTACTCAGCACCAGTAACTTAACAGGTTTTGCAGAATTACTAAACCCTTCTCATTCTAAAAAGGAAAACCAAGGGAATGCCTTAATTTATGAAACAAACTTTCACCAGGACCCAAAGCATACTGCAACCGATCACGCTGCCTTCTTAAATAAAACGCTGGCGTTCAAAGTACTTACACTGAACAACACACACACAATTTCCTGCACATATTCTAAGTTTAAGGGTAAAACAGTGTTGTCGTAAGAGAGCACAAAAAGGTCACATGCAGCAAAGAATATAAACAGTCAACTTCCAGAGCTGTGTGGCTAAAATGGAGCAGGAGTCATGAAGAACAGGAGATTTTAGTCACGCTGACTACCACCATTGCCTTGTGAAGGCCACAGCCTGTGGCTGCTGCAACACCTACAAAGGAGGCAGGTTACAGGCATCCTGGGGAAACACAGGACCACTCCCAGTAACACACCCCATCACAGCCTCGCCTCACCCCGCGGCATCCTTCTGCAGCCACAGTGTGCCCCAGCAAACCGCCTGTACCCCAAGCAAGCTCTGACCCCTTAATGGCAGGCCCACCTCGTGGGGCCAGCACAACCGCATCCCAGCCTGGGAGGGCTAACGTGCCTCCCATGAAAACCCATGCTTCCCTGCAACCCACCACCTCTCCCTGCTTGTGACAGCTGCCTCCCACAGCTCTCCTCAGCTCCCCATAACTCGCTGTAACCCCCCTCACCTTCCCACAAACACCCCCCCCCAGTCCCCCATGGCTCCCTACAGCTCCCCTCACCTCAGTCC
>Ga0065711_1027865_pt1 | contig 45391 bp, 22 predicted proteins | sample Hoacrofraction12_FD_59098 | JGI IMG/M metagenome (GOLD analysis project Ga0065711, IMG submission 59098) | Hoatzin crop microbial communities from Cojedes, Venezuela - Epithelial fraction 12 v2 (version 2) | ecosystem: Host-associated > Birds > Digestive system > Esophagus > Crop | place... | reverse complement strand
AAATAAAAAAAAAAAAAAAAAAAAAAGGAAAGATTGCTGGGTTTATGTTTAATGGGTAACACAGAATTCCAGAGACAGGGACTGTGCCTTGCATTCCAGGCAACTGTGGACAAATCTCTTAACCTCTGAGCTTTCATTACCAATTTAAAAATTGGGGATACTGACTTTTCCCTACCAAGATCATCAGGTCACAAACACATGTATCAATCGGTCGTTGTTAGGCACCTTGGTAATACAGAATTCAAAGCAAGAAGTATTTGTCTAGATAGGTAGAAATGTGGTATCAAGCTCTCTGCATGAAAATTGAATCTGACTTTTAATGAGGAGATTTGGATAGGTGGTCTGGTTTTGAACTTAAAAACACTGAGAAATACTTTCCAAGTTTATTTTGTCCTTTTAATTAGAGCCTTTTTTCATTTTTCCAATCCCTTTCAACAATCTTCTAATATTTTTACAGCCTTGCCTTTTGAGGGACAGGCACAAAGTGAGGCAGATACACTGAAAAAGGTGATATCAAAGAACGAATTTCCCCTGTTGCTTTAACCACATGAAAGCTCTCCAAATGTATTCCCTTGCTCCTCTTAGTGGTTTGTATAATGAGATGAGTAGAAGTGAACACTAACATCTCCCTGTTCCATTTGCAGCTGTTAGTAGCTGAAGGATAACTCTGCTCTGGTAATGATTCTATTTGAAAAGGGAATATTTGCTACTGCATTCTTTCTTCTTACATTTTTTTTTAATGTTCTGACAGTGTTCTCAGTTTTGGGGAGGAAAGGGAAGGGAAGAGAAGAGCACTAGAGAAAGGGATGATCCCTGCCTCAGGAATTTAAAATCTGAAGAGAAAAAAGAGGACAGAACTGGTGGTCTCAGGGGACAGAGAGAATTATATCATGGGGTAGGGAGGAAGGAATGCCTGTTGATTGTTTATCAGTCCAAGTTTATCTGGAGCTGCGGAGTCCAAGACAACTTCTGTCAGTCTTCAAAACTGGAAACAGTAAAGCTCTGCAAGAATGTAGGTTTACAGAATACATGATGTTTTGGTTGGGGTACACTATAAAATTGCTACCCTTTCTTGGATCTTCAGTTACTGCCTGTGGTAGTGCCTTGTGCTGACTGTAACTGTGTGAATTTTCTAGGGCTTTTTCAACGGTGAAAAGTTGCTCAGTGTTGTATTACATAAACGTCTGCAGGAGAAAATTAACATGTAAAGACTGCATGCTTGCCGATTGAAAAAAGGAAATCTTCCTTGGTGAGAGAAACTGAAACCCAAAAGTGAGCATGTCTACGCAGCAACCAAAGATGGAACCACAGCATTAGGTAAGCATACTTTGCTGCCCTTTTTTTAAAAAAACCCAAAATCTATATAGCCTCAAGAACATGGCTTTTTGTACTTACCACATTTACTCTATACAGATAAACTCCAAACCCCAGTATGTAAAAAAGGAAGTGGGTGTACTGGTCTATTTCTAGGAAGATTGATCCTTGAATTAGGACTCTAAATTCATGCTATTGTATGATACCTCTCTCTCTCTTAATTAACAACCAATCTCACGCTCCCCTACTACTCCATGCTCCCCCATAGCACTCCTCTTCCCACTAGCCTGTTCTTACCTAGCCTACTCTTGCATTCTCAGACTGTAGGTTCTGCTAACGGCTGAGTACCTGCATGACCAGCAAGACAGTACTTGCCTGTTTCTAAGGCAGTGCTTGTTGTGATAGCAAGACATGGAAGCTTCTGTGCACGGAGATCAACAGTGTCTTGCTGCTGCCCAGGGTAATAGTCACCGCTTTTCTCCAGTTTGGAATTCCAGCTTATCTGCAACGTTCCCTTACACTTTAATACTGAAATGTGCTGAGATTAAGTATGAACACACAATACCTTTCATGGGTTTCTCAGGGAAAGGTGTTAGGAGCTAGTATATCTGACTACACTTCCCATGATCCACATATCTGTATTTCACTGCTATACTTTAGTGTACCATCAGTACAGAGGCCCATTTACCTCCCACATCTGCCTCTCTCTCTTTCCTGGAATAGACTGTCATGTGCCTACAGTCCTGTCCTTCTCTCAAATATTCCTAACATGCTCAATGCTCTCCTACAACAACCTATATAAGAATAGCCCTTCACATCACAGTCTTCCATACATAGAAAATGATTTAACTCTTTCAGATGCCCCATCCCTGGAAACATTCAAGGTCAGGTTGGACGGGGCTCTGAGTAACCTTTTAACATATTATCTTCTCTAATAACATATACTACATACCTAACTTTTGCTTATGTGCTGATAGGCTTACTACCATTCCAGATCAGCGCAGTTATCAGTTTCTCTTCAGGGAACAGTATACCTTAATCTTTGTTCTGAAGGAGAGTATTATTAGACCTGTTTGAATATTTATTTTTTGATTCAGCTACTAAACCAGGCAATAAAAACTAAGAAAAATTACGCAGATCAAATTAAAACTAAAACTTGCCACTTTATCAATTCTAGAACTTAAGAAGTTTAATTTATTTTAATTTGCAACCTGAAATATGATGGTTTTCAGGGACCTCTTTGAAAAGGAAAGAAAAAAAGAGAGGCTAAATTCTCAAACTACGGTGGAAGAAATACTGGTTGCATTTTATTGTTTGCTCAAAAGTTAATCTCAGGCAGAGTAAGAGAAAAGACTGAATCCAAACCACCTTCTTTAGGGAAATGTCAGTCTTGTTGATTTTGTCTCTGCTTTACCAATTAATTATTTTAACTCTGAAACTGATTTTGCTGAAGTCTGCATGTTACTGGGAATGACTGAATTCAGAAAAAATCCAGCACAAAACTAAGAAAGGTCTTGTAGGAAGACTGTAAAAACTGTAAAAGACTGTACACTCACTTCAGACAAATGCATGAACATGTAACAATTACTAACAACTGAGTTTTGCCATCCAAATACATATAAATGTCATATAATCGAGACATCTGTCTAGTTTGTTTGCCTCAGTGAGTTAACTTTTTGGAACCTGACTAGCATCAGAGCATAACCTCTTGTGAGTGATGTTGAAATATAACCTCGTAACGTTCAATGACCCTCCTTTCCCCAGGCATCTCTCTTAGCAGCATTTTACTCTTTTAAAATTAGAGAAATAAGACATTTAGGAACTTTACGAATTCTTCTCCTCTAATTACAGCACGAGCTAAGTGACATAGGAGTGCTGTAACATGTGAGAACAGCCCAATGGCAAAGAGCTTGAAAGGGGGTCTTCAAAGAAATACATCACTTTGTGGGCTGCTTGTGTTAATAAAACCCAGATCAAGTAACAGAGTTAGAAAACACATACATCTCTCACCCTCGGTCAGAGGAAAATACCAGATCCTGGCAAAGGGGGCATTTTAGGTCTTTTTAGTGTTGTTTGTTGATTAGCTGTTGTTAAATGTGAATGTGCCAGCAGTTGTTAGTTCATTTAAACATAGAATAGAAAAAAAATTTCCCCGTTATTTTTTGTAAATGTTTGACACAGTCTGTCATTTTACACAGTCACAATGAAAAATTGATCAAACACTGAAATAGTTGCTTTGTTTGCCAGTCAGAGAACAACGCCAGCTGCCAGCATTTGAATTATTACAGAACCATGCGACGTATACAAAAAAGACTACGTATTCTTGACTTGCCTTGTATTGCATCAGCAAATAGAGTTACTTAATAGGATTACTATTGAGGTATATTGTTTCCTTCTCTTTCACTTACAGACTTTGTACATTGCCTTTCTTTGTACTTTACACATGTAACTATATGATTAAAAAGAAAAATAAAACATTGAAGAGCAGGCTGCTTTGTTAAAGAATTTTATACGGTATACTTAAAAATACTGTTAAACTTAACCAATGGTAGTAAAACAAAACTCCACTAAATCACAGGCTAAAAGTTATTTTTAATTATTTGATCATTAACATTATATAAACACTAAAATCTGGCTTCTGATAATTTATGCTATCTAGTTAAAAAGGATGGATCAACCGAATTCATGAGAAAGATCATTATTTTGACTGGTCTGATTCAGAGGTAAAAAAATGATGTCACTCCTTGGCAGTAGTGAAAACTAAAATTACTCAGCAGTAAATGTGCATAATCTGGAGGAGGCTACTCTTACAACATCCGATCATAGTTGTGTTTGCAAGCTGATGCACATCCCACTTTGAGATGAATCATTCTGAACATGAAAGAACTGGAAGTTAGTTCTGACAATTGCTAGAAACCAGTGTTATGCTAGGACCCTGTAATTGTAAAGGAAGTCCTTCCAGAAAAGCTCTCCTAACCTAGAGCAAGCATATGTGTATGCTATTATGCTTATTTTACAGAAAGCAACCCTTCTTTTTTTTTTAAACACAAATTGTGCATCTTTATTGACGTTAGGGTTCCTCCACACCGCATTTCCTTAAGATGAACACCACGCTGCTCTGAAGATAGACTGTATCTGTTTTTCCCAGTTAGTTCTGTAATTTTCACTTTGGGCTGCTGCTTTTTTTTTAAGCCATAGTCTGATTTTTTTCCAGGTATTCCTGGGATAGGCACTCAGTTATTATCCTTGTTTGGGATACCCTTTGGGTGTAGGGGCGAAGAAAGAAGGGAAATGGATCAATTCATTAGGACTTTACACTGTCATTTCTACAGAAGCTTCTTAAACAGTAAACTCCTTCACAACAGGTGAATGATACTGACTTCCACTGCTCGATACTGCACACCAACTCATTTGTTCTGTTGCATTATTCTGAGTTAACCATCACAGCATCCCCTGCTCTCATAGAACACTTCTCTAATCCCTACCCAGACACAGCCTTTCTATGGTAAGCTCTAAATTGTACAGAAATTTTAGGTGAAAGAGACCTCTGTTTTTCTTATTTTTCCTGTTCTAGAAAGGTATAATATAAATTATTAATATAATACTGTTTGCTTCTTCTAACAAGAAGAAGTGGATTATGTTAGCACTTCTTCTGATCTCCATGACAGGAAATATTTATTTTATAGCAGTTATACACATATCTGTATTTTCTTCAGATCAGTCACTTCAGGTCAACTGGAGCAAATTCTGGTCTTAGGTAAACTGCTCTGTCCCACTCTGCGCTCAGTGACCTGGGGCTCCCTGGCTTTATAGACTCACAGAATTTATTATGTTAGTGCTAACCAAGGACATTCCAGAAGGCAGTAAGAAATGAAAACATTTGTTTAGAGCATTTCTGAAACAGAAAATGGGAACACTGAAGTTTCAGAGGGTAATAAAATACCTATTTAGGATATCATTAGCCACTGAGAAGTGCATAGTATTTATGATAAAAAATAAATTTCAGAAAAGCTTGACTGAGTCCATGATGAATTTGACCATATCTACTTTTGCTACATGCTAAAGCTCTAAGTAATGAAAAGTTAAGCCATATTTTGACTCATTCCGTTTCAAAGGTAAACTCTGAAAAACATCTCATAAAGCACACATCTGAACCCAGTAAGTGCATGTGTATGTGTGCCAAATCACTAAGTGGCTTTATGTATCCAAGTGTTTTTAACATTTAATTCTCAATCACATAAACAGATCATCTGTTCTAGATGACAGAAAAGTACAATACAGCCTGTTTCCTGAAAAGAAAGTCAGTTCTCTAGACTGCTCTTTGATGGTTTTCTGAGAAGAAGTACCAAGGAGTTACAACATGAAATGTGTAAACTGAATTTGGTGTCAAATGTGATGTGAAATTAAATCCTCATCAAATTAATGCACAGACATTACAGTGCTTCATATTCTTTTAAAAAATGTATTTATTCAAACAAATACGAAATAATGCCATATTAACTGATACACAAATGACTTCATACCATTACGTCTTATTACGTATACATTCTAATGATACTGGAGAAAAACTTAAGGATTCTTGAAATGCTTAACAAGGGAAGCCATTGATGCCAAATCTGTCTATTCCTTACCTAGCTCAGGTAGGCTCACCATGTTTTTCCTTGATGCTTTATCAATCTCAAATGTACAAAAATGGTTGAAAACGAAAGGGAGAAGGGCTGGGAGGGTTAGGGGCTGGTAGAAAGAACTACCTCTATGCAGAAGCTAAATTACTGTTTTGTAGATAAAAGCTAATTTGAGCAATAATGTACCATTGTATGCTTCAGGTTACTTACCACTTAGGCATAACTCCCAAAAACTACGAAGGAGTAAGGGAAGAGACCTCTTTCCTTAAAACTGGATTATTTTCTCTTAATTCCAGATTCCTATCTCCCTTGAAGATGCAGTGATGATACCTTCAGGATACCTGTGGCATGCCAAACACAAATACTTTACTTTCATTGGTTTTCATGGAACCCAACTGTAAAGAAACACATTGGGTGACTACTGGAATGTAGCCACCAGACTGTGAATATCAACAGAGGAACCAAGAGTGTAAGGATGCAGAAGTTAACTAAATAGAGAGAAATTGCGAGAGAGTGTGTGTGCACGCACACCTGTGTGTGTGTAGCTGTTTGTATATGAGAGCAGCAAGGCAGTTCAATGAAAATTTTGGAGTTTGAATGGCAAAACCATTTCTTTCCATAAGGAAAGGCATTACTTCAACAATCTTTATTAGTAAAAGGCCTGCCACTTCATGACATAAGTGCCCATTCTAAAAACAAAACTAGGATTTCTTAAAAAACTCAGTATACTAACATAGCAAAAAAACCAGTGGCTCTCTGACAAGTACCTCAAGACACAGAAAAGCAGGAATCTGGCTTGAGTCTTTGCAGTAGTAGAATTGTGCAAAACCCTTACCTTTACATCTCCTCAGCACCTGACAAAAGCCAAAGAAAATTCTAAGCACAAGACTTTGTCTCTAGGTTATAAAAATACAGATTGTAGGCTTACATGTCTAGGACTCTGGAACTGTGATTGTTTTGACTTCATTGTCTTCAGACAATTCTTATTGTAGATGAAATTGTCCTTGTTCTTCCTCCTCAGATACTGAATTCATGTATGACTGAAGTTATTTCCCTTGGACGTGAAGTTTGTATCTACCATTACATCGCATATAATCTAGAAGATAAATGCAGTAAATTTGGAAAAAAAATATCACCCATGAATAAATAACACCTTGTCAACAAACAGCATCTATGTACCTGGAAGAATATCACTCTTCAGTTTCATCATGTCAGTTTTCAACCTCTTTCCAGAAGAAAAAAAACAACATTTCAATTACATAAAATCTAATGTTAAAAAGACCTCTTTATCAGAATTTTAAGAGTCATTTCAGCTAACATGGAGACCTTTATCACGGCCTTTCAGTATATAAAGGGGGTTTATAAGAAATACAGACAAAGACTTTTTCCAAGGCTTGTAGTGACAGGACAAGGGGCATCAGTTTTAAACTAAAAGAGGGTAATTTACATTGGACTTAAGAAATTTTTTATGATGAGGGTGGTGAGGCACTGGCACAGGCTGCCCAGAGAAGCTGTAGATGTCCCATCCCCAGAAGGGTTCAAGCCTAGGTTGGATGGAAATTTGAGCAACCTGGTCTAGTGGAAGATGTCCCTGCCCATGACAGGGGGGTTGTGGCAAGATGATCTCTAAAAGTTCCTTCCAAACCAAAACCATTGTACAATTCTGTGAGTAAGGATGTGTGAGAGGAACTGACCCCATTAAGTATGCCTGTGGCTTTTTTTCATGCAATTTCTGACCATTTACATGGGAGGGAATACCAGGATAAATTGATGTAACAATATAGAGGTATTTCTTCATCTGTAATGATCTCACCTGTGTTTAAATATTTAACTTTTTAACTCTATGGATGACAATTTGCTATTAAAACTTTTGTCTGTTTCTCTTACAGAAGGCAATAAAACTCTGAAATCCTTTTGGGTTGCTGTTACTTCATCTTAGGAAGTCATTCCATACTGCTGAATGTGGAACGATTAGCAACTTGACTGTCAGTCCTTCTAGATGAATAATTTGCTAATGGTTTGTTACAAACACATCATTCAGTCCCTTCAGTAATACTAACCAGTAGCATGAAGCAGATTACTAGGCACAAAGGTACGTATCTCTTGATTTCCTAAAAGCGTCTCTTCCTTGCCTCTGCTGTATTTCAAGACAACAAAGGGTTTAAAAATTGCATTGTTTGATGGATGGTTACAATAACTACGAATTATGGAACTAGCAGTATAGCACAGACTATTACACAGTACTCTTAACTAGTTATTCTTTACTTGCTGTTTGTTAGATTATGCAAAGAAGTCCCAGGACTCTTCGATTCTGTTCTCAACTTCTGTAATCTTGCGTGATTACGCACAAGATTGTATGTAAGTTAAACATTTTTCCTCTCTTGAAGTTGGGGGAGATGTGTTCATTGCATCTTCAGGGTAGCCCTAAACAGGTTTCTCAAAACTACATTTGGGCCAAGAAGAGGAGGGTTAGAGGGGTTCACAATTTGTAAATACTTCAAAGGTTAAGGTTGTACAAAGTTCAATTCTTTGTTTTCCATACTGCTAAACAGGATAGTTTTCTGTTAAAATGTCTCCATGTGTCATAAAGTTTTAAACTAACGACTGCTGGAATGGAAGGGAGGAAGGTGACTGCTCCAGTAGCAGTGTGCTTTTGCACTTAACTTGCACTTAAGTATGCTTTCCACTTGTGTGAATCAGTCACAAGCATAAAATTTGGGAGGGTAAAATGAAACAAATAATTAATACTGAGAACTTGTAGAAAGTAAAGTGAAAGGATAATTTTTTTTTTATTTATCAACAGGATTACGATTGCTCTTCATCTGTTTTCTCCTTGGAAATGGAATAGCTATGTACTTCACTAAAGAGTTCGTTTCTAAACAGCTTTAGAAAACTACAACAACAAACATGTCTGGGCATCAAGCAGCAGTCTTTGCAGGGGCCATTTTGGACAATGGTCCTGGGTGTGCTGGGCAGAGTACATACGAAGAGTCAGAGTGAAAACAATGGTGAGCATCTCAGTTCTTAATTCCACTGTTGCAACCAGCACCTTTACAACGTGCAAAATTTCGGCCAGTTTTTGTTAGTTATAATTTGTTTTTGTAAAACAATGGGCTTGATGGGCTCGTATGTCTTTGTTTTGTACTGCTTTACGGTCCTAAAGTGAATGGAACCTGACAGAAGACATGGCAACCAGTGACTAAAATCCACTGTGATATGTTCTGTAGATTGAATTAAATCCACTGGTTGGTTTTGAACGAATATTCAGAAAAGCAATCTCACCAGTAATTTATTTTCACTTACTTTAGTGCACTGTTTCTCAAACTAAACATAATAAGCTCCTTAAAAAAAGAAGGCTCAGCAATTCTACTATAAAGACCACATGCATTGTATTTGGTGCACACGTTCATTCAGAATTTGATGAGAATTATTACTTGAGAGTCTGGACAGTCTTACTTTGTCTCTATTTTCACTTTCATACCTGTTGTCATATTAAAGATAAAACAAGCCCCCTACTCCCTCATCTCCATCTAAACCAGTTAGGTTCTTCCTAATCTTTAGCCTTTAGACTTTTTCTCATAATTGAGTAACTGCATTTAATATATGAGACACATAAAACATAAAAAATGAATTTGGAATTGGACAGGGGAGAAAAATTACGACAAAGGTTTGTGGGTTGAGATAAGGACAGGGAGAGATCACTCACCAATTTCCATCATGGGTAAAACAGACTCAGCTTGGGGAAAATAGTTTAATTTATCACAAATAAAATGGGAGTAGGATAATGAGAAATAAAATCAAATCCTAAAAACACCTTCCCCCAACTCCTCCATTCTTCCTGGGCTTGACTTCACTCCCAAATTCTCTACCTCCTCCCCCCGAGTGGTGCAAGAGGGACAGGGAATGGGGGTTGTGGTCAGTTAATCACACATTGTCTCTGCCGCTCCTTCCTCCTCAGGGGACAACTCCTCACACGCTGCCACTGCTCCAGCACGGGGTCCCTCCTGTGGGAGACAGTTCTTGATTTACTGCTCCAGCATGAGTCCTTCCGAGGGGCTGCAGCTCTTCACGAACTGCTGCAGCATGTGTTCCTTCCACAGGGTGCAGCTCTTCAGGAATAGACTAATCCAGTGTAGGTCCCCCGTGTGGTCACAAGTCCTGCCAGCAAACCTGCTCCAGCATGGGCTCCTCTCCCCACGGGGCCACAGGTCCTGGCAGAAACCTTCTCCAGCACAGGGTCCCCACTGGGTCACAGCCTCCTTCAGGCATCCCTCTTCTCTGGTGTGGGCTCCTCTCCACGCTGCAGGTGGAAATCTGCTCCACTGTGGACCTCCACGGGCTGCAGGTCACAGCCTGCCCCACCACGGTCTGCTCCATGGCCTGCAGGGGAACCTCTGCTCCGGCATCTGGAGCACCTTCTCCTCCTCCTTTTTCACTGACATTGGTGTCTGCAGAGCTGTTTCTCTAACATCCTCTCCTCTCTCTGGATGGAGTTGCTGTGTTGCACAGCAACTTTTTCCCCTTCTTAAATATGTTATCCCAGAGGTTCTACCACTGTCGCTGGTTGGCTCTGCCTTGGCCAGTGGCAGGTTCATCTTGGAAGCAGCTAGCATTGGCTCCACTGGACATAGAGGAAGCTTCCAGCAGCTTCTCATAGAAGCCATCCCTGCAGCCCCACTGCTACCAAAACCTTGCCACGCAAACCCAATACACACATGAAAGTGTATCTTCTCAATAACATCTTCTTTTGCAGCTTTGGTGGGGAGAAGAATATTTCCAGAACACCGTCCTTTCAAAGTAAAAGTGCATATGCTAAAGACATGGTCTGCCATTTACCTATCTAGGACAAATCACGTTTGTTCAAATCCACCAGATCAAATAAGCATACTGTTGGGAGTGTTCTCTAATGAGTTTAGTAACACTTACCCTCACCTATTCCTGATGCGAAGGAGAAAGTAGAATACAAGGTTAAGCTTGCCACACAAGACAGTAATGTAACTATTTTACCTTACATTTTTAGTGAAGCCTTTATTTATAGGGCGGATTTTAGGATCCAAATTCAGCTGGATTGCTTTCGGATTCAGATATTTCACCTGAGTCCAACATCTTACTGCTAAGCCCTTCATTCCAGTACATTATCCAGAAAGCTGGTAATAATAACTACTATTTAAATTTTTGGCAAATAATTTGTTGCAGCTGTAGTTGTTCACATGCACCATTAACTGCCTGGGCACATTTGGAAAAATTTCCTGTCTTCTTCCAGGTTTTTCGTAGTTTTTCTGCTATAAGATTTATTAAGCTAAGCTATAAAAAAAATCCTAATTCCAGAGTATTTCTAACCCTCTAAGAAAACAAGAGTCCAAATGAACCTATTAGAATTGTTCACAGTGTTTAGAAGCAACCATCACTTCTGTTTACAGTATAGGATTATAAATTATATTGAAATATCATTCAGTTATAGTCGTTCTCTAACACAGCAAAGAGATGGATGGTCTCCAGGGTAAAGTTGTCATAAAAAGGAAAATCAAACCAGCTGAATAATACAATAAGTCTGTGTATCAAGGCAGCTCAACCAAGCAGTGATAAGAACTGTGGCAGCCTTTGAGGAGCTGGCTGACAGTTTTCATTTGTCTGCGTTCAGATCTTGCCCTGGTGTCACATGTCATATCTTCTCACCATCCCTTTGGTGTTCTACCGGCACCCCTCCAGGTTCTATCAGGGGATTAGAAGGAGTCTGCCAGTTAAAATGCTTGAATGGATAAGTCAAGAGTACAAGTAAAGAGCCCATTTAATTTCCTTTTTTTTTAGGCTGCAAAATTGACACATCTTTTGCATTTGGTTCTGTAATTAGACATATATTACGCTTTAGAACATAACATGTAGCACTATGTTGAAATAGGACATTTCACATATATATAAATAGTAATGAGAATGGAAAAAGATGATTAAGCCCTTTGACAATATCAAGAGTTATCTTTAAATCCTATGACTACAATGCAACATCTGGAACCACATAATCTGCTATTACTAATCTCTCTACAATTTGCAACAGAAAGCCTTGCCCACTTGAAAATGAGGCACAAGCAACACAAAAGTTATCATGTATTAGCCACAATGTTTCCAAAGGAAATCATTTTAGAAAAATAAAAAAATAATCCCTGTCTAACTCTATTTCCTTATAGACTTCCCTAATATACGGATTACCGTTGCTCTACATTGATTTTAAGTACTTTTTGCATTTCACTCCACTGAGGCGACTAGAAAAAAGGTTCTATTTTACAGACCTGTCTAATGCAGATTCCCGAGTTAGGTGTGAATGAGTTTTGGGGAATAATCCAGATGACTGAGGTAGACATCTAGTGACACCTTAGATGCATAAGTATCCTATCTGTTCTCCAGTTGTTGCTCTAGAATAGTACAATTCATCCACAACCTATCTGTCATGGTTACTATGGATGTCATGGTTACACTAGCGTGTCCAAAACAGCCATAGTCATCTATGCTTAGGCATCTGAATCACAAAGTGTGCATACACAGCACTGGTCAAAACCAACTGTGCTTAGTTTCAGGAAGCAGCTCTGGCATGTTAAAGCAACACTCTAAACAGCCTAATACATGTAGAACAACATTGTACCTGTATTGCCTACTGTTTCAGCTCAGCAGGAGCAAGGGCTGTATCACCACGAATAACAGATGTCTAGACAAGCATGCGGGTACCCTCCTGAAACTGCCGATCTACCTAGCAATGCCATTCTGGGGATGAGAAGAAGATGAAGAGCAAATCCTCCTCTCAGCAATCTCAGTGCTTCAAGCTTCAAGCTTCAAGGCTTCAAGGTCTGGCAGACAGCAAAATCGTATCTCATTTTACACAAACCTCTCCCTCACATTTGCCTGTATACAAGATGTGTAAAACAATTGAAAAATCCCATATAGTATTTTTTATGTGTAAAATTCAACATCACACTTTTGATGTATAATGCTGCAATAATTTGAAAACCTAATATAAAGCATAGAAATGAAACTGTAACTTTTTCACAAAGTATTCTCTGTGAACACTTGATGAAAAGTAAAGGTAAAAGTTTCAGTCAGTTTCAAAATCTTGGTGTACAGGAGGAATTCCTGGACCTTATCAACACACTGAATACAATCAAGAAAGGATAAAGTACAGTATAAAACTCCATTGACATTTCTATTTCAGATCAAATTTGAAGGTTTTGCATAGCATTTGTTGTTAAGTGCAACAGGTTTCTAAAATCAAGGGAATAAGATTCAAGTCCCACATATTTCATAAAAAAATAATTTTTTTTAATTCAGCAAACACCAGTTTATATCTATTGAAATGACAAGAATAATTATTCCCATATCAATTCTAGGCATTCTGATCATATACACATCTGAAAGAGGTGGTCAAAGACATAAGGTAAATATCTAAAAAAATCCTGTAACGAGTGCAAAGTATACCTCAGCTGCAGATCACACAAGCGAGACAACAGCCCAACTGTAGAAGAAAACAAGAAAAATTCTATCTCACATCTAGTCAAGATGTAGGCTTCTACATTTTTATTGTTATTAATATTAAAATATTTACCTTTGTATTTGTGAGCAAAAATAAAAGTGCACAGGAACGAAAATATCTGGAAGAGAAAAAAATAACACTAACTCAAGCTCCCTTTAATCAGTAGCATTCAAGAATAAAATAGCTGTCAAAAAGTTGTTTCGCTGTATTGTAGTTATCAGTCCAGCCTGACACCAGAACGCCTCTAGCAATGTTGTTTTGACACACTAGTAATGTCTGCAACTTGTTAGCTAGAGTTGTATTAAATTATCTTGTCATGAATTCTAGCTTTTATCAAGTTAAGTTAAACAAATTCATCACTTAAAATAGAAAATATTGGTTTCGGTAAATAAAGTCTAGATACAACATCCTTGAAATCCCATTTCCTTGTCTGCATCTAGCACTAGACTTGGGTGTGGAAGACAGAACAAAAGGTAAGCTCTTTTTGTTTATTAAAAAAAATGGTAAAATGAAATTATTTTTCACTACCAAATTTTTAAAGTATTGCCTTTAAATAATGTTGATTTTAGCCAAAAGGAGAAAGAAAAGCAGGTGGTGGTGCTAGATATATGTAACATCAAAAAAGGACTCCCTACAATAAACAACATTTTTGAAGAATTTGAACTCGGAACTGTCAGTTGTATTTTGAAATTTGGCATCTTTAATACTTTAGGGCTCCCAAATAAAATCAAACAAAGAAAAATTAATTGTAATAGTGGAGTCAAAGGATGGCACAAAAAGATCATGCGGTAGCAGTAGATGGATTGATGGCATGACACATAACGCTGTCAATGAGATTCAAACATTAGAAAAATTTAAACTGTCCGAGAAGAGGTGTCACAACTTCTTAAGACAACATAAACTAAGCAGCACAGACTCTTCAATGAACACACATGCACATGTGCTAATGTTTGTGAAATGCGTTTACTTCCACTGCAGAAATCTGTGGAACAGCGAATTGAAGAAATGGAAGAAACAGGCTCCAAGCATTAAACATTTTTAGACAGCTCACAATCAGAACAGCTGATTTCCATAGGTCAGTCTCTTGTGTCATAGGCAGGGCCAAGGATAAAAACACAATTAAAGCACCTCTGCATCCTGGTCCTCTGTCTGTAGGATATGGTTACTGTCTCCATCAGGAGACGGTTACTACAAGTGAGTACACCATACACACCATGACTCTCTTCTGACTTTAAATTAGAGTTGCAGCTCTAATGATACCTTGGAGAGTGGAATATTAGTTTTGCTCTGCTTTTAAATGGACTTTATCTTAATTTCTTAGAAATCAGTGGTAAAAATCCTACCAACAGCTTGATCTCACTTCCAATGCTTTCTTGGCTTTTTGAAGGCAAACAAAAAAGAGAAGATGGGAGTAGAAGGCAATAAAACAAGCTGCAAATCTAGACACCCACTTAGAATTTTAAATCAATTCCATATGAGAGCAAAGTTTCTACTTTTCCCCAGACAACTTCATGGCAAATCAGTTGTAAACTCAGTGAACACTGGGAAAAGAGCAAACTACTGTAGTTGATTCTATCTAAGTCCTTGTATTACACAAAGGTGCAATAAAAATGCCTATAAATATTTCAGCTTTTTCTAATTAAAATACCGGAAAAATAACCTGACACATGCCTCTGTACTCTCTTCACTAAAATAAACATCTTCTCAGTAATCACAGTAGAATAAACTCTGCATCTAAGATTGATTTTGATTTTTATTTTTATTTTTCAGCCTACACTTAGACTCCTAATAGTAGATTCAGATTACCAAGAAATATCCTGATAAGAAATTAAAACTGACTGCTTATTTTTCAACCATTATTTACTCAACTAAACTAAATTAGTTAATTTTTGACAAAGTTGGCAGAAATTGATTGTGGCACATCTCGCAGGGATATCAGTCTCTTTAACAGAAAAATCCCAAACTGGGAAGGGACAAGTGGGATGCATACCTATTTTCCCCACAAACTTTATAGATAGAGACAAATGTGTGTCTCCTAGCTCTGAACTCAAGGTATCTGGGTCAAGCACAAGCTTTCCAAAACTTTCAGAAAAGAGGGAAAGTTAATGTAACTCTCAGAGGAGCATGCCTTCATATGTTATTCTGGGTGAATAAACAGTACAATTGTTTTGAATGAGCTGTTTTGAGTTACTTGAATTAGCAAGAGCTCCCAAAGGAAATTTTCCTACTCGTGGCAAATTCAATTGGGACTTTCAAGCAAGCACAGTTCTAAAAGAGAAGACTGTAACTAGAGGATTTAGGCTAATAATGATTAATCACAGCGTTCTACCCTTGTGAGTAGCAAAGAAGGCAGCAAATATTCCTAGAGTGAAGTGTTTAAAAAAAACCCTGCAAAATTATTCTCCAGTAATCACGCTCTCCAGCCATGAAGAGTATTTGCTAAAACTTTACTCTTCAAGATGGGGTTTTATATTGTCCCAACTGACCTGCTTTGCCAGCTAGACCCCTTTAATCAAAACCTTGATTCTGAAGAAAACTACCTCCACTGGTCACATTTAGAGACAGACCAAATACCCAACTAAACCACTGTGAATTTTTCCTCTTCTCTTTCAAAAAAAAAGAAGCGTCTTCATAGATGCATAGAAGGGCACTGCAAAATGCTCTGAGCCCACAACTGAGCTGAGTAATTTATTTCCTTTCAAGAGCTAAATAAAATATCATCAGGGATTACTGCAGAGTAAGTAAAACTCTTGAAGTTTCATACCTCACTAAAGTTACTAAAGCTTTTGGACTTTTAGCAAATACACAATCACACACTTCTGACCTTCTCTCTCTGCGATTCACAGTGAATGCCACGTTCCTCACGTCAAAAATTCCATTCTCGCAAAGAGAAGTCAAAGCATGTGTCAGGAGGTGATGTCAGCCTTGTCTGTCACTCAGGCATTTAGCAAGACTGTTGGGCTCTTTGCTGGGTTCTCTCTGTACGGCTTGCCTATCATAAGGTTCTACAAAGGTGCTTGCTTGAAGACCAAGCAGGCTACCTGATTCCCAAGTGAATATGCACTAATGGGTTACATTTAGTGTGCCAAATGACAAAAACCTTTTCCTGCTAGATCTTCTCATTACGCTAATTCTGGAGAAGGGTCAAGGAGTCAGTTGCTGCTTCCTCTCCTCCAAATACCATTAAGTAAATTATTGGCTGGTGGGTTTCTTCAACATTCCACACCAATACAGTGGTATTCCTCACACTTCAGTGAGCTCTATCTTCAGTTAATTTCTTAGAGCACTATTGCTTATATCCTGTCAGATAACAGCAGAGAATAGCTTTACCTGAGTGAGGTAGGACAAATAATGGGAAAACTGGCTTCACAATAATAAGCTGAAAGGTGTTGGTTAAATAACCATCTTATTCGAGAATTGCACAGATGCAATCTACTATATGTCTAGCTGTACTTTAATTATCTAAATTAGCTCTATTTAGGGATAAAAATGGGAGTCCTTAAGAAGCCTCAGCACTACATCACATAAATAACAGAATAAGTTTAAGTGTTAACTTACATACATTACAAATTTAGAACCTTAAAAAGTTCTGTATCTATATATGGGAAACTATTTTTATTTACATAAGTATAAAAAACAGACAAAGAGAGAAACTTGGACTGAAGTCAAAAGGGGTTTTCCATAGGCTAAAGTAACATCTATTATAAAACCTATAATTAAAATCAAGCCCAGATTTTGCCCAAACCGAATTAAACATTTAATTGGATAGATAAAATAATCTCACAGGCAGCACACACCCATGGATGGGATACTCTGTGTGTCTCCTTTGACTATCCAGAAAATCCTTATTTTTCCAGTTTTATAAAAGAAATTGGCATTGCACTTATCATTAACATGTTCTGGAATAAGGTTTGACAAAATCTAAAATTACTATTTGTGTGACAATAAAAAGTCGCCAATCTGTCCATGATAGCAGATGTCTAGAATACGATTCTCTCTTTTTTTTTCAATAAACAAAATCTGTTTATGCAAGAAAAGAGATGAAAAGATTAAATGTTTCATATGAGCTGTGAAATTTGAAGGAATGGCAAGTCTTTTAATACCAGCCTATGAAATACCAGATTGTATCCAGCAAGGTTTAAACAGTTTATCAATCTACATCAAAGAATAGAGAAAGTACTCAGAACCAATCAGTATATCTTGGAACAAAAATTAAATACTTATTAGTGTGTACTCACTCCTCAAGAAAGGAAATGGGATTTTTCCCATGGACTTCAGTTGGCATTGGATCAATCCTCAGAATGACTGTTCTTTTAATAAGAAAAAAGTTGAAGAACATTAAGAGAGGTATATCATAATGTCTCATGCTAATTTCAACTTTTCTACTTGTTAAGCAGTATTTATTCTGCCTGGTTAATTCTAAGATGTTTGGAAGTGGAAATGTTGCTTCTCCTGTCCCTTTCCTCTCTGCAAACACGCTGGACAATTTTGAAAAGTAGTATTGAGAGTTTTAATTAACAAAGAGATTTCTAAGGTACATCAGGAAAATCTGCAAGGAAGTGTTATTAAATGCTTCTCAGTATTCAATAACAAATATTGGTTATATTTAATAACAAATATTGGTTGTATTATATCCCCAGGGAGGTTGTGGAGTCTCCTTCTCTGGAGATATTCAAGACCCACGTGGACAAGGTCCTCTGCAGCCTGCTGTAGGTGATCCTGCTTGGGCAGGCGGGTTGGACTAGATGACCCACAGAGGTCCCTTCCAACCCTTACCATTCTGTGATTCTGTGATTGGCTATTTAACAGCCAGGCTTCCAGATGCTGAAATGGCAAAAACAACATTGGCAGTAAATCACCAGAGTTGGAAGTCTCTATGCTGAGTATATATATATAAAAAAATCTTAAGCACAGTAATCTTGGGAATCATTTCACTTCTCTAAGTACAATGCCTCACTCCACATTGTTTATGCTTTTATTATTTCCTGGTCACCAAATTCTCATCGTGCTAATGTTGTGCTTCAGTTAGTGATTGTTTCCAAACAAACCTTAAATTTAAAAAAAAAATGTTTACTTCAACAAAGAAAGGATATATGTGTGTATATACACGTTTGCATATGTACTTATATATATCTCAAACAGCTAGGAAATAATTTGGTTGACTGCATAGTCAGGGAGTTTAACAGCCATTCCATTTCAGTTTCTCTCAGGTTATTTTTGTACATTAGGAAAAGCAGCACGTGTTTCCCAGTAATACTCGAAAATCTGCAATGAACACTGGCTTTTACTTCTTTGCTGTTTTATCATGAGAATGAGTTTAAAGAAATACTTTGAAGTACTGCATTCTGAAAACTACTTTATTGTTTGCAGTATGTGAGGAGAGCCAACTATTTAATTTGACAGAATTGCAGAATCATTTTGGTTGGAAGAGATCTCTGGCGGTTATCCAGTCCAACGTCCTGCTCAAAGCCAGGCCAACTTCCAAGCCAGATAAGATAGATTTTGTATACTGTGTAATAACCTGAAAAGAAAATCTCAAAGCCAGAATACAAGACATTTCTTTCAAAAGGGCTATGTCTAGATGTTGTTCTTTTTGCCCACATAGAGGTTGTAAATCTACAATAATAGAACTGGAAAACTCTGCTTGCTAAAACTGTGGATACTTTGATGTGTTTTACCGTTTGATTATTTGAGTGTCAACAATGTTTTTAGCATATATATCAGTTATATATATGCTTAGAGATTTATCCTAATAGATTTGTAGCCTAATACAAATAGTGGAACAAAACAAGTCTAAAATGAAATGGCTCTTAGTACAATACCAATTATGTAAGCAATAAGAAATTTTTATAGAAATGCTTCTCATAGGTATTTGTTTTAAAAAGAAAGGCGTGTAAGGAAAAATTGTTACATCAGTTTGGTTCTTGTTTTGTATTTATTGATGAAAAAATCTATTTAAACTTAATTTGTTCAGTGCCTCATTATGCACAAGGAGCGTGACCTAACTAGTGCTGAACAACTTCTGAGAAGGAGCCTGATTGATTTAAAATCCCAGTCATTTAACTACAAGCCAAAAAGAACATTGATCTGCAGTAATGAAATGAATACGATTACAGTCACAACTGTTGATATGAATCTAGCTAAGTGGGGGAAAGCTACCTAAGGGCACATAAAGAATATGAATGTACAGAGATTTGAGCAAATGGGAGTTGTTCATTATGTTTACACAGTAATTGAAACAAAGCATGTTTTGATATAAGCCAAAATGTCTTAAAAATAAAATACAGTTATGGAAATTGAATTTAAAGATGCTATGTGAATCATCATCTGTTCTATGAGTTTTTGAGACTCCACAGAGTGTTTGTAGTCTGTCCACAGACTGAGAAAGTTCTTGAACCTGACGTTTCAAAGACTGGCAAACGTGCAGAATAGGTTTGATCAAGCATTCATCACACATATAACCACATATAACCATAGTACCATACCTCTAACATCTTCTTAACATTCTTTCAGAACTGGAGCTACCCGTAACTCTGCAAATAACATTATCCCATGGTCAGGCAAGTTGCTGAAGCAATTATCCATTCAGTATTAGGTATGGCACACATTGATGTATATTCCGTTTCTGATGAGGTGGGAATGGTCTTTCACTTGAAAAGAAGACAGATGATTGAGAAAATATGTAGACTCAGTTTATTTAATCCTTGAGAAACTCATAATATTCAAAATAAGTACTGTAATATTTTTTTACCACAGGTATGGCATAGACTAGAAATATGTGTGAAAAATACATTAGCATATAAAAATACTTGGCCTAGCATCCCTGAAGAAAGGCAATAATTAATCATTCACAAACAAACATTAAAACTTAACAGCATCAGGCTGAGGTTATCATATTTTAGACAGAAACACAGGGTGAGAAATCCCACAAAGCGCACCATGAATCATGGTAACAACAGGCTAGGGATACTCAGAATAGATGTCTCTGTACATAACTTTTGTAAGCATTACACATAAAAATGTGAATTAATAATGCTAATAATAATGAACTCAATTGGCAAATAAGAGCTTCCTCTGCAACTTGCCAACCTTATTTCTGAAAATCACCCTGATAAAGTCAAGTGGAGTACTTTCATAAGAAAAAGTTTCTAAGCTTCTGTGGTAAGGATCTGTGGCTTACCCAGCAAAACAGATTAATAGAATGATTTTGATTTTGAGAAAGACTTTCAGTGCATCAGCTTTCTTTTGATCTTTTTTTCCAGACTCTAACACTAATGATGAGAATCTTATTTCCTGTGTTCATAATAAAGCTGGTATTAGCTATGTGCTCTTAATTAAAGCTTTAAGATGTATTAGACAAGGGCACGAACAGATTTAAGTGTACTAAATATTCTTTGAAAAAGTTTCAGCATTTTGCACTTTGCTTCTAGTGTACGAGTGCGGAGATTTCAGACAATGGAACCAGTGCGGAAGACTTCTCTGATATGAGCATTATTCCAAAAGCCCACATAAGAACAGGAAGTATGGATCATTTTTCAATAATTGAGGTGCAGCAGAAAATGAAGTTCTATTTCAAAATCTCCTGCTGCAGGAATCTTCTCAACTTTCTCCAGTCTGTGTGGGTTTTCACTCTCTCATCTGACCTTTGCATTCAGTAGCAAGTGTGAACAGCAGAGTGGTGAGAACTCCTCCTTTTCTTGGACAACTTTCTTAGAACTGACTTTATGCCGTGGATTTAAGGAAGGACAGCTTCCCATTAAAAATACAAAAATACTGTTGGTAAAATCAATGTAATGTAAATGTTAACATTAGACCTGAGCATATTTTTAGTCAAAATGAGTTAAAAAATTGAACTTCAAATAAAATTGACAGTTTCTACTTACTTTTAAACTAACACATATATCTTTAGTCTTGTTCTTAGGAAAAATAAGTTTGTGTGACTCCACTCTTCCTGCACTCTGCTTTAATTTTTGTTGGTCAGTTTGAACCAAATTAGACAGAGGAGAAGAAGCCACGAAGCTAATTCAGTCCCTACAGTCAGAAGCTGAATGGGTGGATGGGTGAAGGAAAGATGCCTTGTAACTATTCTAATTGATGAAAGGCTTCTGTGACAAAGCAAGGCTCAAGCACGTAAGAAAAGTTTTAATTAACATTAATGCTTTCTTAAACACAAAGGTGACCAGAAAGATGAAAATCCATAGGAAAGTAGGTATTAGAACTGGGGGCTCACAGACTTAGCTGATTTCCGTCTATAAATGAATCTTTTTTTCACGGTGAAATGCCCTTGTTTAGAAACAATTAAACCAGAAACTTGGTCAAGCCCAAGCCAATGTTTCTGGTTGATTGTAAGTACTTAAGTACGTAACACATACCTCTCTTAAATAAATGTTGGTATACCTACTATATTGTTATAAGCTATCCGGAACCAAAATATAACTACTAAGTTTTTTGTAACCTCTGAGAAGTGCCCCCTTGGTTGCTATTACACACAATTAGATATTTATGAGTAATTTGGGATTTATGAGTTTTAGTGCATAGAATCTGCACCCACCATATGCTGCTTCCACTTCTCTAAAGTACTGTAGGTTGCAATGGCATTTTTTTTCTTCACATCATCACATTTCCCAGAACAAAACAGACATGGCCAATGCCACCAGATTTCGGATTTCTCACAATGAATTAAGGCAGCCTGCTACCCCTCTCTTCACTTTTGCTGGGCAAGGGTTATGGATTTGCTTCATTTCCTGAGTTCTGTTCAGTAAAAAAAACACAATGGGCCACTGAAGAGGTAAATATTAAATGCTACTTTTGAAATAATGACTATGCTAGCTCCCTTTCTTTGGTATTTTTAATTATGCCAATTGATGTAAATACTTAATCTCTTCATGTAGTAAATTAGGGAGCAGAAGTGATTTTGTAGAATTGATGAGGTCACCAGAAGGGTAAGTTGAAAAAAATGTAACACCCTGCGCTCGGATGGAGTGAACTTTATGAGCATATACTCACAGAATATATTTTAAATATATTTTAAAATAGCCCATAAACATGACAGATAAACTGGGTTTTGCTTTTCAGATTTTCATGCAAGGGGTTTCAAATGAATTTGATTTTGAAAAAGAAGTGTCCAAAGTCGACTGCAATTCATTTGAAATATCTATTACCTACTGGAATCCACCTGAATTTCCAGAGACCTGGAAATGGATGTTCTTGTGATTTTATTAACTCTGACTTTTAAAGATGGTAAAACCTGGTTTATTCTCAATAACTGTATATGCACAGTTCCACCAGCTTTGACAGCCATTCCAGCTTTCCATCAGCACAAATGAGAGAAGAAGACGGCTCATGGACTTCTGACATATATTTAAAGTCTAATACAGTCAATTGCATACTGGCTCCAACCACTAACCAGACAGTCAGTAGGGAAATGGGTCATTTTAAATTCATTTAGGCATGTAAGCACTCAGTCACATGTGCTGGTTTAGGCAAAGTCCTGGTTTCATGAGACTATCCATGTCTGACTGCTCAGATACAGTAGTTCTCTTTGATGGGACAGATATGAAGAATAGTTACTTTATGCATACCTAGATGCAAGGCATATACTAAAACATGACCGCACTTTCCAGGAAATACATTTATAGATTCAATATGTGAAATTTGCCTTCTCTTCAATCTGTGTCCAAACCTCAAACTAATCGCAAAATTTTACTTAATTTGTAATAAAGACTAACACATATATCCAGCTACAAAGAAAGAGCAGTGTCCTCACAGCTAGTCCTTGCAAAAATCCCCCGCCTTTTTTCTTCTTAACTGTTTTATACAACGACAATGAGAAATTAAGCCAGCATGATCTCTGAAGACTTCCAAATTCATGTATTTGGATTCACCTCAGTGAATCTTTTTCAAGCCCTTGGCATCTTTTTGCTTTATTTATTTTTGGTGTCTTAGACACTGGAAAACGGAAACTTCAGAGTAAATTGTCTATTAGTCTTCTAAATACAACAGATGACAAATGCGATCTGCAATGCAAAAATAGTTCCGCGTAACTTCTAAACAAGGCTAGACTACAGAGTTCAAAGTCTAATATTATTTTAAAAATTACTTTTTTTGTTTTCATGGCAAATCTAGAATGGTCGTCTTAGGCATTAATCAAAGGTAAAATCAATTTGCATTAGAAATACCTCTTTGTAACTGAGTATTCTCCATGTAGAAGTTCTGAAATAAAACAAAGAAAGTCTTCTTTTCGTCTTTCTACATGCTTAGTGACTTTCACTGACATGGCAGTTGGGACTGAATGTGGAGAACAGTATTATGGCAGAAGGTGAACACCTCTATCAAGATGGTGATTTGATTTAAGTAAAATCACACTTCTCCCACTGGATTTTTATCTGAGGGGATTTGACAGACTGGAGAAGCCATGCAACACAAAGTGAATTCTATAGCTACTTGAAACCTGCAAAATTTATACCCTTGAGCTGGACAAGAAAAACAGAATAAGCTGTTTTTTCTTTCTTTCTTGTTTTTTTAAAAATCAAGGACCTTTGGCAATGTACGTTACTGTGATATGTAAAGGTCTGACCCCTCTCAGTCCTAATTCTATACTCCACTGAACTCAACAGCAATAACTTCATATATGCCCCTGCGCAGTTTGGCTTGGCTATGCTGCACCAAAAGGACACCTTTTTGTGTGAGGTTCAGATCACAGGGTTCAGATTAGCCAATAGAATCCATGCTTCCTGAAGTATCGAAGAACTTTAAATAATGCAAATACCTACCCTAAGTATTTGGGAATAGTAGTGAAAGTTCAGCTTGGCTTGGGTTTGCAAGCTACAGGATATAATGAAAAAAGCTTCAACAGTCCCACTTGGTAAGCCCTGCACAAAACGCTCCTTTTTGTAGTTATGCATAATTAGGAACTTTGAATAGTAAATAAGAACATGTTAATACCTGAAACACAGCATAATAACAGAAAAGTAAGGGCCAATAATACAATGTTGTTTCCTTGAAAGAACATCCCTTTTCTATGTTAAAATTAATGTAATTTCATTAGTATTTTAATACTTTTATTTCTACGTTTTTTGTGCTAATACCAATCAAAACACTGACTATTACAGCAGCCAGAGAGAAACAAGGCACAGAGGTAAGAGGAGAAGCAGGCTAGTTAAGTCCAGGATGCCCCTTCCCTATGAAACTTACCCATTTCACTTTCACAGTAACAGGAAAAAAATGTAACTTCTAAATGCATTAATAACCCAGTCGCATTTTTTGGTCCATTGTCTCCCCTGAATTCCTTATCTTTATGGCAGGCTGTGATATTATCTGTCTCACTGCAAGACAGAAAATAAGAGGGCTGTCAGGATGACATGCATCTAAAAGCACTAGCTTACTATTAAATGAAAGACCTTCCTACAACAATTGAAAATATTTTCTCTTTTTGTTGTGTTGGTTCATATTGTTTTACTTGCCCATACATACTGATGGAGAGGGACAAGAGGAAAAAGCATTTCTAACTGTGTATCGAATGCAAGCAGTTGCACTGTTTGTGCTCAGGTTGCACAGCTGAGCAACTGGAAGAAGCGGTGAGTCTCTCATGCAGTGATTCTGCCCTCAGTACAGAAATAGCATTAGTGACTCCACCTAGACAGACTGTCAAACGGAGTAGTTTTACATTAGATGTTTTCCGAAATGCAGAAATTTTACAAGAACAGCAGTAAATCCATTGGTTAAAAACCCGTTGCCTCATTAGAAGAATTAAGACAAGTAGTTCACTTGTGCCTTTTCTGGTCCTTAATGTTAGTATATACTAAGTATACTGGTAAGTAAGATATGATACTCCTCAGCACTGTTACATCAAAGCTTCATTGCTCCTTGTGCTCCATGTTGATCAGCCTACCATATGGTAGACCACAGGTATGAGAGGTATCTTTGCAGAAAAGAGAGAAAGAGCACACGGGGTTCTCACCAGCCAAACTGAGCAAGAAAGAATAAGAATGATGAATTCTCTAGGGAAAGGTAGGAAAAGTAGGGAGTACTGCAGCGTGTTGGGAGAAGCAGAACTTACCACGTGGGACTATTCAAGGTTTTCTCATCATCTTCAGTACCTTGTAAACAGAAAACGACATAGTTCCTAAGGAGATCTTTAGTAATATCCTTTGAATGAATAGGAACCTATCTCACTTAATCCACTGTGTAACAGCACCAGTTTATCTTCAGAACCAGAAGCAACTGAGCCATTACAGAAGACTTGCTGAACAGATCTGAAAATTATACCACATTTCCTAAATTTGGGCTTGGAAAGTTATGCACCAAGAAGCCGCAATACTGTATTCAGAGCCCCCGTAAAACGTTTGTAGCGGCTACTATCAGTTTGCTGCCCTTCTCTGTTATTTCCAGGATTGCTGATGATACAGCAGCCAAATCGATTTCTGCTGTCATACATACTGATGCAACACTAAAGATGCATTCCTTTAGTAAGACAAAACTCAGGTAGATACACTGTAATGATTTCTTCCATGGCATGCCACCTCTGAAACACAGACATCTAGGGACATAATTACCAAAGCAATCAAGTATGGTTTATGAAAAAAATTAAGTCGTTTCACTTGTTCTTCAAGATTTCTACTTATTAAAAAAAAAAATAAAAATTGATAGATAGATCCCTAGCAACCCAGTCATCTGTTTAGGTAAGGGAGGAAAAATATATTTAACAGATCTTTAAAGACAGCTTACAAAAAAAGACTAAAAAAATCTTAACAGTTCAAAACTGTGAAAATACAGTTAGAGGTTTTAAGATCATCAGGCTGAATCTTTCATCATTCAGTCATACTTCTCACAATTCAATCTCTTCACTGCTCCTGAAGTACAGTTTAAAGGAATTAAATCTACCTTCTCTCTTTATAAGCAATGAAACCACATTATAATATTTTCAGTTTGTTGACTGACCTTCACAGAGATTTCTACCTGGTAGTTTTTATTCTTAGCTTAAATTTGCTACAGACTTTGAAAAGTTGAATAGTCATCTGCCTTGTAAAGTATTTTGCAGAGATAAATTGGGATGAGGTTATCTCTAGACAGCTTCTCAGATTAGGACACCCACTTTCTTCTGTTTCAAAAGATTTCGTTGATCTTACTAGAGTCGGAAAAAAAGTCTTTTTTTGTGGTAAGTATTTATTGCATTCAGATGCAATAGAAATTAAATATTAGGCTTCCGTGAAGGAAGGAGTTCACGGACCAAAACTATGTCCTGTAAGAAAATGCTGGTGACAGTGAAATTATTTCAGCAAATCTTGCAGAAGACAGGACTGGCTAAGAGTCTCTACTATCAGATAATAGCAATAATGGTGATTTATTATTACTAGCCTATCACTTTCTATGTGCTCAGCATGCAAGAAGTATGACTGAGCAGTTTCTGCAGACTTGTTGGGCCAGTTTGTGGTGATTTTGATGGTGAAATCCTTTCTGAAATGCACGGAGATAACACTGTTCCTGTGGTCTAGAAAAAAGTCTTCATGTGATCTTGCCTAATTATTAACAATTGCAATGCCATGTTCTTGTTTTGTTCTTAACTATGCTTCTTGGACACTACTGAATTAAAAAGTGATTACAATAGAGTGGTTTTCATGCAGGATATAAGAACTGATTAACACATAGAAGAAGGAACAGGTAAAATTTTCCATTCTGTCACAAATGCTGCCTTGTTCCCACTGAACTGACCTGTAAAATTTCTCTTATACAGATAGGACGATCCTGTAATTAATTACTGGCATAACAAAGAAAAGAGTATCTAAATAAAAACTTAGAATGGAAATTAAATACAGAAGAACATCCATGCTGCATTTAGTATTTGAATGTAATTTGGTCATTCTTCCAAGCAGATCTCTGAACAGGACAAAGTCTGCGCTCCTAAAGTCTAGGGCCATGATCCTGCTTCTTGCCTTGCTCCCTCCTCTCAGCATCCTGAACTCCACAGTCTCAGGGTCACCGCAGCCAATGCTGTCCCAAACTTTCACAACCCTATCTTGTCCTTCCTTGTTTGTAAACATGAGGTCAAGCAGAGCATGTCCTTTCAATGGATTCTCAATCACCTTTCATAGGAATTTGTCACTGATGTACTCCAGAAACCTCCTGGACTGTCTGTGCTGCTTGTGTTGTCTCTCCAGCAGATATTGGGGTGGTTAAAGTCCCCCATAAGGGCCAGAGCCTGTGAAAGGGAGGCTTCTTCCACTTGTCTGAAGAAGGCCTCATCTACTTCTTCTTGATCAGGCATCTACAGCAGACACCCATCACAACATCCTCCTCATTGGTCTGTATGCTAATCCTCATCCATAACATCTCAGCTGGCCCATAACCTATCCCAAGGTAGAGCTCTACACTTTGCTGCTGATCTCTCACATGAACGGCATGCTGCCGTCCCAGCCTGGCCATTGTCCTGAGCCTGTATCCAACCACTGCCACATTCCAGTTGTGTGAACTATCCCACCACGTCTCAGTGACCCCAATGAGACTGCAGCCCTCCAACCGCACACAGTCCTCTGATGATCCTGTTTGTTTCCCATGATGCATACAGGTACTTCAGAAAGGCATGCAGTCGTGCCAATTCCCTGGAAAAGGTATGGATGAGAGGTTTCTTTATTTGTCGTAGAGACACCTTCTTATTCTGTGCATACTCTTGAAAGTGAGTTAGCTAACACAATGCTGTGCAAAAAAGAAAAAAACCACATCATTATTTCCTAAAATGAAGATAGATCTTTCAAAAAAGAACCGTGATAAGTGGATGCTGTCATACTACTTTCTATGCAAAACTATGATGAAAGCGAAGAGAAGAAAAAAAGACTCTTATAAATAGCAAGAACCTAGCTTTGCAATTAAATGCACATAATGATTTGAGTGCATGTAGATATTTATCTGTCTAACATATTTTGTTTGGATGATTGGACAAGTTGTCATATCAGAAAGGAGTCTCTAAACATTTAAACACCATGGAGCTAGTAATAACATAGTAAGCACTAGTTAAAATCCGCATATATTTTGCATTAAATATAACTCAGCATAATAGAATCAAGCTGCACAATAAACAGAAATTGTACTTCCATAGTACAAAATATTTACAGTAGTAAACTGAATACTGATACATCCCTTAGCAATCCCTTAGGTTTCAGCACATGTTAAAGTACCGAGCAACATATTTATCTGATTATTAAATATTTATCTTCTCCCATCCTTTAAAGAAAAAATGATCTATTGTCCCTGAAGCAAAAATGTTTTGCTTTGAAAGTACTTATTTTCATTAATGTGATTTTAATACTTCATTAAAAATGAGGGGTTTATTTGAATGAATTGCATGTGGGAACTATAGAAATAAACATTAGTATCACCAAACAAAATGGAATTTTTGTTGCAATATTAACTGGATCCTAATTACTTGATATTTCAGTGACACTACTGAGTTAGTTCAGAATTAATCCAATGGCAGAATTTTGCTGTAGATGTCTACCATACAAAAGTAATTATAGAGTTTGAGATTTCAAAAAAACATTCAGTATTGGTCTAACTCTTAATCCTCAAGAAGTCAAAGATAAACGAGCCTTAAGCTTTAGTGGAATCAGAATTAAGGTGCTGACTCACTTAGACATCATTTATAGAATACAATTACTTGTTCTCGTTCCCTCTGTCCACTCAAAATCTGTTATCATCAGAAACATACATTTTGGGAACTGTATTTGTAATAGCAGAACACCAGAATTCAGTTCCAGGTATATATATATCCATACGAACAAAAAGACAGGTCAAAGTGTTAGGCCATGTAAATTTAGGTGCAGACTACTGGAGAAAATAATGCAGTACGTGATGTCTTTCCCAAGAATTTGTCATAATGTAAACTGTGAAAAACTCAAATGAAAGTCTCTCTTTTCCAAAGGCTATGAAAAATTTGGCCCTTTTCTTAAAAATCTTTACATACAATGAGTTTTCATGGCACTATTTCATTTCTGCCACACATACCCTCCACTGATGTGTATTTCAATGATGTAAGACAGGACATGTAAATCGCAGGTGGAATTTTGGTAACTATAAGAAAATATGATAGATAATTGTATGAAAATAAGATGAGACCACATTGGAGCAAGCGGCAGGTATCATTCTATGGGGTTTTTTTCTGACACTTCAGATTTTTGGGTTTGGTTTTTTTTCAATTCCTCTGACAGCAGATTAGTAATATTACATACCTTCAGTAACTAATTATATTATGTTTCCCGATATTGAGCCAATTACTTGCTCTTCCAGACACCTGTAACACACAGGTCTGGTTTTCTAATAATAAGAATGATCTACAATATTACATTGTTCATTATTATATCCAGTAAAGAAAAAACAGTGATACTGTCAAAATTCCCTGTCTCTGCAAGATGAACTTGGTAATCACCACAGTGTGTGCTAAACCTTTTCAGAGTACTTTGATAGTAAATTATGGAGATATCTGTATCTTTAATTTTCTTTAGAAGTAAGTTTACACTTGCTATAAATGTAAATTGGATTTGATTAGTTTTCTTCCAGTATAGCATAGAGGACCTAATGCTCCAGTAAAGGTTTGCTTTACTTCTGTCACTCAGAGGTGGTTGGCAGGCCACTACCTAGTGCAGTCATAGCCATGTGAAAAAAAAAGAGGAAGTAACAAAGGCTAGAACACCAGATACTTAGCACACTGTCCTTCCCTGGGGAAGTTACCATTCAAATAGAGACATTCCCAAAAAACAGGATCCACATTTGTGTAATATCTGAATACACTGGTTGGATGTGGATGCAATCAATACATGTGGGAAACCAGCAGTCTGCAAAACATGTACTGTGCAATCTGCTCTTGCAGACATGGTAGGAGGTACGTGAACACTTTTGGGAATGTAAATCCAACATTTCTTGCAAGTGACATTCAATATTGAAAACCTGATAGGTTTTACAAAACTAGACTATGAAAGTCCCTGTTGACATAAGACAGCACAGGAAGATGAACAGAACAGTGGAATGTAGGGAACGGCCCAGGACTGAGACTGGGTACTCACCAGTGCTTGATCAGCTCACCTAGGAGTACCTTGCCTTGAAAGATCCAGTAGCACATATAGGTGATAACAGCATCTGCATAGTATTGCAGGGTGCTGCAAGCACAGCAGTATCAGTAAGACAGGAAAGAGACCATTTTCACCTCCCTTCATGCTGGCTGGTGGAGAACTCAACAATCTAAAATTTGTTTAAAGTATCTTTTTTCATTTACCAGTACTTTAATCTCAGAGACCACAAGTCTTGATATCCCAAAGATATGCGATAGTGCTTGGTGTAATTCATTCTAGATGTTTACTCCGATGAAGAAACCCTACATGGGTTAAAGCTATTAACTCAGTTTATTGCTTCCAGAAGGCTGCTGTTTTATTGTCTGTTTATGGTCTTCGGTGAAAATACGTAACTAGTACAGTTAAAAAAGTTAATCTCAATACAGTCTTCTCAAAACATATTCCTTCAGTGCTTGTGATTTACTCTGTAATCTGCTTTTCCTTAAGGGCCCTGCTATTTTATTTATTTAGTTTTGTTGCATACTATGTCATTACTGTACAGAACATAAAAATATCACCAAGAAAAAAAATCAGGTCAACGTGTAAATAATAATGTTAGAAATACATCTTGTTATTTATAATAATGCACCTTGTGAATTTTCACCTGGACTACACATCTATCTCACTCCAGCAGATGTTGCTGATCCTCCTAGGGGTATTCTAACTTTCATTGCTTTATTTTCTCACTGAGTAACCAGATGCCAAACCACAGAAATACCAATTCTCGTGAAATGTAGGTCCATTTCAGTCGTCAGAATACAAATTAGATAACTAATCTACAACAGCAGGGCATAATTAAATATTGAAGACTGCAGACAAAACCCTAACTGATGCTTACTTTTCAGTTCTTCCAAACATAAAATCCATTTAGAAAGTATGGTTTTGAGATCTACACGCTGCTTGGCTCTGTCACTGAATTGCTGAGTGACTTTCCTTTTCTCTTCATTAGCTGTCAAATGGGTTTAGAGAGCTTGAATAAGTACGGACAAATGCAACTAGTATGATTGGAGGCATGTAAGAGGTTCAGTATGAGAGGAAATTAAATAGGTTACCAAACTTCCCAGTCTTTTCTTTATGAAGGGAAAGGGAATATGACAGAGACGTGAAAGTTGTTAAGGATGCAATTAGCAAATGGGTGTGTATTCTTTCTCGGGAAGATAAGTTCATTCAGTGAAACCATGAGGCAGTAGGTTTAAATCAGAGTACTCTCTCATGCAACCACTGCATTTGCCATATAAAGGTATGAAGATAAAAGGTTATATGGGTTCAAAGAAGAATTAGAAAAAAAATCAAGGAAGACAGGTTTCAGGAAAGATAGCTATCAAACACAAATATCTGTGCACAAGATCTTGTTCAAGACATCCACATTTTCTGGAAGCTGGGAAAACATGACACTAGGTATGATCTATTCTTTCCCTAAAAATCCAGTAGTCCCTTCTGTTGGAATGAGATGCCAAAATAAGCAAACCTTAGATCCAGTCTCGTGCGGCAGTTATGTATTCAGCCAAACATTTATCCCACCATCTCGTGAAATTTTATGTTTTCATGAAGGAGGGGAACTTGTGGTGTTAGTTTAAAAAACCCTAGAGAAATGTAAGGGGAAGTAATGACTAGGATATAAAATCTCCTTTAACTTCTGGACTGTTTTAATTCTTTCTGTTTGTGTGAAATTACCAAGTATAATGCTTAATCAAGTTCACTTTTTGATATGGATATGCACCATTGATCATAAATTGTTATGGGAAAATATCTAAATTTTTGGAGGATACACACTTAATCTGGATAGTAGGAGCATGCAGGACCTAATTAGTGCACTGTACTTTGTACCTAGGGATGTCAACAGAAGTCAGAATATATGCTTAAATAATGCAGAGATATTGTCATGATGACTGCAGTTGCAGATTTCCACTCCAGGAATGACTGAACACTGTGTGAAATACCTACACGACAAACAATTACTACAACAAGAGAGGAATAACACACTTAAGGTTGAAAGTTAAGTCATACACAATCAGAAACGGAAAAAGAAAACTACATAAAACAGAGCAATTGTTAATTTGTGTCAACACATTTGACCAAAATAGCGCAAGGATAAAATCTTTACCAAATATCAATGGGCTTGAATAATTTAATTTTTTTTATTATGTTTTTAACATTCGCTAATTTGTTTGAGATTTTAAAAGTGTGTTAAAAAGGAAAACAGTGACTGGAAGAATCTAGTCCATTATGAGTAATTGCAAATATAAACCTTTCAGCCCCTGGTGATACCAATACCCACAAAATCCAGACAGATATGAAGGTAAGTTTTACTTGAACTAGCTTGCTTTGGCACCCACCTATGTAAAGATCTTCAGCACTGGCAGAGCTTCTAAATGTTCCATTTTTCCACTGGGAGCATTTTTAAACTCCCGGTACTTTGTGTTACTCAGCAATCACTCAGGGTCTGCTTTCCAGACAGAATTCTGAATCACTTGGTAAAAAAATCCGACTCCTGAGCAATTAGAGCTTCTGTTACAGCAAGTGTCGAGGATAAGGTGCCACAGAAAGTAATTATCATCACTATTAGCACTGGGTGCCCCAGACAGCATGTTGGTAGCCCCTATTACTGACCAAGTAAATAAATGAGATTTTTATTCGAAAGAACGTAGCAACAGCAACTTCTAAAGCATCACTGAAAACATATGTTAAAAAGGAACTCATCTCAGCATTGAGAAATCTAAAAGAGGGGCCAGAGATATTTTATACGCTCTCCAAAGTCATCTCAGAAACGTATGTACGCATGCTCCTTGTGAGCATACAAATAAAAGTAGAGGCCAATAAATTTGATTAAGTACATACACACAAAAAACCCAGAGCATATATTTACACAGTATCAACACATGGTGTAAAGAACAAGACCCCCTTACGTACTTAGTCCTAGATTATTATTTTGACCTCCCACAGATGATCCAGTTAGAAAACATTGTATTACAAATAACAAGTTATTGTGACTATAAGACTTTTTTTTCAAAAGAAATTGGATCTGATAGCTGACAGTGAAATCTCAATACTGAGCAATATTTTGGCAGGCTAGAATTTAAGCATTTTGTTTTGATGTAAAATTATACAATCTAAATGAAAATATAAACCAGAAATAATGTTTTCCATGAAACCATGTGTTAGGGAATAAGAGTTATAAAAAAAATTCCAGCAAAGACAAAGACCTCACAGAGCCTCTGATCTATATTTAACACCCTTAAATTATAAAATACTACAAACGGATTACCCTGGCTAGTATTTTATTAAATGGAAACAACAATTCCCTTGTTATTAGCAACTTAAAACCAGAACTGCAGGGAATAATGGGACACATAAGGGGATAGGAAAAGCCAATCAAATCCCAAATCCTCCACAACCCGCTGAATATATTTGTATCTTTAGTAAGACACAATGGTCACAAACAGTAGTATTACAGTGTGTAGTCTGGCAGTTAAAGGAGATTGTAACAGGTATTATGGAGAAAATTCTAGTATGGAAAAGATACTATCATTTAAACTTCAGCCAACAAATCAAGCAGATCTCTGTGAGACCCATTGCCTTTGGACTAAATAATCTTCCATTCATTCAGTGAAGATGAAGGCAATAAAACATGTCTTCAAACTCACTGAAATACGTTCATTACCAAGATACTACTAAGGATTATATTATCAGTAGGAAGCCTGTGTTGTCTCTAATACGTTATACATTTAAAATAATTTGATTTTTAATTTTAGTAGAACTCTAGAAAAATTTGAACTGAAATGTCTTTCCTGTGCAGACACTCAGCTCAGATTTCAGTAACATATTTAACCTCAAAACACTTGAAAAACTATTATGTGATTAACTTCTAGCGCTACACCTCCAAAATATGCAGATGTGCTCCTGTGCACCCAATACAGCGGTGGGGGAAAGAAGAACTCCTCATCTTATAAGAAATCTTTTGAGCGTTCTCTTTACTAGTCTGAAGGGAAAGTTGGAGCTTTCTGTAGAAAGATTAAAGAGCAGAAAAGACATCGTAGGAAAATCTTTCCTCCACTTAGACGTGACAGATGATATATCATGTGCCAGTATAATAAATAATTTCTGGTATGGGGAATACGCTTAACAGCTGAACAACAGAGATGTAACTTACACTGTCAGATCATGGAAGCAAGACAACGAATTAAGAGTACCTAAATAATAACAGAGAAGAGACAGCAGTAGCTAAGGATTCCATCATGTGACGCAAATGCTAGACCTTTTGAAGCCAAATGTGCTCTCTCATATGAAAGTTATTATTGTTATGAATTTAATTGCCTAATAAAGGCCACAGAGATGGCAATTCATAAATTATTTAGCTGTCTTGCATTTTTAACAGCTTCAGTTCTCTTATGATATCTTCATCTTCTTAATCAATGATGATGCCATGATTTACAATATGTATTGCTCCCCAACAAAACCTAATTGCATCTTTATAGGACAAACTCTGTTACACCAGAGAAGAGACTGCAAGCTTTTCCATTGACTTCAGTAGGAGAAATATTGTGCCTCACATTATTTTAGACTTGCATTTTAACTGGAACTCAGCATCTGACTGACCTTAACAAAGTCAGACAGGTGCCTAAACACACACCTTTTGATGCAGGCCTTTTGGTACTTTGTTGGTAAAAATCAACCTCTGACATTCACTCCAATGACCTTAGGTGATTAATGTTAGCTTGGATGTGCTGGTCCTTAGTGAACAAAAATACTCATAATCAGATATTTCAGACGATACTGGAATTTTTAGGTATTCTAATTTTTTAATCAGAAAATATGCAGGGAAACTTTTATTAATTATAGTTCAATTTGTCAGAAGACTTTGGTTTTTTTATTTAAAAACAAAACAAAAAATTTTCCTTCAGCTTCCCTTCTACCCTCAAGGCTACTTGTTCTGACTGTGAGCATGTCACATTTCTCCTCTGAACAAAAAATAAAATTTCTACTCCTTCTCACCATCACAAATAAAATTATTTTCACTAAGGTAGCTTCTTAGCCTTGACATCTGGTATATTCTCAGAATGATCATAATGTTATTTTAGAAGCTTCTTGGCTTTTGAAACTACATATTAAATATAAATTACAATTATTTGCTTTCTTATTAACACAATCTTTTTCCCTAGTTTCAGATACTGTATAGATAATATATTCTGAACAGAAAATATTAAAAAGAAATAAATGCACAAAAGCACCTTTATCTGTACCTCATGAAGTCATACACCGGAATATAAATGGCTACCACCACAGGAGAGCAGTTTCTGGTACAGATTTTGACATCTAGTAAATTCAGGTTTAAGAACATGCAGGAACTAGTCCCACATACTTGTCCCAAAGAGAGATCGGAAACTGATCACCATCAATTAAATATATAAATGAGGCTTAAATAAGAGAACAATTAATAATACACATACCTTTGTGGTTATTCTATTCCTGACGTAGCTCAGGTCTTTCAGCCAGGCAGGTGAATTTTGCTATACCAAGGATCATGACAAAGCAATTTACTCTGTCCTAATTGTTGGTGAAACCAATTTTTCATTTTTAATTGTTGGACTATTCTTCTCCTTTCTTCAAATGCTTTCAGCTCTCAGAGCTGAGAAGAGGCAGTTTGGACCAGGCATGGAGGCACAGGACCATGGTCAAATTGGACAACACAGCCTAACCTGCTCTAAACTCACATTATACTCTCACTAGTCCATTTACAACTAAAACATTCCCCAAATTTTGTTTTTGTGCAGCATGGCAGCACCATATGCGTTTTAAGGCAATAATAATGGCAAACCACTGTAAAAATACAACAAAACTGCAATTAACACACACAGTAATGTTTTATTTTGTTACAGCTGTAGAACCAAACTGAGGTGTTATTAGCTATTACTCAAGCGATGCTTGAGTGAAAGTAGTCTGGTTAACTCCTCATGGTTTACAACATGGTACTAACTTGTAACTAAGAAAACCGATTGCAGTTTGAAATGTAAGCGGACTACTAGTATCAAAAATCTTTCACTCACGCACTTGGATGTTTCCCAATGACATGAAAAAGGAATACGTTTGAAACAAGGAATCCACCTACATCAAACGGCCATGACCCTAACAGCAATACCAAATGGATTTACTTTCCCAAATATTCACCTATTGAGGATTTAGTTTTCTTTCAGGCATCTTCACTTACAGATCTCATAGAAGTAACAAAAGTCTCACTGTATTATCACCCAGAAAATTATCTGTTAGGTAGCTTGATACTGCTTTAAAGCGTATTTGAAAACCTTTTGACATCAGCAATCCCCTGTTGCCTGTCAAGGTGAAATACTTTATGTCAATAGCAGTGTCACTTAGGAATTGTTCACGTGAGACTTTTGTTATAACCTCTTTTGGAAAAACTAGATATTCTATTAACAATCACAGGAAGAGCTGATGAAAAGCCTTCTTGAGTTACCAGAATTACCTGTGCCTAATTTATTCTGTTGCTTCAAGGATGCATCCACATAGAAGATGGAGTCCAAAATTTGCACTGCAAGGAAAAGGTTAACTAATCGTTCCCTCCTGCTCCAGTACAGTTGCTCCAATGCAGTCAGATAGGCAGGAAACTTGAACATCAGGTTGCTGTGGCACAAATTGTCTCTGTATGTAGACTACTTGGTAAGGTATTTCTTAAATCTACTTCTGAATTATATTAATAAACTTGATCTCAGTCTTTTAATTGAGGCCAGGAGTGGTTAATTATGCCATCCACAGATGATCCACTTAAAAGAAGCTATCAATATGAGTGTGTCCTGTGTGCACATGTACCTTTCTGTGAGAAAGTACTTGCTTTTTGTGAACTGCAACCAAAATTTCAATGGGAAGTTTGGTTAAATATGTGATTCTGTGCATCTAAGCTGAACATGAAAATAGCAAGCTGAAGAAAGATATTTAAAACAGAATTCATATTACCATAGAAGTATTGAATGGTACGAAGTTTAAAAGAGAATGAACTTCCATCTCAAGAGAGCCCATGGCAATAAGCATTAGTATTTCCTTTAGAGATTACACAGGTACGAGAGTACATGTTTAGAATTTCACGTCTCGATCTTATGTAGCTCTGTCATAATGTAGTCGTAGTTACAATACCAAAAGTGGTATTTGGGTTAATCTGTAAAATATTATTTTTAACTAAGTTAAAACACATGGAGATAAACTTTTTACGAGGACAGATAATACACCTTGTTTCCAAAAACATCTAAAGAATTTATCAAATGAAGGTACAAAAAGAACAGCATTGTTACACAGGATAGATACATGTGTAATTATTACATTGGTTCAAGTCTAGATAACAGAAATAATTTTATTCTCTCAGTTTGGGAAACTGTTCTGTAATGATTAATTTTCCTAAGTTTGTCTAATGCATGCAGCTATCCCATCATAACAGATATTTTTGTGTCCAGTAGAGGCATTTATGGAAGATTTTTAATGTAAAGTTACTGAAAACCACCACAGGTCTTCATTGCGAACTGTTAGGAAACAGACAAGAAATTTGGCATGTGCTTTAAAAAATATCACACTTCATGAAATCAGTAGTGCCTTTCTTCTTTTCAGGAAAATTATTAAATTGCCCTATAGATTCCTTTCCCCTCCAATTCTTTTTTTTCTTTACTGCTTCCTCCTCAGGACACCCTAAGCAAAGAGGGTTTCTTTGGCTTTTTTTTAAAGCAATTTAGTTCTTTTGTTTTCTGAAGTCTCTGCAATTTGAAAATGCATGCAGAAAAGTGCTGGGAGTACACAGTCCAGTATATATTACTTACTGTTGCTTTTAGCAACTACAACACCAGTACATATCCTGTCATTGATCTGCATGTGCTGAAGTTCCTACTGAAATCAATGGAGACTTCTATGGGGGGAGTGGGGCGGGAGGAGGGTGGAAATCAAAGGCAGGAAACTGACTTCTAATGAACAGACTTAAAGACTTAAAGTTTATCACAACTCCCATTAGCAAAATAGACTATATTTCCAGAGAGTTACCAACGTTTAGTGCCATTCAGTATAAGCTTGTGAATATGCTCATTTAAATAGTTGTCACAAACCTAGATTCTGCTTTTCTCCACAGCTCTCCCAAAACACAAAACATAGCTTTATTTTGCCCTCCTTTCCCAAACATACTGTTAGACTCCCTAGACACTACATGACTCCCTCAGTCTTGCTCATCCTTAGCATTTCTGACTGATCTGAGGAAGACAACATGCTTGGAACTGCAATCAGGTATGGAAGAGCGTTACCGCTAACAAGAAGGACCATCTAGACAATCTGTTCGTGAACAAACTGTAACAGAAAAGAAACTCTAAACGATGCTTTTGTATTTAAGTACCCACTACTTCGGACTTGTCACAATGCTTAGAGGAAGCTTACACTGTAGTAGAAAGTTTATTCAAGGTTTTAGAAAACTCTGTTCTATTTCTGCAACTACATTACCTGAACCAAAGGCACAGGCCAAAAAGAAGTTTCCTAGTGAGGGAGAATAAACCCATTAATTTGGTTACTACTTCATCTTACTCCACACACTGATCTGCACATAACTTATAATTATGAAATAATTTAAACTATATCTACTGATCTAAAGGATCATGAAACAGAGTTTTACCAGTTACCTAGCCCTATGCTACAAATATGAAGTCTGCCAGTGCCATAAGATAAAACTAGACACAGAAAATAAGTCTAAACAGTTCTAAACGAATAGTTTCTCTTAATATGTTCAAAAATACTTCAAAAAAAGAATGCTAAACATTCAGAATCTTTAAAATTCTACTTTTCAATTTTTAACAGATTCTTTATTTTAAATTCTTTAAATTAAAAACATAATGCTTTTTCTGAGCATAAAGCCATACTCCAGAATATGTCACTTCAGGCCAACAGTATGTGAAGGCATTGTGAGATTTGATGATAGCAGTGATTCTTAGTGGAATACAGTAAAAATCCATTTGAACAAATACAACACGGATTTCTACCAGAGTAATAAAATCAGAACAGACATTTGAAGATACATATAAAGGAGGAACATTTATAATACAATGAATGAAGAAAAGCATGGCCACTTCCTAATTCCACAAGATGCAGAGTGTTATGTGAGAAACGTTATTTGTGTATTTTCACCATATTTTCATTAGTATACAGTCCTTGAATAAAAAATTGGCATACTGAAGGCAAGTGGAATTTACTATTGCCTTGAAAAAACAAGAATCCATTCTATGTGTAAATACGACAAAAATAATTGTGTTTCTATTTGTATGTTTATTATATTTATTGAACTTTTCTGAAAAAGAAATGCTACAATAGTCTCTTCAGTAACTACAAACTTTGTAAATCCCACGAGAGAATTCAGAGAGTGTCTCAGTTGACACTAGCCTGCCATCTGCTACCAAAAGGGCACATATGCTTTGGGTTTACTAACTCATTTATAATGCTAAGGGTTACATTGGCATGAATAGCCACTTCTGTAAATAATAGATAATATCAGGGAATTCAGTGTGATAACGATTCTTCTGAAGCATATTGTTCAAAAGTATTAAATATTCAGAATAATTAGACACTCTAAATTTTAACCGTGATTCTCAGCAGTTTCTTCTACTAATTTTGTAATTCTTTGGGTTTGACACTTGCAAGGTTAAATTAAAAAATACTTTTAAAAAACACATAAAATAGAAAAGTTTTCTAGAATAAAAGTGTCATGCAGATGACAGTTTCAGCTTTGCTCTATATTTTCATATTCTGTGTAACTGTAGAAATGGAGAGTTGGTATCAAACAACGGAAAAAGTCTTCAGGAAATCTGTATATCCTTTATGCAATGAAGCATGAAGTAATTGCATTGAAAATGTAGTCTCTGATCTTGCAGACATTCCATTTCCCCAGCATAACTTCCAAATAATTGGCTTTCATATAAATGAAAACCAGAGGAGCTTGGAAATGAAAGTTCACACAGTCAGTTAGGGAACTGGATTTCACAAGAGCTATTCACCACAGATTATCCAGTTTGATTCCTGTTTTGTAGGTGAAAGTAAAAAAACCTGGCATTAATCAACTACTATAACTTTATAATCTGTATAAAAATGTTTCAGGTATAAATTGTGTTTAGAAGTATCTGTGATCATGGGATACCAAAATCATTTAATCCAAAAAGATATCTTATCTGGTAAGTGTAAAGAACCTTTGTCTCCATCTACCTGACTCCTACTATCTGCCATTTTAACTGGTCCATCAGACCCTTCCATTAGCATTTAACTATAGATCTTGGCTATGTAAGTGCTCCAGGAATTTCCAATGGACATGCCATGTAATACTACATCCCCTAAACTACAACCAGTTGCTAAAGATAATTATCCCATCTTACCACTTCTATATTACTAATTCCATAAAGCAGGCAAAACGAACTAAAGGAAGGGGTGGGTGAGGTGTCAGAGAAAAAAAAGAAAAAAAGAAAAAAAAAAAAAAGGTTCTTTTCTGTTCCTCAGTGATGCAGGCAGTTGGATGTTGGATGTAGCCTCCAGAATTTCAAACAAAGAATCTCAGTGCTTAGCAGGAACACGGGACTTTTTTTTTTTTTAAGCCTCATATTTCTCTTCACACCACCTTGCACCTGTTTAATGTAAAACTAATTTAAACTACAGCTACTGATCTAAAGCTCCTCTTTAAAAACAAACAAACAAACAACCCAAACAGATACAGACCATTAATGGTCTACCTATCTCTTCACACAGGAAACAAATCAAACCCTGCTTGTTTATTATGTGGTGGTAATACTGCCTGGAACAGCAGGCAGAGCTATTCCACTTCATTGAATAACAACTAAATACACCTTTCTGATCATGCCACAGGCAACAGCAAAAGCTGAGTTAGGAAGCCCAAAATGCTCATAATGCTGTTTCTGAACAGCATACACATGATCACCTTCTAGCTGTGCAGTTTCTTGCTTACCTCCTAAGCTTTGCATTCTGTCAGGCTGAAGCGAGTACAACCACACAGCGGTAACAGCAACCTAGCAGTCACTTAGCAATCTAGCTGTACCCACTTGGGAGAGGAGTATTTTCGAGAGAAAAGTTGTTTATTGATCCAAGAGAACTTACTGTGAGTCTGCTGTGCATGCAAATAAGGGAGAGTTTTTGCAAATTGATTTATACAGATGATTGATAAGCCCAGAATGGATGTGAATGTGTCATTTAACCCTCTGAAAATAGAGTAATTGAAAAAGAAAACCAAAATGTTTTTGACACTTCTCCGGCATTTAAATAAGTTCATAAGAGCTAAAGTACTCCAGGGACACGAGATTTTGAAGGATGGCACACATATTATAGTAAGCATCTTCTTGTTTAATGCACATACTTTTCTACCAAAGCAAAATACAGGTGTGATTATTAAACTGTATTATTTACTGAGTAAAACAAACATTCTGAAAGAGTCTTTCCTAATGTGGTACACAAGACAGACAGTACATTTTTCAAGGCAATGTTCAATCCTCATTTCTGCAAGACCTTGTGTTGGGGTTGATGTAGCTTGAGAGTTAGCATGACTAGGCCGCTTAAGCAAAACAGCATAACTGAACAGGCTGCTGGAAAGGGCAGCTAAGAACAACAATTGAGAAAGTGCTGGCAGTGCACATGATGTGGGTTAGCAAAAACAAGATGTGTTCAAGGATGTGGAGGCGGTCTGTTGCTATTAGTGCTAGTGCATAGTTACCAATCATAAGGGAATGTGGGGCGCGTGAACAGCGCGTGATTTATGTCTGTAGCCTATCCAAATAAGCGTGATCGTGTGTACAGATACGAAAAATGTATATAACCACGCCAGTGGAGCAATAAAGGGAACTGACTGTGCATTGCATCAATGTGTGAGAGTCGTTCCTGTCCCTGCATGGATGCTGAAACTCGTCAACCTTGGAATATTCAAGGTACTGCATTAGAATACACATCATGCATTAAGTACTCTTAAGACTATTTTTTCATTCCACTTAAGCCTTCACTAAGTTCTGCTTCTGACAACTTTACTTCTGTATCCTCAAATGGTGTCCTTAAGTGCTCTGCAATAGGCTATGTGAAACATGCCATAGGAGAACCAGAAATATATACTATTTAATAAATTATTTGTAATGTACACTTCCAAAAAGTATCTCTGACAGAGTACAGTTTCTGTACAGTACAGGATGATACAGGGTAAAAAACTGGTCCATCCTTTTAACTATCACTCATATACTGTAAAGAAACAATTAAAAGTATCTTGTTTTACCAGTACCATTTCAAGTTCTTACTCTTAAAGGCCACTGAAGATTGTATGCCTATTTTGAGCTCAACTAGGTGAATTTTATTCTAAAACTAGTATCTTACCTCTGTAAAATTTTTTAAAACTTTAAAAAAATCATCTTAATGCTTGAAACCACTGAAGACTCCTTGGAGAATATAGCACTTCAATGCTTCGAGAGACTGAAATGACTGAAAACCATCTGTGAAATATAGCAAGATAATATTGCACTGACTTGTACCTTTTACATTCTTGGTATGCTGCCTAATAATAAGAAAGGTAACAGAACAACACAGAAGGCCCCAGGCAGGAGACACAGGTGCAGTGACTACTTTGGCTACTTGTGTAAGATGGTTTAGGCAGGTGATGAGGAAGGACTCCCACTTCCCTTCTCCTTTCTCTTCACCTTAAAACTAGATTCAAAACACAGTCTTCACAATGGGACTAAGAACCTGAAATTGCTGAACTACACTTCCTTTTCATTTTGTCTTCAGTGGATCCAGAACCAGTTGTGTTTAGAGTAAGACAGATGACTTTTCACAGGCAAAACCCACTCTTCACTATTTTTGGAACTGAGAATTTTTCCAATAATCTTCTGTCTCAATAAACACACCTTACAGCTCTTCTAGTGCTGAGAACAGGATCACAAACTACTTCACAACAATTACCCTCTCACATACGAGAAACCTGCCCAGCACTATTTTACACAACATAGAGTGGATATCCACACACTACAAGAGAATGAATGCATGTACCATGTTCTTACTTTCTTATTGAAGCCTGTGAGCATGCAAAACCCTGATTCTTCATGTCAGACTGCATGTGCTAGCTATGCATGCACTTCTAATAACTAATTTTTTTTTTAATCACTTCTTCGTATAAACCAGCAAATCAATATAAGCTTCATTGCAATTTTCTATCACATTGGTCATGATGGTGTGACACACTAACAAGAATCTGATCACTCTTTTACAGTGGTTACAGGTCAGGTGTTTCCTACACATGCACTGGAAACTCCTTTCTTGCCAAATGGAGATTTTCAGTATGACTTATTGTTGGTTTCCATATATAATGTAATGTAAGCCTTTGTAAAGTTACAGAGCACTTTTATTTCTCTGGAACTTGTACTCTTGCTATCCAAAGCACTAGTTGTGATTTCAAAAAGCTTTGAAATTATTAGCCAAAGTTTATGGGCTTCAGTTTTTTTGTTTGTTTGTTTCCAGGAACTGAAGTCCCACACAGTTATACTGTGTCATATGTGCTTCCTTCTTCATTTGATCACAATAATTCTTTTACCGTAAGTCCGACTACACTAATTCAAAGCAATTTATTGCTTAGCTGGATGGATTTCAGCTGCAGTTGATGACCAGTAACTTCCAGCTATCTCTTTTTTTAAAATTCATTATAGGTTCGGTAAGTTTAAAGGTATATGGTCTGAAAGAAGTGAGAGCGACTGGGGTGTCCATGCACTGTCACTTTATTTAGATGAAATCAGTTTTCCTCTTCCTAGGTCATGTACAAAATTGTACCACCTCCAAAGTTAAAATTATTATGTGTGAAGATCCCTGCACAGGCCTTTTAGCAACAAAACAAAACAAAATTTAACCATTTGCTTTGAATGAAATTTATAAAAGTTTTATAAAGGATTTTTTTTTAAGTTAAAAAATCTTGAAAATGCAAGCATTAAGGGGATACAAAGCAGAGATTTTGAGATACTTGGGAACGTCAAGGTGCATCTAGCCACTCATCCAGTCGAAAAATAATCAAAGCAGATGAGTATTTTCATTTTCAGATTCCCAAATGCTTTCAGAAATGAGTCCTGATCTTTTACCCTTAAAAAGTATGTAAAAAAGATGCATCTTTCTATAGAAGACAATATTTAGAATATATCTCAAGTTCAACAAGGGAAATGCAGGGTCCTGCACCTGGGGAGGAACAACCCCATGCATCAGTACAGGCTTGGGGCTGACCTGCTGGAGAGCAGCTCTGTGGAGAGAGACCTGGGAGTGCTGGTGGATGACAGGTTGACCATGAGCCAGCAGTGTGCCCTGGCTGCCAAGGAGGCCAATGGCATCCTGGGGTGCGTTAAGAAGAGTGTGATCAGCAGGTTGAGGGAGGTTCTCCTTCCCCTTTACACTGACCTAGTGAGGCCTCATCTGGAGTACTCTGTCCAGTTCTGGGCTCTCCAGTTCAAGAAAGATGAGGAGCTACTGGAGAGAGTCCAGCGGAGGGCTATGAGGATGATGAGGGGACTGGAGCATCTCTCCTATGAGGAGACGCTGGGGGAGCTGGGCTTGTTTAGCCTGAAGAAGAGAAGGCTGAGAGGTGACCTTATAAATATCTTAAGGGTGGGTGTCAGGAGGATGGGGCCAGACTCTTTTCAGTGGTATCCAGTGACAGGATAAGGGGCAATGGGCACAAACTGAGGCATAAGAAGTTCTGTCTGAACATGAGGAAGAACTTCTTCCCTCTGAGGGTGACAGAGCACTGGAACAGGCTGCCCAGGGAGGTTGTGGAGTCTCCTTCTCTGGAGATATTCAAGACCCAC
>Ga0065711_1005215_pt1 | contig 45396 bp, 34 predicted proteins | sample Hoacrofraction12_FD_59098 | JGI IMG/M metagenome (GOLD analysis project Ga0065711, IMG submission 59098) | Hoatzin crop microbial communities from Cojedes, Venezuela - Epithelial fraction 12 v2 (version 2) | ecosystem: Host-associated > Birds > Digestive system > Esophagus > Crop | place... | reverse complement strand
ATTTCTCTGAGAGCCACTGGGAAATCTTGGGCTAGTTTTGTGCTCAATTTGATAAATGCAGCTGTGTGAATCATTGGTAGGTAGTCCTCACTAATTTGCTTGTCAGTAATAGCACATCTTGAACAGCAGCTATTGAAGCAAGTGTTACCTGTTTCCGCAAGTAATTTGTTGTATGAACAATTCACCCTGCTTGAACCCTCAAATTTCTTCTGACTGTACGCACTCCATATGGCTCCCTTTAGCGCATCAGAAGATGTTAATGGGACCTGACGGCCTTCAGCTCAGCTTGGTTCTCTTTTCGGGGTGGAATGGTCTCTCTTACTGAGACATTGGCCAGGACTCTGCTTTGCCAGTAACAGTACTAAATATCTCCATGTTTCACATTTTCTCTCTGGAGCTTTCTCTTCTCATTGGGAAGCCTATTAAAATAAAAAGTTCATTATATCAAGATGAATACTTGGCACCCATAGGCCATGTTATAATGAGGTGAGACTTTTTTTCCTTTAAAAAGTGGTAACTGTGTTGTAGCGCACAGAAGCACGTTGTGTACTGACCCAGAGTTCAGCAGCTCTGTGTCTGAACCGCTGTTCCCTAGAAAAGGCCGGGAGCTGCTCTGCTGAAGGAAATAGTACAGCCGTATTTCCCAGGTGAGAGATTCTCAATCGAAGGGTGCGGGATTGGCCTAAGAAGTAGTAAAATAAAAATTGCCTGATTCTGATTTGCATTATTCAAATATGCAGGTTTAAATACCACTTTGCTGCAGAAGCAGCTGCACCATACTTTATATTAGCATATAAATACAGACTTAGAGCACCAGCCCCTCTTCACCCCAAGTTCTGCTCAGATTTGAAATGATAGTCTGCCTAAGGAGCACTGACGGTGCTTGATGGATTCCTGTGTCACACTTCATTTGGGTGTGCTCATTTTCTCTGATGAATCCAGTTTCCTTTGAGGCTCTCTTGAAATATAATAATGCTATATGTGCTGAAAAGCTAAGTAAAAGAGTTCCTTTCTGAAACTCAGCATCTGGCATCAGGCTTCTGTTTAGCTCAAGGTTAACTCTCTTGAGAGCCGTACACCGTTTCTCTCTCATTGTTTGCTGCGAGGGGGAGAGCGGGACTCGCCAAGGCTAGCTTTGGGCACGGGGCACTAACCTTTGTCAGCTGTCAGTGGGGAGCAGTTCAGCTTCTCCAGAGCATCGGTGCTGACACCTGGCTTATTTTCTTGCTTTAAGCCAATCTGCAGGGGAGTCTGTTTTCTACCGATTTAGCTTTCTGTGTCCAAAGCTAGGCTATGTGACTGCTCCCACAAGGCTGAATCTATGACCTTTACGTGGCAGTTTGCCATTCCTTTGGGCCATCCCAGGGCTTTCACAAACCTGAAGGTCTGCGGTTTAGGTGTAAATAGGAACATTTCGTTTGACTGAAGTAGAATTGGAGTTGCAGCCACTTAAATCATGAGTAAATTTGGCTTGGAAGATTGAATAAATGCATAGCTTGCTAGTTTTGCCAACTGGAGCACATACTGACAAACAGTGAGCTCCCTCTTTTTCACTAATTAACTACGCTGGTAATTGGAGAATAAGAATAAGATTGTGCTCTTGCAATGATTCGCTTTACTTATGGTGCCTGCTGGGAATGAGCGATTACAGTCAATTTCAAACATAGTCCATTCCAATTCCTTCTCTGTCACAACAGCTGCTGTTGGGAAAGTACTCCAGTGAGGTTTCACCATAGTATCTAGCTTCTCCCTTTGTAGCGTGATAGGGGGAAGAATGCACTAGCATTCAGAATAGACCTAGAAAAGTATGAAAAAGCAGATCAATGACTATATTAAATAACAAAAGTATGGAGAACCCTCAGGATCACAGTAGGAGGTGACCGTTTTTTCCAGTGAGCAGTTTACACAGTAATTGCCGATTTGGGGATATGCTCATCTATTTCTAAGACACATTTAAAATTTGTAAACAACAGCGATAAGATTAAGTATGTGGTATCATACACTATGTCAATTTTGAAGCTCCTGTCTTTTCCATAAGCCAAGTTGAAGAAGAGACACAGGATAAGTCAGTGTCGCTGTGCTTCTTGACACTTAAATATCCGAACGAGCGTCTGTGGAGTAATCTTCCTAGCTGCACAAGGCAGAAGGTGCTTTAAGTAATAGAAGTCAAATTCAGTTGGGGGCTTTCTCCAGGTAGAGCAGGGTGTGTGACAACAAAATATATTCAACAGTATTCAACAAAAGAAGAAACAACCATCATTGGGAGACTGAGTGATCACACAGACGAGAAATGAAAAATGGACTGTGCACAGAAGAGGCCAACGATTTGCTTGCAGATCAGGGGAGTTCTTTATCTCTGAAAATACAACTGTTTTAGCAACTTTTGTGTTACATGGATGAAAAAGGGAAGAGTGCAAACAGCAGAGGCATTGATAGTCTTCTGGTCCATTAGGCAAGTCTAGAAATAAAACAAATACAGGTGTTCCTCATAGTTGTGGAACTGTGTGTGGTGGCATACCTGTGCGTGGTGGAAAGCTGACATTGCGTTCTCCAGGTTGCTGTAGCTTGCTGTGTGCTTGTACGTTGTACTGTGTAGGTTGACAGGTACTTGTGTGAAAGCTTCATGTGGTTTCTGCTGTAATAAAGTCTTGTTAAATTGGGTACTCCCTCTCAGAGATATAAATACTTTCAAAATTAAGGTGGAAAAATAGAAGTCTTAACGCTTGCAGTGAGGAAAATAAGACACTACGTTCTAGGGTTTTATTTTCAAGCTTTGCTTCTATAGATGAAGAATCATTGCATTTCTTTAGTGCTTCGTGTAATTCTCTCGTGAATTATTCACAAACCCTGCAGAATATGTCTTTGCCAGGTTGCCAGCTGTATAACTTAGACATTTTTGGTGACACACTGCAAAAACAATAGGTGAGATCTGGCAGCCTCTGTCACGTCGTGGGTTCTGGATGCTGATCGCTCTGCAGTCTCTCTTGCTTACCGTACTAACGCATTCCATCCACCACATACTGATGCGTTCTAATTAGCCCTGTGGTTTTAGTGATGGCACTGTGCCACCCTTTATTTCAAACTCTGACATACTCATTGTGCACTGGAATTTAGCCGTGGATAGTAATTAATTACTAGTGTTGTCCTGATTCCTGAATAAATGAAGTTACGCAGCTCACCCTTGCAGGGCAGGCTTATTGTCAGCTGAGCCATTAGTAGCCCTGGTCTGCCAATAAACATAAAAAAGGTATTGGGATTTTTTGGCATAATGATACTGTGCTTTTCTTTGGATGCAGAGACCAAGAACCACCTTGACAGGGCGTATTTAGAGGGGGTACTTAACTTCGCTGCCTAGCCATATTCCTGGTTTTGCATCCGTTAGACTTAACTAAAGAAAAGCAAGTGTCTCTGTTGAATTATCATGTTAAGGAACTTGGGTTATGTTAATGCTGTGGCTTCATTAATTACCCCATATCAATAAGAAAAGGCAGCTTTTAGCCTCCTAGCGTAAGAGAGGAAAAGAAATAGTAGTATCAAAGGAAAGCTTCAAAGACAGGCAGAGCTGTCTCTCGGGTAATTTCTGATCCCTGCATTCTTTCCACTTCAAAGCTGGATGTGTGTGTGTTTGGGTGAAGGGGGGGTTGAATCCGATTTCTCTAATAAATGTTGGCACCGGATCTGTTTGATATTAGATGCAGGGAACATTCTGATTTGTTATCGCCTTTGAAATCATTCAGACGACCTTCAGAAAATGGCCTCTTGTTACTTCTGCCGGGGGTGGGTGGGGAGAGTGGGGCATGGGGAAAAAAAGCCCCAGTTTAATTCACATGCAGAGGATGCCCTGAAATTGTGCTTTCAGCAGTTTTTTAGTTACAAATGTGTGTCTTGATTGAAAGTGAAAAGTTGAAGAATAATAGACCTATAACGATGCATTCTTTAATCCGCCTCTGCCTTAATCCTGGGTTTCAGGGGGAAAGGTGGCCAGTCATTTAGGATGTATGCTTGGGAGGGGGAGCTTTTGCTTTTTTTTCTTCTTTTTTTTTTTTTTTTAACTTTGGTAACATCATGTCTGTAAAACAGACATTTCATTACTTTTTCAGCTTTTCAATCTTCATGCCACCTAATGAACATTCAGACCTGTTGGACTCATCTTAAAGCAGCATCTGAAGTGGAATTTTTTTTTTTGAGTCTAACTGGAGTGGATCACATACTTGGTTTGATCACTAGAGATTAGCAAAACCATATATACATTCCAATTACAGCAACTCTGCAGTCAAAGAAAGCCTTAAATAACATGAAAACAGTTTTTTTTTAAATGTTCATTAATTTTTTATTTTCAGATGTAGACTTTTCTAATATGGAAATGCAGTGCTTCCTTCCCAACAGGCACAGGTCTATTATTACTCTGGAAATCAAGCTCAGGACCAAGTCCAGGCTGAGCTGCCGCTTGTGCACTGTAGAGTATGATTTGGTGTTCACACAGGTTCTTGATCCCACCCGAAGAGCCAGTAAATGTAAAAAGGTTTGTAGGTGCATGCCTTGGGGTACTTTGGTCTTCGTCTGACCTGGAAAAGGCCTGGAGACATCAGTTGCCTTTTGTCTCAAGGCAAGGTCAGCCATGCTAAGCCAAGAAACATCTATCCTGAAGTGTTTTTTAAAGTCTTCAACATCACCTCCTGCTCAGACTGAGGACTGGGGATTCAAGAGTGACTCTCTACCAGTATTTAGAAGTGGGCCAGTTCACAGTGTTATTCTTGAAAGAATGGGACTTTTAGCATTCTGAAACTTTTTAGCAACATGAATTAATTACTTGGGTTTGGCATCTGTCCCCCTCTCCTTCATCACCCCCCTCTAGTTTACTCACTTCATATGACTTCCTTCATTTCAGACTCTTAATTTTTGTGGCTTTTAGAAACTTGTAAATTTAGCTAGAACTTAACGGGCACTACCTTAAGACAGAATTAAAATAATCGGTTGTACTTTATAGTAAAGGAGATAAACTGCGGTTGTGGGAAAGCATGTCTGACCGTGTTGTCAAGCACTAGAGGAGCTATCCTTGCTTCATAAATTCACTCAGAAAAATTACTTTCTTTTGTCTGGATTAAGATTCATGTAGCAAACACCTTTCCTATGGCAAGTTTTGCACACGTGGAATTTTTGAGCACAGTGAGGTCTGTAGAAGAAACATGATTTGCAAGTCTGGCATTGAAGGAAATTCCTCTTGTTTTTCCCTACTGCTTTTCCTTGATGGAGTACAAGATATTCCACAGGACTGGGCTGAAAGAGCATTAGCGTGTCAGTTGAAATTGTTTAACATGTGAGCCATTTGGTTGTTTAAGGACAGTCTTACCTTCTGGTTTCCAGGACTAATAAAACTTATTTCAGTTTTGTTCTTTTAGCTTGTATGTGTGACATTTAAGTCATGGATGTGTGCAATTATCTACAACCTTAAATCTCTTTCAGTGTGATTTTTGTCTGCAAATGTAAACGCGGTTTCCTAAGGGATGTTTTATTTAGCCCCAGTAGACCAGTGCTTTGGCTTAATTCAGCTAAACGTTCTTTGTGTCATTTGTAACTGAATCACTTATTCAGACACAAGACAAGCATAAACTTAGTAAAAATGCCCTCATTTTAGAAACAGACTGAAGCTGATGAATATTTGCATAGATCAGCCACAGCCCCATACAAATGAAGATTTTGCTGTTTTTAAAGAGAACACATTAATTCATCAGATCTTGTATATATAATTTTTTTTATTGAAACTGTGATGTACTATGTTCATTCTTCATCACCATTCAAAGAAAATCTTACATCGTTAATTTACTTTCTTGGATTGCAACAGGTAAAGACAATGGGTCAAAACAGTGAACTGAGAAATATGTCTTCATAGATCTGTTTGCCTGATCTTCTAATCTGAACAGCTGCTTAGCTTCTTTTTCTCCGTAGTCCCGTGGTAATATATAACTGTTTTTCTTCCTACTATAGCTTGACATATGGTCTAAATCCAACTATCAAGTTTTTCAGAAGGTAAGTCTCACATCATTTCTCTCTATATAATGCGTATAGGAGATATGCAGAGTTTGTTTTAAATATCTAGACCCTTATGTAAAAGAATTCAGAATTTATTCCTTTGTCATCACAACTTGCAGATAACAAACAATAATCTATAACAATGGAAAACTATGAGTAGTAAAGGAGAGAACTTCTGCTGGTATTTAATTTGGATTTATTTCGCAACACAGTTCCAGTCCATGGGCTGGAGTAGGAAATTGGAGATACACTAGCCTTGAAATTTCACGAGGAATCTTCAAGCACTCTTTTTTTTTTCAGTTTGAATCTTTTGGGAAAGGAGTGACTGTTTCGGGTTCAGTTGGATTTTCTTTTGTTGTTTTCATTGGTTTTGGTTGCCCTCCTCTCCTGACAGCTTGAGCTTTATAAATCAGTAGAACTCACTTTCCAAAATGAATTTGGAAATTTTTTTCCATGACGCTATTTTGCCTGCTTCTCTTCCCATGATGGTGTAACCAAAAGGAGTAACGTACTGAAAGGAGTGCCATTCCAGACAGTGAGAAAAGACCAATGAGAGAATGGGAGCAGTAAGTATAAAACTCCTAAGAAGGTTAAAGTGTATTCTGGAAAGATCTATGTCTTGCTATTTTCCAGGCAGGGAAGAGAAGATTTCTCTTTGAAGGCCTCTTGTCAAAATGCTGTAAGTTCAGATTGATCCGGGCTTAAATTCCACTTTCCTTACCTTCAAGCCACAGTTCAAGGAGCTTGAGTCTCCAGCTAGTGCACCAGCATCCTTTCATCTACTTTTGTAGTTTGTGTAACAAATGGGGGTCAGGGACTCGAAAGGGCATAAAAGCAGGGGTCAAAAGTATGGCATATTGGCTGTATTTGTGCATCTTCCTTCCAAGATTTCAGATGCAGTCAGGAGGGAAGACGTTTGACCTCTGATATTAACCTGCTGGAGATCAAAGGACAGCTTTTGGGGAGGCTGGTTGCTCTCCTGCTCTGCCTAGCATTAAAGCAAAATTTTGCTGCAGTTGATTCTTTACCCCAGAGCTTAGTGGATTAAACATTCTTTCTTTTTTCCTTGCTCCTCAAAAATATTTAGTGTCAAGTAGGGTAATACAGCGGGAAGTAAAAAAGCGTGTCTCTTAGTAACTTGTTTATCAGTATGCTTTAAAGTAATTTTTGCAATGGAATAAATTTAAGGTTCTGTAATGAAGTGCATCATCTCAATTTCCTTGTGTGTTTGGATGTAAGCTCATTTGGGCGTAAGATTGTCTTCCAGGATGTTTTGGTTTAGAATAACTTGGAAGGGCTAAGTCACGTTGCCTTAATTTGTGCTAAATGATAATCAATTTTGAGGTTTTGATTATATAATTTCAATTGTCTAAATGCAAGATTACAGAGTAGATTAAACGTACGGTTTGCTTAGAAGACCAAGTTAAGGACTCAGGGAGCATAAATACGTAAATTTCTCTGCAGGTCCAGGTGATGGCTTGCAGACCAAAAGTGGAAGAGGTCAGAGACAAAACATGAAATGCCCTGCTTACTGCTGCCTGCGTGGCTGCATTGTGGATAAATAGGAATGTTTGTTCTCTTCCTAATTCTCTAAAATAATGTGATGCAGCCTGAATATTAAATACCTGTTCTCCAATTCCGTCTGTAAATAATACCAAATGCATTAATATTTACTGAAAAAAAACCCAGAAAGAAAAGATTGCAGGAAAAAGGGTTGCCTGTAACCAGTTGAACAGGTATCTGCATTTTTTATAGTAGTTTTATACATTTTGTTCCCAGCTCTGTCACTGTGTTACCTTGGGCAACTTAACCTCTCTTTGCATCAGTTTTCCGCATCCCTTAGGCTGGGGTAATACTTGCTGACTTCACAGGAGCTATTTCTGAATTAGTTGCATAGTGTTCTCAGATTCTTGCAGGAAAAATGTGGTAAAAATGTAAGGTGAGGGTCCTTTCTAATCAGTAGATTCTGTACTATCGAGCTGGTAGTTAAAGGAGTTAAGGCTAGAACCCACGTCAGGTTTTCAGCCAGATGACAGAAAATGCTGTGGTTCAGCGTAGTAAGTTTTGTCTCTGTGGTGCTGTGCCTCTTTTGATTTTCTCTTTATTCTCTGAAGCTGCACTTGCGTCCATTTATAATATCCAGGAACAGTGGTTTAGCAGCAGTGAAATAAAGGAAATAGATAAAACAGTGTTAGAGAAACTATTACACTCTGTTACTAGTGTAGGATCTGTACCACAGGATCTTCAGAACAAATGTTTTCATGCCATTAAAAAATCATCAGTGAACGTGTCAGAGCACTTCTGAATGTTCCTGAAATGTGTTTCTCATGGCAGTCACCAGTAGTGCGATGTGGAAGAGCTGTGCTGAGAAGGAAGAATACGGATGAGTAACTGCTCCTGCCGAGGAGGCTGGGTAGCCCTTGCAGCTCTGCCGCCTTCAATACTGTAAAATCAATCATCCCTCTGAAGGGCAGGGCCGTTTCTCTTTAAAAGCCGGACCAAGTTCTCCAACTCCGTCTTCAATGTTAATATAACAACATCTGGAGCTCACAAGATACCTGCCAGTGGTAGCTGCAGGCCTGTCAAATTCTCACAGGGTTGCAGCATGACTTTCTAGGTTAAGGACCAGAGACCTCTGATCTTCAATCCAACCCTGTCAAATGAAGCTAAATTTGTCCTGACTTTTTGTTTGCAAACGTTGGCTGTGTCAGCAAGCCTTTTCTCTCTCCTTCCTATTAGGCAGGATACCCAAGTGTGTATAATTTGATGGGGAACAGCTCCCGGAGGGCCCATTACTGTTAAAGTGTACAGTCATTGTCGAAGTTCCCTGGAGACTCCTTGAATCTGGTCCTGGGGTGAATAAGCTTTATAGGCATTGAATCCACCAGCAGGATTAGATTCAGAGAATGGAGCTGGGAAAGAAGAGAGGGAAGGCTGAAAGGGCAAAAGCACAAGGACCAAAGAAAAGGTTTTTCAGACTTCCATGTTGGTCTGACATTTAAACTCCACAGGAGCGGCAACTGTTTTGATCTTAAACCTCCTTATTTTAACACCTTGCGTCTCTTGATCCACTAGCGAAAGAGGAGGAACAGAAAAGGAAATAAGGAAATATTTGGGGGCTTAAATCTTGGTGGGAAGAAGAGTGTACATGACGGCTGCATAATTCCAGCTCATTGTGCAAATGATTCAAAAAATATGTGTTGTGAAGGGTGGTGCAGTATTCATTACTTTGCATGAGAAAAAAGAAGCAAAAATACAGAATAGTGGAACTGCTATGAGTGGATCAAAATGGGAGATGGTGTCAAACTAACCGTTTCATTTATCAAGCTGCTCAGTTAAGAGCAGCATAGCTGTTTTAGCTGTGTATAAAATCGGTTTGGCTGTTTAAGTCATATGCATAGCCTTTAAACCCATGTATTTCATTCTGGTCTCACAGTCCCGTTCTTGTTTTCACCCAAATGGTCTACCAATTTTAGCATGCCACAAACTGCTTTTGTTTTGGTTTGATACACTACTTCCCAAGGCGCGTTTTCATCGAAATTTGAGAAGCTATTTGTGCCTATCCAGCTGTTTGTGAGCTGTGTGATCCCAAAGTGATGGAACTTGGAGCCGAATTTTCACCACTACAAGGGCACATAAGTATTGTAATGTATGAAGATGTATTCTTGTCAATGATCTCAGAATAAAATCACATGGGGGATGAATGCATGCATGAGACAAATGCTGGGCTATTGATGATGTCTCTTCAAGGAGAGGAGATGGGCTGTTCCAGGGTCACCTGCAAGATTGCCCCTGCGCGTGATCAGGACGTGGCTCTGTTCAAAGACCTGCTTAGGCGAAATAAAATCTCTGTGACCCAGTCCAAATAAGCAGAACAAGCGAAATAAAAACTTAAACACTCTGTGAGCTCTGAAAACAACTGATAAATCCAGTGCTTCAGAGAAGCCTGGTCGTGCTTTACTAAATTGGGAGTGGGGAAAGGCGTGTAAAGGATTTGTGTGGAGTTCCTCAGTGCCTGTTCGTAGAGGCACCATCTATCATCCTTCTGAGCACCTCTCGGGTACTGGCTTCTGTGCACCGGATTCCCTCCCGAGAGACTCAGACATGGTCCTGGAGAGAATGCTGAATAATGGGAATCCTTGGAAATGAACAAAGGCCCTTGTGCAGTTTTCCATGCTGTAAAAGGTCTAAATGCTCATAAAGTAACTTCCTTGGTTTTTTCCCCCCTTTTTTTTCTTCTAGTGCTGCGATCCTCCTCCAGAACTCATTGCTACAGGCTACTGTTAAGGCTATGAACTTAGCAGGGTTTAAAAAAAAAAATTAAAAAACTTTCAGGGGATTTAGAGAATCCCTTTATATTAGATGGAGTTGTCAGTGCCATACTTGAGGGAATAAACCAGTAAGTGGCAAGGAAAGTTATGACTCTTAAAGGAAGTTTTGGACCGACTTCTGAAAAGCATATTTACTGGCAGTGAGATAAAGCACGAGAAGTGAGGGGCAGCTTCCATTATTTAGTCATGTGATGTTCGTATTTTTCTGGTTTAGTTTTTATGCCAGGCATAGGTTCATACATCTGTGGAACGTACCTAGTCTCTGATCAAGCAAAGCTGTACCATCGCTCTTTGCTTTTGTGCTTCCTACTCTGGTTGGAGGAAGCACTTCTTCAGCTTGCTCAGCTGCGAGTTGTAGAATGCTGCTGCTTTTTTTTTTTTTTATTTGGGTGAATGCTCACCTTTGGAAATGCTGTATGACTGACAGGTGTCATCAAGGCCCAGTAAAGCCATTTTTCGCATGTGTCAACTTTGGAAAGCACATTTCAGGAGAGCAGTACGATCAAGTGGGTAGAGAAAAGCTGCAGAAAGGCTGGTTCGGTTGAGACGAAGAAGGGGAGTTTTGTTTTCTGCTGGCTGCTGTGTGTCGGTCTCACGAGCTGTCGGTGGCTCCAGCGCACGGGCAGGCTGCGAGGGGCCGTCGGGAGCCCCCGTCTCCCCGCTCTGCTGCAGAGCAGGGAGTTCCTCACGGCCGGCTGGCACCCAGGCAGTCCGGCTCTCTTTCTGGGGCCTCCTCGTTCGCCACGAGTGAGAAGGATGTAGGATTTCATTTGCACAAAGTCGCAGTGAAGATTAAATTTAATCCAGTATCAAGTCTGTTTTGTATTCCTGATATATACAGTGCCCTAGACAAGGGAGCAGAGAAGCGTTTAAGTAGTACATGGTTATAGTCAACCTGAATTTGGAAGCGAAAAAGAGAAAGAAAAGAAAAAAAGATAAAATCTCAGGCAATATAATTAACAGTTAACAAGAAGAGAAGTTTTCTTGTTTAAATTAAAAACAGGGCTGTACCTTGTGAAAGCAGAATCATTTCACACAACCCAAGACGGCTTAGGTTTGTTTAAAGGAGAAGACCAAGACAGTCTCTTTGCCAGATTTTTTTTTTCCCAATGTAACTGAAGTCTCTTTGTCTCAAAGTGGGAACATGTTCAGTTATGTGATAGCTATTTTATTTAGCAAAATGGTGGCCTCAGGAGATTGCCTTCTTTTGCCTTTTTTTCTTCTTTTTGGACAAAAATTCGAAGTGCTTTTCAGTATATGGATTGTGAAATATCAAGTTTTTCTGCAAGATCACTTGAAAATCTATTTCGATGTCCAGAGCAACAGCTTCCCAATCAATGTGTGCTCTGCTGAATATGTTCCCTTATAAAAACAAGCAGAGAAATTAGAAAGTGACCAGTAACTTAGATAGCAGTTGGTATTGTGTAGCAATAAAAGTGAAGTGAATAAAATAAAGCCCTGAACTGTACAAAATTTCATCCTACACCCAGAATAAATTAGTCTGTGATTCCAGCTTGGCTGGAAGAAAAAGTGTGTCCCGTAAGTGAGCTGGCGCGTATGCCGTTTGCTTTGCTTTGTGTGAAATCGTATTGACGTTCCTTACACTGGGGATTGATTGATCCCCCCCCCCTCACTTTTTTTTTCCCCTCTTTTAATCTTGGGCGGTTTATGCTTTCTCTCATCATCTCTGTTATCTTGGGGGGGACTAATTCTCCCTTCTCTCCCATGCACTGGTCGGTTTATCATTTGCCCAGCTCTTTTCTGTTTGACATCATGTTGTTTGCTGGTTTTAGGGGGGTCACTCCTCTATCCCCCTTCCTCAGATTTGACACCCACTTTGATCTTTTTTAGAACTACTGTATCAGCATTGCTTATGGTGGAAATCGTCAACTTTTTGTTCTGAAAACATTATTAGTGTTCGAGCAATGCTGGGGTGGCTTTTATCTCCCTGTGCAATCTCATTAGCTTTACATTACAATAGGAACAGCATATGTGCGACTGTGCCAAAGTGGCCAGTCAATTTAAATTTGTTAATAGCGGTATTTTTTTAAGCGAGTTTCTTCAGTGCCAAGAGAAAACAACTTTGTTGTTCAGAAAAAAAAAAAATACAGTTTGTTAGATGTAGAAATACAGCAGAAGGAGAGTGGCTGCTCATAAATATCTTCAGAATTTTCTGTTCTTTGACATGTCTGGTACTATGCTACAAAAGCACTGTCAAAAGAAAAAATATTCACATAGGTACTAGAGTTTGGATTACAGTCAGTTCTAAAAGCTCCATGGGAAGTGTTTAAAAGAAATGACTGACTGGAGTTATGGGGTGCTATTAATGCACTGTTAATCACGTTATTTCTATTTTTTTTAATATGGTAGCGTATAAATGGCTTAAGCAGGTTGAGGTCCACTTTGTGAATGTTTTTGCAAACTCGCCAGAATGTGCAGAGTCCCAAACGTTTTCCCTTCCAAATGTCAGAATCTTCTGTCCGTATTCATGCTGAATGGAGCTGCGTTGGGAGTTAGGCATGTGCACGAACGATGGGGAGCAGAATCTGTTTCTAAAATTGTAGTGTAACTTAAAACTGGATTCAGTGTAGGACAGACTGATTTGCTGTAGTGTTCTGCGGAGGAAGTTTGTGTGGTGTGAATTAGAGCCTGTCTGTACTTGGATTTATTCAGAAATACAGCTTCTACAGAATCACCTCCCTGAATAGCTTCAAGCACGAGCCTCTCTTTCTCCAGTGAAAGTTCTGAGTGCTTCAGCACAATTCTCATGGCTGAATTAGTCCAAATCAGGAACAAGTGGAGTTTGCTGGGAATAGCAATTGTAATCTCAGTTCACACTTTGTCTTTCTCACAATTTGCTATAGTACATAGACAAGCCCTGAGAAGAGCACTACTTACTTCTCCATGTTAAAACTAGAAAATACAATTTAATCACTAACTAGACAATCATGCAGTTTGTTGGATGCTCTAATATTGCTGCTGAGGACCATTAATAGATGTACAAGTTATAAGATGTGATAAAGCTCTCGTGATTGTGTTGTCTTGAGTTCTTTAATAGTCCAGACAAAGAATTTTGCCAATAATATCTGCATTAAGCCTAGAACTTCTGAGAAGAAGCAAGCTGTTGACTGTGCTAAGAACTTAGGAAGCTGACAGGCTGCATACTGTTAGTGAATTGCCCCCTTCCAGAATAATTTTTAAATGATAGTGATTTAAAAAAAAAAAAAAAAGTCTATCAAGGCATTGGTTGATTTTTCCGTATTTTTTTTCCTGTAATTACTCTTGTTATTATAAATACGTGTTTTATGTATTCTGTCTGGCTGCAATTCCTAGGCATAAGATATTGTTACAGCTCTGGGAAATTAAAAAGCTTCCTATCAGAAATCTTTTACTAATGCAAGTATTTATAAACCATAATCACATTAATTGATTCCTGGTTTCAGAGGAAATGAAACTGAGAGCTCGGTTCCTGTTTATTCAATATAAGCAACCTGAAATAGGACTAGAAGAGTTAAACAAGTTTTTGCCAATAAAAATTGGAGAGACGCATAATCATTTTTTCTGTTTAAATGTATTTTCAAATCACAATATTTTATCCTGGTGGTTTGGGGTTTTTTAAATAAAACAGACCAAAACTGAAGCTTTGGCTTTTTTGGAAGTCATAGCCTCTATTCTAAGAAGTTAGTCCTCCAGAAGTATTTAATTTAGCTACGTTATTGACAGTGCTTTTTCTTCTGTTGGGCAAACCAGTGTAAGTTAAAGAATACATTCTCTATTAAAAAATGACCAAAGCAAGAAATGGGAACATAGAGCGAGAAAACCAGAGTGCTTTGCTCTGAGACGATTTGTTTAGTTACTGTGCTTGTTTGTGATTTCACAACGTACATGGGATTTCAGTCACAGAAGCACAGATTCTGCTCTCACACTGTAGGCGTTTGGAAGTTAGGCAAAATTATTTGCTATGAATGCTTTTATTTGATGGTACAGAAGATTTTTTTTTTTTCTTTTTTTTTTTTTTTCCTTCATTTTTGCAGCTGGGTCGGTAGTGCAAAGTGGGAAGTGAGGCATGTTAGTTTAAGATTGCTCCATGTGGCATAGGGCTGGATGCCTTCCTCATCACTTGGCTCCCATTAGCCACCAATCTAGATTCTTTTACCAACACGATTAGATTATCATGGTTTTGAACTTCCAAAGGTGTGTTTGATTTCACTGTATGCATACGAAGTTATTTACCGTGATTGCTTCAGCTGATTCTTGTATGAAGTTGGCAGAGGGGATGGAAGCTAGCTGTCAAGGACTACCCAAAATTACTATGAGAATGTCTTCACAGTCATGTAATCCTTGGTTTGCTGCTTCCCACAGAATTTATACTGTTTTCCTGCAGATTAACGCTGCTAGGTGTGAAATACAGAATTAATAAGGATATGTTCTCCTTTCGTCTGTTACAGGTAACAGATCATGCGACCACTGCTCTATTGCACTACCAGCTGCCTCAAATGCCAGATGTGGTGGTCAGATCTTTCATGGTAAGTGTGTTGGAAAATACGTTTCTCCAGATAGTGTTCAGCCTGCTTACAGTGATGGGCATTAGGCAGTTCTGATGCAGTCGTAATTCACCTAGTCAGTAGAGGATGACTGTAATTCTTTGTATCTCATAGCCGGACAAGGATGAAGAGCTTATTCTCATTACCCTGGGATAGCTGGTGTTGGAAGACTGAGCTGTACGTGGTTCTTCTGTCACAGGTCTCAATATTTGCTTGATGACGCTCATTCGCAGAGCTAGTCTGGGTCATCTCTAAAGATGGCAGGAAGAACTCTCTCAGCCAAACTCTGTGTTATGGCCCAGCCCTTTCACACTGTTCATACTGCACCAGGAGCTGAGTTCTGGATGTAGAAAGTCTGCTCCACTGGAAGTGCCCCAGTAAGAGGAAACTCCCAGGCAGCGTGTTCCAGCTGAGGCAACTTACTTGTCAGTTTACCCAATATGGGAAGTGATGGGAGTTATTTGGAGAATGGTGAGAGGGAGGAGCATGATCGGGAAGAGTCCATTTTGCTGTATCTGTTTTCAGCCCCAGCTTTGTTCCTCAGGAATTGCAGGTACTCGCCCAGCATGACAGCAGGTAGCTTTGGGAATCGAGGCAATGCTTACTGAAGTATTCCGAGGTTTTCTTACTGAGTAAAATTAATCAAATACTGCTCTACCTTGATATGCAGATTTACGTTTATCACCTTTAATTCTGCTTGTATTTAGAATTTTATTTGTGAAATAAACTTGTGTATAAGCAGCCCTGTTAATCAGAGGGTGAGAACAAGGCTTTATGATTCAGAATTCCTTCTACCAAGATGAGTTTTGGCAGTGGAGACTCTTGCTGTTCTGTCTGCTGCGGTGTCCCAAAGGAGGCTTTGGGGAGAGTTTTCTCTGCACTTCAGACTTTTTCCTTCACTTAGCTTCCATTACGTGACCCCTTCACCTGGGGCAACGTAACTGAGACTTTTGAAAACAAACATTAATTTTGCTATTCACAATCTTTAGGTGTGTACAGTAGCATTTGGTCTTTTACATCTTTGGTTCCACTGTGTAATTGCAGATCAGTCAGACTCCCCTACCTGCTGCGCTGGTTTGTTTATTTAATAAAAAGGCTGCTGAGGTGAGAGATTTGCAAAAGTCTCTTCTCTTGGAGTGCATCTTAACATAATAGATGTTGAAAGGTGAAAGCAACTCTTACCAGTCTAATCCGTGTTTCAAAGTGTTTCTGAAAATTTATGTTTAATAGAATGGGTAGCACGTTTGTTTGAGCCATGGACCTGCCTTATTGATTTGATAAAACACTACTAAAACTTTTAACAAAGCCAAAGCAGATGTCAAAGAAGTGTCAATATGTTGGTCCTTTCACGTGTCAGTTGTGCAATCCACATGACAGGATGTAGTGAAGCCCGAATTTTCTGATGGGAATGAGGAACACTTTTTTTTTTTCTTTTAACAGATGTCTCAAGTGCACAATTTAACTTCATTTACCTATTTCTGTATTATGGTTCAGAAAATTCGATTTCTCTGTAGTACAAGGAAAGCCCATCCAAGCTGAAGTAAATAACAGCAATTTACTTGTAGTGTTTTGTTGCCCTTGTCCTCATATTTGCTGCTAAACCCAGAGAAGATCTAGTTCTTTTGGAGGAGAGTTATTGACGGCCAAAGGTTTGGTTGCTATAGAAAAGGCTCTGATGAAGATGGAAGGATTTGTTTCAATAAATTCGTCTGACCTCTTCTTCAGAGAACAATTTTCTTTATCGATGTAATTCAATAGGATTTTAAATGACAAGATTCATGTGCATCCTTCACAGTATAAATCTGTTGGTCTAGGTGTTTTTCAGTTGTGTATCTCTTTGAGTGGGGAATTGAGTTAGGTAATGCTCATTGCTATGTATGACCATGGGAACGATCCGCTTTAGAGGCAGGAGCTTTGCCTAGGAACACCTGAACTTACTCTGTGTTGCTCAGCACTAGCCTTTTATAGATACGTACTTATCAGTGTAATCAGATTTAAAATGGTACAGGATTTTTGCGACCAGTGAGTATTGATCTTAAAATCGTATTAGAGAGGAAGTTAGTGAGCTTGCTGGGCAAGTCCTTATATCTTCAGCTATGAAGAGTTCAGACCGTTGCAGCAGGGGTGTGATAGATGATCTTAGGAAGAGACAAACCAATATTCAGTTGAAGAAGGTACCCATCAAGAGCAATTATATTCCAGTAAAAATATGAGGAGCACTACAATATTTGCCTTCCATCGTGATTCTTTAGCTGTGAATACCTCCTGCTCGGAGTGCATGAATTTCCATTAACAAATTTGCTTAAGTGACCAAAAAAGTGAAAGATGATTAATAAAGTGGGAATTCAGCTATACAGTGACCTTGTAATCTTCTGCGTGTTTCTGTTTATAAAATCACTGTATACCTCACTGGGGCCTCGCCAAAGTACATTCTCTGTCCTTGCTATTGCTGTCTGACAAGAGTGATGACAAAGGGGAATGTCCATATCCAGTTTTCTTAATTTCTCTCTCTTTTCCTTTTAGACCTGGTTAAGAAGTTACATAAAGCTGTTCCAGGCTCCGTGCCAGCGCTGCGGAAAGTTTCTGCAGGATGGCCTGCCACCCACGTGGAGGGATTTCCGAACACTTGAAGCTTTCCATGACACTTGCAGGCAATAGTAGCCCAGCCCAGCCGTTGATAAGCGAGGAGGGGACAGTCTGTCGGGCTCGGAAGAGAGCTGATGGTTTAATAGGTGGTTCCATTTCTGAACCTTTCATCCTGTGCTAAGCAGTAAGGTTGCACTAATACATTTGACTGTTTAAAAACCATCAGTCTGCAAGGTACATGTGAGACTGATGTATTTTGAAGAAGACGGTAAGAAGCTGTGTGCAGTTGCTTGATGCTTCTGAGCTGAAACGATGTGTCTGGGGAGATCTGACAGAGGTAATCATATTCTAAACCTTAATGAAAATATCCGTGTACAGTATGTGTTTTGTGACAGAATTTCCCATATTGAAGACTTTTATAAGCTTGAAATAAATTTTGTATTCCAGAATTTGTGCTATTTATTTCATTATTTGATCAACAAAATCCTTGGGTTTGGTGTGGATTTTTCAGCGCTGCTCTCTTCTTTAGAAAAATTGGAAACATTTAAACATGCAAGTTGATATGATGGGGGGGTGGTTGTTGCAAGGTTGCTGCTTATCTGAGTGCTGATCTTTTTCTGGAGGAGATTATGGCATTGATTAAACATGGAATTTCAAAGGCATGTGGCAGCTTGGAAGGTGCAATGTACTTTCTAAGGCGGGGGGAAACAGATGTTTCCCTTTACTAAAATTGTAATGAAAAATGTTAGGAAAATCTGCATGTATTAAGTGGTTAGAAAACGTGTGATGAGCAGTGACAGTGTGTGTAATTCGTCGTGTTTTAGAACTGAAAGTAGTAAAATAATTCAGCCCTAAAGCACAGCTTCTGCAGCGCAGACACAGACAGCGCGTTTCCTAAACGGCTGACAATTTACATGCCACACGCCAGCGGAGAGCAAGATCCCTCCCAGTGGCCATTGCCCCGGGAATGGCCGCGAGCCTTCAGCTCCTGCGAGCCCCAGCCGTTCTTCCTTCACCGGAAGCCCGGGAAGGTCCCCGGTCCCGTCCCGGCCGAACGCTCACTGCCCCGGGGCGAAGCGGATTTAGTGTCTTCTCGGGGATTTCCTTGAGGACTGTACGTCTCGTCTGTCATCTCCTGGTAGCCAGTTTGATTAATTCTACTGTCATTCCCATTAGCGCAGCCTTGTTTCCTGTACAAGTCGCGAAGGCTGCAGTAGTAACCTTGCTTTTGGGAGCTGGTAAGGGGAGGTATGGGGAAGCTTCGTCACTTGGTTAATTTTCAAATAAATCAGCATTAAGGTGTAGTGCTGCAGACTGCTTTTTGAGATTTCTTCTGCCTGTGAGAAAAACTTCTGTTGCCGAAAGAAAAGACACCCATCTCGGAGGCTTTGGTGGTGGGAAGGTCTGGTTTGGTTTTCAGCAAGGAATGTTGAGTGAAGGTAATCATATTTAGTAAAAAGAAGGGGGAAGGCGGACAAATAAACAGGGCAGGAAGGAGAGTGGCTCTGTTTTGCAGCTGATTGAGATAAGGTGTTCAGAGATTTTTAAAGCAATTGTTTCATTTAATTTGAACTTACAGCATTTATGAAACAGCCCATTTCCTAGCGGTGGGAACTGAAAAATGAAGAAACTTGAGTATCGCCCTGTGCTTGTGTTGGTACTAAATTAACTGTGTTTGCTGGTAGCGTGAAAGGCTGAGCTGAGCTCCCAAAGACAGCAGCTCCGTCCTGCGAGGACAGTGTGTGATGTGGGAATTGCAGCTTTCTAGGTATAGAAATCCGTGCAAGACTGGCTTGTATAAAAGAGAGAAACTTGAAAGAAAATACATGTTTATGGATTCCTTTGGAGACACAACATTGTGTATGAAGAATGAGCATGTGTTTGTCTGAAGGTGTTGGTAAGTGAGATTTTCTTTTTCCTCCCCGTCCCCAAACAGAACCATGGCCGTAGCAGCGGGATAACGACCGTTTCAAATCCGGCTGCAGTTGAATTACCTAATGAAAACTTGTCATGCTATTATTTGACCCAAGTAGCCTTCTCAGTACAAAGATCGCCCAAGACAGAACAACGTGTGCATCTTAGATGAGAGAGCCTCTACATAAGCGGCCCCGCTATCCATCCCGTTACTGCACTAATTAGAAGGCCTGGGTTTCTGATAGTGTAAGCATTTTTTTTTTTTGTTATTAAAAAGGTCATAATATGGTTTCCAACCTGCTTTAGGCGCTGCTGTCTGCTCTTTTCTGTTTATACTNAAATAATGGTGTAGAAAGCAAATCCTGAAGTTCACAAAAGTGTTTTACGTGGAATCATGTCTTGGCACTTGGAGATAATTAGTTGCAGAAAACAGCATCAGCCAGTCTGTGTGTTAATTGAGCCTGAAATTTTAAACCTGTAATTGGCGAACCTGATGGAGAGTCATAAAACTCACTGTAGGTACCTCTGTACAAAACTAATTGTCCTGCAGAAGTGCAGCGCAGACCTGTTGGTCACGTTCCTTCCCCCGCAAGCTGCAGTGGGAGGGGGTCTGCTCCCCGTGTGGAGGCCTCGGGAGAAACAGCGGTTTCTATCCCTGCGGGCCTGAAAGTGTGACGGGTTGGAATATTTGCATTTTGGGGAGTGGAATTCAGCTGTCTGAATTCTTCTGAAGCTCAGGAATTTCAGCAGTTGGGATACAGGATGTGTTTGTGTCTGCTCGCTGTCCCGGCAGTCCGGGTGCTGGGTGCCCGGTGCCCGGTTATCGCCCAGGTGAGCGTTCCCAAGCCAAGCAGACGCTCACTCCGCGTGTGGAATGTGAGGAATAGAAACTGCGAGATCGCTTCTCACTAAAAAGCCCTTCTCACAGTACAGCGTTCTGGTGTTCTTCCTCAGCTTCGTAGCTTGGATACTGGACATGCTATTTTTATTTTTCACCCTCTGTTAGAAGGGATGGGTGACAAAAAGCAGCTTAATTGCAGGATGAGCAGCCTTGCTGATTTTTTGTCATTGGTGTTTGTTGCAGCTTTTGAAACAGGCCAGATCTTTGAGCCAAACAGCAAGGACCGAGATCCCTGGCTCACACCTCTTCTAAAGCGTCTCCTAGAACCGCATTGCTCCTCATACTTCTTTCTGCAAGACAAGTGCCGCTGCAGAATTGGTAGCAGCCGAATTTAAGAGTGAAGGAAACTAATCTACCTGCAAGAGCAACGGCGCTGCTTTTAGTGGCTCGGGTTGTACGTCTTACAGAGCTGCAGCGTTGCTCTTCGTAGCGCAGTGATACATGAATTCACCCAATACTGCAGGAAAAGAGCAGGGCCTCGCCCTGCGCAGCGTCGTCTCGGTATCGCTTACCCTGAGCAGAGCACGCGGGCTGCCGCTGCATCCCCGGTGGGAAGAAATCCCATTTCATTTTCCCGTGTGCAAACCCCACCTGCTGTGCTTGTGGCGCTTGCAAGTGCTAAAGGTTACAAAATCCATCTTTTTGCTAAGAAAGCAACTTAATTAATGTGAAAGTTTCTCTCATGAAGGGACCCCGCAGCAGATATGCAGTGCATATTGCAGCCGGCTGCCCTCTTTCCTCCCAGCACCCCTCCCCAAAACACTTTAATTTCTCTGCCAATATTGGACAAATGTAACAGGCTGACTTTTTAATTTTCTGCTCCCAGGTCTCCCTTGTCCCCTCATGCATTTTTCATCACAGCTCATGGCTCCCTCCCTGCCTGCCCTGTGAACAATATTGATCGACTGATTAAGCCATCAAGCCATGGCAAACAACTTTAATTTTCGAACCAAAGCCTTTTAAGTTCTCTTCCCTCTCTTGTATATTTGTTACCTTTTTATGAAGTTTTTAACGTCTACTTGGAAACAAATGCATTTTTTGAATTAGTCCCTAGGTTAATTGGGAGCCACGCGCCACCGAGAGCAATCCACATCAAAATATTAACCCATAAAATGTAAAGAGAGCAGGAAGCGCTGGGTACTGTCCCCTGTTCCAAAGCCAGAATCACTCCTGCCCAAGCCCTTGGAGGAGGGCTTGAAGAAGGCTTATGGTGCTTGCCTGTTCCCTTTGGTCTCTCCCAACAGCCCCCAGTGGTGCTGAGAAGGGAGGAAGCCCGCGGCAGCAGCACAGGAGCCCACGGCAGCAGCACAGCACCCCTGGGCGTATCCACAGCACGTGGGCTCTGGGTACCAGCCTGCACTTCTGCAGGTTCTGGGGCCACCAGTCAACGTTCTCAGCTAAGCCCACCAAAGGCTCACCAGATGCACCACATGCTCTCAAAACCATGAGAGTTCTTGCAGGTGCACGTGGGACGCGGTTTCTCTTGGACATTTTTAAGCGATGGTGGTGATAAAGTGAAAGGAGATTCATCTGACCCACACCCCAGGGCTGGCAGGTGGGTAAAAGCATCTTCCTTGCAAACTCAGTATACGTGGTTTCAGTGAGGCTTGTCAGAATTGCTCTGTGGGTTTGCAAATTGCTTTTCAAGGTAAAAATGCAGCTTAAATCCCAGGCTATTTGTCTGCCACTGGAAGCCTTGGAGCTCTGCGTTGTGCAGTGGTGCTGCAATCCTGTCCCGGCCGCTGGTCCTTCAGGCAGCACTGAGCCATGAGAGCACGGATGGTGAGCTGTAGCACGCGTCAAGGAGCCTCATGTCGAGCCTTGGCTTGACTGTTCTGATGTCTCCAGAGCTGTGAATTACAAAGAGGAGCAAAGCCTTCCAAAGGAACCAGATCACTGTCCCTGGAGGGTTTGCGTAAAGGCAGTGGCAGGACCGGGCGTCTTTACACCCCTCTAACTGCCCTGTGACCAGTCTTGCTGCTGGAATTTAGCTGGGAATCGACTGCTCCTTGCTCTTCTGGCTGTGTGACCTCAGCACAGATCCATGCTATGGATTGAGTTCAAATCCATGCAATAATGTGACAGTCAACCTCACAGCTGGCTCTTCGCGCTGGTTTCGTCAGTGAGTTTAGCACCTTGATCCATGTCCCGGTCTCCCTTCGCCGGCTCCACGCAGGAACTGGCTCCTCCATCAGGGCTGAACTTCACCGCCCGTGCCAAAGTCCCCAATTCCACCCATTTGTCACGAGCACGCCATTGCTAGGCAGGGCTTTTGTTCTCCTAAACCCACCTGGTGTCCTTCAGAAGAGGAGATTTTCTGTGAGCAGACGGGGGAAGTGTCATCTTCGGCTGGGTTTCTTCACATCAGAAGCCGCCTGCTTTGCCCATGGCCGCTCGCGGGTTGGAAGCCACCGGGATGCGGATGGAGTTGGCTGTTTCGTGAGCAACAGCCCCGAAACAAAGCTGGCTTGGAGTCGCTGGGGTCTGTGTCGCTTCACTTGCTTTGAGGGACTTTGATTTCAATATCGGATAATTAGTTCCTATATAGACGTGTTTGTGTCACGAACTTGTTAGGATTTTTGAGGTTGTCTTTCTTCCTCCCCTTTTAAATCCAAGTGATCAAAATAAGCACCATCTCCAGAAGTGCTCCTTGTTCGCACGAGGAGAGCAGTGCACCCTCTGGGAGGGCAGGGGGGTATCCCTGCGCAGCAGCCAGGGTGATTTTATTGTCTGGCATTTTATCCTCTGGAAAGCTCAACAGTGGCACCAATGCCTGATTGTGAGGTTTGTGTCGTAAAAATGAAAGGGGATTAAACAAAATGCAGCACGGCACACCAGTGTAAATGGTCTTTTGTCTTACGCTGAGTTGTGAGAACCCGGGGACAGCTGAGTGTTGCTCCTTTTATTTACTTTTTTATGTTAATGAGGAGGCTAATCTAAAATGAGAGTCCTTGTAGTCAGTAATAGGGGGGGTTTGTGCTGCTCGAAAGTTGCTCTGAAAGTCAGAGGGCTGGGATCAAGGACGGAGATGTTTTGTTACTCAGGTTCTTGGACGAGTCGTTCTGGGTTTAGAGATGCCTGCGTGCACCGCGCTCACCGCTGTCGTTGCTCAACGTCCCCAACAAGCTCCCGCAAATCAGCTGAGGAATATTTCCAGAAAGCAACAAATATGTGAAAGGTATTAATGGCAAGATAAGTTCGAGTTCATAAGAACAAATATTTGCATCTAGAACGGGATTATGGGAGTTATACTCATGGAAACAGTAATGCAGGCTGGGATTTACATAGGCAATTACAATTAACCCACAGTACCAACATTTCACCTATTGAGTTTTCACATGCTGCTCGTTCGGCATCCGCAGATGAAGAATTATTAGCAGGGAATTTCACTGTAGCCTTGGTATAAAAATAAAATTGATAGCGGGGAGAAGCAGCCAATGCTTGTGCGGCGCTGCCATGCCCTTGTCTCTCACCATCTGCACTTCCTGCATGCATTTTGGTTTTATTAAGGTGTTTTTAGCCCTTTTTCATTCCTTACAGCCTCGCTACTGCTGACGATCCCTCTTTAAAATGCTGCAAAGAAAGCAGGACCCTTTTTTTTCCAAGGCACTGAAGCCCCATCAGCCAAGATGACGATGGGGCTGTGGCTTCCCCTCATTTCGGAGCCATCTATAGAGCAGCTACAGGGAGAGGTGACCTGTGGACACCGTTCATTTTCTGCTAGATGAAAAAGTCAGCTAGTCGCCAGTTCCTAGAGCTGAAGAGGCTGGAACCCTCCAGGGGCCCTGAAGGAAAGCAAAATGTCAGCTAAGAATGGCAGCTGAGGGAGCTCTGCCAGGGCTGGCTGCGTCCCGCCGGAGGGGACAAGGCCGGTCCCCAGGGGATGCACGAGCCTCTCCGGCCCCCGGGGTCAGGGTGAGCCGGCAGCCGGTGAGGTCCCCAAAAGTTGGATTTGAGCAAGAATCACTAAAACAGGACCCTACGAAGAGGCTTAAGTATATTTTTTCTTTCTTGGAGTTTTTACCCAGGTCTTGTATAAATCCTGCTCTTGTGATTAATTCCTCCCGAGCCACGAGGTGACTCTGTTCTGATGAAACCCTCGCACACTTCCAAAATCCTTCTTCTAAAATTTCCCCAAATCTGATTTTCTCACTCAGATGTGCCCCCAGCCAAGGGGAGGGAGAGAAACCGTACCGGTCCGTCACATCAAGGTCTGCTCTGCTCAGGCGCCGTCTGAATTCACCTCTGAGATTTGGATGACAATTCCCCCGCCGTAACTACAGAGAGGAGTGATGGATGCTGATGTACGATGTGGCCATGATCTTACCCTCCCACTCAATTCAATTCCCACCACTGCACGTGGTTTTGAGGCAGAAGCCGTGGAAGATGACAGTCAAATGAGATTCTTTGTATTAAATATTTTTCTTCTACTGAAAAATGTGAGGAAATGAAACAGAGAGAATTTACCAAAACATGCCAAAACATAAAGCTGCGAAGCTCGTAAGATTTCCCTTTTGTTTTTACTGTGCACCTCACTATCCTCACCTAATTACAGACATCTGTGAAATTAAAACTGCAAATTGCTGATTTAAGAGTGGAGAAGCTGTGCTATGAAACGTTTAAAATTACTGCGATATGACATTCTTCCATCCTTAAAGGAGCAGAGGGGGACCAGTAAGCAAGAGAAGTCCCTCCCAAACTCTGCTGACAACCGTGTTAATTGTGTTGGGAAATTAGCGGTGAGCTCTCGGATATTCTTGCAGCCGCTGCCCGTGGAGTTTGCGGGTGTGCAGGTGATACTGCCCTCTGCAAGAAAGAAGCTCCCATACTTGCTCACGAGGCTGTGAAGCTGTACATTTTCTTTACAAATTTAGCTCTAATCCTCAGGAATAGTCCCATGTTTGACGTCTTGGTTTCCAAACCAATTCGCTCGCTGCTGTTAATAATTCTTTTGGTTGTTTTACTGTTAATGGACTGTTACAGAATTCAGCAGACAGGTTGGTATTTATTTTTCATCTAAGAACATTTTTAAAGGCTTCCCTTGGGGATGGGGGAATGGGGGTGGTTCACCACTACTTAAAAAGCAGTCAGACACGGGCCTTTTCCTAGCGGGCTCCGAACTACAGAAGAGCTGAGTTAGCTCTGTTTTAATACAAGCCACCTTATGGCACAAGGTAGAGAAATCGATACGCCCTCACGCAGGTTATCAGTAGGACTGAAAATATGTATCATTAAATAGTGGTGATACAAAAAAAAAAAAAACACAAGTAACACCTTCAGCCCTTGAGATTAAAAGTGGATTTACTTTATTTTTCCCAAGTATAGTGCCATAAGAGCTCAGCACGAGGACTGTGTGAAAACTGCTTGGTAGAAATGCAGCGTGGAAAAAGTCAAGTTTTTAAAGGGCATTCGGAAGGCAAATTAATTAAGTTAAAAAAAACCACGGAAAATAAAACCCTGCCTCTAAATCACTGATTTGTAAACTGTATTGTAAATTGGTGCTGCCAACCAAAACTTTCTCTTGAAAGTCTGTTAACAGAGAGTAACATGCTCTTGAACTATTTTAATGCCATTGTTTTACCAGCTTTAGATAAAGTTGTTCCTTTCTAGGCTCCTATTCCAAAGAAATAACACATTTGGATGCCTGGCATTTTGTCCACTTTCTCCGTTATTTTGAAGAAGCTGCAAAAAACAGGAGATTATTTGTTATTCTTTCTTATTGCACTCAAGGTCGTCACTGCTGAGAAGAGTCTCTTGGCTTGTAGCTTTCTTCAACGTGAGTCTGGACGTGGGTTTTGGCACACGGGCTCCCCTCTGTCCTTCAAGTCCGTGCTTAGATTTCGGGAGCTTTCCCCCTGTGCTCAGGGTCTACAGGATGAGAACCATTCCCGATTTTCATTACAACAGGCAATGCTGGGTTTTTATTGGCCGTGGAAACTCGGATTTCTTTAAAATGTAAATTTTGAAAGGAGTTATATTTTAATCTTTCATCCCTGAGGTATCACAGGCTTTACAAACCCTTTTTAATCTTGGATTGATTGATGTCAATGGGAGTTTTCAACTGGCTTCAATAGATCTTGGACTGGTCCCAGGGTGCAGCGAGGCAAATATCTCTGGGAGGGAATGCAGCAGCTGTTAAACCTCGTGAGGTGATGCTCTAGGACAAGCGGAGATGCTTTATCAGGCTGGATAAAATAGAGGTAACTCATGGGCAGGCATCTGTGAACCCCTGGAACAGTAAGAGGGCAGAGACGAGTCTGGGCAAAGAGCCTGGATCCCACTGTTGGTCTAATAACACCTCCAGGGATGTCACCTGCGGTCTCTGAGCTTGGGATGTGCTGGAGGACCAGCTCAGCAGAAGCAGGGAGTCTGGGACCGAAGGGATGGCACTGGGACACTGGAGGGGAGGGGTGCTCCGAGGGGTGTCCCTGGGGCCGGGGGTTAGGGATGCTGGATGAGAAGGTTTGAACAGTTGGATGCTCATTTCCCAGTTGCATTGTGTGGGAGGAGGAAGTGAAGCCTGGTGTTGGTGGAGGAGAAAAAGAGGGAATGGAGGTCCGGACCTGGAGAAGAGGGGTGGGGGGTTCACTCTGTGGGGAGACCCCACAGCCCCTGCACAGCACTGGGGCAGGGAGGGCATGAGGTCCCCAGTACAGGCCAGAAGTGCACCGGGCTGTCCTCTTTTCCAGCCACTGTTTGCAGGAGCGGGTTTCTCCCACCGGGATTGAATTATGTCCCGGTCAGTGTGCCACACTGTGTTTACACAGCTAGCTAAAGAAACGATGCCGTTGTGTGTGGGGCACGTGCTTGTATTTGCTGAGGGACCAGCTTATACAAATATCCTAATATGTGGTCTAATATAGACATAAATCACATCACTTTTATGTAACGTGCTTGATCAATCTGTGCTACAGATCCCTCCGCTCGCCCCATTCATAATGATCCGTCTGTCTGCGGTGCAAGATTAATAGTAGTCAGTTGGAGAACATGAAGATGGCATTATCTTGGAAGAGAGCAAACACCATTCGAATTAAGGGTTGTAATGGGATTGACGTTCCCAGTTTCTGAGGGAAAAGGTGACTGACTGCTTGTGTCCCTGGAAAAGCCCCTGATGCACAGATGGGCATTAAACCTGGCCCGCAGTGGAGCGTGGGCGCTAGTGTTTTGCTGGGAGAGATGGGGCTCCAGCCTCGGGGCCAGGACAGCTCTGACGGGGCCAAACGGTGGCCCAGCTCCGTGAAACGCTGATGATTCACAAGTGCATCACCCAAGGGTTTCAGGACACTGAGACACCAGCCATGTGGGACAAGCAGGTACCTTCCCACACGCGGCCCTGCGCGAAGAGCTGATAGATGTTCTTTTAAAGATCTAAAAGCCAAGGAGTGAGACCCCAAGAGACGCTTTAAAGCCACCATCCTCCTTTCACACGCTTTCAAGAAGCTCAGCACAAGAAGCAGCCGAACTTGCCACAGCCTCCTCTCCTCAGCTCCGTTGCCGTTCCCCAGCTCAGCTTTGAGGACCTTTGCATCAAGGTAACTCCACGACACGCACGTGTCCTCTACTTGTCCTGCTCTGAACTATTCGGTTGCAGCTCCTGCTCCCGAGCTCGGTGCTAAAAATACTTTAAAGGTAAACCCTGGGGTGGCTCTTTCCACCAATTCATTCTCCTGCCTCCTCCTTCCCGGGCAATTTTCCCCGCAGCCGAGCTGGCTCGTTTATCCCAGTGGAAACTCGGTATTGATCTCACCTCTTTACACAGGGAGGGGAAACAAGGCCCCTTTCATCTTCTCCTTGCACAGACTGATCCCCTTGTCCAGTTTGTGTTTGATGATGGGAGGGTTTTAATATAGAAGGATTGAAAATCTTCACCTGATCAAAGAATCCCACTGCACGGCAAGGGCTTGAGGCAGGGGCTGCAGCTGCAGCAAGCGGGTGGAAAAACAGGGAAGCGAAAGGGATGCCCGGCTCGGGAACTGGTCTCAGGTGTTTCTGGGGATGTAATTGCAAAACGAGCTCAGCCGAGCGTCATGTGGCACAAACCCTCGCGCAGGGCGGCTGCTGCTGTCTCCTCGAATGAAATCCAGACTCTGGTGTGCTTGTTTTAATTCCCCCCCCCTTCCCGTCTTCATTAACTCAGTCATTTTTGAGCGTGAACACCCAAGCTGTAAATCTGAGGCCATTTAGCAGGTGAGGTGAACTGTGAAAAGCAGATTTGCACAATTTGCAGATTGCTTGTTGAAGTGAGAGCTAATGCTGCTGACTCACAAGCTGATCTGATGCTGCTGGCAATCCCTCCCCAGTCTCCAGCTATTTCCATCCAGCCCTTCACCCCTCTCAGCAGCATCCAAAGTTTATTCCAAGAACAGAAGTTTTCTGGATTCAGCAAAGCCACCTGGTTTTCCCCAAACAGTGCAAATACACCCTCGCCTCTTCCAGACCCTGGTCCCGAAGCAGCATTGAAGTGGTCTCAGCTTAGACCAGCAATCAGTATTCAGGCAGGAGAGCCGGCTGCCGGCGGGAGCAGGAGGGACAGCTCGGCTCCATCTTTATTCATCATCCGAAAGGCGTGTTTGCTCTCCGGGTTTGGGCTGCTGCAGTGCCGGAGGAGCCGGCTCCGGCTGAGCCTCAGAGAACCTCTCGGGCGCTCCGAGGCTCTGCTGGTTTTCAGTATTTTACGATCATTTCTGAGCTCAGGGTCTCGCCCAGCTCAGGAGGGGCAGAAAACGCCCCCGGCTCAGGGCAGAAAACCCCCCGGCTCGGGGCTGGCACCAGCCGTGCTCACCCAGGACAACCCTCCCTGTGCCAGCTGAGCGGCAGTGGGCACCTTCCTTCATGTGTGCTTGGTTTTCTCTTCCCATCACAGCCACTTCATGTCGGTCCTCATCTCCTCTGCACGCTGACATAAAACTGCCTCCAGGTATGAGCTTTGTGGTGGTTTCCATTGATCGCTTGGAAATCTGTGGCAGCAGCAGCGGCTGGGCAGGGGAGAAGGGTTTCCCTGCCCCGAGCATCACTCCTGCCAACCCTGCAGCTCCAGGGCCTCCCAGACAGGGGAAAACCACTTGTTCTTCCAGCCCAAGGGCCTGTAGTCTGGGCTTTGTGCAGAAACGGGGATTATCTTTTTAATCCTGCTTCTCACTGCGGTTTGCATTCGTCTCCCAGAGGATAACAAGCTCTGGAAGTTCAGCAACGTCTCCCAGGGTGAAGCCTGCACCCACTGTGCACTGGGGCTGGGATTTGTCGGGAGCAGGGGCTGAGGGAGGTGATGCTCTCAGGGAGCAGGGTTTTCTCCCTGGCTGGAGACACCACGGTGTCCTCAGCAGCCACAAAACTGCTGCCACGAGACAAACACCTCGCGAGCTCCATCCCCACACTGCCCGGGGAAAGGCAGAGATGGATTAATCTGAACAAAGATTAATCAATAATTTATGCTGGTGTTTTCACTCACCTGGGGCTTAGACAGACTTTGATATGATTTGATGGGGTCGGACCCACCTTGCTTTAATTAAACGTGATGGTGAAAATTAAAAGGAAAACCTATTGGCTACTGGAACTGAAATCAATCTGTGATCAGTAACGAGAGCCTGATTAAAGAGGTGATGCCCAGGAACGAAAGGACAGATTCAGCAGACGCCTCCTGAAGGCCAGATTAGCGGGACAGATTGAATGTAAATACACCTATTGGCGTTTTGTCATGGCGTGGCCTTTAGCGAGCGAGCTGCTTCTACGCGGTGATAAATGGCTTTGCACCAGGGAAGGCGCTGCGGGAATTCAGGGCTGCGCCGGAGGCTGTCCTGGAGCATCGCGGGGCCGTTGCCCGGGGACCGTGGGGAGGGGGGGGAAACCAGGGCAGCACCAGCAGAACAGCTGAGCCCTGTGCGCCCACCACCCCTTGCTCAGTGGGGTGCAGGCAGGCTAAGGCAGAGTGAAATGCAGTTTGTCTGGGATTTTTGGCAGTGAGTTGCCTGCCAGAGGGCTTGTGCCAAGGCAAACCCGTGCAGGACCCCGGGCACAGCAGGGGACGGGCTCTGGGTGCAGCTGGCTCCTGTGCCTGCCCTTGCCTTTCTCTCCATCTGCCGAGCTGTGGTTGGGTTTTGTAGAAGCTAAGCTGCAGCGGCATCGCAAAACACGCTTGGGACTGGGAGCAGCAGGGAGGTTAGCGACGGGCCCAGCACTTTGTGGGACTAATTAAGCAGCATTGCATCCACCCTGGGAAACGGAGATGCTCTAGGAGGAGAGATGCTGTAGGAAGGAGGTTGAAACCAGAGCTCTGACAGCACGAGGCTTGGGGTGGGGAAGACAGAGAGACCAAAACCAGTGCTTTCAGGAGGAGAGGTCTTCACCCGGAGAATGGGGCAGTATTTCGGGAGCCCCGAAGTGAATTATGGCTGGTTTGGGGAGCTCGTGGGAAAGGCAGCTGTTCTGGGAGCAGATACTGTGCTGGGCTCTCTGCTGCTGTCAGTAAAGATGTGAAATGTCCTGAAATTCAGGCATGATGGTGGGGGAGGGATGCCTTCCTCTGCTGAAGCTCTTGCCTGTCTCCCAAACAGCTGGGCAAGGCACTGGGTGAGCACATCGGAGTGCTCTGCCTGCTGCGTTGGGCCGTGGGCTCTGCGAGCGGCTCTGCCGTCCTGCCCACCACCCTGGCACCAGCATCGCCTTGTGCCACTGCCCTGCAGCCCCTCGTGCGAGAGGCGGCCTTCTGCCATCCCTCCTGCGAGAGCCACCTCGCCGGAGCGGTGGGGGAAGAGCCCAGCCTCCACGTGCTGGAAGCACTCCGGGTCGTGATTCAAAGCCTGGAGCATCTCTGGGTGCGGGGCGGTTGCCCATCTCTCTTTGCAGGGCTAGGTTTTTCCTTGGAAAAGCAGAAAGAAAAATAAGCTGAAGCATTTCCTCTCTCTCCATCCCACCCTCGACTCTGTTCTGACAAGCAGGATTTTTCTCGTCCCCGCCTGTCCCTGTCCTCTGCTCAACTCCGCATCTGCGGCTCCATGAAAGGCACCTGCAGAGCCCCAGAGAGACGGGGCCGGTGGGGACAGGGACAGGAGCGGTTCCTTCCCTCGGCTGCTGCAACTGATTCTTCTTAACTTCCCGGTCACTCTGCAGGGGGAAGGAGAGGGCAGGGAGGCAGGTGCTGGCTGCAGCAAGAGGCACGGGGTTTGGAGAATTTCAGAGGCTGCGGGCAGGGGATGGAGTCACCATGAGCAAAGCAGGGTCAGGAATAAAGCGCCCTGGAGTAGTGCCGTGCGGGGGCACGTAGCCTGGATTGGGGGGTGAGGGGGAGAAGCCTCTCTGGGAACAAGGTGACTTACGTGCCTTCAGATAAGCTTTTGCCATCAATTATTAATATGCAGGGTCTCGGAAGGAGCTCAGAAATGGGGCGTGTGTGCAGGGCTCCTGCCGGCACAGGCACCGCGGCCGCACAGGGATGGGGACCGGGATGGGGACGGGGACGGGGACGGGGAGGGAAGGGGGCGAGGTGCCGCACGCCAGCCAACGGCCCCGCCGGCCGCTCGGGGGGTTGGAGCCCGCTGCCTCCCCTGCCTGCCTTGTTGGGGCTTTGATTCCTTGCTGACAGCACGCTGAAGGATTGATCTGAGCGGGGATAAATAATTCATGAGCTTTTTTGGTTTTTTTGAGCAGCTGTGAATTTTGAGATGCGAGCTCTGCACAGCAGACGCTGTTGGGACTAAAAGAACAGTTTGAGGAGAAATCTGTATATTTTTGTTGTTGTTGTTGTCTGTTGCCATTTATAATTTCTAATCTCCTTTTTCTTTTTCGTCTTTATTTCTTTTTTAATATTTTTTTTCCCCCCCACAGGCCTGTTCTGTTCTCTGGCTCTCGGCAGGTGGCTGTGGCAGAGGCAGCATCCCGCTGTGAGTGGATGGCTCCGCCAGCCAAGCTGTGCCAGGGCAAGGTCTGATGTCTCAGCGCTGGGTGAAACTGTAACCTCTGCCTGGAGGGAGATGCTTCCCAAGGGCATCCCACCGATCACCTGTGCCCGCGCAGCCCCTCAGACGCACCTCCAACCGCTGGTGCCTGCAACGCCAGTGCTGCTCCAAGCCCCGAAGTTCAAGGGGTTTGAAGGGCACCTCGGTTCCTGCCCCGCTCTCCCGGGATCGGAGGATGCAGCACAGCTCCTCTGCTGCCGTCTGCTCCCGAAGAGCAGCACACAGATCCCCTTGGAAAATGAGGGTCGGAGCAGCTCTGTGCGAGGCGGCACGCGTGGGAGAGGGGATGGCTGGGGCTGTTGGCAAAAAATACCTGGGGAGGCTCAGGGGGGGCTGAGGACCTTTCCTTGGTGGTGTTTGGGCATGGGGCAGGGGCTCTTGGCTAGAAAAGCTGGACTGCAAACCCCTGGGAGCATTGCCCGGCTGCTTGAAGGGCCAGGGAGCTGGGGGACACGCGGGGTCTTGGGCAACTGCCCCCAGGCTAAACCCCTGCGACAACACATGGATGCTTTCACCGTCATTTGATGTTTCCCAGGTTGTCTGGTAGCGTTTGTTAGCTGGGACCCCTGGCTGGATCGTTACCAACTGCTTGAAATCAACCGTGCAAAGCTGCGAACGTCGGAACAAGAAGAGCTTCCAGCTTCACCCCATGGATAAACACCGGCTGCAAAGCTGCGTGTGGTAAAACCGCACTCAACACTCACAGGCCGACGCCGGGAGATCCCAGGAAGGGAAAATGTGGCTCAAAAGATTTCCTAAGGAAAAATTAATGATAAAAATATTCTGTTGCAAGTCAGCCAGAAGCTGTAGACTCAGGTCCCCGCGTCGGTTTACAGCCAGGTTGGTGCAGTGAGTGTGCTCCAGCTGCAGCCGCATCGGGGGGACCCGTTACTGCTAATACAAATCCGTGCAGAAAAATGTCTGCTGTAGCATAGTTTATTTAGGAAAATGAGAGGAGGAGGCAGGCCCTGCACTGCTGAGGTGTCTGTGAAGCCATCTGAAAGCCCGTGAGGAAGGCACGCACCGATGCTGCTATCAGCCTGCCCTGGAGAGGAGGATGGAGGTGACACGGGAGCTCTTTGCCTTCCTGCCCCCCAAACTACCCCAAAGTGCTGCTGTCTGAGCCCAAAAAGGGCCTCGCCGGGAGCGGGGTTTGCAACTGGTGGAGGCAGGGCTGGGAGCTTCTGCAGCCCATGGAGGGAGAAGGACCAAGACTGGAGATGTGCAGCTCCCTGTGCTCAGCGCGGCTGAGGTCTGCTCCAGGGGTGCAGGGACAGACCCTGGCTCTGCCCCGGGAAGGGCTGGGGTTGGGGCCAAGCCCTCCGCGGCTCCACAGGCCCGTGTTTCATGGCTTTTGCTCCAGGGTAGGACTTTCTCTGACCCTCCAAACAGCTCTTGTTTACCAGAACACCAAAGCTGGTGCAAAGTGTTTGTCGGGATATTCCCGTGTCGCGGGGAGGAAGGTGTGTTGGGACGTTCTGCACCACTTCACCCGACTCCTCCAGGTTTTCATTTGGTTGCTGTAGAGCAAGAAGATGGGATGAAGTCTGCTCCACGTTGGGCCCAGAAGAAGATTTGCGGGAACTTTGGGGACACCTTTCCCAGCAAGTCCTGAGGGTCCCAGCTCCCAGGAGCTGATGGGCATCTTGCTGCTACATCTCCCGAGAGGGGAGTGATGCCGTGAAAAGCCGGAGATGAAGACTCAGTAGTCAGAGGGTTACTTACCAGTTACTCTGGTAAGTGGGAACTTTACATTTACGGGTATCAGGAGAGGATGCCCACTTAGATCCAGGTGCTTTGGGCTATGTCTCATCAGCAAGGAGTGGTTTCAGGCTGATGGAAATTGTTCATGAACTTGTGCTGAATTGGATGAAGAGTTGATGAATGGGGGGTTGGGTTTTGTGTCAAAATGTTTCTGCCTAATATTTAAAAAATGGGGTATCTTGACTCTGTTTTGTAATGATGTTAAAACAACTAAACCTGGCCAACACTAATTTTGTAAAGAGGGGGAACACCTAAACAGCATGAGGCATTTGGCTTGGTGACGAAAGGTTTTCAGCACTTTTTCTTTTCATCTGATTATTTTGGCAAGCGAAGAGAAAGCTGGGGGGGTGGGGGTATTTTTTGTCTTTCTTTTCTGAAGGCCACAGCAGTTTTATAACTCTGCTTTCTGCCAGGTAGGTAGAGGTGGTAGGGGACAGTGAAGAGATGGCTGCTATTTAATTCTTGACCTGCTACACAGAGGAGAAGGAAGGTATTTAAACAACAGGAATTCATCTCCACCGTGCCGCACACACCAGGGCTTTTCTGCCTTCGCCTCTGCAGCGCGGCGAGCGCGTCCGCCATGCCGGCACCTTCCTGCCGAGCCCGGCTTCCCCTCGCTGGCGAGCAAAGGATGCCAGCATTGGGCACGTGGATGGTTAATCAGCTAATTAATTATCAGTCCCTGGGATCCAGCTGCCAACCCAATTTAGCTGGGTTTTGTTTCTCTTTTCAGTGGCTTAATGATGTTCACAACAACTTTTCCTTTGGAGTGGGAGATGGACCCGCAGCAGCGAAAACTTTTTATGTCAAGAGCTTGATCTGCTCAGTCACACCCGCCTGCCACGAAGGAGGCACAGCTGTGCCGAGAGAAGGAGATAAACACTTGAAACGCGGGATGAAGGAGGCTTCAAACATCTCTGCTGCCTGCAAAATAGCTTTCTGTTTCCAGCTCCTTTTCTGAAAGCCACAGAGATCACAGGGAGATGCTCAGAACAGGTGGAAATCTGCGGCGAGACATTATTTATTCATAAAATAATGTGTAATCATTCCTGTAAAGCGTTGGGGTTGGAAGGGTCACTGTAATTCAGATGGATTCTGCTTACTTGTTTCCCTTGCAGGGGTGGTGGGGCCCAGCGCCTGGTGGGATGAGGCTCCGCGGCGCTGGAGGGGAGCAGGGGCTCTTGCCTTGCTTGCAGCTGGAAAAACACAAGGAAAGCTCAGGAAGGGTTTTTTCTTGGAAAAAGCTTTTTTAAACATGGTCCCTGCTGATCAGGGAAAGAGCAGAGCAACCTCCTGCTCTGTCCTGCTGCAGAGGGACAAAGCGAGCACCTCATCGTGGAGCCGTATCCGCAGGGCCTGGCAGCATCGCTCTGCACTACCTCAACGCCAGCCTCGGCCGTGCCTCCTCGGGGCTCGGTAGCCAAAAAGCAGGAGGGAGCAGGGCTCTGTCCCGCATTTCCCAGGGTACGTGTAGGAGCTGAGAGATGCTGCGTGATGCGCCCGCTCCCTGGGTGCGCTCGTCTCCCCGCGTCCGGGGTGAGCATCACCGGCTGCTGCATCCGCCCCACGGGCAGCGGCCATTCCTGCGCTCCGGCTCTTCCTCGGTCAAGTTATTCCTCTTCAAAAACAGTGGCACGAAAGCCAGGGGGAAACGAGACGTGTTGTGAAAGGGGGAAACCTGTTTCTTTAATCAATGGGAGATCAAATGCACTGCAGTGCAATTACAGTTATGAGATTCACAGGTAGTTAGCACATCACTGCTAATTAATTTGCTGTGTTAGAGTATCCGGCAAAAGGGCTGAACACAGACTGCCAGCAAGGAGTCTCCCGCAATAATTCACCCAACACAGAGAATGAACCGTGGTGAGAGCTGATGGACGGTGTCCATGTGGAGGACTGCATCCCAGGCAGGAATATGGCTGCATCTGAGGCCAGAGCCAGCAGCTCGACCCCAGCAACACCCCGACTGGCAGTGAGGAAGGGAAGAAACCCCAAGAAGGCCAAATCTGTGCTGATTATTTGGGAAACCAGAATTTATTCCCTGTTAGCACCTTTTACTTTGAAAACACATCGTAAACCTGAACACCCGCGCCGCGGCTGTCCATCAGACACCCCCATCCTGCAGATGGGAAGGCACGGTGGCGAGGGGGGGATCCCCACATCCCCCCTGCAGAGCAAGGACAGGGGGCCGCAGGGGGACCCCCCACGCTCCCGGCGCTGTCCAGCCCACGCTGGCTCCTGATGTGGTCACCCGAGATGGGCACTGGATCTCCATGCTCAAATGCCACCTCCTGGGGACATCTGCCCTGCACAAGGTCCCCTGTGCTGCACACGTGGGACCTTGAGCATCCCGGCTCCTCCTGACTCTCACTGCACATCAGATTTTTAAAACAAAAAAAGAGGAGAGAGCTGATCCTGGATGCTCAAAGGATGTCTGAGAACAGAGTTTCCCAACAATCTCCCTCTTGCATACGTGGCCGTGACCTCTTTGTGGCTCCCATCCCAGCCGGACCCTCGGGCTGGCTGCCGGCACCGACTCCTCCTGAACAGCCCCGGGCGCTTAACGGGGCCTTGGAAAAAAGCCCGGTCTGCTCCTGCCCAGCGCCAGGATTTCATTAGCTCGCAGTCAAATATTAGGGCTGGGGCTGCATGTTTGACTGCATTTCTAATACTCCTGCCTTCCCCAGGGCTGGGAATCGCTTCTCCACTTGAAAGCAGAGGATGCGTAGGGACTCCTGTGCAACTTGGTCCTGAGAAGAGCCCAAAAGTCTGAGGAGGGACCAAGAGGCTTCCAGGGATGGGACCGGAGCTCCGCTTGGGGTGAATGTCACCCTGGGGCATTGGGTAGCAGCTATCCCAGGTCTCTGGATAAAGCTGCTCCTTCCAGCTCCTCCCGGAGTCCTTCAATCAAACTGAGATACTTTCTGTGTCCCCTCAGATGCCAACAGCAGAGCTGTGACGTGCGGCAGCCCAGGTCTTCAGGACAAACCCAGGTTTTCCTGCGAAGCCAGGGGCTGGGCGCTCCCCATCCCCTCAGCGTGACCCGCCACCAGTTTGGCACCAGGCTCGTTGCGCGGGATGCCTCCTGCCCTTGGGTAAGTCTCAAGGTGGGTCCTGGGTAGGTTTGGGCTGGCCGGGGCCTCGGGAGCAGCCTGGGGTCCTCTCCTCTGCTTTTGTGTGCAAAACTTATAAAGAAAAAAAAAGAAAACCCAACTAGTTCTTCAGCTTCATTTGGATGAAGGCCTAAAACACAGTCTGGCGAGGCCTCGCACAGCACAGATGGAAATCCTATATGGGGCCACTGACTCACGGCACTAAAAAAAACCTGTTAGTCAACGTTCAACAGGGCTGGAGCTCCCGGAGAAACCCTCCGTGGTCCCCACGGGGGTGCTCCGCCTGGGCGCTGCGCCCCAGGAGCTGCATCCCCTGCGATGCCCTGGGGCCGATGGGCGTCGAGCACGCGAAGCCTCGGCGGGGTGACGAGGTGGATGTTATCGACTGGGGTTTTCACCTCCTCCTCTCCTGTTTACCGATTTCCCATCCGATTTCCCATCCCTCCTCGGCACGCTGCGTGTTTTAATCCATCCAGGTCATGGCCATCTCGAGCGGGGCCAGCCATGGGGTCAGCACTAATGATATGCTAATGAAGCTGGGGCAATCAATTCCCCCCTAATCAGGCAATCGATCCCTGCTGCAGGTGTTTCTGATCTCGGGCTGTGTGGGAAGCAGCATCTGATTTTAATGTGGAGGGGATCTTTGATGACGCTTGTCACAGTGGGACCAGACTTGGAGGAGACTTATAGGGCTTATAATAAAAAAAAAATATTTTTAAACAAAATTAAAAAGGAAGTTTGTGCATTGGAGCATCCCTTTGAATGCAAGTGCTGCTCTTTGGGCTGGTAGTGAGTAAAAGCTTGTTGGGAGCAGTGGGTCGGGGCCCACAGGGGTCTGGTCCAGGTGGAGGGGATGGGGATGCTGCAGCCCCCAGGCCCCAGGGCAGGGAGAAGGCTTCTCCGTGCTCGCCTTTGAGCAATTGACAAAGTCTCACAGATGTGGCATTTTGTGCATGCCCACGTGCACCCTGACATCCACCCCGGCGATACCCGTATCTCTCTCAGCAGCAGCCCCAGCACCTTCCTCGCAGGAGAAGTCCCACGTGCTTGTCCCTTTCTCTGCCATGGGGCACGTCGTCTCTCAGGACATTGGGAAAACAGCGCCAGAGCTGCCCAAGCAGAGCTTTCTCCAGAGGGACACCAGGAAGGTAAAAAGTTCCCGGGGGTTTCTCTGCTGCTGCCAGTCTGGCAGAGCCTTGTGTGTGGAGGTGCTCAGAGGGACACAGCCCGTCCTGCACCCTCTGCAGCGCCCAGGGATGCACAAGGAGACCACTGGTGGGACAGATCCCAGACTGTCTCCTCGGTCGTTGCCTTTTTGCTTCAAGCAGAGTAGCTTTTTCTTTCCCCTTCCCTCCTGTTTCTTCCATGGCCGGTGAAGCGGGACCCTTTGCTCGCAGCCCTGCCTGCCATGGGGCAACCTTCGCCAGGACGAAGCTTTCAGGAGCTTTCACGCCACAGCCGTCTGCGCCGCGAAGCAGCGGGGAGATGAATGAAGCAACGGGGAGAGGCTCTCCAGGACGGGTTTTTCTGTGCAGATGTAAAGATGAGTAGCAAAGCCTCTTCTACAGTATAATTCCCCCTTCTTAGTCACGCAGCTTTGGGATGTTTAGTGCCTCTGATTTAGTTGAGGCAATTGTTTTTAAGGGCTGATTATTTATGGATCTACAGTACACCGTGCCAACAGGCATAAATTTCCTCATCTAAATTAGTTAATTTCCCAGCACAACATGCTCCCCTCGAAATAGAAGCACCCACCCCCTCGTCACCCAGCCCGGGTGTGCGGCGGCGGGCGCCCACCAGCACGGCACAGCCCGACGCAGCTCCCACCGCCGCCTCCAGCCGCACCGGCTCGCCCCGCCGGGGTTTCCCACACGCTCCTCCCCGCTCGGGTTTTCTGGAGATGCCTGCCACAAAACAGAGGCTTTCTAGTGGTTTTTAGTTCTCCTGTCTCCCACAGTAGCCAAAAGCAGATGCAGAAGAGTGAGCAGGAACAGGTCGAGGTGTTTGATCCCCCCTTGTATTTTGTGTTTGAGCTGTGTAATAGTTTTTTAGTGTCAACTGTTTTTGGCTCAGGGAATTTCCTGAGCCTGAAGTGGTTTGTCCACCTCTCTTTGGGCTCCTCATCCACTCTGCTCTTCAGCCCGCAGGTTTTTTTTCCACCTGCATCACCCTTGATAAGGATTTCAGCAGCTCGGCTGACCCCTACATGGGAAAACCCATTTAACCACCTCTAGTCCTCGCACCAGGAAATCCTCTCTTCCTTGCAAAGGGGAATTAAAATCCCCCTGAGTTGCCTAAATCCTCCCTCTGCACCTGGAAAAGGTGAAGGCGATGGGAGGGCGGCTTCGCTGCCTGCAAACCCTGCACACGCTTTGCGGTCATTGGGTTTCAGTGTCTCGCTGCACCTGGAAAGGCTGGAATTAAAGTTGCATGTGTGTAATGTCACATGGTCCCAGCGTGGGTGTATGGATGTGCATCCGCCCCGGGCCTCCAGCGTGCGGCTTTAATGAGAAAAGCTCTTACACGGAACCCAGCCGGCTCCTCCGTGGCCTCGCGGCGATGCACAGCTCTTGGCACGGCCCCGCTCAGCCAAGCGCAGCAAGGATGGTGGCAGGGCTGGACCCGTGCCTTGGCCTCAGCCAGGACTGCCAGCATTGCCACCTGGCAGGCTCGTTAGGTTAATGAGAAGTGTGGAGATTTATACTTTTTCTTTGGGCAAAACCCTTTCTCCAAAAAGCCCTGCCCCAGACTAACCCAGGCTGTGCTCAGAGCCCTCTGCGGCTCCACGCAGACGAGCGAACTGGGGCTCGGATCCGGTATTCTCACTCCGTCATGACCAGTTACTCCAAGGGAAGCAAAATAAGGATCAAAAGAGCAAGAAATGCACTTAAAAAATGACCAACATCTTTGAAGTGACAGCGCCTGGGAGCAGAAGGAGCAAACCAATCTCTGGGAGGAAAAAGCACTGGTGGCACCGAGAAGCGATTGGGAGCAGGGGACGGCCAGGGGGTCCTGCAAATGAGATGATCGAGGAGCCGCTCGCTTGAATCACGCGGCCGGCGGCAGAGATGGCGACGGCTCTCAGGGCCCATTAGGAAGTCATCAGTATTGCCCGCAGTGCGGCCATGCCAGCGCTCGGTGCTGGGGCTCGCCGCTGGCGTCTGCCCCGCGTTTGGCTGGCTGGGGAGGGGGGGTTGCCTCGTGCAGGGGCTGTGTGGCCGGAGGAGGGTGCGCAAATCTTGTTGGACACATTTTCTGGCAGGTCAATTAGTTTTGTGCCCTTTTTTCCCCGATCTACCTGCCAGTCCCAATATTATCGTTAGTTAGAGCGTACGTCCAGAGTCAGCTAACGCAGCGCGAGCAGCCGGCTGGCCTCTCGTTAGCCACCCTCTCGTGGCAGAGGCCAGGTCTGATCTGATTACGTATCCCGGCTTCCTCACCAGCACAGCCCACGCCGAGGGTCGTGCTCACAGCTGCAGAACTCAGGTACTGGTAACCATCAGCTGCTCCAGGTCCTGCCCGCACTGTGCGGCGGCTGCTGCCAGCACCGCCTCTGCTGAGTCAGCAGGTTCCTTGCTCTGGCTGAGTCAGCAAAAAGCAGCATCCCACCCACCCACCGGTGCTGGGCTGTGCCCTAGAGAAGACCGGTGCTGCATCAGAGGGCATAACACCCACAGGCACCTCCCCGGCAAGCGAAGCGGCGGGTGCAGCGTGACATTTCTACCAGTTTGAAGCCATTTGTGGCCAGATGCTGATCCCAGTGTAACAGAGGTGATCAGAGAAGAATTTGGCCCCGTGGGCAGACGATGGCAGGTCAGTGACTTCCATGGTGATATTACAGCAGTTTTGGTCCTGTAATCACAGCCCTGGAGCTGGAATTACCGTGGCCTTGCTGAGCTCTGAGGTCTGCTGGCCGCAGACCCAGTAGGTGCCACCCCACCAGAAGCTGTAGGGCGTCAGGGTCCAAAGCCACCTCCCCAGGTGGGGTGCGGGGTTCCTCAAACATGGGAGTCGCTGCAGCCTTTGGACTTTCCCAGCACGCTGGGGTCACCTACACAGAGCTGCACCCCTGGCTCAGCCCCTGCCCTGGCCGGAGAGCGATGGGACGTTTGGGTGCGGAGCTGGGCACTGTCACCTCCCCTCCAGCCCCCTGTGCCAGCCCCTTGTGCCAGCCACTCCTCGTGTCCATCCCATCCAGCTTCCCTCCAGCATCCTCCTCCCGAGACTGCCGTGTCCCTGGTCCCGGCTGCGGCCTCTCCCTGTCACTGGTTACAGCCTGGAGTTGGCATCGCCCGTCTCAAGGTCAGGAAGAGCTTTGGGGTTATCTCTGTGCTCTCACCAGGCTCTGCTTTCCCACCAGTGCACTCCCTTCATCAGGAAGAAAACTGTCTTTTCTTAACACTTATTAAGCCCTAATTTTCATCTTCTTCATTACTACCAAGTCATTAAGCTGGCAAGGAATTAAATGAGGTGAAATGAAAAGAATTGAAAGAAGACTGAAGGGTTTGGGGTGGTTGGGTTTTTTTAAAAAGAGACCAGAAAATAATCTCCCAGGATTAAGCAGGTGAGAGCGACTAACCCTGCGGAAGGGCACACAAGACTTAAAGACAAGGTTTCTAATTAAGAAGAGGCACCGAAGGACCCCGAGGGGTGTCCGCCCGCAGCTCCCTGCCCACCAAGGTGACAGCGAGGACAGCCGAGCACCGGAGGCTCCCGGACGTTAACGTCTCTGCTCAAAGAAAAGACGCTGCAGCGAGAAGTGGGGGGCCCAATGGACGTTTGTGAGGCTTCCAAAAATAGTCTCAGCCAAAGTCACTGCTGTTGGAGCCAGACTAAGGCCCTGAGCTCATATATACATACTTATATATATATATGGGGGAGTTCTGTATATTTAGGGATATTATTTAATATATGAATGTATTATTACTTGCTAATATGTTAATATGTTTAGGGTATATATTTAAATATATGGCTGTATATATAAAGCCATTGCTTTCAGAAAACAGCCTTCAGCCAGCAGGGTTATGGACCAGCATTTGCTGGGCGTTTTCTCCAAGGACGGCTCCCCGTCAGCTGCGCTGAGTGTACATATGGCATTTATGAAATGCTTTGAAATCCAACGTGGTAAGTGTCTGTCTGTCCCCGCCCTCCTCTCGATGCATTTGATCTCCTGCTGTCCATGTACCCCCAGGGTTCCTGGCACAGCCCCGGGGCATCTCCTCGTTCTGGGACAGGGCTTGGGTTTCCCTGGGGAGCACCCAGGAGGTGCTCACAGCCCAGCTTTGGGCCGACCTGAGCTCCTCCGTGGGTCACCTGAGCATCCCATCCCTCCAGGAGCTCATTTCATCCCCGTTCCCAAACCCATCGCTCGCTTGGGCTCTGCAGCCGCCGGGCAAGACAGCGGGATGGCCTGCCGCCCGGGCGTGTCGCACCGGCACGTGGCTTTTTTATTTTTACTGTTGTTTCCCCAGACTGAATTAAAATAACGGTTAGAGAGAACAATGTCAGACCTGCCAAAGGAATCCCAAATCTCTGGTGACTTCATTAGCACCAGTGCCTCCAGTCAGCAAAGTCACGGGGCTTTATTAGCACATGGTGGGTTTTCTCCTCTCGCCCTCGTGCACGCCGAACCCTCATTAGTGGGCAAGACAGAGCACTTCAGAGTCCCGCTAAGTTTCCATCCCAGCTTGTTTCATCTCCTCCATTCCTGACGCGCTGCTCCGTCACCTCCAGTTTCACCAGCAGAATGAGCGAGGGTCTGCGCATCTGGGACCCCGCATGCCCCCAGCACCACGGTGCTCATGTCCTGCTGGGGACTTGGGTCACCCCCTGCCCAGCCACGGGGACGCCACCGGCATCTCCGGACCCGCTTTAGGGCTCATCGCTCATCAGCAGACATGCACCGAGCTGGCCGGCCTCTGCTAGTACCGTCCCTACTGGGAACATCCCAGTTCTCAGGCAATGGAAAGCAGGGACAAAGATATGTGCAGCCCACTTTTCTGCATGGCCTGAAATGGTGTTACTGGTTTTAAACCCCCCTGGGCGGGATGGTCTGGGTTCCCGGAGTCCTGGTTTACCCGGTGCCCAGCGGGCCGGGGTTCGTTTTCACCCGGCCGCTGACAGCCCTACTTCGCGTTCCACACGTCCCTGGCTGCACTGCGGCCCCGCCGGCCTCCCGTTCATTTCGATGCATTCAGGATCATAAGAGGCTGTTATTTTATGATGGATTAACGACGCTGTATTTGTTTTTAGCCTGTTTTATGGTGCCCTGAGTGCCTTGGCTATAACTCTTCTGTTTATTTGTTTTATTATCCCAACAGGCTGCCTGCTCACGGAGATTACTGTGAAAACACCCACTTTCCGCACTGCGTGCTCCCCCCTGGGGAGGCTGGAGGAGATTTCCCACCCCAGGTGACGTGCAGGCCCACAGCTCAGCCTGCCCGTGATGTGGGAACGCTGCTCAGAAGCTGGGCTTTGGGGGTCAGGTGGGCTGGATGTGGGGCAGGGGCTGCCTGGAGCGGAAGGGAGGGCGGGCGGGCGACAGGCAGCCCAAGTTGCTTTAATTCCGTGTCTGTCTCTGCATCCACCAGCTCGTGTGCAAGGCATAGCGTGGGCACCACCCTGGAGCAAGAGGAGCCAGAGCAAGGAGCCAAGGGCTTAGGAGAGGAGGTGCGGAGCCGTCAGCCCTGCAGAAGGTCATGTCCATCTCCTCTTCATCTGCCGGGGCCCTTCTCCATCCCCACCAGGGTACAGGCGTGCTGCTCCTGAGGCAAGCTCTGCATGTGGGTAAGGTTCGGCTGGAAGGCAAACACAGGCTCCAGGCTCTGCCTGGCCTTGGGGGTGGCCTTGAGGGGTACCCCCAGCCCTGTACCCACTCACCACCCCGGCTCCTGGCTCCTCTCCCACCTCCTCTGCCTGGACGGCTCCAGCACTGTCTCACCTCCCCTCTCCTCCCCTCCTCAGGGGCTGGTAGATTTGCGGTGAAGTACCCGAGTGCTGATAACTCACATTAGCACCTTTGGCTGATGGATGCCAGCGCCAAGAGCCCGACTCCATTTCAGCTGAAAGCCCGGCTGCTAATTTCCAGTAGCAAAGATCAGCCGGGAGCTTTGGGGATTAGAGCGGTGGGTGGAGGGGGAAAGGAGAAATGAAAGAGGAAGGTAAACATAAAAGTCATACAAAACAAATAGCTGGCAGTGACTCCATTAAATCCGACGTTTTTAAAAGGAAATATTAAAATATTAAGTATGTAATTAAGTATTTATTAATTAAAAAGGAAGCCAAGCAGCATTAAGCCGAGCAAAGCCCTAATCATGTGCAAATTCTTGTCTAGCTCAGCTGCAAATCCAATGGACTTTGTACCTGGCTTCCCAGGACCTTGGGCTCAGGCCTGTGGCAGCCACGGGGAAGCAGATTCCTGCTGAAGCTAGAAGGAGCAAAATCCTCTCAGCATTTCCTTCTTCCGTACCCTCCTGAGGCCCGAGCTGCCCACGCTGGCTTTTCCAGTGGCTCCTTCTCGCAGAGCCCGGCAGCTGCCTGGGGATCTCGGCTGGCAGCGGGGCCGCAGGCGAGGGCAGCGGCGAGGGTTTCCTGGCTGTGCATTGGCACCATTCCTCCAACCTTTTGGCAGTTCCTCCTTTGATGACAGCCGAGCGTGCTGGGACCCATGCACTGTTGTCCTTGACCTCCTGGACCGCAGGAGATGGATATGGAGGTGAATCACTAAGTCAGTGGACTTGGGATGTCTTAGCAACTGGTTTGAGGGAGATGTCAGGGTCCCTCTGTGAGGAGCCGGTGTCACCGGAGCTGTGACTTGTGTGGTGAAGCCAGAGCCGGTGCCGGGGTCACATTGAGCTCTGCCAGCCCTGTCCCGGGGAGCAAGAGCTGTCTGGTGCCTCTGACAAACTCATCTGTCACGGAGTGAGGGCCATCGGCTGTGAGACGCCGCAGAAGAGAGAGAATTAAAAGAGGGAGAGAGAAAGAGCAATCAATACATTATTTAACAGCAGGAATGCAAATGGCAAAAAATTAATGAGGCCTCTCCCCCCCTCCGCACCCCTCCCCCAGCCCTCCTTTGCTGTAAGATTGCTGACAAATTCTCTGGAAAATATCAAAACAGCCGGAGGGTGTAACCTGCCAGAGTGATGCACCATTATCTATTATTGATGGAAACCTTGACAAGTTCCCTTTAAAAAAGGAGAGAGAAAGGGAGGGGGGGGGGGGGGGAAATTGCATCTAATCTTTGTTTTAAAGCTACAGTTA
>Ga0065711_1027864_pt1 | contig 45406 bp, 31 predicted proteins | sample Hoacrofraction12_FD_59098 | JGI IMG/M metagenome (GOLD analysis project Ga0065711, IMG submission 59098) | Hoatzin crop microbial communities from Cojedes, Venezuela - Epithelial fraction 12 v2 (version 2) | ecosystem: Host-associated > Birds > Digestive system > Esophagus > Crop | place... | reverse complement strand
TTTCTTTTTCTTTTTCTTTTTTCTTTTTCTTTTTCTTTTTCTTTTTCTTTTTCTTTTTCTTTTTCTTTTTCTTTTTCTTTTTCTTTTTCTTTTTCTTTTTCTTTTTCTTTTTCTTTTTCTTTTTCTTTTTTTTCTTTTTCCTTTTTCTTCTTTTTCTTTTTCTCTATGAGTAGTCAATCCCACTCTAATAATTGCAGCGCTGTGACATTGTGTGGTCTTTGCTCTGTGAAGAGTAATGTTGAAGACTGCATTTCACAATATTGCATGGTGGCAGAAGGAAGCAAGGACTCATCAGATCTAGCACTGTGGAAGGGGCTTTAAACTTTAGTGTGGCCCAACCTGAACTAAGCTGTCTGATAAATATCCTTTTGAGAAAGCAGTATCAAAGTTCATTTGTCTCTGTATGTCTGTGGTAGTCCTTTACTCATGGGCCCCAGTCGAGGAGGCTGATACCCGGAGTGTTAGTGCTGTACTTTTTCTGGGGATTAAAAAAGAAAAAATAAAAAAAATCCCAAACCACCAAACATGGGAATTTTGCTGGACAACTTTAATTTCTCTGACACATTATGGAAGGAATATGCCAGAAAGGTCCAGGGGTGATGCAATGTTTTGATTTCCTCATTTCAAACAGAATTGAATGAGATTGTTCATTCAGCATGTCCTCCATCTAATTTGAAAACACATATTTAAAAAAAAATCAGATATATTTTGTAGCTGTTCTTTCTGTTTGCAGGAGAGATTTACTAGCCCGCAGGAATTTCAGCATGCATTTTAGCAGCTGGTAGATATGAAAGAGTAAAAAACTTGTCAGAACAGGTGACCTAAGGATGAAATTCCCTAAATCTGTTTTTACCTGTGGAATCACCTTTTGCTTGATAACAATCTCTGTATGATTTAGAGAGAGGTTATAGTTTGTAATAGTTTCAGCCCCTATCCAACAGCCATTATCTCCCAAGTTCTACCCAGACAGTAAAACTGACTTGCCTGTTTAAGCCATTTCTATGTATGTTTCCAGATACCAAGTCCTGTATCATTGAAATGTTATGAGACAGACAGTGTGTGTTTGGAAACTATCCTGAAACTGCGAGGGACATGTATATAATATCTGTGCCTTATGGCACGTATCAGCTGGCAGGACCAGCTTAAATATATGTTCCACAAATATTTTGTAAGCTTTGGAACATGTAACTAGAAAAAAATAAGGTGCCCTTTATTCACTGAGATAATAGCATCATGACTTTCTGGGAAAGAGATTAATTTTCTTCATTATTGATCTAATTGACAAGACACTTCTGCCTTGAAACACTATCTAGAAACAACAGCGTGAAGCTGTATTCTGTCTACTAATAATTCAGATAGTCTTTTGTGAGTGGTTTCATAGATAAGTGTTTATCTCAATAGAAAGAACACATACATTAATAATCTGCCTATATCAATCCAATTACATTAAAGAACTTCCATGTCAAAGTTTAATGTTTTAAATGCAGTCACTAACACTCTGCAGCATTTCATTTATTGTGACATAATACCATTGCACTTTTAAGGGAACTCTTTAGCAATATCCTGGAAAAGGCTGGAAAATCTTCAAATATTTAAGAAGGACACATCATGATGCTTTGAAAATGTTTTGTTAACTGTTGAGTTTGTCACAGTGCAGATAAGCTTGCAGGTTTTTATAAAAGTTTTCTCTTTATTTTGGTTTCATTTGTGAGCTAGTAGTAATATGAAAACTGGTAACAGGAATTATAACTCTTTTCTGTTATGACTTCTTTCTGTTTCTTTATATCCCATGTTATACTGCAACTGTGTGGAGCAAGGTTGTTTAGTAGAAATTCCAAACCAATAGAAATGTATATCCTTAATACTGAAGTTTATTGTATCAACACTAAAAAACCCAGTATTGGAACTGTTTCCAAAACAGTCCTTTAACTACAGCCAGAAATATTCCCAGTATCCAAAAATCATAGCTACATGTCTGAAAGAATGCAAAAAACTTTGGAAGCATATATGAAAGGGTTTGTTATGATTATCAAATTATTAAATTATCATCATTAAATATATTAAGTGCTTTGAGTAAATCACTTTTCAAAATTACCTTGACTAGATGGTGGCATGATGTTTCAAAGATATTCCAGGAGAAATGATCTGCTTCACACATTTATTGCAAGCTTCTGGACGAAGATCAAAAGTGGAATAAAGAAGATCAGAAGTTTCCATAATTTAATTCTGTTAAGATATTATCTTCTAGCAATAGATTCACATCTCTTATGGCATTCTGTAAAAAGTTCTCTACAAGTATATCATTCTCATATTTAAAGTATTACTGGATGTACTTTTATATGAATTAGACAGTCTTGATGTATTGCAGACAAGTCAAATGGTTTTTGAACAGGACAATATCTGAATTATTGATTGTCTAAATTACCCAAAGATTTAACCACCATTACTGCTCCTTATTCAGGAGAATGTATTACTTCAGAAGCACGCTGCAGATTTGGGCCTTGCTTAAATACCTTTACCCCATTCTACAAAAAGAGTAAGCAGTAGAAATCAACTTTTTAACAATTAAATCCTTTGTGTGATTTGACAGGCCGTTCTTGCAAAATCTTTGTGATGTGTGAGTGTGTGGCTGTTCAGAATAAGATGCCATTAATGTTTTACGAAACAGAGATTATTAGTGTGCTAATCTGTATCTCTTTTATAGATAGCATAAAATATACTGAGGAACATTTTTGACTACAGAGCTTTCAGTTTAATGTCAGGGTCAGTACGTCACATGTTAGTAGAGGGAACCAGCACAATTGTTTAGGCATCTAAGTTTGAGTCAGCAAAAAAGTGCTGACATATTACATGTAGAGTTGGTCATGAAACATCTTTTTAAAGTTAATTTTTATTATTATTTTTCGATGACAGGTTTGTATTATACACCTGTGTTTAAAACTACAGACTTACCCTTTGATATCATAATGATTCTTCTGCTGCGAAAACATTTTTCAGAGTGCTGTCACCATTTTTATTTTCTTCAGATAGCTACTGAAATAAAACATGTAAGCCCCAAATACAGTATAAGTTTACATATAGAACATGTGGTTTCATTAATTAGCTATCAACTGAAATGGAGAACAGTAAGAAGATATACCTTTTTTCTTTAATCAGCGGTTGGCACTTTCCTCTCTTCTAACATTTTCTTCTTTAAACTTGTCTATTGCTTATTCCTTCTGTGCTGTACTTTTCATGTGTTTTATCCAAGTGTTTTCCCTTGCACAGTACAGCTTCTCAGCTGCGAGTTCTCCTCCTATTCTTATAATGTCTTCAAAAATCCCATGTCTTCTTTACTGAGAAATCAGGAAACATCAGATCAAGATAGCTACTCCAAATTTAATTTTTCCTCCCTTCCTCCTCTGTGAATATATATTAGATGATATAGTCTTTAATTAGTCATTTAAATAACTTTTTTCCATATTTTCCATCTTCCTTCATTGTGTAGGATGGCTGATATCTCTAAAAGTGTCCAACCATTATTTTATTCAGTATATGCTTCATTGCAGTAAGTAGGACTATGTCTAGTCTCACTTCTAGAAAAGAACTCAAGGTTCTAAAACTTGATTTACCTATGTGCCTAAGCCTGACATCCTAGAAATCTCCCTCGGGTGCTAAAAAAATCCCAGAGCACCAAAAACCTACCTCAGGGAACTCTCTACAGAGCATGGTGGTTTTCAGGACTCCCAAAGGAACTAATCTTTTGCTTTTATTCTGTAGGGCATATTTACTACAGGTACTTCAAGAGACACAAGTTCACCCTGCTCCTGCTCCAAAGGAGGCAAAGCCAAGAGACTGTGTAACTAGCTGTACCATCAAACCCGACCAGCTCTGCTGAAATGTAGAGATTGTCACCCAAGCTCTCCGCATTTTTCACAAGATCTTATGGCTCTTGGATAGCTCGAGGCAGTTCATGTTATGTTTGCATCTGCTGAGCAGGAAGATAGCTTTTGAATGCCAGCGCTATATTGTACAAGTATAAACTTTGAGAGCTGACTCTTCTGTGGGGGTCTGGCCATTCTGGTTTGGTGTCCAGGTGCTCAGTTCCTGCTGATTGGAAAATGTAACTCTTTTTCTCCCTCCTGATGGAGAGGTAGATGTGATCTCTTCCATCATGAATTATCCTATGAACCTTTGCCTTCTATTAGTACTAATTCTGGAGAAGGGGAAAAATATGGAGTACACCCTTTATCTTCAGGTTTTCTGAAGGGTGCTCCTTGCTGAGTGTACTGGTTTTATAGACACCAGTCTACAATGACTAATTTTCCCTGTTCATTGCTTGGGGATACTGAACGCAAATTGACCTGCATTACAGAAGATGCAAATGAAGCATCCCACACAGTAAGCAGAAATTTGCAAAGAAACATCTACCATTCTAAAACTCCCTCCTAACAATACACAAATAAATTATGCTGCCTGTCTGTCCAGCTGTTTCTTAAAACATGCATATTTTTCTGACTTTTCTATCCAGTAATTTTCTGAAACTGACTAATGTACTGTAAAAAAAAAATAGAATAAAAATTTGTGACCCAGCACAAGAAACTCACAATTTTCATTGAAAATAGGTCTAACATGTTTTGCACATTTAATTAATGCAAATATTTTCGTCTGTCATGGCTTCATATTGTGTTTGTGAAAAACACTGGTCAGATGCATTATGAAATCCAAATTCTAAAATGATATCTAGAGAAAATTTTTTTTTTATTTTTTGAGGGAAAATGTCGATGGTAAGATACTGTAATTTTACTGAAACATGTTATACTCAGCTTTTGCTGGAGAACACTAGATTCTCATTTCAAGAGTCAAAGGTGTCTATTAAAGAATTTTAGAAGAAAAACCATAGAAATCCTCTCAGAAAGTTCTGCAAGATGAATGTTCAGAACACAAAAAGGACAAACATCTTAAGTAATGTTTCGGATCCATCCTCTGTTTCCACAGGACATGTTCTCATTCAGGAAGTCTGGTGCTAATTACTTTGAATCAAAGAGCTGGACAAGCATATCCTTCCAGTTTGGAAGATACGCATCTGGTGGAGTTAAGAAGGGATTCTGTTAATGCTCAGGTAGCAGCTACATGGGAGAATATTACCACTCAATCTTCCATTTAGCAAAAGTTATTACTCATGCGTGAGTCACAAATAGAGAATAAATGCATGTGTCAGAGTGACCTTTTAACTCTTCATGGTCTTTTTCCACATATTTGTCCGCAAAAATTTTCTGGGGTGCTGGATGCTGTAACATAGGAATTCAAAAAAACCCCAACAACAAAAAAGGAAAAACATTGTTTTTGTTCTGTACATTTGGTACATGTACCTTTGGTACTGGTGATTTGAATGAAATTGAGTTACTCTGCCAAATCAAAAAAATGCAGTCAGGATCTCACAGCTAGTCTTTAGGAATTCAACTGTGAGAAGCTGAAGGATGAGTCCTACATTATTCTCAGGTTGTCTTTATGTTTTTATTTTTTGTTGATAAGTCTTCAGCTGAACAAAGGAATATTTCTTTCTCTGATACTATCAAATGGTTGAAGTTTTTTCTAGAAGACCATTCCTACATAGCCACATTGTCAAAAATTATAGAATTTTGTGTCAGATTTATTACAACTTTCCTTCTGACATTGACTAATGCATATTTGTGTGTTTGTATAAATATTGATTGCATCTATTGAGTCCTGCTATAAAGATTATGCCCCTGTCCATGTCACGCGTTGCTTTTTAGCCTGAAACCTACTCTAGTTTCCTTCACCAAAACAACATATTTGGTTTTACTTTCAAAACTACCATAGATTTTATCCTATTCTTCAGCTTTCATTAATAGAAAACATCATTTACCACTTTCAGTCAGCCAGTACTGCAGCTTTTACTCCCATTTAAAATCACAAAATAATAGAATATCTCAAGTTGGAAGGGACCCTTAAGGATCATCAAGTCCAACTCCTTGCTCCTCACATGGCTACTTAAATCTAAATCGTATGACTAAGAGAGTCATCCAGATGCTGCTTGAACTCTGACAGGCTTGGTGCCATCACCGCTTCTCTGGGTAGCCTGTTCCAGTGACCAACCACTCCCTCAGTGAAGAACCTTTTTCTAATGTCCAGTCTGAACTACTCCTGATGCAGCTTCATTCCCTTTCCTTGTGTCCGATCACTGGTCACCAGAGAGTGTAGGCTGTGATGAGGTCACTCCTCAGCCTTCTCTTCTCTAAGCTGAACAAACCAAGTGACCTCGGCTGGTCTTCAGAAGTCTTGCATTCAAGGCCTTTCACCATCTTGGTCATTCTCCTGTGGACACACTCTAATAGTCTGCTATCCTTCTTCTATTGAGATGCCCAAAACGGCACATAGCACTCAAGGTGGGGCTGCATTAGTGCCGTGTAGAGTGGGACAATCATGTTCCTGGACCGGCTGGCTATGCTGTGCTTGATGAACCCCAGGGCATGGTGGGCCCTTTTTGCTGCCAGAGCACGCTCTTGACTCATATCCAACTTGCCATCAACCCAGACCCCTACATCTCTTTACCTGGGGCTGCTCTCCAGCCTCTCATCCCCCACTTTGTGTGTATAGCCAGGATTATCCCATCCCAGGTGCAGAATCCAACACTTGTTATATTTCATATAGTTGGTGACTGCCCAGCTGCCTTGTCTATACAGACCTTGCTGTAGTGCCTCTCTGCCCACGAGGGAGTCCCCAGCTCCTCCTAGTTTAATATCATCAGCAAACTTACTTCATGTATATTCAAATCCTACATCCAGAAAATTTATAAAAACATTAAAGACCATGGGTTTTTTACTAGGTTTTAAACAAGAATACCTGTGGTTTCTCCCATGTGTAGTTCTCCAAAAAATCCCCCAAGTCATTTAATTGTTCTCTTTGATGTTTTTCCTTCAAATTCTCATTTGCCATGATGGCTTCAAAACTTGGCAGCAGTGGAGACACTAGCGTACTTACTAATATTGTATGAACTTTTACTCCTACACTTGTTGTATCCATTTGTTGTATCTTAAGTGTATACCACAAGCTCCCTAGAGACAAGGGCCATTGTGTGTTTGTGAAGTCCCTAGTGAACTGAAACATATTCCGATTTCACCATAGGTCTTAGAAGATACCATATTGTAGTAGTAGTATAGCAATAGTAACTTAAACATTTGTGCCCAAGAAAATGTGCAACTAGTGCAATGTAATTTTGCCAAAAGTAGAGCTTCACAAGTTGCTGAGTATCACTTAAATAGAAAGTGTCTGCAGAAAAAGAGCACAATCCATTCTCTGCATACACAGCGTATGGAAGAAAAAATGATGGGTGTAAGCAGTAAGAAAAGGTCTGGTTCGAGTTTAGGGAAAAAATTATATCGCTAAGGAGAGTGAAATGTTGGAAGAGCATAAAATCTGCATTCTCAAATCTGTATTATTAGAGGTTAAACAAAGATTAGTTAGAGGTGACAGAAAATGGGCTTTGGCCTCTCAGGAGCCCTTTCTATTCTTATTGTAAATTTCACAGGTAGGTACGTATACGATATTGTTAGTGTGGCATGGTTCCAGATTTCAAAACACCAGGAAAAAACTCATGATGACCCTCAAAAAGGGGTATTTAAGAAGTGAAATAGTGAGGAATCAAACTAACTTCAGACAGAAATATTTTGTAAATGATTATGAATTTGACGTATCACTTTTGTGGTCTTTATTATGTTTTAACTAAGGGGGTTTTGTAATTTTTCATAGTATTCTTGTCTTTCATCATATAGAGATGTCTGACAGATTCTATTTGAACAAAGTCCTTCTTTTTCTTCCTGTATGTCTATCTATTTTCAAGTTAAATCCCCTGTATTTTGTTAGATATTTGGCAGTCTCAGAGCAAGTCACTGGGATTTTTGCAAGCTTTACCTAAAGGAGCAGAAGCACAGAAAACATTTACATAGATACCTTTTTTTCTGAGACTTCTGTTTAAATAGGCTGTAAGCAAAACAAAAATGAAAGGCTTGGGTTTGTAGACTCATCTCTGTTTGCTTTGAATATGTGAAGCTTCACAAAACATAGAAAAATGCCTAAAAGGATGAGAAGATTAGTTTGATGACAGTCATGTCAGAAGATCTAGAAACCACTTCAATTTGTGAAGATCAGTGTAAAAGCTAACATTAAACTCTTGGAACTTTGGCCACACCAGCTGTCTGCAATAATCAAAGCAATGTGGATGGAATTAGCCAATGCAATCAAATGTAATTCCTAGGCTGCTTTACTGTAGGCATTGAGCTGCTGTACCTTTGGGCAGCAGAGATTCAGTGGAATGGAAATATGGTCTTAATAACTGACCAATCTCTACATTTTCTTTGCTAAAATGAGGGCAAACTTGGCATAGCTGATTTTATGAATCAAACAATTTCACCAAACTGAATAAAAATCTCTTCTGCTTTCTGCTAACCAAATTTCAGTCAGCAGATGTATGAATTTCTTAAACACAGCCTTTTGCTCATCTTCTGAATGTTCCCAGATCCACAGGACCTTCATTTTTCTTGTGAAAAGGCAACATGGAGATAAAATTAGTTTTTTTGTAAACCAGAAAGAAGACATTTATTACACTTCCATTTGTATCACGTTCATACAACACTTTCTGTCATCCACATTAAGCCACTATAAGCTGGTATTGAGACCATGGGAGAAGAAAATAAAAAATGAGAGTATGTTAGTTTTTTGTTTGATCTAGAAAGATTTTGCAATTACAGGATTCCTAACACCACTTTATTAATGAAGGTAATTGACAGTGTCAGCATTGCTATTGTGATATTTTTAGGGGTTTTATGTTTAAAAAAGAAAAACTATTAAAGAGGTAATTCTAATAGATTTTTCTACAATTTGTAGTATATTCTTTATCTGTTATACGTTGATTCTGAACACAGGATTAGACAATATAGATATCCTGTATTAGCTATTTAGCTATTCCATTTCCATCACCACTGATAACTAAAAGCTTAGACAATATCTACATCTCACCAGCCTCCACTGCCTCCCTGGTCCATTTGGAAAAAAAAATTTTAAAAAATCATCACTTTAATAAAGCTCTGTTTCATTTGACCATTGGCACACCTCACTAAGACAGTGTGGGCAGAGTCCTTCTGGTGTTGGCTGAGTAACTGTAAGAATATTTAGAAGCTGAAATTATCTATTTTTTATTACTAGAAAAGCAGAAAAAATAAAAGTTGTTAAATACTTAGCAAAATGTTAGTTTAAAGCTTATACTTGTTATTTTTTTTTATTTATTCCATGATATCCATTTTAATTATTTGGACAGTAATATACACATAACTTAAAAAAATTCATCCATAAATTTGGCTTATGATGCAGTATTACTAAGCAGGTGTTACTGTGAAATTTGTAGTTTCTGCTAGGGAGGTGTCAAACCCAGTAGCCCAACAGAGGTAAGGCTGCCCCAGCTCCACACCCCCAGCTCCTACCAGTCAACGAGGCTGAGCGTGTATTCCCAGTAAGCGCACACATAAACACACATGTACAGCACCACAAATACACACATACACACAGCCAGCCACACACATAACACAGACAGAGACACTCAGCACTCGCAAAAACAGGACCAATGTCCTCATCCAGCTCCCCTCTCGGGCTGAGCAGGATGGAGGTCTGCTAGCAGGAATATATGCACAAGGTGGATCCACCCAGCAGCTGCATTCAGGCATTCAGTCAGCCCGGTAGTGGCCCCTGGGTCCCAGTCCCCCCCAGGTGCTGGCACCTGGACATAAAAACCCCGGAGTCTGCAGGCCCGCTACAGTTGCTGCTATGGATAGAAACACACGAGCACTCACACCGTCCAGCTGCTCTTGCCCTCAGAGCCCCCCAGACCCTATGGTCCCTCTGACAGCGGGGACTCCCCTGAACCCTTCTGTAGCCCGGTCCTCCCGTGGTCTCACCCTTGGAGACATGCACTCCTGCCTTGCTCCCAGGCCACTTCACTTACTTGCTGGCAAGTCCAGCTTGTTCCCTGCTAGTGCCCACACACCCACTTGAACACCCACTCTCGCTCCAGGTGTTGCACCATGGGCACATGCGCCTCTGGTCGTTGGTCCCACCCCAGAGGCTGCTGCTTGCTTTCACTCAGGTCTCTCCATATGTTTTCATCCAGGCACATGAAACCTTTGAGCAGAGCAGCATCAGGCAAGCTCACTGGCCACCCACTGTTCATGCTCTGCCAGCCCAGTTACCACTTTATCCCTTTATTTTCCCATGTTTGTTCCTCCCTAAACCACATTGATCCCTCCCTTCCTCTACCTCAGGTTTCCCCCTGAAACATCCCATAATGTGTCTTGTGCAATCTCAGAATGGTCTTCCCCTGCATCCCATAATATGTCCCAGACCCCTAGGCAGCAACCATGGAGAAAGATGCTCCAGAGTTGCTTCTGTTGATTCATTTGGATGGATTTCACACCTCGGCACTGGGACTGACACTCTCCTGGAACAGCCCTGGGAGGGACCCAGACGGGGTGTCCATTCACCTGAATCCATAATTTGGGTTCCTCTTGCTGCCGTCGTATGTCTGTGCTGCTCTGTGCTAGTGTACTTGGGTCTTTGACGGGCTGAGCAGTCCTGTGATAGGCCTGTGAGTGGCTGGGGCTGTGCAGGATCTGGCTTCCCCTATCTGCTGTTCTTCCTACCATGAAATGATAGAGTTCTCGATCCTCGGTGAAGAGAGGGGTCAGCAAAATCACCACCATGGACTTCTGGAGAGCAGACTTTGGCCTGTTCAGGATGCTGGTTGAGAGAGTTCCTTGTGAGAGAGTGTTGAAGGGCAGAGGGGTATAGGAAGGCTGGACATTCTTCAAGGAGGAATTCTTAAAGGCACAGGAGCAGGCTGTCCCCAAGTGCCGCAAGACAAACTGGTGGGGAAGATGACCAGCCTGACTGAACAGGGAGGTCTCGCTAGGACTCAGGAAAAAAAGGAGGGCTTATCCCTTATGGAAGAAGGGGCAGGCAACTCAAAAAGAGTGCAGGGATCTCGTTAGGTCATGCAGAGAGGAAATTAGAAAGGCAAAAGCCCAGTTAGAACTCAGTCTGGCCACGGTTGTAAGGGACAGCAAAAAATGTTTTTACAAATACATTAACCACAAAAAGAGGAACAAGCTGCCCAGGGAAGTTGTGGAGTCTCCTTCTCTAGAGATATTCAAGACCCACCTGGGCAAGGTCCTGTGCAGCCTGCTGTAGGCGACCCTGCTTCAGCAGGGGGGTTGGACTAGATGACCCACAGAGGTCCCTTCCAACCCTGAACATTCTGTGAAATCCCTTATTGGATGTGAGGGGGAATATTGCCAACGAGGATGAGGAAAAGGCTGAGGTACTTAATGCCTTCTTTGCCTCAGTCTTTAATAGTCAGACTGGTTATTGCCAGGATATTCAGCCCCCAGTTCTGGATGACAGGGATGGAGAGCAGAATAAACCTCCCATAATCCAGGAGGAAGCACTTAAAGGCCTGCTATGCCACCTGGACACTCACAAGTCCATGGGGGCAGATGGGATCCACCCATGAGTGCTGAGGGAGCTGGCAGAGGACTGGCCAAGCCACACTCCATCATTTATCAACAGACCTGGCTAACAGGGGAGGTCCTAGACAACTGGACACTTGCCAATGTTGATGCCCATGTACAAGGAGGGCCAGAAGTAGCATCCCAGCAACTACAGGCCTATCAGTCTGATCACAGTGCCAGGGAAGGTTGTGGAGTGATTCATCTTGAGCGTGCTCACCGGGCATGTGAAGGACAACCAGGGGATCAGGCCCAGACAGCACGGGTTCCTGAAAGGCAGGTGCCACTTGACCAACTTGATCTCCTTCTATGACCAGGTGACCCACCTAGTGGATGAGGGAAAGTTTGTGGATGTTATTTACCTGGACTTTAGTAAAGCCTTTGACACTGTTCCCCACAGCATCCTCCTGGAGAAACTGGCTGCCTATGGTTTGGATGTGTGTACTCTTTGCTGGATAAAGAACTGGCTGAATGGCTGAGCGCAGAGAGTGGTGGTGAATGGAGTTAAATCCAGTTGGTGTCCGGTCATGAGTGGTGTTCCTCAGGGCTCAGTTTTGGGGCCAGTCTTGTTTAATATCTTCATCAATGATCCGGGTGAGAGGATTGTGTGCTCCCTCAGTAAGTTTTCAGATGACACCAAGCTGGGTGGGAGTGTCGATCTGCTGTAGGGTAGGAAGGCTCTGCAGAGGGATTTAAACAGGCTGGATCGATGGACCGAGGTCAATTGTATGAGGTTCAACAAGACCAAGGGCCAGGTCCTGCACTTTGGTCACAACAACCCCACACAACACTCCAGGCTTGGGGAAGAGTGGCTGGAAATCTGCCCGGAGGAAAAGGAGCTTGGAGCACTGGTTTACAGCCTGCTGAACATGAGCCAGCAGTGTGCCCAGGTGGCCAAGAAGGCCAACGGCATCCTGGCTTGTATCAGGAATAGTATGGCCAGCAGGAGTGGGGAGGTGATCGTGCCCCTGTACTCGGCACTGGTGAGGCCCCACCTCGAGTACTGTTTTCAGTTTTCGGCCTCTCGCTACAGGAAAGACATTGAGGCACTGGACTGTGTCCAGAGAAGGGCAACGAGGTTGTTGAAGGGTCAAGAGAACAAGTTTTATGAGGAGCAGCTGAGGGAGCTAGGGTTGTTTGGTCTGGGGAAGAGGAGGCTGAGGGGAGATCTTATCGCTCTCTACAACTACCTGAAAGGTGGTCGTAGTGAGGTGAGTGCACAACTAACTAGTGACAGGACGAGAGGAAATGGCCTCAAGTTGCGTCAGAGGAGGTTTAGATCAAATATTAGGAAAAATTTATTTACTGAAAGAGTGGTCAGACATTGGAATATGCTGCCCAGAGAAGCAATGCAGTCACGATCCCTGGAGGTGTTCAATAAGTGTGTAGATGTGGCACTTCGGGACATGGTTTAGCGGGCATGGTGGTGTTGAGCTGACAGTTGGACCTAATGATCTTAGAGGTCGTTTCCAACCTTTAGGATTCTATGATTCCTCAAGCTTCTTGGTGTCTTTGGAGAACAGCATTTTATCACATAACCTAACAGCTTTGTCATTGTTTTTCCAGTAGTGGATATAGCTATTAGTCGAGAAGTACAATGGAGTTCAACTTTTTTTAATACTCATTGACCCACAGTAGTTTTTGTAAGAACAGAATTGGGAAAACTGGATTTTCCCATCTCAAATGTAGGGATTTAGGAAAGTAGATTGTTGGACCTAGCTGAAAATAACTTGGTGGTACATATACTAGGCAAAAACTTGTCAACACATGTAAGAAACTGAGGACAAAGTGCTGAAAGACATCAAAGTTCAGCAGTAGTGAGTGGCAAGCTATGGGACAAGGCCATCGAGACAGTGGATGCTCCCATTATTGAGTCCCCAGTAGGTGATTTCTATCATGTAATATATGATTTAATGGTGTAATTTTAAATGTGATATTGTAAGTGTAAATAAAATCTAGGTGTAGAGGAAGTAAATTGAAAAGGATATGTGCCGAGTTTCAGCATCCATGCAGGGACAGGAATGACTCTCACACATTGATACAATGCACAGTCGATCCGATTTATTGGTCTGCGTGCGTGGTTATATACATTTTTCATATCTGCACACGCGATCATACTTATTCGGATAGGCTACAGTCATAAATCATGCACTGTTCACGCACCTCATATTCCCTTATGATTGGTAACTATGCACTAGCGCTAACAGCAACAGGCCGCCTCCACGTCCTTGAACACATCTTGTTTTTGCTAACCCACATCATGTGCACTATCAGAACTTTCTCAATTGCTATTCTTAGCTGTCCTTTCCGGCGGCCTGTTCAGTTATGCTAACTGTTTCGCTTAAGCGACCTAGTCATGCTAACTCTCAAACTACATCGACCCCAACAGATATGAAAAGTCCTTAGTGAAAAAAAGATAACCTAAGTAGCCATGCTAATTTGTTTAAAATTCATTAATTTTAATCCATTCACTTTAGTATTTCATTATGTTAATATTTTCTATACAAACTTAGTATTTTCCAGATACTAAGCATTAGTCTACTAGAATGAGTTCAGAAAATGAATCAGACATGTATCTTTACGTTTATAGGTGATACATTTTGACTTCAATGAGCCACTTGTTCCAAGAAAATAGCGTTATAAATTTTAGTTGAGCAAATCTGGCATATTTTGGAATAGATTAGCATATCACAATGATATCAGGGTTATACATTATGGAGCTTCCTCTGCCTATTTCCCTACTTTTTAATGAATTACACAGTGAAAAAAATGTAATCTGCATAAGTGATACTTGCTATTCTAGTTCAAATATTTTGGTTATTTTTGGTTTGTTTAATTCATTAATATTTTGGAGGTAGGAGTAAGAAAATTTTGTGCAAGCAGTGAACAATAGAGCTGACCTTATGGTACACTTAAGCTCAGAATCACAGAATCACAGAATAGTAGGGGTTGGAAGGGACCTCTGTGGGTCATCTAGTCCAACCCCCCTGCCGAAGCATACATAAGCTCAGATATACAACCTAGAGCAGTGGATGATGGAGTAATGCAGAAAAAGCATTGCCTGCTAAAATTCATGAAAATGGGAATTTAATACAATTTTAAGCTTCCTAACTTCTGTTTGGTGGTCTCATTATGTGAATTATGCAGTAAACTTAGTATGATCTGTGTTAGGTTAATAAGCTGCCATCTTTTTAAAGCAGCTCCTTTTGCTACTCTTTTCTATTCTTTGGTTACTTTGAAATTAGACTGTTCCAGCAAGCTGATATAGGCAGTCAGAGACTGAAACTGATGACGAATGCAGCTGTCAATTTAGTGAGCTATCAAACTGTGGGATGCAGGCAGCATCCCATCTTCTAAGGTCTGCACTGGTTGTTTAATTGCTTCCAGAAACTGTTTAGGAAGTTACAAATCGTATAAACTTACAAAATATTGTATTATCCGATGTCATATCATCACAGTTGCTGCCAGCAGAGAACTTAATACTGATTTCTTTGAACTCTCGTCTCCCTTTCTCTTTTCCCTTCTCCCTGTACACATACATGCAATCAGATATGTTCTCTACAAATGCTCGAGGACTGTAAACATTACCTCTACCACCACCTGAGTCTGAAACTGCCCGACTACAACAATCTTCATTTCTGGTTTCAAAGGACATCATTTTGAGAGGGTAGAAAAAAGGTGTTGGAAACTTTACATCCCACAAAGACGAGAGGTTGGAAAGGGGTGTCTGTATGTTTCCTGTTTGCTGAATTTCCAATTAAGTTAATGTCAATGTTATTTTATGTGTTGTGTTATTAATAGTTAGGCTACTTAGACATTTGAATAAGTGCATGTTATTACTTACATTAAGTAAACATTTCTAGTTATAATTGTAATGTATAATGTCATTCATCCCTAAGTATTTACCTTGAGCTCTAGATGCAACGGAGTATATTCTAATATTTGAAGAATAAATAATGTCAATTGTAAATTTCATAGCTTGTACTAAATTATGATTGTGAGTCATATGTTACTCCTGGAAAAAAGTACAGAGTATTTTGTAGTTGAATTTTCCTAGTTAAATTTATTAAGCACAAGAGCTACATGGACATCATTGCATATGAAATAAGTGGCATATGCAATGAGAATCATTCACAGTTTTTCTTTAGTGGAAAATATTTTTATACACCATGGAAATGTTTAATAGTAGAATACACCATATTTAAAAAGCAGAAAGATATTATGAGGATTACAGCATAAGACATATCCAAAAGGAAGACCATGACACTAGACAGAATTTTCATCCTCATTCCTTCTACATGTTAACATTCTTTTACTGTTGTTTGATGGTATATACTATCATTTCATATTTTATAAAAATATTACATTAAATGAGCAAGGAAAATGACAAATACAAAAAGTTAATATTGCTTCTTACAGGCTAACTTATTTGCTATGCCAAGGCTTTTGCAGAACAGACATGGCAATCTTTACAGTGGAGTACATCCCATCTAATATTGGTGCTTACAAATTAGTGACCTGTCCTAAGTAAGATGTCTAGGCTTCCTCTACAGTTAATGCAAAGGGATGAGGAATTTCAGTACACTCACTTGAGACATATTTTAACACCTAAAATTAAGTATGATGAATTTATATTTCTATATTGATATTTATGGCTGTAAAATACTTTACATGTGTTGATATATGTTGCTGTTGCAGTACGGCAACAGTTTTATGACTATGCAGCTACCTAACTGAGGAAAGAGTTTTGGATAAAGTTGCATTTGGATTAGATTCAAATCTGTCAAAAAAGTACTAGGTTCACCTTTGGTGAGGTCTTGTTTTCATATTTTGTAAGTTCCAGTGTCCTTATGAGATTTCCACTAGTGTTCTCAATGGGATTTGAAGGGTAAGGATTAAAAGCCAGATTTGAAAGTTGAGATTTATGATTTGCCTTTTTTTTTTTAATGAACAGTGACCAGTGAAAGACAGTATCTGTGTTTACATAATTTATAAGAAAGAGCAAAAAAATGAACAATTCTGTAATTTCTACTTGCCTGTAAAATGTTTTTTAAAAGCATCATAGTGGAAAGGACTATCATAATAGTTCCAACTGCAACTGGACACAGCACAAGGGAAATTATATAGGAACATTGGTTATGACGGTTTGTGTTTAGTGAGTTGAAATTATTTTATTCTGGTTCTTATTTGGATATGCTTTAATACTACCTATCTCAGTGCTGTAGCCCAGGTGTAATCAAAAATGCATTGTAATGGTAAGCACAAATGTTTTTTTAGGTGTTTCAGATGGGTGATCATAAGAAAATATTGTGGATACATTGGAGTTGATTAACTTTCCAAGGCTTAGTTATTTTAAAAATAGAAGAATGAAGCTAGAATTGTGATAGCGATCAATGAGCATGTATAATGTTCTGTCTCTCATTTACTTTGAATAGATAAAAAAGGTAGCAGAACATTGGAGGCATTGTATTATATTAATTTTTTACGGCTGACAGCTGCTCTCCAAAGGATAGTGTGTGTGCATTCTGTTGTAATAGTGATGGAAACATGATACAATGATCCAAAAACGTTTTATATGATATGAGAGTCTGGAAGAAAATACACATAAGAAAGGGAATAATTACTTTCAGTTAGTAATGCACTTGTTTTCTGTAACATGCTTTGTTAAGTACAAAACATGTAAGTATGTACAAAACATAGAAATATGAAATGCTGTAGTAGACAGAGCACAGGAAATGTCAAAATAATGATTCATGGCAATTAACTACAAGACAGTGTGTTCTGCTCCTGAATCTACTACTTAACATTCTCTATTGCAGACTTGTTTAAAAAACTTATGGCATAGAAAAAACTTATTTCAGATTGAGCATTGGAAACTCCATGGACTCAGACTAAATTCTGAGTTATATACACCATCAAATATGCTGACCTAGCTGCTAAATTTCAAATATCGTTATAAAATATGCAGCTATTCTCTGGTTTCTAAAGTTCAGCTATATAACAGAATTCCTATGGAAAGAAATAAAATTCTTTGAAATTACACCATTAGAACAGCTTCCAAATATATCTCCAGCTATGGAGTTCTTTGTTATAGAAACATACATCTTCTTATGTGTATTGCTGACTATACTTTAAAAGAGAAATGTAATGGTTGAATTCTTATTTGAGCATAAAGCTTATTTGCAACTTTTAAAAGATACAGCTATGTTTTGGGTGAGTAATTACGCTTAAAACTCAAATTGTGGCATGGGAAAATACTTCTTTCAATATAGCAGATGCCTTTCAATGTCTTCAGGGGAAGTTAAATGATTTTACTTGACATCAAAAGAATGTAATTAAACACCTATGATGGCTAAACAAAATAATAGCAAGCAGAGGCTTCTTCACATTCCATTAGATAACTATACTCTCACAAATGGGTTGGGCATTTCCTCTGACATCTCATATGTGAAGTTTGATTTGGATTAATCAAAATTTGTGGTGAAAATAGCATGTACATTTGTTCCACATCAGAAAAATGAAAACAATTAACAATTTATGTCTGAATGTGGGCTTGCTACTTTGAGCAGCTTTCTAGTATAAAAGGTGTTACCTGTCTACTAAGAAGTGAACTGTAATCGAAAACACACATAAAAATACAGAAGAGAAAGTCACATGGCTAACCACTACAAAAGCCTGCTAGACAGGAATCATCAGTACAGAATTTAGGTAGAGAAGAAGTTTAGGAGCCAAAATTTGTTTGCCTATAATTTTGAGGTCTGAAATTTTGATTCCTCAAGTAATAGTAGGTGTATTTTCCATCTTTAACTTATTTAACCCTCTAATAACCATCATCTGTATGTCTTTTTGATTTTAGTTTGTCTCTAAATGTACCCTCATACAGAGATCCATTCTGTGGGTACCTCACATGGTACTCACATATGAGATACATTAACTTCTCTTAACCACTCCCAGCTGTTCATACAGAAGGACTATGAGTAAAACAAATTGTTTAGATGCCTAGCTTTTAGATGGCTGAAATTGAAGACTGACATTGTCTTAATACGATTGGAAAATATACAACTTGTCTTCAACAAGTACTTGATCAGCTAGCAACTGCCACAGGTTAACAGAGACCCCATTTTTTTCTGTATGAGCATGATATCTTCTTTGGAGAGGTAATAAAATTTTATCTAATACAGGAAGCCATTTTCCCAAATGACTTTTTTCATTTTCCAGTCTTTAAACCTCAGATCTTTTTCCCTTGTTAAGTTCCCAGGACACCATAAAAATGTAAGACTGTCCTGGTTTTGGCTGGAATAGATTTCATTTCCTTCCTATTAGCTGGTAAAGTGCTCTGTTTTGGATTTAGTATGAGAAGAAAGTTGATAATACACTGACGGTTTAGTTGGTGCTAAGCAGTCAAGGCCTTTTCTGCTTCTCACACAGCCCTGCCAGCACATAGGCTGGGGATGCACAAGAATCTGGGAGGGGACACAGTCGGAACGGCTGACCCCAGCTGACCAAAGGGATTTTCCATACCATATGATGTCATGTTCAGCATATAAAGCTAGGGGAAGAAGAAGAAAGGGGGGGACATTTGGAGTGATGGCATTTGTTTTCCCAAATAATTATTATGGAACATGGAATCCTGCTTTCCTGGAGATGGGTGAACCCCTGACTGCCGACGAGAAGCAGCGAATGAATTCCTTGTTTTTCTTTTCTTGTGTATGTGGCTTTTGCTTTATCTAATAAACTGTCTTTATCTCAACCCATGCATTTTCTCACTTCTACCCTTCTGATCCTCTGCCCTATCCCACCGGTGGGGAGTGATCGAGTGGCTGTGTGGGGCTTAGTTACTGGCTGGGGTTAAACCACGACAATTTAAATTTCACAATTTTCTGCCGCTGACAATGGCCAGAAGATATTTAGAGAAAGACTATATATGGAGATTTCTTTCTCCCTGTCTTCATCCCCTCCTCCACTTCCAAGGCATCTTGGGAGTAAGTAGGTTAGGGATTTCCATTTAGCTCACTCAGAGTGTTTTGATAATGTAAAACTAATTTTGCCTTGCATAACAAATGTTACCTAGTACTGTTTGATGAGATTCAGAGTGAAACCAATTCCTTGGTTTCGAATGCTTTGAAAACAATGCAGCTATGTAGATCTCTATCTAGTCTATACTAAAGACAATGCACTCCTTAATTCCCACAAGTGAGAGCAGTGGTTTATATGCTTTTCCATGAAGTAAAGGCAAAGATATAAAAGAGTGGCTGAAAAGAAGAGCTATGTCATGAAACAGAGGGAGATAACATTAACCGAGATATTCATGTGCATTTAGAAAGTGCTAAGGGTGTGCCTCTGTGCATGCTGTGACAAAGACATCCTTTCTTGCATCTTTCTTACGCTACAATGTCAGATTTCAGCCATAGGTTATACCAACATGCGCTTCAGTTTACTCCCAGGGTACATACAGAAAACATATACTGAGTGTAGACTTTGAACAGCAAAGGCAAAGCCTTGGGAATTAGTGACTACTATAGTGATGTATTGCCGACAAAATCCTGCAAAATTGTATGCCAAGTCCTGCTGTATGTCTCCATTTCAGCTAGCAGACCACACAAAAGGAAAAGTTTTATGCTTAAGTTGTATACAGCAAGTTCTGTCTGGATTATGGTAATAGGGAAACACTAGCCTATCCCACTTTTAATACCAAATTCAAAAAGAGATTTCTAGGGAGCTTGATTTTATGGGAAGAGTCACAAGCCTACGGGCATATTACTGAGGTTGTTTATGGCAAGGAGTCATGAATTCTGACATGAAAGCAAAGGAATTCTCATTGGCATGAATATTTAAAGTCACTTTAACATGTCAATGTTAACACCGTATTGAAAAGGTCAGTATTATGGGAATAATCATCTTTTGGAAGTTATCAGAAGGCATGCATGCTCAGACATTTTTCTGAGCAATAATAAGAAGACCGAGTAGAAAGCCTTTATCCTAGCAGCAGTGAAGTTTCAGAGAAGAGGCAGTTGTTTTGTCTTTTTAATCGTTATTTACTCTCTAAATCCTGAAAACAGAATTCTTGAGTAGTTCAGAGAAGTAAATCTGGACCATCTGAGCCCTCATCATGTCAGCAGAAAATATTTGTGTGGGTAACATTCAGTGCAAGAGAATATTTTATGTGCTATGTTCAATGTAGGCCAGCCTGTGGGTTACCTGACATAGAAAACAGACTTCAGTGAAGTATTAAAATTACCTATTATAAGTATTAAAGAACTGTCCTAGGACTGGGAAACCATGCAATTGTGTCAACAGAGTATTCGTCATCCTACCTTGCCTTAGCTCCTCTGACAAGATATCACAACAAATGAATGTTACTTTTTGACTTTACCACAACTTGCTAGTGGCTATTCACACAGTTATAAAATGATTGTTTGACAAAGGCCTACTGCACATGCAATGGCGATTTTATAATACAGAGAATAGCCTGTCTGCTATACAAAACAAACATCAAAGAGGAAGGCTGGAAAAGGCATTCACCTGTTTAATGAACTTGTATTACCATAGGTAATCTACTCATAATGACAAGAACCGGAGGTCTCACATGGTTAATTCTAAAATATCCTCAAAATGTCTACATATCTTTGTGTTCTAAAAATCTAAACCTGAAGCATGATCGCAATCAACCCAGTGGAATGCTAACATAAGCCTCATTCTGACAGACAGAGGGAACTGCAAACAGAATTAAAAATAAGTACTGGCAGAGTTATGAGTGATCTTATCACAGGAATTCTAATAATTCAGGCCAGATGGAATCTCAAGGGGTCTTTAGTCCAACGTCCTTCTTAAGACAGGATCAACTCTGTGATCAGACCAGGCTGCTCAGGTCTTCATCCAGTCAGACAAACCTCCAAGGACAGAGATTACTCAACGCCTCTGGGCACCCTATTCCAATCCTAGTTTAGTGTCATAATGATTTTTTTACCTTATGTAAAGTTTCTCATTTTTCCTCATTCTCCTGTCACACACCTTAGTCTGGCTTCATCTTGTTGATAACTTCCCGTTAGGTATTGGAAAGCTGCTATTAAGTCCCTGCAAAGCCTTCTTGTCTTCAGGCCAAGCAAGATCTTCCCTCATCCTCTTCCCTCATCTATTATTATGTTCCAGTGAATCACATTTACAATGTGCATATAGAATAGAATACATAAAAGTAAAATATACACGTAATGATTTAAAGAAACCCTATCGTAAAGCCAAAAAAACACATGTAGCTAAATCAGATAGTAGGAAGAATTCAGCAAATACGAATGACATTTCAATACTACTTAAAAGCATTTGAATAAGTGCTGTCAAGCTTGCTGTCACACTATTAGGAAGAATTTTCCTATCAAAAACAAACAAAGAAATGAAACTAAAGTTCTCATTTAGAGAAGAAATGAAGAATAGAACAAAAATACTCATAAGAAGGGGAAGGTGGGAGAAGCTAATGCTAATGAATGTCAACCAGAAACTAGGAAGTATGGGAAACTGATAAAGATAAAAGGTACAAAGAGGAAGTTATGGCAGAAAGTATAAAGGAAAATGAGTTTATTATGCATAATAGGAAAGAAATGATTCATAATAAGTTATCATTTTTGTTCTTAGAAAATACATACTGGAAATAACTGTCTGTAAAACATTCAAGAGAGTGGTCTGTTTAATAACTTTTGAACAGCTAAACCAAATGATCTGGGTGTTTACAGGCCTGCCCATCCAACTTCCATTAAAGGCAAAATGGAAAGTGCTTGATACTGAACATTATTAATAAAATTTTGAAAGGATGTAATGTAATTAACACCAGTCAAAACTGGTTTATAAGGAATGACAGTCATATATCTACCTTGTAGATGTAGTTTGTAAAGGTGTTGATAAATTTTTTGTAGAGATTTATGATGAGCTGTGGTACTGCACTACATTTTCATTGAGTGGATTAATGCTAGAGCAACATCAAGAGTTCAGTGGTTTACAAATTACAGACCTGCAATTGCAGGCGTTTCTAATGAGGTCTTATGTGAACTTATTCTTAGTTCAACACTTTCAGCATATTTTATCAAAGATATGGTATGAAATCACTACTGACAATGTTGCAACTGTGACAATAGTAAACACTTCGGAAGACAAATCAATGATACGTAACAACTTAGATCACTTAATAAGCTGGATGCTATCAAAACATATGTGTGAAATACAACCAAGTGTAAGATTCTGCTTCTGGATAAAAAAGGCTGTGTGCTTGAGGTGCCAGGTGAGACTCTATTGACCCAATACAGAGCACAGAGGCTTAAACACACCCAGGGTAACCGCAAAAGTGCAAGCTCAGAGTACTGAAAAGAGCTCAGGCAGCCACTGGATATAAAAATGGTGGAATATGTTGTAAAGAGAAGCAATAGCATTTTATACCACTCCTTTTGGCATTGCTTTGCTGGAATACTGCAGCCAATCAGGGAATTAATAGTTCAAAATTAAACTGAAAATTCAGAAATTGAGAAAAGCTGTGACAAGTCTGAACTGATATGGGTTTTATCTCCTATTAGAGAAGACAGAAAGATGATGTGATAGTATAATCTTTCCTGAAGATAATCTCTTCTTGATAAATAACAAATCTGTTCATGCTCTTCATTACAACACACAAAACTATACCTAAAAGCAGGGATGGAATAAAAATAATAGAGTAATGTACGTAGTGAAGGCAGTTAGTCCGTGGAGAAATTTGCAGAGATATTTTGTGTATTTTTTCTTCACTGGAAGCTTTTAAATTGAGGTTACATGTGATTGAAAGAAAGATTCTTTAAATCATCCATAGCTTTTGAACTGGATGCAGTAACTGGCTTTGGTAAGTCTCACAACTTGTCACACGGGGCAGTTTAAAAATGAATATAAAAGTCTTTCATAGCCTTAAAATCAGTTAAGTGAGGTAATGCAAAACGACAGCTCCATATGGTTGATTCATTAAGATGAAGATGTCGATCAGTACTGTTTGTGGAAGAAGCATTCTTTGCTGTTTCATTAGCAATTGAAGTGGCTTTCTAGCGTAAATTTTGATATTGGTTGCTAAGAACAAGTTTAGCAAACAAGAAAGCTGTGAATGCTGTGCCTATGTTGCCTATCACTAAACTCAGGGTGTGCCTGCTCTGTTACTGATACCTGCTAGCTGTTATCAAGCAGGCTGATATATGAAGAGCTGACTGGGGTCTTCTGGGTTTTTTGGAGGTTAGATTTGGCACATATTGATTTGATGACAGAAAACATAGTCTTGTGGACAGGTTAAGCACCATGATTTTGCTGTGAATGATTGGAAGAAAAAATAATACAGATTTTGAAACTTCCTACAAAATAATTTTTTTTTTTTTAATTAGGAAAGTTTGTGCTTTCTGGCTTGTTTGATTTTGAAATATTCCACCATCTTTTCTCGTAATTATTCTTTACAACTGAAATTTCTTGTCCACCGAGAGCTAAGTAACTATATGTTACAAAGTGAGTTCCTTAATGTATTATCTTTGAAGGTGGCTGCTGCCTCCCATTGTTTTGGGATGAGGTTAAGCTTCTCTTAATGTAAGATGGTGAGTCTAAAAACATTAAAGTAGCCCTCTGTGTGTTTAGTTTAAGTGAATGTAAAAAGATATATGAAAGAATAAGTAAAATAGCGTATGAAAGAGAGGAGATAAGGGTGAAACTGCAGAAAACACTCCGCAGTGGTAAAGCAAAATTACACCAGTTACTTTTTCCAGCAGAAGTTGAATAATTTAAAATGGTAAGAGGGAACACTTCTCAGGACCAGCTCCAGTCAGAAGTGTGCTTCATAGATTAAAAAGCCTGTTACAGTGTGGAATCTTTTAAATAAACTAATTTTTCTGTAAGGAATATGCTTGTTCAAAATGAATTTAAGAAGACTGAAATATTAATCTTTGGTTATACTCAAAGAATACCTTGCTGTGCTACAAACATTTTTGCTTCCTATTGAATCAGGTCTGAGTTATGCTTATCTTTTCTAAGGTAGACTTGTATTTCATTAGATATGGTCTATCAAGCATGCTGGGCGACAGATAACAAATGTGCTTTATGACCCCCAACTGTTTTGCTTTTTCTTAGAGTATCTTTGTGTCTGTACTACCCTACTTTATGAAAATTAGGCTTCTGCTAAGGAATTATGCATCATTTTGGACTGTTGCAAATTATCTGAAGAATGACAGAATTTGATTATAGGAAAATGAAATAAAATTCGGGGCATCAAGAGAACTGGTATGTTAAAAGCAGAAAGCAATATAGGGCATAAGGATTTGGATTACATGAATAATATCACTAAATGAAAGCTAGTTTAGTGAAATACGTGCTATCTGGAAAATTATTTAATTTGTTTATGTGATAAAGTTCTCCCAGGTGAGTATCCAGGTAGTTCAGGGAATGATGTGCAGTATTTGTGACCTGACTTTTATCATCCCTCAAAAGGATGTTGCACAGAGGAGATATATATATATATATATACAAGGAAATTAATAATTTGTTACTTGCTGCTTCATGGTTAGCAGATGAATTGAATGTATGATGATAAGAATTGCTGGCATTTGACCATATGCTTAAGGTGTGAATGATAGCCAGTTAAGAAGGGCATGATAGAAATGTGAAAGAAGGCAGCAATCACTAGAAGAATGTGTGGCACAGTGTAAAGGGAATAATAAAGCACTTGCCTGAGGAAGCAGAATGTTTTAATATCTGTATTCCAGTCAGACACCATGTTTTACTGTTTGATAACCAAAATCATTGTTATGCTTGCTACCTCTCATAAACTTTAGTTAAGAACCTCAGTATGATCAAATCTTGTGGCTAGGCAAGCCTTAACAAGTATGAGCCACTGAAGCACAATTAGAAACAGACTCGTTGGAGGTAAATTACTAACTGTACTTTGCAATGTCTAAAGGACACCAGCTCCCTGAGTGCCCAGACTGGTCAATGTACCAAGTGCACCTCCTGCATATAAATAAAAAATACCTGCCCTTTTCTGGAACTTCTCAACAGACAAGTCTTCCATTCTCAGGGCAGTGATTTATTAGAAGAGTGTTTTAAAGACTGCCCTTGGTCTAGTTGCCTGAAACACATTCAATATCGGTCTGAAGTGTAAGGATGATTATGCATCTTCATATGCTGATTTTGAAAGAGTCTAGAACTTACTACCCCATTTCAACACCAAACAATCAAAGCACTTCAAGCTGATGTTGTGTTTAACCCCACTCCAGTTATTCCGTCCATGTGTCATATCCTCTGCACATTGGAGTTGGGCCGGTCATATTTTTGTGTTTATTTTCTAAAATGTCAGTGGCTCTTTTGTAGCTATAGTCTTCTTTTAGCTGTACAAACACTCTTCTTGAAGACAAAAGTTTCTCGGAGATTAGAGATACTTACTGTTATAGCATAAATTCCTCCCTACGAAGTAAGCTCCAAATCAAAATGACTATCAAATATAAGATTTTTTTTAAAGCCAGTATAACTTACGTAATCTGGGTGGGTGAAAGTTGTTGAATTAAAAATTATTATCCTGTGAGCTGCTACCTACATTGTGTATGACTTAAACACAGACATTTTCTTTATAAATGCTCTTATCAGAACAGCACTCAGTCCTTCAAAGGATATATTGGACATACTGATTATTGCTGAGAAATTTTCTTGTACTTTACCAAATATCTGCATGAAAAAAAACATTGGCATTCTGTTATCAAAGGACTCCCTCCATTTTTCAGTTCTTTGATATCCACAACTCAGGAGACCTCTGGTTTGTGCAATACATCTCAGCAAATTCAAAACATAGTTTCCTAAAAATATAATTTTGATGTCTGTTTAGATTAGATTTTCACGATTTTGTTTCTAAATTGCTATGCACTTGAACAATAGTGATCCAAACAGTTGTAAATCTTCTAGACTGTTATAACCAAAGCTAAGAACCTTACCAATAATTCATCTTAATAAAGTGTATTGAAAAGACGCTGTTCTTTTTAGGAGAGCATCACAGCTGCATTTGATACATATTCTTATAAAAGCATACTTTTTTTCTCCAACTAAGGTAATTTTTCACACTTGCTGAACTGACTATAAACAGCACCTGAAAACCTAAGCAAACTAAGATATTATATAAGACATTTTTGAGTCAACAAACTTGATTTGTCTGAATTATTGTCTTCTTATTGTTCATGACTTATCAGTTGTGGGCTTTTAAAAGCTGTCAGTTTGTACTGTGTTTGCATGCAGAGAATTTTTGTTATTTCTTATAACTTCTGAAAATTCATTAAGCAGTAACAAGTTACTCATCTGTGTGTTTGCACACAAAATAGAAAAGTAAGCATCCACCCTCTTATAGGCATGCATTTTCATGAACTTATAAATTCGATTTTGTATTGATATGTATGTGAACTAGTTCAATGCATATGTATGCAGTAATTACTACAAAAAGCTTATTTGTGTATATTATTTTTATACTTATTTAATTGCAACAAATGATGCACTTCTGTGAGACTTTGGTTTCACTAGTTAAGTTCTGAAAAAGCAATTTTAAGTACCTTACGAAAGAAATGGGAAAAACTAAAAACACAGAACATCATCTGAAACCCAGACCCTAAAATGGATTAATGTGCCTTCTTCCGCACTTACTTTCTGCCTTCTGCTTTCAGTACATGCCACGAATATTTATTTCAATGGGATTTTCACATTGCTATGTCCTTTAGCAACTGTAGCTTGAGCCCTACTAATCAAATTGTACCCAGAAAGCAACATCCAACAGTGTGGTGGGCTGACCTTGGCTGGCTGCCAGATACCCACCCAGCTGCTTTATCTCTTGCTGTACTTGAGACAACAGGGAAGAAAATTGGATGGAAGAGCTTATGGGTCAAGATAAAGACAGGGAGATCACTCGCCAGTTATCATCGTGGGCATAACAGACTCTATTTGGGGAAAATTAATTTAATCTATTGCCAATTAAAAATAGAGTAGGAAGGTGAGAAACAAAGAAAAAAATTAAAGTACCTTCCCACACCCCCACGCCTTCTTTTGGCTTAATTTTTGATTCCTCTACCCAGTCCACCCCCCCAAGCAGCACATGGAGATTGGGCATGGGGGGCTTGCCGTCAGTTAGTAACAGTGACTCTCTGCAGCTCCCTCCTCCTCAGACTTTTTCCCTGCTCCAGAGGGGGTCCTCCACAGGCTTCAGGGAAATACCCGCTCTACGACTGTCCTCTCCACAGGCTGCAGGCGAGTCTCTGCTCCAGCTCCTGAGGAACCTCCTCCACCTCCTTCTTCTCACACGTTGGTGTTTGCAGGATTGCTTCTCACACATTCCCCCCTCAATCCTCGTTGCCTATGTGGTATTTTGTTGCTTCTTAAATACATTTTCCCAGAGGTGCCACCAACTTGGCTGATCAGCTCAGCTGTGTCCTGTGGCGGGTCCGTTTTTGGCTGAGTCTGGCACGGAGCAGCCCCTGGCTCTTCACACAGAGGCCGCCCACTGCTGCTCCCTTGCTGCCAACACCTTCACACCTACACCCAACACAAACAGTACATTAAAAATATTGAAGAAAATCAAATCACGAATAGGGTCACTTAGAACTTGCAAAAAAATATTTGTATGTTCAATCAAAAGAACTGTCACTAATATTTAATTCTTTATTAATTTCTGATTATAATCTACACTCTATTTTCATAGGTTTTAAATGTGTTAAATGGGATCAAAATAAGGTTTCATTTGGTGATAGTAATGCAAATAGATGTGTTCACTATGGGAAAATATTAAATTGCCTCAGTTAAATGTGTCTGTGACAACATTACACAGCATCCCAAAGGAGCCAGAAGCAGTGTAAGAAGTGGTGGCTAGAAACTCAATGTGGTTGGTTTAATCTGTTTTCACTGAGATTATTATTAATTCAATATTACTAATACTTTTGTAAGTTACAGAAATGGCCTTAGGAAATTTCTGTTAATCCTCATAGACACCATGATCTCAGTAAGAACAGTTCTATTTTTCCCTTCTAAGAAAATAAAATGGAGCACAGATGGAAAGTCTTAATAATTATGCCTTGCATATAATTTGCATATTCATATCCAGAGTGAGTCAACCTTTCCATTTTTGTTTGTATGTATTTAGAATCATAGAATCTAGAATCCTAGAATTGTAAGGGTTGGAACTGACCTTAAAGATCATCTGGTTCCAACCCCCCTGCAGTGAGCAGGGACATCTTCCACTAGACTAGGTTGCTCAGAGCTCCATCCAACCTGGCCTTGAACACTTCCAGGAAGGGAGCAGCCACAGCTTCTGTGGGCAACCTGTTCCAGTGTTTCACCACCCTCATGGTGAAGAATTTCTGCCTAATATATAATCTAAGTCTGCCCACTTTTAGTTTAGAGCCATTACCCCTTGTCGTATCACTACACACCCTTGTGAAAAGTCCCTCTCTATACTTCCTGTAGGCCTCCATCCTTCAGGCCAGGTACTGGAAGGCTGCTATAAGGTCACCCAGGAGCCTTCTTTTCTCCAGGCTGAACAGCCCCAACTCTCTTAGCCTGTCCGCATAGGAGAGGTACTCCAGCCCTCTGATCATCTTTGTGGCCCTCTTCTGGACCCTCTCCAACACATCCATGTCCTTCTTGTGCTGGATGCAGTACTCCAGGTGGGATCTCACGAGAGCAGAGTAAAGGGCAGAATCACCTCCCTCGACCTGCTGCCCACGCATAGCTTGATGCAGCCCAGGATATGGTTGGCTTTCTGGGCTGCAGGCGCACATTGCCGGCTCATGTTGAGCTTCTCATTCACCAGTACCCCCAAGTCCTTCTCCTTAGGGCTGCTCTCGAGCCACTCTCTGCCCAGCCTGTACCTGTGTTTGGGATTGCCCCAACCCATGTGCAGGACGTTGCACTTGGCCTTGTTGAACTTCATGAAGTTCATGCAAGACCACCTTTCCAGCCTCTCAAGGTCCCTCTGAATGGCATTCCTTCCCTCCAGCATGTCAACCACACCACACAGCTTGTTGTCGGCAAACTTGCTGAGGGTGCACTCAGTCCCCCTGTCCATGTCACCAACAAAGATATTAATTATATGTCTCATTTAAACTACTGTTTTGCTATGTGGTCAGACTAATGGACGCATGATAACACATGATTTGTCCTCATTGACTCTAAGTGAAGTATGTAGTTCACAGGAGCTGCTTTTCTTGTAGCATTGTTAGTACTTGATTTCTGGAAACAATAGTAACTGCCCTGACTATGCTTATAACTACACAATGCATTAGAAAATAGATCTCTGTATTTGTTTTTCTCATTGGAAATACTTTCCAGAACAGTTATTTTATTTATTCATGAAATGTTTAAAATATCTTTTTTTTCTCTTTTTTTTTAGTAGTTAGCTTCTGAGCATGCTCTGCTTCGTGTCCTGAAGTGTCTATTACAGGACCAAAGTAGGCACTGCCTGCTTTTTCCCTTATTACGTGAAGAAACTCGAAGTCACAGTTTTTGCTGTACAGTTATATTAACTATTTATTTTACACAGACTGTCATAAATAAAAAAGCATGAAATATTACAGCAACTACTGTATGACTTCTCAATAGAAATTGGAAGGACTTCCCTGAAATTAGGATTGCTTTCAATTTTCATATATGAATGCAAACATTCCAAATTTTCTGAGAAGAAAGCATATATTATCATATCCACAGCATGGTTTAGACACATATGTAAGTGGGGTATCTGAATGATATTCCAAAGAACCAATGAGCCAAAGGATTTGATGGTGGCGTTTCCTTCTAGGGAGACTTTGACTAGAAAAATGTGTCAGGTGTTGTACTTTCAATGCTAGAGGGTGTAAATAAATCAGAAGTTTTCAAGAAGCTCCACACAAAGTATTCAAAAGATGAGAAAACATTCCAGATGTGGAAATCCAAGCTCAATGTAGTTGGTTTATTACAAAGAATGATAAGATTTGATCACACATTCAGTAGCAGGATTTTTCAATTCATTAAGCGAAGTTACAACAGTGACTGTAGTTTAACACTAGGGAGAGAGATTCTAGAAATAAGATATGTAGCTTTCGCCACCACCACTGTGGTCAGCTGAGGAAGGGTTCAAGTAATAAAGCTTCTTCATCACTAAATATTTTTTTAATTAACTAGATTTTTTTTCTAAATTCTTGTGATCTAGTTCAGTACTAAATTACTCTGAACTGCCACATGGACATGTCATGCAAGTTAGACCATGAAGCCCTTTTTTCTGGTTTTACAGTCAGTAGATCTATAGAGTTCACCTTCAAAATCTGTGTCATTTCAAACAAGATTTGTCATAAAATCTGTTGATACTGTTCTGTGTGGACAGACTGAATGCAATAAGGACCTTGCAGCAAGTTCAATATCTATAGATAATACTCTTCTCTTAAGTAAGGGGCACTGAGAATAATGGGGACTCAGATTTCTTCAGAGAAATATGCAGTATTTTTAATATGACATAGAAAGCCTCATAAATTAGGAAATATACAATGAAGCATTTGTATTATTAAAAGCTATAGAGCATTTATTGGCAATGGTGGTAAAAACCCTACCCTGCTATTCCTAGGAATCATGTAGTTTTCACAGTTAAGAAAAACGTGACAAATGTTAAGATCTTCTGAGGGATGGAGATAACGCATTCAGCACTACATCACAGTAAAAGTGTCTATTGCAGTCTGGTTCCTGGTATTGTCTTTGTAGAGGCAACGGTATGACTGTATGGCTTTATTGCAAAGGAATTCAAAGCATTTCTGTTCAGAAGCAGGTAAGCTGGCCTTCCGTATTAATAGACATAATAGAGGTAATTGAGAAAAGCTTCAATTTTTGCATTCATATTCACTATGTTATGATGAGAAGCTTGTTTGAAAATTGAGAAGAAAAAGATCATACTTTGCTTGAAAATAAATCTGATGCACTTCAAATGCCACAGAATGATGGGTAGATCTTGGATACTTTACAATAAGAAAAAGGCGTTGAAATGAAGCTGATAGGGCTTCATTTTTTGAGGGAATAATTTTTGAGGGAAGCTTCTACTCAGTGTACTCATAGTAGTATCCAGGCTACTTGTTTACATACATGGTTCTTGTCCAGAACAAGTATATAATTTCCAGAAACTAGTGGAACCTTCATTGAAATTTGATGATTGACTAAATTCTTTTTTGTGCTTTATAGGAACATAAATATGTGTATGTAACCTTATATTTGGATTGCTATATTCTTCCACTAATGAATTTTATGTAGTTAGTGGGAAAGTAAGTAACCTTCTCCCATATTCTTCTTTCATTTCTGAAAATTCATCCAACCTGTGTATTCTTACAAAAAAAAAAATTTATAGATGTCTGGCAATTCTTGTCACTTACAATCATTGCGTCTTCCTAATTTTTCTGAATGTTGTAGTTTGGCCATGGGTGGCAACAAAGGGCCATACGGTCGCTCTGTCACCCCTCCCACATGGGGATGTGGAGGAGAATGGAAAGAAAAAAGCTAAAATCTCGTGGGCTGGGATGAGGGCAGTTTAACAGAACAGCAAACGAAGCGACCAGTAACAATACTGATACGGAGAATACACAAAAGAAACAGCCAAATGCACAGAGCGACTCTCACTGCCCGATGTCACGCGTGCTCCCAAGCCACAACTGCCTTCCCACTGCCCGCTCTCCTCCCCGGAACCCGGCATGGCGGCACATGGTATCGAATACCCTGTTCAGTTCGGCCAGATTGCATCAGCCCACCTGGCAGTGTCCCCTCCCAGCTCCTGGTGAAAATTAACCTTGTCCTGGCCGAACCCAGGACACTGAATCAAGATACAAACTGACTGTTTGCTTTTGTCTTTCATATGTTATGCTAAACTTCCATTTATTTCTTTATTGCCATTGTGAACAGTAAAACTACAGAAAATCAGACAAGTGAAAAGACTGACACTTTTGCAAAGGTAAATCTGTTTTTAAACGTGTAGCTAGGTCAATGGCAGCACAGTTCACAGGGATTTTCAGAAGGATGATTACATATGAAAGCTGATCTTAGTCTGGGCTTTCCAAACTAATAGCTCTGTTAACCCAAGTTTATCAGGGAGGACTACAACTACCTGGTTCCCAGAAGTTCAGGTGTGCAAAACTAGCAGCCACAGAGTTGATAGTTCTGCATAGATTTAAAATAATTTGGTGTAAACAGGTGTTCTTGGACTCAGTATATCCAAACTAATATCTCCAGAAAGAAGGCCAGCATGACCACAAACTAGGTCTCATAAAATAAATGAGTGTAGCTGTGCTTCTCTCCAAAGCAAAATTTGTAACTGGTTTTGCTGTATCCAGTATCAGCATCCGTATAGAAAGCACTCTGTGGCTGAATGACTTTGAAGTTGTTTTCTGTGTAGTAAGTATAATCTTCTTAAAAAACATATGAAATATTTGTTGGACAAAGTTATTAATGATCTAAATATTTCAATCAGATTAGTGTTTTCAGTTATTTTTGTGACTGGAACATGTACTGAAGAGATGCAGATGAAGAAATGGGTGGGGGGCTATATATGTCACCAGAAGCAGAGGTCTAGAGGTGAAATTTCATACTGCACTGGCTGGTAAGAATCTGACAAGAATAAAAATAGACACTAAAATGCTGAAATATTCTTCCTTCCTCCTGTCACCAGAAGATCTTTACCTGCTGTCACATTCTGGAAACTGTTCCTGCTCTGTTTGCTGTGCCTCTTTGGTGCAGCTGAAGTTCCCCATCTTCTTTTTCTAAAAGTTTCAAAGCTTTTATTTCCTCTGTGATATTCTGCCTGAAGGTAGTGCTGAGGTTTCCTTCACATGTTTCGTTATGGTTGTTGCCTTTATATGCAGCAGCAGCCTATGTTTATAACTTCACAGTTCAGTTTGTTTGCTCAACTCCCTTTGCATTCCTGGGACTTACAACTCACTGCAATATTAGTTCTTGTTGCCAGGGCACTTTGTGTAACACTTGACTCTATTTTAATGTACACCTATTTTTGGAGCAGTGCAATGAACAGAGCTTTGCCTTAGTCGTTTATTTTGCTGAGACATTTATTTGGAAGATATTAGTTCTGTTAGGGTATCTGCAGATGACAGATTTCTCCATTCATCAGTAGTAGACCAAATATGGCCAAGACCAGATGCTCACGGCTTAAATGTGAGCACAGAAAGCCTTACACTGTGTGTTAGGTTAGTCGCAGATAATCTGCATTGATAATACGTGTTCTCAGTTTCCTTTCTTTTACACTATGTTCAGTTGCTTGTCTGTAAGAGCAAGTGGGATGGAAGGTGCTACTACTAGTGACTAGAGTACTCTGGTGCCATAGTGTACCAGCTTTGAACTAATATTGCTAATATACCTAATATTTACCAATATAAAATAGTGCTTCTCTGAGGACCTAGCACAAAGCTGCTAAGCCTATACTGTGCACTTGTATAACCAGTACACTAATGCTTGCCTTTGGCCGAACTGTCTGATCTTTTCTGCACTTGCTATGCAGTCTCAAGCGAGGCTGCCCCAGGCTCTTTTGAGCAGAAAGTCATGAAATCTCTGGCTTCTTTAGCATGTACTACATTAGCTGACAAATACAGTGCCTGTGCAGAGGCAGCCTGGGCTAGAGGCTAAGAAGTTGGCTCTCCTTGCTATGCTGTTTAAATCTGAGACTGGCGTTCCCACCAGAGGAAAAAGCAACCAAATGCCATCACCAGTTAAACGATGGACTGTTTTCTCCTAGGAATGTTTTGTATTGCCTGTATTTGAACAAGGCTTGGATTTAAATCTCAACTGAAGTGAAGTACCTGATCGCAGACAGCAAGACAGTCCATAAAAATGGGAGTTGTGAGTCTTAAATGCACTGAGTGACAACACAACAGTTATGATGACATGAATGATGCCTTTGTGGAAAGACTGTAATTCGTGTTGATTAAAAGACAGTAAAGTTAAAAGTGGGTGTGGCAGGATTGGGAAACTAGTCTGTATTTTCACACCATTATAAAATGCCTAGATTTGTTTCTTCAAATGTTATACAAATAGCGCAACAGAACTCTTCAAGCATTCACCACTGCTAAGTTTAGCTTAATCATATATTCAGTAATTCTTGCTTCACCTTCTTTTACCTACTGCTTCTTTGTCTAGCGTTTTCTTCCTATTATCTCTGTTGATGCAAACCAGTATGTTAAAATATTTTTCTGAAAATGGAATACTTCTTATCAGTAGCAGTTATTTACCGTGCAAATATATCCAGCTTTTCCTGTTGTTCAGCGCATAGGCCCCTGTCTCTCGTAAACGTAATTCAGTGCATTTCTGCAGCTGCACAGATAGACTAGTGTTAAAAGAAAATGCAAAAATCAAAGAAACTGTTTCAATACATGAGATACCTCTGAGGCCAGTTTTTCTCTAGGAGAATGAGGGTGGTAAGGGGATGGTGAAAGGGCTGGTTCATACAGAAGGGATGTATCCTTCTGGATTTTACTGTACAATCTGTCATATTACCTAACTGGAAAAATTATTTTCAGGTTTAAGTAGTAACTTCTGATTCCCATATCATAGATGTGAATCAGAACATAATATCTGAACAGTAGGTCAGGAAGGCACTATTCTCAAGAAGTGACGGAGGCAAAAATATTTCTAGGTACTTGAACATGATCAGTGTTACCAAACCATTCTCCCAACAGCCATGCAAAGCAGACAAAAAGGACTTTGTCTACTCAAACCCACTGTTTCATCTTGTACAACGGTGCTGGTAGCTTTCACTGCCCCTCCTTTTCAATGGGTGCATCTGATAATGGACTTCCATGTAGACGTGCTGAAAGGCATCTCTGAACACAGGGAAAGGCAATGTTGCTTTGCACAGTAGTTTTCTTAAATGAAACGTAATTGTTAGCATAAAGCCTTCCAACAGTTTTGGAGTGTATATTGTCACTACATACCTCTCCAGGGAGAGATGGGAAGATGTACAATACTGCAGAAAGAATAACCATGAAAACAAAGAATACAGTTAACCAATGTAACTTTGAAATAGATTTATGTTCTTATGAATGGATTTTATTTGGGCATCTGAGTCAATTATCCTAAATGTAGACCAAACAGTAGCATATTCTACTATCATACTTGATACTCCAACTGCACAAAATGTTTGGGCAGCAGATGACTCGTACTTTATCCGTCTTTGCATGTGGTAATACACCCAGAACATGCCATTTGTCAGCATAATGACAATTCCTGTATTCTCTGACTGCCTAGAGGAAAAGGTTTAAACATAACATTGTTTCTGGCTAAGCGGCAGCCGTCTAAAATGCTTGAAACCTAAGCCTTTCATTAGCTTTACAATATCTGGGAGATCTGGTACAGTATGTTCCTGCAAAAGCCCTGCTTAATTCTGTGGCGAATTTCTCCCCAGCTGTGACCAAGAGAGAGAATATGCATAAGTTGTTTTATTTAGGTTCTACAGTGAGATATTAAAGGACAGAGGCAACCTGACAAGTGATCATTTGAAGAAAAAGACAGTTGAAATAAAATGTGTGAAATCAGCTGGGTTCTCCAAACTCAGGACTGCATTCCTTTGTTAGCACCACAGCACTGGAGACCAGCTGGTCAGAGGAGGATACTGTGAAATGTAGAAAGGAACAGATTGCTACAGTTTGCTTTCCTCCTTTCTAATGTATTTCTAGATTTTGAGTGTTATTGGTATAGAAAGTCCAGAAACTTCAGACAGAGGTATGATTGTGAAGGTAAAAAGCAATGTACAATGAGCTACCTAGCCTTTTGTGGGTCCTTGGTAGAGCAATTTGAAATCCGAAATAGGTCACAAGTCAATTATTTTTGTAGACTTGACATTGTACTCAGTGAACATTTAATCCCATCACAAAACCACTGGATAATGTTATAAATAACAATTTTGAAACTGCCCTTTTGGGACAGTATCTTTATCTTGGCAACTTGTTTCTGCTGAAAAGGGAGCAAAAATGTTCAGGATAAAAACTCTTCTAAAATGCTATTCTTGTCTTGCATCATGTGCACTTGCATATTGATAGCTTGAAAGCTGGATTTTCAATTACATTAATTTCTTAGATATCTAAAGACATATACAGAAACTGTGACTACATATACAAGCGAGAGATGAAGACCACCCTCTCAGCTCTACAACTTGTTCTTGGTTTAGGCAGACATTGTTTTACTTGCTCTGTTTCTCCGATCTTTTTTTCTTTTTTCCTTCCTCTGTTATCTTTGCTGCTCTGTCTGTCCTGCTACTGAGGCTAGGCAGCAGCCAGTTTTAGGCGAATAGCATCAGAAAGGAGTCCACTATGAAGACTTCATGCCAAATGGAAGAAGGACCTGGAATGAAGCATAAGATGTGGCCATTAAACTTTCTATTTATGATCAAATATGATCAAATCCAGCACATTGAGATCTGGGGTTATTCCAAGGATGAACTTGTTTCTTCTCCTTAACTTGTGTTGTTCTTACTGACAAAAAAATATGTAAACCATGTGCTTTGAGCTGAATTAACTGTAACTGAAATTCTTGGCAGCTTTAAAGCCAAATAGAATCATAGCCAGTGCTTCATACCAACAAAGAACTGCATATTAAACTTCCTTATTTTCTTTTACATTTATTTGCTTTTCTTTTTATTTTCAAAAAGAGTACTTTGTAGGTTGGCACTTTCGGGTTGGAGGGGTGGGTGGTGTTCTTTTTTTTCCTCTACAGATGGTTCTGAATTGGAAATTAAGTGTGAGGCTAGCCCCTTTCATGGGATCCCTAGAAGGCTCACCCCCCAAATTTTAAAGCTCTTCAGAGTTCTTCTGTTAACAAGACAGTGGACGTGAGAGGCCTGGAGTGAGAAAAAAAATTAATGTAATTTTTCAAGTTTTCCACTGAAGTTATAGAACTGATTTCACTTTCTTCAAGACCAAGGAAGCCCTCAGTGCTAGGGGCTGTTGAGAAGCAAACCAGGCCTATGGGAGGATTGGTGGGACTCTTTTGAGTATTCCAGCAATTCAGGAGCGTGTGGACTATAAGGAGGCATTTCAGCACTATTGCATGGGGACTCAGAGCCCCACCAAACCAGCACTCCAAATGTCCGAGTAAGTTTCACCAAGAATCCAAACAGGGGAGGAGAGGACATCCACATATACCAGGAACTTCTGTGCGAGGGAAAGAATTTATGAGGAAAGTAAGCTAGAAAAAAAAAGGTAGATAAAGTAAAATAAATATTTGACTACCCAAAGCAGCTGGGTACTTTCCATCAGATGCCGGAAATCAATTAATGCTTTTTAATGAAGAAAAAGAAGCTTTCAATAGACAATATTACTCATATATTAGTAATATTCTTTACGCTCTAGCTTCAGACCTGTAAATATTTTCTTGACTGCTGATCCTGTTGGTTTCCAGTTTTCTCACCATCTATTTTTACCATCTATTTATTTTAATTTAAAAATAGAATAACAACTGTAATTTAGCAAATGATTTATCTTTGATAATTTAGGTATCTAAAAGTTAAACATAAAATTAGACTTACATAGTTGTTCAGGATTTCCCCATAGCTGACAAAGGTAAACAGACACTTTCAGGTAAACTCAACCCCTTCATAACATATGTATGAGACAGATGGAATTAATTAAACATGATATTTCTTTTTCTCTCTCTCTTCACTGCAGAGGGAGTTTGCATAATGAGTGTAGACTACCTGTTCGTCTTTTAGACAGCAGAAACAAGGAAAAGTGAATCCCAATCTGCTTCATGGCTTGAGTAATCCCCCATACAGTACAGTCCTGGGCTGGCTGATGTCTCCAGTAGTTATTGCCACCTAAATAAAGGCAAAATATTTAGCAATATTTTAACTGGAACAAAGTAAGAAATGTCTATATTTTGTCTGCTGCTGTGCAAGTATTTCACATCAGACTGCATATTAATGTTGAGAGAGTTAATAAAATAATAACTCAGATTCCAGTGTGTTAAACTATGTACTTATCCAGAAGGTAAATGAGCTGAAAAACTGGTTTTGGATCCCTGTCTTGATAAAGAGAATACAAAAATCTGTTATCACACCACTGCTTGCATTTACTGTCTTTTTCTTCAAAGGGTCATTGAATGTTTCAGCTAATAACTGACCTTATTAACTTTAACACAGTTCAAGAACTGGGATCCTCTAACCAATTTCAAACTGGTAGAAAGAAATGGGGACAAACCCTAGCCCACATGCAAATACAGTAGCTGCACCAGAGGTGTTCCCTCTGATGTCAGTAGGTGTAAGCTCAGCAGAGGTCAGTGGCAGTCTTGCTGATCTAACATGGTGGGTGCTGATTGCCTTTCAGGCAAATTCCATTACAGTAACTTCTTCTGCAACACATTGCACAAGACTTGTGAAAAACAGGAATATGTTTTATTACACCGTGCGATACAGCTGAGAAAATTCAAGGCTGAGAGTACATGATGGATGAAATAAAAGCTTCTTTTTTTTCTAAGAAGAGGTATTACTCTCGCATATCAATCAAATAGAAATTTCTTGGCTCCATTGCTCATTTCTAGCCTGAGACCTTAAGAACATAAATCCAGTACCATCAGTCTCTGAACTTAATAAAAAATTCATGTTTCCCTAAGACCTAACATAACATGCAGCACAACACTATAATTGTAGCCATTACCAACGAATAACTAAAGAACATCTAGTTGCCCTTGTAGATACTCCATTAGCATTTCCACAATTACTAGTATTCACAGAAATATTGCAAAATTCACGGAGTTCTTCTAAAGCATCAGCAACTCATGGGGCAAAAATGGGTTTATTAAAAGATATACAGCAAAATTTAGTCATACACTGAGAACAATAACAGGCTGCTATACTTCAAGGACCATTTTAGGGTTTTCTCTCAAACACCAGGAGAGCCACAACTGTGGCTAGATTATTTCTGTGAGACTCCTTGGTAAACCCCATTTAATATTTTCTGTTATGTAGCAACATGATTATTTTGCTTTCTGTGGCTAAAGACAATTGTAATTTTGGCAAGTGCTGAACAAGTTAAAGAAAAGCCGCAGCTGTGGCAAAGAATTTCCAAATTATCTCTATGCATGAGGTTTACTGTGTTGCCAGTACTAAAAGATCATATAATCACAGAATGGTTTGGGTTGGAAGAGACCTTTAAAGATCATATAGTTCCAACCTCCCTTGCCATGGGAAGGGACAGATTCCACTGGATCAGGTTGCTCAAAACCCCATCCAACCTGATCTTGAATACTTTCAAAGATGGGGCATCCACAGCTTCTCTAGGCAACTTGTTCCTGTGTCTCACCACCCTCACAGTAAAAAAATTCAATCTAAATCTACCCTTTTTCAGTTTAAGACTGTTCTCCCTTGTCCTGTCACTACAGGCCTTGGTAAAAAGTGTCTCACTTTCTTTCTTATAAGCCCCCTTGATATATTAAAAGCATGCAACAGGGTCTTCCCAGAGCCTTCTCTTCTCCATGCTGAACAACACCAACTCTCTCAACCTTCCTTCATAGAAGAGGTGTCCCAGCCCTCTGATCATCTTTGTGGCCCTCCTCTGGACCTACTCTAATAGACCCATATCTTTCTTGTGCTGGAGACCCCAGAGGTGGATGCGGTACACCAGATGGGTTCTCATGAGAGCAGAGTAGAGCAGGAGAATCACCTCCCTTGACTTGCTGTCCATGCTTCTTTTTATGCAGCCTAGGATACAACTGGCTTTCTGGGTTGCAAGCACGCATTACTGGCTCATGTCCAAGTTTTCAATCAACCAGTATCCCCAAGTCCTTATCTGCAGGGCTGCTCTCAATCCATTCTTCCCCAGTCTGTACTGATCTGGGGGATTGCCTCGACCTGAGTGCAGGACTTTGCACTTGGTCTTGTGGAACTTTTTGATGTTCACACAGGCTCACTCCTCAAGCCTGCCAAGGTCATCATGGATGGCATCCCTACCCTCAAGCATCTCATTTGCACCACTCAGCTTAATGTCATCCACAAACTTGCTGAGGATGCACTCAGTCCCACCATCTACGTTATAAATAAAGACATACAGACTTTATTATAAAGATCTATAGTCTCTTGACGAATGAAGTTCTGGAGACATCACTATGTACTAAGTTTCCTGTGGAAAATCGAGTCAGCTTCCATATTGTCAGTGGTCATACTTTCATGACACCTATGACGTGGACTAATTCTAGGCACAGAAAGCTGGCTAGGATAACAGACTGCCAGGGGCACAGCTCATTCCTTGTCTTATGTCTGAGGTAACATGTTACTGGTCAGTGGAAGAGAGAAGAAGGAACAGTGATGGATGTTACAGTGAGCTGGTGAGAACATCTATCAGTTTTGGCTACAGCAATATTGGTGAGGCTGAGAAGGCAGGAGAGCGGAAATAGAAGGATTAGACAACAACCACCGCTAATGTCTACCTGTCCGGCACAGACTCAGGTTCAAGGCCTTCCCTTCAAAGTTCTCTACCAATTAATTTTGCCTACACTGCTTAGAAGTTCTGAGACTCTCCAGCTTTAGGTAGAGGGTGCAAGCCTAGGGGAGGTAGGATTTTAATGAAACTTTTTACCAAGAGCAGGGAGCATGGTTGCCACCTACTGTTCATGGTAACGGAAGCATCCTAAAAAGGTCACTGGAGTCCTGTGGGTGGGCTGCAGATTAGGTGATATTCACCTCTCTTAAAGGAAAAGAAAAAGTGTGCCAACACATGCTGTCTGCGCTAGCTATCTAGATATTTAGAGAACATCTGAGGAAAGTAACAAGTATAATCACAATGTCTGTACATTGAAGAAGATAAATAAATCAGAATTTCTAAGGCCTATTTTGGCAGCAATTTAGAATCTAAAATCCTATTGCTAAAGGAGACAGGAGAAATTTGAAAAAGACTGGAAGCAGCCAAAGCAAGTCTGAGGAAACTATAGTAAAAGCTACTGGAGTATTTTTCTTCCACACTCTTATATGCCAAAACTTTTATTAGGCTGTTTAATTATTGCTCAAACAGTTTAGCTTAACTTGCCTTGTTGTAGTCCTAGTTTCACTTTCTCTAGCCAGAAAGAAGCAACAAAGCATGAAAACTGAACCTGTTTTCTTGGTTCCTCTCAAATGATCATATGCTTCTTTTTGGTGAAACAGTTTTTAAAACATAGTCATTCTTGATATATATCACCTGCTATGAAGACAGGTGCTTTAATTTGGAAAGGAGAGGGTAAGTCTAATACTTTGTAAGGTTAACTGTTACACGACAAATTCTATATGATTGTAGGCTCTACTGTCTCGTTTACTCACTCCATTGACCTGCACTTCTCAGCCTCCATCAAACAGCTCTGTGAAGGCTCTGCATTTATGGTCACAATTGCCACCTGCAGCAGATGTGGATGATCCCTGGACCTCCTTCTCCTATTCTGCCTGAAAACAGTTTATCAAGAAGTCCAACTTCTCAAAAAAGACACGTGAAAGGTGGGTCTGTCCCACCTTTGTAGTTCTCCTTTCCCTCCTTCCCCTTTTCAAGGAGTTATAACCAGTCTACCATGAAACTATGCCTCTGTGATTTAACCTAGTTACTACTTTTAGCGGAGTTGTTTAAACACTAGAATTTAAACTTTAATCATTAAACACTAGGGTTCGAAGTCTTAGAGTTGATGGTTGCCCAAGCTGAGATAACTCAAAGAGTTTTGCATCTCAGAAAGTGCTGGATGTTCAGTCTTAGGTCAAACCAGCTCCTCTAAGGTAGCAGAAGCTCACACCTAGGCAGTTGTGAATATTTTGGTGTAAGTAGGTTGGTGCATTATAGAAGCAGCCAGGGATAAGTAAGTTTTAAATTAGCGATACTAAATGAAGGGAGGAATACCAAAAGGGTTTTCAAACCCACTTTTCATACTGACATCCAACACCCTTTGAGTCTAACCACCGAACTGAATTCTAGGTCCTAGTCTAATGGGATTGTTGTAGTTTTCTGTTGGTATTTCCACAGTGATTCAGATATTTGATTAACTTTTTCTGAAAAAACTAAAAAGAAAAAAGGTTTCCTTATAAAAAATTTAAAAAATTACTGCATCTCTGAAAGCTGTCACAGATTTTTGTGAGATGAAATTAGAATTAAGTGAATTTTCTTTTTGAATCTGAAATGAAAGTTCAAGTTTACATTTATAAAGAAAAGAACACAGATGCTGCAGTCATGAGTTGCAAATGACAACCGAGTAATTTATTTATAAACTCAAACTAAGATAAAAATTAAAAATGGAAATATTACAAACTTAGTCATTAATTAAGCAATCTTATTCATCACTCCATCACTTCAGTTCATTTCCTCAGTACTTTATATCCAAGGTATATGTTAGTACCTCCTAGAGAAGTATATTGTACTAGCAACCCTCAAAGTGTGATCTCTGCCGTACCTATATCCTGCAAAACCAAGCCAATTACTCAGCTGTACCACTTGTTTTAGTATACTGAATCTTAGTAATTTAAGGTACATTTAAAATTAAACAAGTCTGGTTTCCTTACTCCAGAAATAGTCTACTATAAAGTAGGGTTAATCTCCTTGCTCTAGTGTATGATATGCTACTGATCTTGGCTTCCTCTGATGAGCTGAAAACATGCAAAAAACCCCAGTAATTACTCAGAACTCCTGAATATGAGGATCAGTATTCCTTGCATATCATACACGATTTAGAAGAGTTTTTCCCAATTTGCAGTCAGTGATCTGCAAAGAACACACCAGACATACAGTGTGACTTCCTTTCCTTCTAACCCTTAAAACACATTAAATGACAGTCAGGAATAGAGAAAATACTTTCCCAATATTCTTTTTCCATATAAACATATGCTGCCATTGTCATAAGGTTGTTGTTCAACTAGAGAAGGATATGGTCTGCAAGGCACATTCACTTCTAAGTATGATCCATTATGCAGAAGCATTGTCAGACCCTGGTGTGTGTTATGCAGTGTAGCATGATAAAAAAGCTATAAGGTTCTTCTTGTATCAATGAGATCAGCTGAGCACTGTTTGTGTATTGTAGCGCCTACTGATTTCACACAGATTTTTACATTCACAAAGAATGTAAAGTGGATATCTAGGATGCAGGAAGATCTCTTTAAGTCTTCTCAATACGGAAGTAGTGGATCACAGTAATGTTGCTTGATCCTAAAGCATCTTAATTAGTGGATATCTCAACAGAGAAGCTAATTTCTTTCTTCATCCCCCTACCTTTTCTAAGCTTAAAAATGTCTGAGTTTGAAAGGACAAGATTGGTGTTGTCTGTATTAGAACAATAGGTGGCTAGAATATTTTGTAAAGCAGAATCAAAAATGACACAACTTTCTCTGGAACCATTTAAAGGATCTAACTTTATTATAAAAAAAAGTGTAGCTTTATGAGAAAACAACAAGTCCACTTTAATAAGTGGATGATTAAACTAAAGGTTACTATTAGTCACTGTTTATTAGTTCTGCACACAGTGATTGGGACTGTGGCACACAGAGGTGTTCTGTCAGCATGTTTGGTGTAATTTATGTGTTACAGCTACCATTTGAATAAGCACCACAGTTTTTATTATAATCAACCTCTGACTGAGAATATGTAGTCAGAAGCTTTTTTGAAATTGAAGTTGTGTTACAATCACTTTGAGATTTAGAGTGTTACCTAGACCAAGAGCCACTTACTTAGGATTAGGAACATGGTACCAGGCTTAGTCTTCTTGTCAGGGTTTGCTTAAGCAGCATGTGACTTGGAAGTAAAGGCACTATGACACATATTCAACATGTTATGAAAGTCTGTATTTTTCTGTGCATAGCCAGATATTAAAGGAAAGAATAATCCTATACTGCCTAACAGGCAATTTACTGAGAGAGAGAGTGGTGCAGTGACATAGTTTTCAGAGGGTTAGAAATATCTATTTGTATATTAGTGTCAGGATTATTAAATTTCACTGCTCTCTGGGCAAGTTTTGGAAACATTTCAACTGGTCAGTTTTGTTGGCTATATACTATGATAATGAGTGCCTTATTTAACACTTCTTCAGCTCATAAATTAATTAGATCAGGGGTTTAGTTTCCTTCTGTAAATACATAAATGCTGCAGGCCTACTTCTATGTGCCAAAACCTTATTTTTATGCTGATCTATTATTCAGTCCATGATACGTCACCTTCCAAACCCTTCAGTGGCGTCAACTGTCCCATGCACGTAGTTCACACATCTCCCTTTTCAGCTGGGGCCCTACACAGCTCCTCCCTGTCTACTTGTCCGATTTCACCTCCTATTGCTTTTTCCCCCAGCTTTGCGTTTGTGGTCAGTCTCTTTTTCTGAATTCCTGAGCTGAATTGCCTTGACTCAGGATATACGTCACCTAGCCCGTTATCACAACACCACTTCCTTCTTTCTGCTTAGACACTAACTTAAACCATTAGCTTCCATTCTGCTCATAGGATCTGGGTCAAATGGACCAGCTCAGGGTATTTCTATCTTGTACAATTGCAATGTTGATTTTGGAATGAGCCGAATTCTCCAGCACAGTGAGCCTGAAAGAAGCTTCACATCAGTGCTGCTGTAGTATCTATATAGAGAAATCATCCCCGTGCTGATAAATGCCTCACTCTGATTTATATGATATATCATTCTTTTAAATTTTTTTCTTTTTCTTTGCATTGCAACTGCTGGTGTCATTATAACACAAACATTAATGAAGAAGATTATTTTTACCATACATTTTGTTTGTAAGCTGAAGGACACAGCTTGAGGTGGGTGTCAGGAGGATGGGGCCAAGCTCTTTTCAGTGGTGCCCAGTGACAGGACAAGGGGCAATGGGCACAAACTGAGGCACAGGAAGTTCCGTCTGAACATGAGGA
>Ga0065711_1027863_pt1 | contig 45407 bp, 30 predicted proteins | sample Hoacrofraction12_FD_59098 | JGI IMG/M metagenome (GOLD analysis project Ga0065711, IMG submission 59098) | Hoatzin crop microbial communities from Cojedes, Venezuela - Epithelial fraction 12 v2 (version 2) | ecosystem: Host-associated > Birds > Digestive system > Esophagus > Crop | place... | reverse complement strand
GTGACCCTGCTTCGGCAGGGGGGTTGGACTAGATGACCCACAGAGGTCCTTTCCAACCCCTACTATTCTGTGATTCTGTGATTCTGTGACCCTGCTTCGGCAGGGGGGTTGGACGAGATGACCCACAGAGGTCCCTTCCAACCCCGAACGTTCTGTGATTCTATGTGCCCTAGCACTGAGTGGAGTTGTGCATCTGTCATTGCAGGTACAGCAACACAATCAGACAGACCCAAGCATCTCTGCAGCTTGGATGCCCTGGGGGGTAGTGGGGGCTGACTAGCAGAGTCTTTCAATTTAAGATGGTGAATGCTGTAGGCTAATCAATACTTTAATCAATATCGCATGCATCACTGGCTTTGTCACTCACCTTAACTGGGAAGAAGAGAGTGCAAGAGATTAACTAGAGTACTAGAGCTCCACTTTATAAATAATTAAATCAATGAGCAAGGGAGGACATTGGAGTGCAAGTGAGAAGGGAGGAGTGGGGAATGCTAGACAACATCTTTCAAGCTCAAAAAAGGACCCTAGCATGAGCTTTCATGTTGGAGTGTGTGATGTAGCTGCTTCTGATCTGAGTAAGGGAACTGGGAAATGCAAACTTCAGCTGATTGGTGCGAGTTGACCACTGGATTATTTGTGTCACCCCCCTTACTTCGACTGAGCTTCCTTTTAACTGGTGTTCAAGGCTTGCTCAGATTGCCAGCCACGCTGCTGACAGCCATTGCAGGGAGCTCTTCCTTTGAATTGTAATGAAAGTCCTGGGACTGCTATGGCTTTCTATGTGTTTTTACTTATTTCTTTAAGTAAAGATGACTTATCTTTGTTCACAATGTTCCAGACAGATGAGATCTAACAGGGAATGTGAGGTTCATGTTGTCCCAGGGCTTCTGGAAATCAGCCTGACAAACTTCAGATGCCCAACAGCAAGACTTGTTGAAGTGTGGATAGACTTGCATACACACATTTACAAAAGAAATCTCTTTGAGCCTGTGATGTTCATGGAGGGAAAAGGAACTTTTGGGCTCTGCCATTGGCCAGGTCATGTGACTGAGACAGGATTACATGAGTGAGAACCCTGTGGGGCTAAGTATAGTCTACCTGTACCATAGGAGAAAGTGTTCTGCTGGAGTGGTTTGGGAATTGTCTTATGAAATCTAAAAATTGAGGATAAAGGAGGTCTGCCAGTGTTAGGATTTTAATCAAGATATAACAGGGTTAAAAACTTATAGGCAGGGGAGGCAGGGTGGTTTGTAAATAAATAACTCTTTAAACCTTTATGAACTGCATTAATGGAGAAGGCTGGCTGTAGAAACCCTGCTTGGTAACACGGAATAAATGCATGTGAAATCTCAATGTGCAGAAGAACAAGCAATAGGTTTCCTTGCGGTCAAGAAGGAACCTCGTTGGACTTCACCTAAAAGGACAAGATTGTTTGTGATGGGGGGGGAAGAGATCTTTTTCTGCTTATAGTGAAAAAATTATATTGGCAATAAAAATTCTTCAGTTGTTTGTATACTCTTTAGCTGATCTGTCTTTGTGGGACCATGTTATTTAACTCATTTTCTAGATGCTATTCATTTTTCTTGATGAATTTGAAATTACATGTTATCATTGATAGTGTTGGTTATAGAAAGACTACCTGTAGACTGATATAGAAAGAAGGGAGATCATCAGTCATCTGAATTTCTCATGCCTAGTATAGTTTTGTATTTCCTGGTCAATGTGAGTTAGATTCAGTCTAGCAGCTTGAAGCTGAAAGGATCATACTCCAGACCTGTAAACCATCAAATTTCCTTCCTCAAAGCGTGTTCAGCTCAATTTGTCTCCAGTTCTACGTAGCTTATTTCTATGTAGCCCTTGATCAATATGTTTTCCTCTGCCCCCAAAATAAATTGGTCTACCATTAAGTTCTTATCCCTTGGAGAACATCCTTCTATGACAAGTAAAACAGGACATAGAGCAATTTTATCTGGAAGATGAAGATTTCTTTTTGAAAGTCTCATGCAAATATTCAGCTTCAACTTCAATACAGTTGATCATTTTACTCAGGAAGTATCAAGGCAATTTTCCACACCACTAACTTAAAGATTGTATCTCAGTAAACGCATCCATTCCTTTTCTCTCATTTGTGTTTTCAACAAAAAGAAAATGTCTGATGTTGTTTCCCTGACAAACATATTGGTATCTTATATAAAATGCTGAAAGTCTGTTCAGAATAGACACCAGCAATGCATTTCTGCAAGTCCCTATTCCATCTGTGTCTCAGCTAGCATAGTGATTGCAGAGCTAGGGAATGTCTTTCCACCCCATTACATTTCCCAGTGAAATATGTGAGAATTACCTCTGATGTTAGTAGGAAGTCATCAGGACATAAAACACAGAAAATGAAATATTAACTTTCTTATCCAACCCAGTAATGGCTGTTATGTTTTGTATTATAACACATTAAGGTGAAGTTCTTGAATAAGAAATAAATAAATAAAAATCCCACACTCCCATCTAGGCAGTATTGCACATAAATGACGCACTGATGGTAGATGACAAAATTGGAAAGTTGGGGGGAAAAAATATAATATATTCACAGTTTGGATGACAGTGAATATAAAGACAGACTGAGCTTAAGTGGAAGTTGCAAAATATCCCTGAGAAGTCTTACTCCCTCCAGATTGCTGCAAGTTATACTGGTAGGTATAAATTTGGAACAGAAGAAAAGCAAAATCTTATGGATCCGTGAACTAAAAGCACCTCTGTGTAAGCTCACTGAGTCATTTGTCATTATTCTTGGTAGCCTCCTCTTGCTGTCTCTATCTTGAACTGGTCTCTGACTCAATAGCGTGGCTGAGTACACAGGTATCTCCAAACACGTGGGACTTGGGATGGTCTGTTCCCCAGATGAGCAGTTGTATGTCTGGGGCAGGACACTTGGTTCTCCTTTACTTATGTGAGAATCATTTTGCTTTTTGTTTAGGGGCAGATTGCCTCTTACTATGCCTACTGTGGTAGGAACTGCTGAGCTGGAACCTGCAGACAATAAAAGCATAAAAGCATTTTGAGGGATCAAGAATCCAGACTTAAGATAGGATGGAAAAATAATGCTTCCATTCACTGCTTTTCCTTCACTATCTGTTCACTGCTCTTATTACCTGCATTTCTACCAAAGAACTCCTTTCAGTACTTAGGAGGAAAGCTAACTGGGGAAATAGCCATGCAATCCTTTTCCTGCTCTGCCCCTCCAAAAGCTAAATATACCTTCAATATAATGCTGCTCATTTCAGTGAGCTTCAGTGAAAAGGATAAACGTTGGGTCATTATCTATAATTGCCTCATTTTGTTGCCTAGCCTTAGGCTGTTTGTTTGGATACCAAGGACCTAGTCTCTCTTTGGAGTTCTTTGCTATTGCAGCAATTTCCTTGGTAGAGAACTTCTCCATTTTCTGTCTCAAACACAAGGTTTGATGCCAGATTTGTGAAGATACTGTGGCTGTCTGATTCCAACAGGAATTATATGATCTAATGTCTTCAAGTAAATGGTTCTTACTGTAGGTCTGCTAATTAAACATTCTGGAGACTTCAAGGGCCAGGGAAAGAAACAGGTGATAAACACAATGTGGTTGATTATGTTTAGGGTTCAAAATGATCTTCAATTAGTTAGTGGGGTAGTAGGTGTTTGAAACTAGCTAAATGAAAAATGATGTACAAAAGAAAGGCAATTGATAACTTCAGAGGGCATATATTTTCTGTTTCCTAGGACTGGAGCTTTGTCTTAGAGCAGGAACTTTGTCTCAAAGCACAGCTCTAGTGAGGAGTTAAACTAGATTGGCTGCTTTAGTGGAAGTATTCTTAGCAGGGATTTCTCTTCATGAATGCACCAGACCTAGTATTTTTTCCTGGTTTAGCTACTTTATAGTGACTTAATCACTAGAAAGGCTGCGTTTTGCACACCCCCAGGTGACAGAAGACACTATCTTACATTTTCATTTTAGAAGGAAAGATTTCTCTGCAAATTCCAACAAGATGCTTAGAAACACCTTCTATGACACTTTTCTTCTGGTATGGTTTTTAGAATTTGGTAGCTCTGCAGAAGTTACAGATCATATGTGGGACTTGACTTGAGATGTAGAGATACTGTATCACAGAAGTATGACCTATTGTTGTCCTACCTCCTGGGAGTCAAATGACCTCTATCTTCTGTTTTCAGTAATGGAGGAGCTTGCTAGGAAGTTCATGATGTAGGTGAAGTGAGGAGGGGGGGAAATATCTTCTAGCTCATTCATTCTTTTTTCTTATGAATTTGGACTAACTCGCAGCATGCTCTCTGGAGCTGCTGCCTTTGTTTCTGGTCTTCCTGCTGGAGGAAGGGCTGAACATAGCTGATAAATGAGTGTTCTGAGCTGGAGCTGCTGCCTTTGTTTCTGGTCTTCCTGCTGGAGGAAGGGCTGAACATAGCTGATAAATGAGTGTTCTGTGCTGGAGCACCACAGCACATTTATTTCTACCTGTTGTTCTGCATGTGTCTGGCCAGACAGTAAACAAATCTCGGATCATGTCATTAATGGTATGATATGCAGCTGTCTCTTCACTAGAGGTAAGGAAACTTGCTGCTTTGGCCTTTCATCTAAATGCCCTTGACACAGTGCTTGAAAAATTGTGGGTACCTCCTGCTGCAAGATAGTCTAGGAGCTGTATGCCTTGTAGGCTGATGGGACGGAAGGAGAGACCTAGTCCCTGCTTTATGTATGGAATGAAAAATCCTGCTCTTCTGGGGTTGCAAACCAGAAAATGATTCAAGTAGGCCCTAGTAAACAGTTGCATGAGAAAATAGGGGAGTTGTTTCAGACAACAGAAGGCTGGCAAGTGGAAAGGATAAGGTTTGTTTGAAACAGGCACCTTGTTGGCTTTTTGCACTTCAGCAAGGCAACCTGTTCTGCTGGCGTACCCTGCTCTATGCAAGTATCCTGCCTCCATGGGACCCTACTCTGAAAAGAAATGATGTAAAGATGTCACTCACCTTGTTCTCCTATTGTATTTCACCCTGCCTGCATATTCATCTTTCCTGTGTCTTGGATGATACAAAGCATGCTGCGATCTGTTATGTAACACAGACATAGCCACAGTGTTTGGCTGTGCATGCAGCCCAGTAAGCTCTTTTGGTGGCAGCCGTCAGGTGACCTTTCTGCATATATGACTGCCCAAGACAACAGCAAGGTGTACCTTCCTGTGGGGAAACTGTCCTTAGCTTTTTGAGCTGCATTCCTGGGTGACAGTCATTAACACCACTAAGTGGAGGAAGGGCAAATACAGCAATTTGTCTAGATCTACTGTTTCTGTTTCGAGGGTCAGTATTTTACTTTTCTCCTCAATATCCCAGTCTGTAAACGCTAGAAGGAAAAGGATCTTAGTGCTATTATATGGCAGCAGTAATAAAATAGATGGAGCCATATTCCAGCCACCTTCTAAATCCTGGTCCATACAGACATGGAACAATTTATGTTCTGAATAAAGGGAAAGCGTGGATCTTCAGATTCAAGGATGGCTCTTTTCCAACTACAAACCATCTCTATTTTCCTCCTCACAGATACTTCAGTTATCTCTTTCTCAACAACCTAATCTTACTGTGATGTGTCAGATGGGTATCAGAACAGCTGTTGGGTGCTCCTTAGCCCATTTGAGGACAAAGCAAGGAGCAAGTAAGGCTAGAATTTACATGTCAGTCTGAATAGACTTACCTACAGGGCACAGTGACCTGTTCAGCACTGATATTGCTAAGTACCTGCTTTTTCAGTTGTTTAATTGGAGCACAGAAGGACTGTCTATTTAACCAATGAAATATGTGTTTCTCTTCCAAGGAGGCTGCTGAAATGAATGCCTTTTCTTCTTTTAGTGTGCTGTGTGACTTGCTGCTCGCTCTCTATCTCATCACTGTTGAGGGCTGTGGTGGGCTGAGCGTGGCCAGATGTTCTCCCACTCCCCCAGGAGGGGGTACTATGGTAGCCGAGTGCTGGGGCACCGATGGATGCTAATGGTGGCTTTGTCTGCACCTCAGTGAGCAACGGAGAAATGGTGTCTGCCCTCACCTCAAAGATTAACTACTGCCTCTGAAGGTGAGGTGTGAGGATTTCAGGGGGGGAGTAGATAGTTAATCTTGGGAAAGATTAGGCTAGTGAAGTGAGCCCCAGGGCTGGGACAGTTGGGTCTGATATCCCTCCCTTTAGTCTTGTGCAGTACCCACCGCTGCTGAGAAATCAGTCTGTTAAAAGCAGCCATGAAGATACTGTTTAAACTAAGAACATCATCCATAATTACATTTGAGGCCTTTCTAGGGCATGCTTTGTTTGCATTATGCTATGAAATCCATTTTTATTTGGAGGCTTCCAGGGGGAGAGAAGTAAGAAACAGAGCTACGGAAAAGTGCAGACAAAAGCTATATTACAAAGCTTCATTCAAAGCAGAGTGGGGTCTACCAGTTTTGTCAATGACCAAAGCCTTCGGGTAATGAGTCCCACACAGTGACAGCTCTGAGGAATAGTATATTTCGACAGAAAGCAATCAGTATATGCTGAATAGGAAACTATTTTACAAGCATTTAATCTGCTGTTAAGTGCACATAAGCCAAAGGAGGAGATAACTATCACTATTAATGATGATTAGTCTGCTATAGACTTGAAAAAAATTATTCTAGTCTGTGGTGCTCATTTCACTAAAGGAGAGAATTCTTTCCTGAAATCATTGCATCTGTAAGTACCAGGTCGTATTTGGCAAGTGGTTAATTATAATAAAGCTTAGAGGTCTGGATGAAAACAAACTGCAAGGATATGCCTAGCATATGGAGTTTTGGCAAATAGTCTCTCAGTGTGAGAGTCTTTGGTGTTCTTCCCACTCTTGTGATGCATCTGCATCATTTCTGATTGGGATTCTTAACAGGCAGGTAGCTCTTCATGAACCAGAGGCTGTAACTTTACTGGGACTTAAGGCACTCGGAAGGGATCACAAGCTCAACAGACACTCCTCCGATGCTCTCAGAAATTAGTTTAATTCCCGGGTCATAGAGTCTCTGATGGAAATATGCGGGATGTTTTAAGGAGGGGCTTTTGGACTCAGGCATACATTTGGGTTCTTTCAGGGTACTTTTGGCTGACATGCATTGTTCTTGCACCACAGCATATCTCTAAGTCCTGGGATGAGGAAAATGTTACTAGGGAAAAGGCCTGTCCCTCTTCAGGTCTTCTTACTTGCTTTTGGTTGGACTGTGAGTCTGGATAGTGTTTGCACATGGCCAGCAGCCTGCAGGGAGATGCCGAGGAATCCCAGTCTGTTCTGGTCTTGTTTTGCAGCTTAAAACAAAGTTTGATCTTCTCATTAGCTTTGAATCCCAGAAGTGGAGATAGTCTCCTGTTGGCTTCCACTAATGTTACCTTGAAACCCCAAAAAAGCTACTGCAGAGGTTAGAGCCATGTTTGTAATGGGACATGTGCTGGATAGTAATATCATGGTGGGTGCTGGTATCTATAACCCAAGTGTGTTGAAACAGAAGGTGACACAGTTAAGGACCAAAATCAAGTGAAGCACAGATGACTAAGGGACATTTATCACTGTTATGTGGAGTGATTAATATACCAGGCACAATTAACAGTAATGGAGACAGCCTAGATCCACCTGGGAGGTGGTGTGTGGTGCAAAGAATGCCAAATGGTCTTAGGGGAGGAAACAGCTTTCCTCCATCCCCTGAAATACCCAGTCAGGTTAAATATTGTGGAGGAAGGGAGAGGAACACTGTAGGGACAGCACTGGCTGAGGGTATGGGGAGAACATTCTCTCTTGTGGAAGACTGCCTGGAAATGAGACCAGGAGCTGCCAAAGTTTAGGCAGGTGTTTGTTTGGGCAGAGCCCTCTGTTTCCAGTGATGACGGGCAAAACTAAATTAAAATCACAAGCATTCTCCTGTGTTCTAGATGCGCTGTTTCCCTGAAGGTTGGCAGGATAGGGCAGCAGATTGTCATGCTGCTGTGTCCTTCACATGGCAGGATGTACCTTGAGGACTTTAGTCAGGTTTGGGTTACTTGACATGGAGGTGGCAGAGGCACAGCTGTCAGAGTAGCAGTGTTACATGGCATGCACTGTACATCAGATGTTCAAAAGCGCAGCTGTTATTTTTCCCTACGACAGATCCTCTGCTCCCATGCGTTCTGGGGTGAGATAAATGGCTTGTGTTAGATAGCTGTATCCTTAGATACCTGCTTAAACCAGACACTGGATGTATACTTCTTTCCCAGTCACAATTTAACAGCTATTAGTATTTATTGCCATTATTTTGTTGCTCTAACTTTGGCAAATATTCTCAGTATTTTTTCATAGCTTCAGGAGTGCTTCTCCTCTGTAGTTTCCACTTAGCTGCGGAATTACAGAGTAAACCCCATGTAATGCTTTGCAGGAGCTGGCCAGGTGCTGGGTCAGAGGTGGAGCTATTTTTGTGAGCACGTTGCTTGATAGATTTGCTGTATGAATGGTTGCAGCTTTGTCTTTCCCGCCCTTGAGTAAACTGTACATGTAGCAAACTGTGAATGGGGAGGGAGGGTAGCAAGCATTTTTTTCACTTCAGTTAGCAGATGGAAAAAGCCAGAAAACAGTATCTGCTGACAATCAGTTAAAGAATAAAAGAAGTTTATTAGGGCTATACCTGAATGCACCTGGACAGTTACTTCAATGGTCCACTGAGTGCTACACTGCTGTATCCCAAAGAACATGAAAGGAAGGAAGACTTGTCCTATAGAAATGTTTTATTTCACGGGCATCCTCCATAAGCCTTGGCAAAACTGTTCCTCCTCTTTTCTTGTCTGTTTGTGAAGACTTCCCATGAAAGCTGGCATGTAAGGTAGGGCTGTGTGTCCTTTAAGTCAAAAACTCCTCCTTGTTATTGGATGAGAATCCAAAATGTTTCTGGATCACTGGCCGTTCAGAGTTTAACTGGTCAACAACTGTGGAGGTGAGTGTGAATACCCAGACAGGGGAGTTCAATGGGCAGGGTTCAAATCCACAGCTTGGAGCTTAAAGGGCTCATCTACCCAGTCCTTGGTGTCTTGAGCTATTGGGCACATCTTCCTTAAAATCCACTCTCATCTGGGTTGAATGGAGTGAGAAAATGGTTGGAAAGGAAGAGTAGTCTCCTGTTTGTTTCCAGCCTCATCTCCTCCTTTGGATTATCACTTGTCCCCAAAACTATTTGAGAAAGGGTATACAGGGGAAGGAGGAAAGAAAGGGAAACTAGGTGTACGTGGGTTTTGCATGATCTGAAATTGAAGGTGCCTTTTAAAGCTGTGCAGTTTTCAGGCAGCCCTGGAAGTGCTGTTAGGCTGAGCAAGGCAGTGCAGTGACAGGGAGGCAGCACTGCCGTGTTCTGTTCTAGAAAACAGACTATTAGCAGAGGCCTCTTAATCTCTGCAGTGAGTGGAACATGCTCTGATTTCTTCCTTAGAGAAAATTTAATTTCTTCTCAGAGAGCCGAGAGTATTTTGCCTGTATTGGGATTCCTGGGGCATCTGGGAGTTGTCAGAAAAATAAGCCAATAATCTAACAACAGTAGCAAGGGAGAAACAAAACCAATGAACTGTCTGGCATCTCAAAGCAAGACTGTCTCTGGCCTGGTGGGGAAGCAAGAAGGGACCGTTAGCACTGCAGTCTGCTTTGCTGCTTAGAGTGCACGGGTGTGGGAAAATGGGAAAAGTGGATTAGGGAAGGAAAAGATTAGGAATAAGCAGAAATACCCAGTGGTGAGGGTAGCTGGCTCTGGCCCCCCTGGGTCCATGCCAGAGAAGGCACTATGTCCTCCTTTAAGTAATCTGGCCCCCAGATTCCTTGTAGCTTATGAAAATCTCCGTCCATTTACACTAACTTCAGATGCTTTAATCTTTTGCAACCCCATCCTTGGTGCCTGTGGACTGGGTTCTAAGCTTTGATTTTGCTGAGCGGCACCACATTTCATGCAGCCTACTGTTTGCTTCAAGGTGACTCTGAAGTTCACCAGGCAAAGGTTTGCTAGCTGGCTGTGTGATGATAATGAGAAAAGAAGGGTTTTGCTAAAATGAGTTTGAGAGAAGTACTCGGGCTTTTTCATGAAGGGTGGAACTGCACAGTTCCTGTACTGTAATTAGGCATCTGCTTCCTCTTCTGGGTGTGAGTCTTCCTTGCCACCAATGTCCCTAGGCATCTGATAATTATTTATAGACAAGACTCAAAGACAAACAAGGCAATGTGTTCGGAGACAGATCTCATAAGGCTGCCTTCTAAAAATGGCCATAGACTTATTCCCTCTTTAGGTCTAAAATTACTATGTAAATACCTTCTCCCCACCCTTGGTGCCTGCCTGCTACATCTCTGAAATGTGATTCAGAAGTGACGGAGATGGAGATCTGTAGTTTTATTGGCAGCAGTGCAGTGAGAAGAGATCCAAAGGAAACAGCTCTAGTTCTCAGCCCAGAATCCTTGAAATAGACATCATTGATTTGTGAAAGGCTGCTGCTAGAGTTAGGCCACAGAAGCCAGGGCAAGAACAGCAGTGGGAACTGGGATGCTGCTGATTATGTGCTAACATGTTATCAGCTCTGAATTTTGAGTAGGCTTGCGGTGCACTTAAGAGTATGACTTCAGTGCTTTTTTTCCATTCCTGGTAATGCTTTATGTGGAATGTATTGATTCCATTTGCTGGAGTATTCCTTCTGTAAATATTTTTTTACATAGTGTGGATTGTACACATTTATAATGGCTTTTGCAATCCTTGTCTTTCAGTGGCACCAATAAAGTAATTTGTTTTAAATTAAATTGAACTCAGTTAAACAGAGAATGGAAATTGAGAAAGGGAAAACGTAAGTATAGGCTTCTATTGGAGGGAAAGGAAAGCAAAGGAGAAAGTGTGCGAGCTAGGGAGAGATAGGTTTTTCTGAAAGAGTGAAAAAGATGAAGCAAGGAGAGGAGGCAAAAATCCAAATTTTGGGAAATGTTAGTGGTAACTCACAGCTATTGAGAATCCAGAATGCTGGGATCAGTGCTTACAATAGGATACACAGATGTGATTGTGCTGTTGGGAACACAAAAGTCCTGTCTGTGCTTCTGTTGAAGACAATGGCAGTTGTGCTTTTGAATTTCACAGTAAGATTATGGGGTGGAATTTTCCAGTGCACCAATATGGACATGGAGAACTAGTTTGCTGATTTTCAGCCTTTGAGAGAAGGGGGAAAGGGAGCACAGTGGCAGGTGACAAGTTTCTCATGTCCTGAGCAAACAGTAAAATGAGAACATGCTTTCTATACAGATGTTGCACGGTGTGTGTCACCAGGTATTTAGGCACTTGACCTTCCAAAGATAAGGTGGCTTTCATGTGTAATATACACATGAAATTGTATATTCAATTCAATATAGGGCCCCGCATGAGATGCATAAGGTCTATGGGAGTACAGAAGTGATTCTAAGCCAGAGGACACTGATGGCTGTGTTCCCATTGCTATCAAAACATTTATGTCTATCCTCTCACACAGTAGGATACAACTCAGTCTTGGGATAGGTCAGGCCAAGAGTGCTTTAGACTACTCTGTACAATTTGTTTGCTTTGATTATCTGTTCCTTTGATTTTTTTTTTCTATTTTTACAGAGTTCCTGTTGTAGGTTTGATCTGATTTTTCTGTCTAATTGACAGGGATTCACCTATCCCCCTGAATGACTGTCACTTACTCAGCAACAGAAATTGTCAGATGTCTTTTCAGGGGGGAAAATGAATGTCATGTTCCTGTCCTCCCCTTCCACCTCCTCCATTCTCTTTGGTTTGCTTCTGCTCTTGGGTTTGTTTTATTGTGGATTCAGTTTGAAAACAGTAAAATAAAACAATGAAACTTCACATAATGAAACAGCAGGAAAGGTTGGGCTGCAGTGCAGATTATTTTAATGGGCTCCATTTAGCAAGGGCTACTGCTGTCTGAGCCATAGCCTGAGCTATGTCATTCTCTTCTGGGTCTTCTCTGGAAGATCGCTGGAAGATTCTGTCACTACCAGGAAAGGAGGTCTTTAGACTCACCTTTTCAGTGCATCAGGAGCACCTAAACCAGCCAGAAGCTATTTGTATCTTGGCCATAGCTGATGTGCTGCTTCCTTTGGGATGAAAAGCACATGGAGAAATATAATGGCTGGAAGGCATCCCTCACCCAGCCCTTCCTGGTCCAGTGTATCTTGAAGCCTGTGCCTGCCTGCTTTATGGAGGAGAGGCCTGGAGAGCAGTGTCTTTCTCCTCATGGGCATCTGGAGAGGACAGATATGAAAGACAGATGCAAAGAGCCCAGGAATTGCCATTGTTCCACCCATTTACTTCCTAGAGGGAAATGAGCACAGCTAATGGCATCTTGATATTTAAAAACAGGCAGGAGTTGAAGTATCTCAATTTTCACTAGATCTCTGACATTTCAAAGAGCTGTTGTTGAATAAATGTGCAGGCAATTAGCTGATGAGGTTAAAGTATCTCCAGCTATGCTAAATCATTGCCCAAGCTAACCAGTCTAATGACAGCTGGGGCATATGTGTCTGAGCTGTTTGGCTTAGGAAGTCAGTGCTAGTGATCTTCTTGGGATGGGGATCAGCTGTCACCAGAAAAGCCTCTGTTGGTTGTCCTGTAGTAGTGGAAATGCAGGAGACGTTTTGCTAGCTGCTTCTTCCACCTCGCTGATTCCACACAAATGAAGTGCAGCTTCCCCAAGGCAGCAGCCCACCCCAGCATGTCTTGCAAAGGGATCTCTTTGAGTGCTGTTGAAGAGGCTCTGTTTTAGGAGTTATAGGAGTCTGAAAAGCAGAGAGGGGTGGCTTGAAGGTGAAAGAAGGAGCTCTGAAATCTGTGCTTAGGCCTTGGCTTCAGTGCTTTTAACATTTCCATATGCCTAATAATTAAATTATAAGTAAAAGTAAAGAGCTGACTGCTTCACTAATAGCAGCAAAAGGAGGCAATCATGTAACTTCCATCTGTCTGCACATATAGTTTATGGTAGAAATACATTAGCAACCTGGAGCTGTGTGCCAGGCTCAGTTAGACTAAACAGGATCAAAGGGCACCCTGGGTAATAAATATCCTTGCAGAATCAATCTGGAGTCTTTCTATTTGTTGCTAGAGGAGATAATCATTAGTGAGATGAAGTGAAATCCCCCAGCCAAAGAAAGCTCAGTTTGGGGAGGGGGTGACATTTTATCAGAGGGCAAGAAAACATGTCCCCTTTCCCTAGGATTATAGGCAGGCTGCTTTTATTACGTAGATTGTTTCTTGTATTCCACTGGAGTTTGGGAAAGGACTGTAGCCCATATATGAATTGTGGGACTGTAATGGGAGAGAGGTGCCAAAGGTAATTGGGAAGTGTTTAAAATGTACACTAGGTAATTGAAAGCTAATATAAAATCCTAGTTCAGGCACAGAAGCAGCTCCCTGCTTCTGTGCCTGAACAGAGGCATAAGGTGAAAAGAGATTGACTCTGACGTGTATGGCTACTCCAAGAGAATTGTTTTGCTCTACTGCTTTTAGGTGCCTCTGTGTGTGTACATACGCGCTTATGCTTTTATTAGCGTGCTCACGGATAACATTACTGAATCAGCAGCAAAGCTTTTGTGACACATTGCCTATAGAAATGTGTAATACCAGTTGTGTCTGTCTGGTCATGGCCTTGTAAAAAATAAATGCTGAACTAAATCCTCTTCTACTTCAACAGCAAATAGAGGAAATGAAAATATTTTAGTATCAAGTCTTGCTTTCCATCAAATTTCCTCCTGCTCTTAAGAAAATGAAACAAGAACAAAAACTACCTAAAGGAAAGAAGAATTATCTCAAGATGAGCCTGTTCTGCTATCTGTGGATTCAACGATCCAGTTACTTGGGCAATTTCTTTTGCTGTTGTAATAGTTACTAAGGGAAGCAGGTTGCTATATTTCACTCCCTATTCTAGCTTCATTCTTCCCTAGGACTGAATTTTTGGAAGAGCTCAGTGGAAGTACTAAGGCAGCTAATCAAATGACCCTATTTTAGCAGCTTTTTCTATCAAGAGCAGGGGGAGACTTTTTCAAGACTGCTTAGGTGATGACAGGGCACAATTTTTTTTGCCTTAAAATGTCATATGGCCGTAAACCTCTTGGATTGGGGCGTCCCTATGTTCATGAGGTATCATGTTAACTGTTCAAGACAATTCTGTGATGTGATCACATCAGCTCTGCTCTCTACATCTTCCTGCATCACTTGACTGATGCCACACATAAAAGTGGCAAAACGCAGTGCCGGTATGGACAAGTGCAGCCCTGTGGAAAGTGCCCAATAAGTCGAAGGTGTCAGTGTGACTTTCAAGGAGCACCTGCTTATGTTGACTACAGATATTTTCCACTGCTGCATCTCCTTTTTTTTCTATGGTCTGTTTTGGGCAAGTTGCCCATCAAACTCTGCATACCGGCCAGGAGACTTCGCTAGTTCCCTTCTGTCGGCTCCCTTTCTTCCAAGGTCAACAATTTAAAAAGACGACTAAACCACAAGCTCTTGTAGTCTGTAAGTCAACACTAAACTGTTCCTTCTTGATTTGCGTTTCTGCAGAATATTCCCCCTTTGCCCATGTGTCGGCTTATGCCATTTGGCTGAAATGAGCTCTTAGCGGTGTTAGCAATGTGCTGAGGATAACACACAAACTTTGATTTAGTGCTTTGAGAAGTGACTGTAATATAGTGTTGATATATACAAACTTTTGCTAAAGGGCAAGCTAAAACTGCCTCTAAGTGCACTGAGCAGTACTGTCTCATTGACTCAACACACTTCTGGCTGACAGTCTGTTGTCTTACAACTTCCATATTTAACCTTTTTGTGGCAGGTAGCATATTTATTGTTTGCACAATGCCTTTTTCCAAGATCCATTACGTTCTACTCAATGCAAATTACATTGAGAGCAACACTGAAAACACTTAAGATGTATACTGTTTCTGCTGTATATTTACCTGCTGTTTCTGCTTTCTGTAAATATTATTGTTCTTCTTGCTTCTTGTATTTTTGCATTGGTGTTATTACTGTATTGTAGCTCTGTCTGTCAAGTTTGATGACGTTTGCATACTGATTTGCTAATTGCCAGTTTTTAAGCTGCTAAGGAACAAGGAAGTAACTTTTCTCCATGTGCAACCACCAGTGTACTGTATTTTCTCTTGCATATGGTTCAAAATATTTCTTGCAGTTTTAAAAATACAATTCAATAATTCCTTTCCTTGGAGGCAAAAGATTGCTGTTTTTCCTGAAATAACTTATTTTCTAGTGAGATGGTGCAAAAGTAGTTGTATTTTCTGTCAGAAAACCTTTACCTTCCTCTGGGCCGTCCTGTGTACCTGGCATGTCCCGTGTTTACAGGGAGGAAGATATTATGTCATAAGGGCAGGGGAAAGACTGCAGTTCAGTTATGCCCCAGCTCCACATGCTGCAGAGAACCAAAATGGTATTTCCTTGTGGCGTGGTGGTAAAGAAGGTCCAAGACTCTACTGCTGCTGCTGTTTGCTCCCTGGCGTCCCCCCCAAACACACATAAATAAGGGACACATCCGCATGTGCAGCATTTCTCTTCCTCTGTCTTCCCCCTGTCTCTTGCCAGCTACTGTACCCAGGTTTGGGGGAGATAGGTCTGTATTTTATGGCTATTAACACACTGGATGTTGTGTTGTTTGTGTCCAGCCTGAGCCCAGCAAAGCAGTAGTCTCACTGACCAGACCAGGAATACAGATTTTTACAGAAGGCTGGCAAAGCTAGGGTACTGCCATGCTCTTACCTCTGCTACTGCTGCTCTGTGAGGTCAGAGGCATCTTGTGCAGGCTCTGTGCCTCCTTTTCCCACTGCTGGGGGCAGGACCTGCACCTCAAGGAGCAGTCTGGTTTGTTGTACGTGTTTGCAAAGCTGAGCACAGAGCGACCAATCCCAGCTGGGGCCTGGATGCACTTCTTCAGTATGGATGGCAACAATAAATGATTAGTAAAGCTGGGGACAACCCCACCTGTCTTCTCTGAAAGCAGAAGATTTTGAAAGTCAGGCTTTACACCCACCCAGCTAAGAGTTCTAATAAATGCCAAAAGACTCAGTGGTCTCAAAGCTCATTCATGGCTAGTTCATAAGGGAAGAAAATATTAAATTTCAATTGTAAGCTTTGATTATATGTCACTGTGGAAAAAAGTCCACCTACCTGGCTAGATTTCTGTGTTCTCTTATGATTCGGTATTCAACTTTATCGGCGAGTGTGTTTTGTTGTGAATGTCTTGGGATAACAGACTTTTCAGACTTTTTTCCAAATGTGTGATGTGGATCTATGAAACTATTCATGCCAGATATGAGTTCATGTTTATGATCACTTGGAAATTGATTTGGGAAAGACAAAATAAATCAGCAGCATATAGTGACTGTTTATCTAATGGCTGCAAATCTTAATCACTTGCATATTTTGATGCCCTTGTTGGGTTTTTCTCTTTTTATTTAACGGGTGTTTCCTTTTTCCTTCTTCACAGACTGCTGGAGGAAATGTGGCTGGGAAGGGCCATAATTGTTTTACATGTCTGACCCTCAGAAAAGGGCATAAATAACTTTCCCTTGATGTTATGAAGCTGTATTGACCCCAGACATCCTTTTGCTCCCTATTCAGGAAGACTTTTTGCTTTATTTCTGCCTGTTCACTCTCTGTATTGAGAGTAACACTCACTTTGCCATTGCTGAGGGCATCTCTGGTTCTTTTACTCTCATAATTAGAACTGATTTAAGGAGTGGAGGAGGCTGAATATTTTCCTCTGTTGCAAAATACAATTTGTGTTGACTGGAAGTATTTGTGAGCTCATGCCACATTGGACTAATAGTTTTCAGTAGAATGAAATGTTTTGCTCATACGCAAAAGATATGATTACATATACAGAGGTTGAAACATGAGGGGGAGAGGATTATTTCCATGAAAAACGATGTATTTGTTTTCTATAGGCATGAAAAGAACATTGGTTAGATGCTTCAATTTTGGCTAGCATATTAAAAGTACATTGCACAGAGTTCAAATTCTAGTGCTCTTTGCTTCCATATGATAACCTATTTTAGCTTCTGTTTGGGGGAATTCGGACTTTAAAATAACTGTGAGGTGAACAGCAATTCTTGCAGTGACAGTCCTAGGCATCAGGATGGCAGATGAGCTCTGCCTATCTCTGACTCCTGTTGGGATGTTCTGGTCGTGACCTGTTGTGTAACCTCTGTGGGATTGTTTGGTGTGGTGCTGGCAGCCTGCCTCTGAAGGTGTGCACAATGCTGATGCTCCTGCTTCCTCTGCTGGCAAGAAGGATTGTTGTGTGTGTAAAGTCTGCAAATCAGCTGGCAACTGACTCGACTGCAAACTCTGAGTGCTGATGGGCAAGTCCTTTCATCCTTCTGTGCTTTTCCCCTTTCGTGAAGCAGCAGGTCACAACCTCTTTTCACCTTCCCCTGTTGCCATCTATTTTTGGAGGCTCTTGGAGCAAATCCTTCCCCAGCACTTAACATAAGAGTTTTCAGATTTTTGCTGGGGGTCTGTTGTGGCTACTGTATAATAGTAATAATGCCAGAAAGAGAGGGCATGGGGACAAAGGTTTTCGGCGGGAGGTAGTGGGCAGCAGACAGGGAAGTATAGCTGAAAGATGGTTACCCTCTCTGACCCCAGAGGAGTGTGCATCTAGAGGCAGATCACAGTACTGCATGGCAGCTCTGTCAGCAACCCTGAGCTACTGGGGTGCTCTTTATGAAGCCTGGTATATGCTTAGGCTGCTTCATGTCTCGGTGAATTGCTGAGATGTGAATTCCTGACAGGCATACAGCGAAAGAGAAATTAGCAATGGATAAAGTGAATTAAACATAAAAAAAATAAGTGTCCAGCCAGAATGTTCATCTATTATAAGAACAGCTTTTCAGCTTGAGGAATATTGTAGGTGGAGGAATGTTACATAATGCAGGAGGCAGGCCCTGGTTTGGAGAGGAGAGCTCTTAGGGTTGTCTGTTAGCAGGCTGCTAGCATTGAGGCTGAATAAACTGGGCCCAGTGGCAGAACAGAGATAATGGGACTGCTCTGGGCACCAGGCTCAGGTGTTCAACCCCTTGTCACTTTATTTGGGATATCAAAATTTTCTCAGTGAGAAGTTTGAGGTGAAACTGAGGAACGTTCCCCACAGAGATGATAATCTGACTGGGTTCTGCTTCTGCATAAAGCCAGACAGGAGAGTTAGTGAGGAAGGTTGAGCAGCTCCTGTGATTATTCAGTAAGCTGAAAAGGTGGGCTTGAAGTGAGATGTGGCCTCCTGGGAGGTGCTCTCGGGGAGAGACACTGGCCTAGGAGGCTGTGAGATGGAGCCTTGACACATCCCTTCACTGGGAAATGCACAGAAACGCCCTTCAGGTTGTTTCAGTGTTCCTTTCTCCTCTTGCCTTTGAGAAAGATAGCTCCTCTCCCTCAAAGCGACAGCCCCTTGCAAAACATTACTCTGCTTCTGTGTGGTTGCCTTCCTCCCGTTTATGCCTAAACAAGACTTACTTCAAATTTTCCCTGTCTTTCCTTCTGTAGATGACACAGCACAGAAATTTCAGAGTCCCTGGTTTTGTTCTGCTCCTGCCACTGACTCATATGCTGCCCTTGACCATTTTTCTCTACTTTTTTGTCGTAAGTGGCAGGGTCCTCTCTGGAGACAATATACAGAGTCTCCAGGGCTTTGGGGCCTCGATCTTCTCAATGTTCTTTTAACAAAACCTGACCTTTTGAGTTACGGATTTGAAGAGACACGAGCCCTCTATAGCCTGACCACTTGAATAATACAAGCTACACTTTTCCCCAGTGATGGTTGTTATGAAAGGGAATCATACTTCCCTCCTACATAAGCATGCACTCTCAAACCACCTACTTGTACCCTATAATTTTGTACCTGTCTTAGTTGTACTTTAAGATTTATAGCACAATACATGTTTTTGTACAGCATCCTTCAAACACTATCCCCTAAACACTTTTCAGAGGCAAATAAGAACAAGACAGTACAGTGTACAAATTAGGGAAGCAGTGGTTTTAAGATGTTGGCTAGTGAATACATTTAGGGCATTGTTATGAGACTGGCAAATGAAGGAGAGAGAATCTGAAGCATGGGGAAAACAGTATATTTACTTTTCTAAAACAAGCAGGGCAGCTGGAGGCATGACAGGATGTGAGAGTAACTGCTGTGAAGAGCAGGTGAAGGTGTGTGCCTGAAGCTGGGTGGAAGGGCTTCAAGGACGGAAGAAGATGGTGTTCCTCTAATAAGCAGTGAGAAAAGTGGAATAGAAGCACCACCTGCGTTGGCATAAGCCAGTCTGTTGAAGGGTAGACTTTTACTAGTGTTCTGGTTTGGCCTGGATAAATGCAAGGTGCCCACCAAAAACCATGCCATCACTCCCTCTCCTCACCTGGACAGGGGAGAGGAAATATGATGAAAGGCTTGTGGATTGAGATCAGGACAGGGAGAGATCACTCACCAATTACCGTCACAGAGAAAACAGACTGAACCTGGGGAGAAAAGGAAAGCTTAATTTATCACCAATCAAATCAGAGTAGGGTAATGAGAAATAAAATGGGATCTTCATACACCTTCCCCCCACACCTCCCTTTGTCCCGGCCTCAACTTCACTCATGTTTCTCTACCTCCTCCCTGAGTGGGATGGGGAATGGGGGTTACGGTCAGTTCATCACATGTTGTTTCTGCTGCTCCTTCCTCCTCAGCAGGAGAACTCCTCACACTCTTCCGCTGTTCCAGTGTGAGGTCCCTCTCAGGGGAGACAGTTCTCCACAAACTTCTCCAATGTGAGTCCTTCCCATGGGCTGCAGCTCTTCATTCACTGCTCCAGCGCGGGTCCTTCCCATGGGGTGCAGTCCTTCAGGAACAGGCTGCTCCAGTGTGAGTCATGGGGTCACAAGCCCTGCCAGCAAAGCTGCTCTGGCATGGGCTTCTCTCTCCATGGGTCCGCAGGTCCTGGCAGGAGCCTGCTCCAGTGCGGGCTCCCACGGGATCACAGCCTCCTTCAGGCATCCCCCTGCTGCAGCATGGGGTCCCTTCCGTGGGCTGCAGGTGGAGATCTTCTCCCGCATGGACCTCCATGGGCTGCAGGGGGACAACCTGCCTCACCATGGTCTTCATTATAAGCTGCAAGTGAAGGCTCTCTGCTCTGGCATCTCGAGCACCTCCTCCCTCCTTCACTGACCTTGGTGTCTGCAGAGTTGTTTCTCTCACAATAGTCTTACTCCCCTCTCCTGACTGCTGTTTTTACCACATTTTTTTTCCCCTTCTTAAATATGTTATCACAGAGGCACTGCCACTATTGCTGATTGGCTTGGCCTTGGCCAGCGATGGGTCTGTCTTAGAGCTGGCTGGCATTGGCTCTATCAGATATGGGGGAAGCTTCTCGCAGCTTCTCAGAGAAGCCACCCCTAGAGCACCCCCTACTACCAAAACCTTGCCATGCAAACCAATAACAACAATAACAACTAGCTGCACTTCTGGAGCTTTTCTAGAGTGCGTTGGAGCACAGTAGTGCTGAAACTTTTCAAAGTGTGGTGTCTGTTTCTCAGCGACATCTCGGATTTGCAATTTTCTCCTAAAATAGAGTGTGTATGCCACTCCTGTCTCAAAGAAGGACTGTTAAATTAACTGCCACGTACCTGGTACTGCTGGCAGCTGAAAAGTGAAGATCTGGAGTTCAAGCACAGGAATTGTCACCGCTGTTGCACACTGAGCTGGCTCTCGTGCAGGGGCAAACTCAGGCTTGTGAAGATCTGACCTGATTCCAACATCTTTGAGCCCATCGTTGTGAAAGCGTTTCAGTGAAGCCCTGACACATGTCCTGTAAAACCACTTTGTTACAGAGCAGGTGCTTTGCTTTCTAAGGCTGTTAGTAGCCCTGTCCTGGCTGGGACCCAGGTGTCCTGGTGCCAGTGCTTTGATCTCTTGCAAACGTGTGGTATCAGTTGGAGAGATGTGGGGTAATGTGTGGAAGGCCATGCTGGATTCATAATGAAGCCAGTGGCATTGCCTCAGGGATGAATCTGTCCTCCTGAGATGGCCTTATGTATCTGAGCAAGGCACAGCCAAGTGGCAGTGTACAAATGTAAAATAATGAGGTAGCAGCTGAGAGTGTCTGGAGCAAGCAGAGAGGAATGAAGATGGATGACTGTAGCTGAGAGACAATTTGAAAAGGGATAAATACAGGCAACAAGTTATTCACCACAGCAATTTGTAAAGAGTGCTAAAAACCTTCAGACAGGATTGTTTCACCTACCCTTTTTCTCTGTTTGCAGCCTGACAGTTCTTGTGTAAATGGTACTGATTGATGGCTGCAAAACCACTGGCTTTAATCTGTTCCTGTGGTATTGATTTGTTTAACTCTTACAATGCACAGTGCTGGTGAGGCCCGTCATGGCTGGCAGAGAGGCAGCAGCCCCATAGACATAGAAAACCAAGTGAGTAGGAACTTGATCCTAGCTGTAGAGGGACAGTGGGAAGAGCCAGCAGCACTGAGTAGGTCCCATGGGGCAGGGGAGAGTGCTACTGAAAGGGAAGTGACCAGCTGTGGTTAGGAACTCGTGGCCTGAAACACAGAGAAAAGTGAAAAGGAGATGGAGTGATTCTCCATGAAGCAAAATAGCTGTATGCACTTTTGATGGGATGCTGGCTGCGGTTTAAGGGAATACATCCCCAGCCTGAAAAGCCCTTAGAAGCTAGGAAGAAGATCCCCAAATCCCAAAATCCACAACTGCCTTGGGAGTGTAGGATGCCCTAGGTCTGACTCTTGCATCTGCATAAACTCTCATATCACTTAATCTTTTTGTGCCTTCATTTCTCTTGTGTTGGATAAAGCATGGTAATGCATCCTGACATCCAGAATACACTTGTTCAAGTGTGTTAGACTTGGGAAATGAAAGAGAGGCAGGCAGCCTTCAGAGCAGGGAAGGCAAGTGTGACAGTGGGGACAGAATGCAATTACCTTTGCTAGGAGCTGGCTATAGCATCAAATTTAATCTCTTGACAAATTACCTTTGGATCTTTAATAGAAATGCACAAGGATCATGAGTCTGCAAGGGAAAAGTTTGTTTTCTTCTTTTTTTCCACTTATCTATAAAACCACCATTTTTCCAGTAGCAAGCCCCGCTCTGTTTAGTCCACCATGTGGGCCAGTCTTGATTCAGAAGGAAGAGCACCATGTGCTGAGTTGGGAGCTCTTCATCTTGGTAGCACTGCTCTTTCCCCATTGTGCCTATAATCTGGACTGACCTTCCTGCATCATATCCTAGGACTGACAGGATCACAATGAGCACCAGCATAGCTGTAACAGCTGGGAAGAAGGGAAAAAGCTGTGCACAAAGATATAATTAATTCAGCATTTTTTTTTCTCAAGGGAGGAGGGGAAATTGCTGAAAGCAACAAGAGTAGGCAGGAGCTTTGCAAAAGAAAGACATAGAGAAATTGAAACAGGCGCTTTACTGGAAGCCTTTGAGACAGGCCAGGCCAGGTTAGAAGATGCATTACTGCAGGGTTCAGAGAAGAACAGGCAGCTGCATGGGTACAGAGAAGGGAAACAATCAAGGGAGACTCAGCTTCAGCCCTGTTGCTTTTCAAATCGTAATGCTTAAAGGTGTTCCAAATGTGATAAGTCTTTATATCACAGAAGTGGCATAGGCCATTCTGTACATACGCCATCATGGGGATATTGATATTGGAAACAGACTTTCTGTGAGTCAGCTTGTACTGGCTGTCCACCTCTCATTGGCACTTCCTTGATTTTTTTTTTTTTGATCTGCATTCATTCAAAATGGAGCATTTATTTGCTGCATTGGGTATCTGCTCCCTGAAAAGTAAGAGCTAGTGCATTTTGCCAGACTGAAATGCCCTTAACCCATCAGCATCTTTCAAACAGTGGCTAGATATGGACAGGATTCTCCTAGACTAGCTCTTGCTATGCGATACTCTCTGCAGAAAGCAACCCTGGGGAAGGGTTTGGCAATTAGCTTTGCTAAAAGACTGGAGGTATGCCTAACAGCCAAACAGACAACCTTCCTCTATGTGTTTTGAGGGACAGTGATTTTTCAATCTAGCGTCTATTAGCAGCACTGAATTCTCTTCAGCAGAAGAAGTTCTTTGGCTATAAACAATAAAACAGATTGTACTATCTTCAAAGAAACTGCAGAATTGTCTCCCAAGTGCTTAATTGACCTTGTGCACTAGCATCATATACAGAATGGTTATTACACTACTGAATGAGCAGATCCAGCCCCTGCTGTCCCAAGAGTTGTTTTTAGTGTATAGACTTGCAGATTTCCTTCTGCTGTCATTTTGGCAAGATGAGATGATCTAGGATCTGAAAGTCACTATCGGGTCAGCTTGCCCTTTGCCAGAAATGTCACTTGCTACAGAAGCGCGTCTAGCTGTGACTCAGCATTCCAGATAAATGACCCATTCCTCTCTCCTGCAACCAGTATGCAGCACCTGATACTTGGAGGACGGCCAGCTGGGTACACAGTTGTATATTAGGACACTTCAGCATATGCCCTCTCTTCCTTGGCAAGAAAATCCAAGCAGTTCTTGAACAGCCTTTGAATATAGAGGCAATGTCATACTCTAAATCTCAAGGCTGACATTGGTGGCATCAGCTATTGACACAACTGCAAGCTTAATATCAGTCTTCCATTTGAAAAATAAGCACTTCTCTATCAGTAACTGCAATGGTCCAAATGTCTAAGTCCAGCCTCTGACAGGTCTTAAAAAAATCAGCAGCACTGCAGAGTTTTCTGACTGAAAACTGGTCAAAAGCATGCCTGCACCAAATAATTTCTTCAGAAACCTGCAAATTTGATGCCCATGTTATGCCCTGAGATGAATTAGACCATGCATAATTCCAGTAAGAGCATTCTTCTCAGCTAAGCTGATCTACTTCTGTGCTTTGCAGGCCTTGTCTTGCCTGTAAAATGGCCTTTGTAGTAAATTCCTCCTTCATTCAAATTTTAGGGGTTAAAGTCCTTACTTCATCTGAACTCTTCTGATGTTCAATCAATGCTTATCTGTAGCCCCAGTTCCACCTGGATTCTACCTCTTTCCCAGACAACAAATGTTGAAACATCCTCTTCAAGTAATATCAGGGCTTGGATTAGCATTCATGTGATACTGCACTGCACTGGACACTTTGTCCCAGTAGTATTTCCTGCCTATAGGCTGTGCAAGGAAGAGCCACAAGTCTTCTGGGTCTGGGGGAGTTATTACTGGAAGATTTCTGGCATGTGGCATGGCATATAGAAACCACAGTTCTGAAGGTCACTTTATTTCTACCAAATAAAATAAATAGCTTTTTATAAAGCATTTTGATTTAGGAGTAGAAGATTTTTAGTTCTCCTGCTGGGATCACTCATGAATATTAAATAAAGACTGAGTAAGAATCAGCCCTCCAGTTGTGTGTCTCTAGTTCTTCCATCTTCAGAGTCTGCTTCTGATGTTGTTACCCTGTGGAGGAGGGTATCGGAAACTATAGTGTTGTACTGGAAAGACACCCCCCCCTCACCACCCCCCCAGCCGAAACATCTTGGCAGGAGGGAATGGCAGCACAAGCTGGAACTGTGCACAGCCTGCTGCGAGGCCAAGTGCATCCTTCCCTGCTCCTGGCAATACCCAGAGACAGCATTCCTCTGGGGAGGACACTCCTCTGATGCTGTGAGCCTTGGAAAATTTTGCATCTAGGAAGGTAAAAGTCCATGATCTCTTGAGGAGTCTTTCAATTTCTGTCTTTTACATAAATACATATAAATTTTTGGTTGTTTCTTTTCCCTGCTTCTGGAAACATCCCAGAAATCCTAGCATTTGTGAAGATTCTGCAGGAACTAAAAGTACTGAACATATGCAGAGGTGCGCTTACTGAATGCAAGGAAATGGAGGTGACAGAGGGACAGAACAGGTGGTAGTGGTTTGCTTTGTTGTCAGGTTTCCTGCATTGCCAGGGCTTGGATTCTGCAGCCAGAAGGTGGCCATCCACTGCTTGCGTGGTACGCCTGGCATGCTGCAGGACTTGGGGCGTTGGGTAAGCGTGGATCCACAGTCTCTTTCAAAACAACAGCCTCATTGCAGCAGCTGGCAAACAACAAGCCCCAGAAAGCCAAGGCTGTGCCTGGCACTGCCCCTCCCACAAGTAGGGAGTTACTGGCATGGACGATGATCCGGGTGGATCAGAAGGTAGGCACAATACCCTTCTCATAAGCAGGTAGTTGTCTTGGGGCATCATGCTCCATGTCTCCTCCACCACAGGTTTGGATTGCCGATCACTCAGCATTTCCTTCACCTACAGGCCCTTTGGGGTGAAAACTTAAAATCTGATCCACTGTCTCCAAATCACCATTTGGCTTCACCTATTTCAGTGCTGCTCTTTGGAAACTACATTTTCCTTTTCTTTTCCTCGTGTTGTTCTAGCTCCGCTGTTTGATCCTCTTCATATCACTGCTGTTAATTGCATGATCTTATTAATAAACTTTAGGCTCCAAACAATGACAATTAGGTTTGTTCTTAAAAGAACTCCTTAGTGTTGGGTGACAGGAGCCTTCATTGCTGCCCTTGCCTGATGTATCTGTGTGACAGACTACAAAGGTCCTTTCATGTATCTGACATTCATATGCTTTAAGTACCAATCCCCTTTCTCTTTTTGTTTTCTTTCACTTCTAACCTTGTGTCCTAATCCAGAAAAAATGCTAGGACTGAAACAACTATACACCTTTTTGAGCCTGAAGCCGAAGACTTTCTCTGAAGTCCTGGCTTTTCCTGGATGAGTATCTTTTGATTACCTTTATGGAAAATCTGCATTTTCCTCTTGTTTATTTTTGGCTTTTGCCAGAAATCTTTGTCTGCCTGTTAGAGGGGTAACAGTAGAGAGGAGTGGGATGCACAGGGGAGATAAGTTGTCTATCTGGAAGCAAAAACTTTGTGGAAATAAACAACCTTAGGGTGTTGTGGTCTGTTACAGCAAGCAAATTGACTTTGTGTTTAAATTGTCATTGTGCTGATCCGGAGGCGAATATTAGCTGCAAATATATTACTGACATAATGTAGTGACTGCCTGTGGTTTGAGTGGAGCAAGTTTGCAGTAGAGTGCCAGGTACATAGATGTGGAGTGGGAGGAAGTTATAGCTTCTTCTTGCCTTGGTCTTTACCATTACTATTAATTTTCATTACAGAGGAAATTAAATTCATCCCAGGAGACCCCCTTTGGTTCCCAAGGAGGAAAATGACTTGGTTTATGGCAGGAAAATGCACTTTAAAATATCTTTAGATTCCCTTGCAGACTGGGTTACAGTTCAAGTCACAGCTTGTCAGCTGGCAGGTAGCTGCTGCTTCCCCTGGTCAACCTTTTGTCTTTGTTCAGTTTCTTCCTGTAGTGTTCATCTCCATGCTTCAGGGCATCAGGCAGCTTCTAATTAATCAGGGTCAGGAAGAAATTTCCCTGGCGAAAGGTTATTTTGTTATCCACCTGCTGCGAGGCTTTTTGAGCATTCCAGCAGGACTGCTGGTATTAGCTTTGGGCAGGGAGAGTTTACTAGAGTAAATGGGGCTCATGTCTAAACCAGCCTGAAAATGTCAAGACTTCAGTGCTTCCCAATATCTCATGGACATTTGTGGCTTCCACTGCTGCTTCTGAACTAACTACAAATGCATTAAAGTCATCCCTGATCTTCTTTGAAATATTAACTTTTGGGAAAATAACTTGCCAGTGAAGCTCTGAGGGAGTCTCTGCTAAGTGGCAGCAGAGTTTTATCCTACAGAGGGTGAGCGCTGATAATTGAGCTGGTGTTACACTTAGCTGTAGTCTTAGCCTGTGCTTTCCAGTAATAGCACCCCTGATGCAAGCAGGATTAGGGAAGAAAGTTCTCTGCATCCTCAAGGATGGGTCTGGCTCTAATCTACGCATTGGTCATGGTCACCAGCAGAGTCTTGAGGGCCATGGCATGAAGACAGCAGGCTTAGATTTTGTCCTGTAGAGGGCAAGAGCTGAGCTTGCCAGCTGTTGCCTTGCACTTTGCAGGCAATGCCATATTCTATTTACCAGTGTCTTAGAGGGGTGTAGCAACACTTTACTCCTGTCTGCGGCACAGGGTGCTGGGCTGAGCACTGCACAGCAACTCAAGACCCTCACCTGAGCAACCATACTTCTGGGGTCTGAAGGTACCTTTGATACCAACAGCCTCTTAAATGCAGGTGCCACCTGCACATTGGCAGGAAGGCAGACATTTTCTGTGCTGAGATCTCAATGAGGTGGGCAAACAGTGAGAAAAGGGTTCTTCTGCTTGTTTTTTGCAGAATAATGAAGTGACCTGTCATAGTCAGAGGGTATTTGTGATAGAGACAAGAGCACAGATCTCTGGTGTCCTCATGTGATGCTTTAGCTCTATGGTCACTTCTTTTAGTAGAGAAAATGAATGTTACTCCTCAGCACCTGGTGACAGATGATCTCCCTCAACCTGTCCTTTCCAGTCTCAAGGGACAGTAAAGGTTTCCTCTGTCAGGTTCCTAAGCAGGGAGCTCAAGTTTTCAAAAAGCTGCTCTCGTGTCCTGCACCCCCACAGTGATGAGGACAGGATGTTTCAAGGGCCTTTCAGCTGCCTGGAAAAGATCCTGAGACAAACTTATCCTTCAAAGACTTTACCAAGGAGCATCTTGTCTGGCGTTAGAGGCTGGCAGAAACCTCAAAAGCAATTTTAATGGAAGCTGCTGGTTTCTTCTCAAACAGCAACTGCCCAAAGGTCTGCATCGGTGAAGTGTCAGATCATTTAGGACCACAGGGTGAAGCTGGTCTCCATAGCACTTTTTGCCTGATCCACTGATTTCCCTCCCTCTCTCCCCTTATGCATCTTAACAGCCAGAGCCAGCAGCAGCAGCTTCGGTCAGCTGATGCTGGTACTGTTGTTGTCTGTGGGGGGCAAGTATTGCTTTTTGTTCTTTCTTTCTCATTGGCACACAACTACAGATACAGCAAAGTCTCCTGTTGGGATTTTTATTTTTTATTGATTTGCACAGATTCACATTGTGTTAGTGATGCAGCAGTAGTGAAGCTGCAGCGATTCAGAATTCAAAAGCATGTGTATTCAGACTTTCTGAACAGCTGTGTGCAGAGTGACTTCCAACAGAAAGAACTGGGTCAGGATGGACAGAGATGGTGGAGGGCTTTGGGGTGGAGGGGATATGGGAGCTACGAGGTGAGGTGGATGAGCAAGTAGAGAGCTACTATGATAAAACAAAGTACTTTTTAAATGCAGCAATCAGTAAAGGCAGTGCAAGCTAACTACCTGAAATGAGCAGATGCATCTATCTTCTATCCCTGAGTAAAGAACATTTTTCTGTACCAGCTTATTGGGGTTGTCTGCCAGCGGTTTTCCGTCAACTGCCAGTTCTTGTCTAGGTGTAAGCTAGTCTGTGGGTCCTGGAACATGGGAAAGGCCACTGAAGATTTCTTTTAAGAGCTTCCCTGGTCCAGGTTTTACTGACAGCTCCAGTGAAGTGAAATCTCATCTCCCTGATATTAAACTTAACCTTTATGGGTTTCACTTTAAACAGCTATGGAATTACACTGCCTGTCCTTTAATCATAGGAGGTTTTAAAGTAACATTTTTTTGTTTAATGCTGCAGTCCACTCAGATTTATGGGTGATGGGGAGGGAGGGGGCAGGTAGGGAAAAGAGAGCCCATCTTCAGCTCTGCTGCAGCTCTTGAGAGAAAGTCGCTGGAGGCAGCACTTGGAGACAACAGCAGAGGTTTTCAGCAGCATCCTGGTGGATGTCTGCATCAATTTGGGCTAGGAGAATAAGGAATGTTCCCTTTGGGCCTGGAATTTCCATCTGGTTCAGGAAAGGAATTGTCTGTTTCTTCCCCACTCAGCTCCCTACTGGTGAGGGGAGACTAACATAGTCTGTTCTAGGTACAGGAAGGGCCTTAGGTAAGTAAAGCAGGCCTGATACAGGTTAGTCTAGGATAATATGGCATAGTTGTCCATTCTGTCCTTCCTGTTCAGACCCAAATGTTAGCATGTCTCCCTTCAAAGTCCTCTCTTGTGCCCTAGAGCATGAAACTGCCCTGCAGCAGCTTTGGAAAATCAGCAGCAGTGCTGCACATATGCACACACACAAGTGTAGGTGAAGATTTGGACAAATTGTCCCCAAATTTTTACAGCCATAGGAAAATCCAGCCCATGACCCTTATTCCCCTCTGACTAGTATTGGAATGCCCCCACTTCCTGTGTTGGAGCCTGTTATCTTTAATTAACACTCCTACATTCTTTCTCTAGTTTCCAGACTTGTTAATATTTCTTGGATCTCATTAATGTTTTTATTTTTCTGTGGCAAATTCACATTTTCTTTCCAAATCAGACATTTTAAGAGATAACAAGTCTAATTTATTGTTGTAAAAAAACAGCTGACTTTTCAAGCTTTATATTGTTATTTGAAAAAAGGGAGGTGGGGGGAGTGGGAAGGATTGCTGTAGAATTACTGCAGAAGTGGCTGTAGGAACTGAAGCATTGAGACACTCATCTCCCTTGTCAATTTTCATCTTTTTACACAAATTGACTGATAAAGGAACAACATACTGGCCCCTCTGAAGTGGGAGCGAATTGTCTCCCTGCACCCCCAGCTGCACTCAGTCAGGGCAGCATCTGTCATTGCATCTGAACCTGGCAGTGTTCCCCACCCTGCATTTTGTGGACAAGGTAGAAGCTGACAGGGTTAAGCATGTATCTGCTTGCAGCGTGGAAGTAAGTGATGTATTATTAGAGACTTAAAACTTTAAATATCACATCTATAAATAGCTGCAAGGTGAGCAGGTGGTAGGGCAGAGCGAGGGAGTTGGCCAGTTCCACTAGGTGCGCCCTGTCCTTAGCCAACCCTCAAGGTCTCTGAGCTGAGAGCTCTCCCCCAGGAATTGGTGAGGGGTCTCTCTGCTGTGTGACTGTGCCTCTGGCTGCAGACAGGTGATCATGTAAAACATGCAGCTGAATGAGATGGAAGTGAGTTTGCTGGAGATAATTTGCAGTGTATAGCAGTGCAGGGAGTAAGCTCTCCGGGCTCGATGCCTGCACCATAAGACTCACTTTCATTTTTGTGTGCTGGGGACATGCTCTGAATCAGAAGGAAGCTCCTTGGCCCTGGAGGGGGCACAAACCCGCTTGGCTGGGTGCTGAACAAGCAGCTGATGCAAAAGGCAATTGTAAGAGCACCAGTCCCACCTCTAGTGACCTGATGCCAGTCAGGGCTCAGGCATTGGGGCCCATGGGTGTCACAGCTGCTGGTAGGGAAAATGCCTGGAGTGAATGCCAGCTAGTGGGATCTCTACTGAGAGGCTTTACCACCTGCAAAGAAATGCTCCCATCCTGCAGTTTCCCTTTAGCCATAGTGATGTTTATGGCTGCTGTTCATTGCCTCCTTCAGCTGTGAACTTATTGCTCCCAAGGGCAATGTCTGAAATTTATTGCTGGCTTCAGTTCTGCATCTGAGTAGATGCATCAGGCCACCAAGTCATCACCATGTGACTGAAATCAGAATCAGGCTCAGCTCTGCTACAGCTAAACCTTGGAAAGGCAACCAAACGAGGTAATGAAAAGAAGTCTCCTGTCTAAGGTGCTGGGAGAGGAGATTCAGATAAAAGTTCATTGGAGGAGATTTTCAGAATCCGGAAAGGCTGATAGATTCTATTGTTTGGTCTAGGGCTGCTGAAGAGCGGCTTTATCTCCAAAACAGGAATCTGTCATGGACGAGAGAGTTCACAAAAGAATTGTGCAGGGGAGGGGACCAGACATAATGCGGAGAGCTCAGAGTGAGTATGTGTCTGCATAAGCTCCATGGGCCTGGATTTGATGATAATCACTGACCTAGCATTTCTTCCAATGGCTGCTACTTATCCATTGAAATCCTGCACAAGCACATGGGGTAATCAGGGCAGTAGTCAGTCTGGTTTCCCTGTCATGATCAGCACCATGCAGAGTTTAATGATAGGACCTGTTGTTTCCGCCATTTTTCTCAGACTAACTTTACCTACACTTCCAATTCAGTTGCTGGAAGAGGAGTCATGATGGCCAAAGCTAAAAGCATGAGCTATTAGGATGCAAGCTAGAGGCAGGCCCTGCAGATGTCAACACAACAACTTATCTTCTGGGGCCAGGCATAGCCAGGCAACTTCGAAGATGTACTCAAGCTGTTTTATAGCTCCAGACATACACCCACAGACAGCCTTTCATTTTGGCAACTTCACCCCACTGCTGCTCCCATGCCTGATGCCTCTCTACCTCTTAGCACCTCCATCTCACAGCGAAAGGAGCCTGGGAGCAGTAGCGTGGAGCTGTCTCTCTCCTCGGTGCCCTGTCATTACCGCAGATGCTACAGGCAAGAGCCATGTCAAGATGTTTCTAAGGATCCGCAGTACTGTGGATGGCCTGCAGCACCACTTTGTCACTTGGGGCCCTCAGCATTTTTGAAGTGGGGTGTTCTTGCCTTTCAGGTCTTAGTTTGCTAATGAAATAAGGAAGCTGTGAGCTGACCCACCATACTTCGTGCTGCTTGGTGCAGTACAACAAAGTTAAACTGTACCAGAGGAAATGACTGCTCTTTCAAATAAAGGATGGTGGCTTGTCAGTCTGTGACTTGCTGCATTCAGCTGGCAACAAATGTGCTGTCCCTGAGAGTTGGTGGCTTGCAATATATCACCCTGTGCGAGGTACAGCTCTAACATTGGGAAAGTTGAACTCTACCTTGCTGGTGCGTAAGCCTTTCCAAGTCTGCACTGCACACAACATTAGGTACAGCCCTTGTGATGCCAATGCCCTTCAGCTCTGCTCCTGAAACACCTAAACCCTGCAGGCACACTCCTGCTGTGAGATGCAAGCTTTGTCTTGTGCAAATATGCCTTTGTACCAGTTAACAGTGAGTCTGAGCTGAGCAGCATAGCTGAACCTCAGCGTGATAGCAGCTACAGACTGCAAGCAAAGAGCAGTGCCCAAGGGAATCTGCAGCTGTGGTAGATCTGTAGTGCAAAGACATCCACTGTAGTCGACAGAGCAAAGAGCATGGAAAGGAAAAGAATTGCATGTCGTCCACCCTCGTCCCCAGTATCATCCCATTGCTGGCTGCTGCCAGTGACCTACTCTGGAATCCTGTCAGGGAGAAGCTGGTGAAGGAGCACCACTGGATTGATAAAAAACTCCAATGTCATTGCAGTATGTGGCAAAACCAAGTGAAAGCAGAAGTAACAAAGTAAATCACAGATAAAAAAAAACCCTGCCTGGCCAGAAGAAGGGTAAATGTCTGAGCTGACAGAAAACAAGCCAACGTGTTAAGCTGGAATCAATAGCTATGGCAGCCCAGGGAGGAGGAGATGGGATTCATTATAGGAAGGATAAAACAGACATTACCCAACCTAGCCTATGGTGTGTGGGGGAGAATTAAGGACTTTAACTTTCCAAGTACTGACAACAGAAAGGAGGATTTGTAATAGATAAAAACAACTTGCATAACACTGTAAAGTCTTAGAGAAAGGGTGAGAAAAAATTTGCTTCTTTCACTGGACAGCTTTTGCCACAATTTCTTTTCTGTTCCATCCTCTGTAATGTAGGGAACCATACTGCTCAGTGTTGGGAAGTAGCTTAGCTTCTTTTTTTTCTTTGCCTTTTGGTACAGTAACTAACTAAACTTTCAGTTCTTGCTATGCCCCTATTCTCCTGTGCTTGTCTCACAGGTGGATTTTTTTTTTTATCACCCAGCAGTTTGATCTGTGCCTGGTCCTGCTGTGACCCCTCTGAGTTCTGGATAATAAACTACTGTTTATGTCTGTAAATAGGTTTTGCATGTATGAGGTTTTACATCCCAGTTATTGCCTAGCTCTTCAGGGTGTAGGAGCTGAATTAGCATGGAAGAACAGCTCCCATTTCTTCCATGTTGGCTTTCTTGCTGGCACCTTGCATGGGGAGATATTTTACTGTTTGTTCTTGAATGCATCGGTCACTGGTGCACAGAAAGAGCATTTTAGGTGTTGGTGTTAGGACTATTAGAAACTGAAGAGTATTGCCCTAGCAGAGAACTCTCCACTGGATAGAGTTCTTCTGTTAATCAGATGAGTTGCTTTCTTTGCCCATGTTTCCCCTTTTGTCCTAGGGTTGCCTCATTTGCTCAGCTTTGTGCGTTCTTGAGCACAGAGGAATTATTTGTCCTAGGCTTTTTTTCACCTGGCTCATTGACCCTGATATAAACTCTTGGAATAAGGTAAAGAATAAAGTATGAAGTAGGTGGTCCAGGACATGGAAATCTTGAAGCGCTGAGGTTCAGCAAAATCCAGGAAGCTTTTGACGGCTTCAGTTTCAGGAAATTTTGAATGAGACTGCCCTTTGCATTGGGAGCAAAGGTGCAGCATGTCTTTTGGGACTTTTTGTCCAAAATGTCAGTTATTACATTTCCGCTTCCATGGGTATCTTTGAGCAGTGTGAAGGCCTTTTAGCATCTGCTGTGCTTAAGCCCCTAATAGCCTCCCTTTTGGGTAATAATGCAATTTTACAGCTCCTTGTCTGCGAAGAGGTGGGAGAGCACAGGTGACAAAGGACTAGGTGGAGCAGAAGAGAGGTAATAAATGTGGCAGTGTAGCTGGACAGGTAATAGAGTGCCCTTCAAAAGACAGGAGGTAGAGAAGGAGACATTAATCTGCTATTTGGGGTGAGAGATCTGAACAGACTTACCAGTTGAAATCAGAGCCAGCCTCTTGTCTAATCCCTGGAGCTCTCTATGTACCTATCCCAAGGGGGTGGGGGAGACTTCACATCTTCTCTCTCTCCTTCTCAAATAATTAAGGAGAGCGGGCCCCACTCTTTCCCTAAAGTGGTATGTGTCCAGACCCCCAGTCTGCAGAAGAGGGCAGCTCAGAGTGAGGAAGGTAGATGGTGACTTTATACAGAGGCTCTAGCTAAGAGGTATGTCAGTATGATGAATATTCCCAAGACATTTTTTACTGACTCAGAAGAAAGTAGTGGAGAAACCCCCCTTGGCATGGCCGTAGGTCAATGATAGGAGAAGATAGCGCAGGAACACCTAGACAAAGATTGACTTCACTGTGGGGAGGGAGGGAACAAAGGAGAGGGAGTTTCACTGAAGAGCTATTCTTTTGTCCCCTTCTGAAGGGATGTTTGTTATATTGGAGGGATGCCTGTGTCAGACACAGTGGTATGATTTTGAGGGAGATGTGTTGCTGCACCATCCTTGGCCACACTTGTAGCTATCCAGTAAACAGAATCTTCCTTCTTCCACCCCACATCAGTGTGATAACTGGAATTAAATGGGAACAGCTGGATCTAAAAACCTGTAGCTGACCATGGTAAAAATGAGGTATCCTATAGTTCATCTTATTTTTCAGCTTGTTGCATGAATACCAGCTTTCATTCTGGATCCTCAGGTCTGTGAGCATCCCAGGTGTGACTTCAGGGTCGTGTGTGCTCAGGCCCAGGTTGGGGTGTGTCCGTGCACAGCAGGATGCTGCACTGTCCCGCAGGCAGCGCTGTTGCATGAATGAAAATGCAGAGATGGCTCTGGTCCTTCACCTGTCCCTGCATGGATATTCGCAGCAGCAGAAGTTTGACTCTGAAGTCTTTTGCCTGCTTTCACTGGCTTGGCAAGAAAACTGGGAGAGATTCTCAAGGGTTGTCCTCTTTTGGGCTGTTAGGAGGCTTACACTGGGACACAACTGGTGTGCTATGGGTAGGGGGGAATTAGGCTCTGGGTCTCTGTTTGCAAGAATGGATCCCAGCCAGGAACAGACAGGCTAATAAGCATTTGTGCAGGAGAGCCATATTCTTTCAACTGAGCAGCACCTGGGATTTTTTTTGCCCTGCCACATTATTTGTCTAATTTCTTCATGGCTCTTGTATGGCAATTGTTCCCTTTCCTAGGGACAGAGGTGGTGTAGCAGCCTCAGCTAATCCCCTAATTAAATATTTCATGCCTCCAACTGAGCAGAGGGGAACAGGGCATACGTGTGTCTGGGCAGAACACAGAAATCCTCCTTTTTTTCCACTGAAGGAGGAGGAATGAGTGGGTGAGCGGACAGGAAAACCCTGTAAGAGACTCATTGCTACCGTGGGACAGATTATACTACTATTCTTAGGGCAAAATCCTCTGCAAGCACAGGCAGCAACAACTCCCTTTGCTCATGTTGAGCCTTAGGCTTCTGAAATTCTCCTTTGGCCTTTTTATTTCACAGTGGCTGAGGATGACATTTCCAAAGCAGCCTATGGAAATCAGGTGGCTATATCCCAACAGGATGTGGACCTGGGCTCAGAAATAACACTTTAATGACCTCTTGGCTTTCTGTACCTCTCCCCATGTATATTTGCGACTGCAAAAAATCTGGCTTGATCCCCTCATGTCTCCCCATCATGACACCCTCAACCCTTTGATTGCATCGTAACACAGTGGCTTTGGGGATCTGTTGTCCTATGCCATGAGAATGTATGTCTTCTGAGTGTTGACACCAGTGTGAAAAGACAGTGCTGTACTATAAGCTGTCTGTGGTCTTGTGGGGACAGCTGGACCCAGGGAACCTGGGAGGCAGACATGCAAGAATACAAACCTTGCCTGGCTTTTGCTGTGTCTCACTTCCCCACCTGGACAGATATGATGAATTTCCTTCTGTGCTGATTCGTTTTGGATGAGTTAAGATTTTTAGATGAATTGCATCATGCCATAGTTAGCCACTGTGAGGCTGTAAGTGCATTGGGTTGCCAAGCACATGTTTGTTCTAGGAGTGTTAAGCATCTAACATGAGGTCTGGGATCAGGATTTTGTACCCCTGTGAAATAAATGCCAAACAAAATTAATAATGAACAAACTCAGTCCTGTCAGATACTGAGAGAGAAGGAAGCAGCTGTTGTTTGTTTGTTTGTTAATGGCTCACAGGAACAGGAGGCCATAAACAGTTAAATTTCTCTTGACAGCTGGGGAATCCTTGGAAGCCTAACAGTCAGTGCTGTGGGTTCTTCGACACCTCTGCACGTTTCCCTGCAGAAGCTGATGTTTTGCTGTCCATTGCTTTCCTGCTTTGATCAGAGAAAGAATACAAATGACATCTTGATGATTATTCACATTTTCAAATGCTGTCCAACAGCAATAGCTGTCTCCTTTCATAACACCACTTTGGGCTCCCATTGCATCGCTTAGTGGCTTGTCTACATCCCCTCTAAAGACTGAGCCCATGCTCATGGTTTCTTAAAGGTCTGGCTCCTTGGGAGAGGTGGGTGAATGAGAGGATTTTTGTAGTTGGTCAGGTAATTTCTGATTTGTGAATACAGTCATACAACAAAAATAAGAGCTGCTTGAGAAGTCAGGAAAAAACTTGGGATCAATGGGGTGTGCAGCATCTTTTCCCTCGGGTGTTGAGTTCTTCCATACAATGGTTATCAGTGAACAAATGAGTTGAGGAGGTCAGCTCAGTCTTGCTAGAAGAATGGCTTTTTCCAATTCATGCCATGATTTAATTAGGCCTCTGAAACTGGAACAAGGCAGTGTTTCTCTGTGGATGAATATCTGACAAAATAAATATTATGGAAGCCAGTTTCAGGTAGACTGAAATGACTCATGCATAAGTACCAAGTTTGGCAAATAGTTTCAGCTGGGGGAAAGAAAGCGAGGAAATTTGAAGGTATGTGGACCCAGGCCTTTGTAGCTAGTCAAGCAGTACCCGTACCCAGTAGGCATAGACTATTGTAGAGTAGTAGAGTAGACTCTCTGTTCCTTTATGCCATGGTAAATTTAGGGTGCGGCAAAAGACAGTCTTGAAAATGTGACTATTTTAGTTCACAATCCGAAAGTGAGACCTGCATAAAATAGAATCAATCTTCAGAATTCCTAATGTGATTACAGGTCAAAACTCCGTGTGTTTTCAGAACAAGGCTAAGTGGGAGGTCAGTTGCTGCTTGGGAAGTATTTCAACCTCATTCTGCAAGTGCCTTCTCCATCCAGTCATGGTGCTCTCCACATACCAGCTTGCTGCAAATTAAATGCCTTGTTACTGGGAGTGGAAGCCACCCTGTGCTTTCCCCTGCCTTTGGAAATGCTGGATAAAATGGTTCAAGCCTCCACAGCCACTTAACTTCCAAAAAGAGAGGGTTAGCCATATGCTGCAATGTGGCTTTCATATTCAGTGGGAAATGGGGATTGCCTGCCTTCAAACCAAAGTTCTCATCTGCCCTCAGTCTTCAAGACAGCGTATTCTGAGCAGGCTTCTCCTTTGGTATTTCTGATCTGAAACTGTATGCTTCTCTTCACCTCCTGTCTCCCCTCCTCTTTTGGTTTTCTGAGTGTGGTCACCTAATTTCTCACTACTGTGAGCAGCTGGGGCTTCTGGAAACAAATTGAAGTGTCTTCATTTTCATGAGAAGTGATGTATTGCAGCAGCCAGCTGCCCTTCCTCAGCTGCTCCCTTGTATTACATGCACATGCTCACACACACACCCTGTGTGTACACACACCTTGACAGATGGTGATGCTCTGAGCAACTGCTTCAATTTTTACTCTTTTTCTATAATCCATGGCTGGAGTGCCAAATACTTTAAAGCTGCTGCTGCTCTATAGATCACCCCAAAGTGTTAAAGTCCAGTACAGTTAATAACACTCTGGAAATGCTATCAATCAGCAGAGGAAGAACATCTAGCAGCAAACTCCTTAATGCCCAATGTACCTGCTCATGTCAGAGACAGATGGGGTTGCAGTGCTTTGAGGGGTATTTTTTTTTCTCTTCTATTCTCCCTAAACCCTTCACTAGAGCTTTTCTGATGAAGGTGGCGTACCTGGTGCTTCCATGCTTGGTGGCTGGCCATTCTTCCCCCTGCCCTGGACTTGTCTCCTCCTCTAAGGCAGTTCTTGCTCTATCAGATGAGGGGCAGGACTGCGTGCTGGAGGGAGGATGTGATGGGGAGTACGTGTGCCTCGGTGCCACTGCTGGTTGTGCATCTGGAGTGTGTTGCTTGTCTGGGAGCTCTGACCCACGGCCTCTGAGGAGGGCTCTCAGGGAGCCCAAGTGGATTTGACATGGGTGTTTTGGCAGCATTATCTGGCAGAATGCTTCAGGGAAGACCTGTGTGGACATGCAGCAGAGAATCTGCTGCTGTGTGGTGTGACACGTGTGTCTGTGTAGCCTGCTGCCAGGTGTTGGCAAGAGTGGGTATGGGCTGCTGGGCCATGCTTAAGGCAGGGAGTGGTGCCTTGCTTCTCTTAACTTGTTTTGGGGAAATGAGTTTCTTTCACTTACTCTGTACTTGTCTGCTCCTACTTTAGGCAGCAGGCTCTGCATGCGGGAACTGTTTGTCTACAGATACGTACAGTGCCTAGCACAAAAGTGCTTTTATGTTTGTAGGAACATCTAGGCATCCCTACTCTAGAAGGTGACCCAAGCAGCAGCAACCTGTTGCACTCCTCTCTTGGCATATGATACCTGCTACACAAACCTGTATTTTCTTCTAAGGTAGGTGTAGGGGCCAGAAAGGTGCAGCACAGCTACAAGTTCTTCACTGGAGAATGCTTGCAAAAATTGCTGAAGGGAAAAAGCAAGCAGTTTGTGACAAACTTTAGTTCTCACCTTTGGGACAGGATCCTGCCCCACTGTCAAGAGATCCTGATGCTTCTGTTCTTTCTTTCTCCACACACGCTGCTTTGCTCCCAACTCCTTTCATAGCTGTAGCACCCAACTTTGTGTGCTCCAGGATGGGTTAAAAGAATATTAACATTGCCTCATAGCAGGATATTCAGGATAGCTTTGAGTCCTTTCTGAATTATTAGAAACAGATTTTAATAGCCACATCACTTCTCTCCTCCTGGCTGCTGTAATGTTCATGGGATGTATTGTTCATTCACCTTAAACAGCTGTGTATAAAAGGCCTCCAATCTCTTAAAGTACTTGCTATTGAAAGCAAACAGTACCCTAGTGATATGGAACTAGATCCAGAGATCATTGTGTGCAGCAAAAATAACTACACAGTTAAGCCACTTAATTAAGAACTGTCTGTGCCTGGTAGTAAGAAAGCTTTGCGCTGTCTCATAGACTCTGTACAGGGTGATAAAAAAAAAATCCCTCTGGATTTATTTCAGTGGATGTAGTCTCCATGCCAAATGCCATGGCTCAGACTTCTCGAGGAGGTCAGGAAGGAATACTACCTTGTCCTTCTATGCCCTTCCCCTCTCATCCCCATCCTTTGCTCTTCCCGCTCAATGTTATGCACTTGGCTGGACAAATGTACTTGCAGTGTCAGCTAGAAGACTTCTTTGGTTTTGAATGTAAAAAAAAAAAAGTGCACTGAAAGAGGACTGTGGTAGAGACAGGGTTCCTGTTCTTTTGAGTCGTCTTGTCTTGTTCTCCACCTTTTGCTCACATTGATGCTAAGTACTAGCTTCAATTAGAGCAAATATCAGAGGCTGGAACATAAAATTCAAACCAGCTCTGTTGGATCACCAAATCCCTTATAAGTTTCTTGGCCCCACAGCTGATCTCCTGTAGGAAGGGCTGAAGTTCTTCAGTTGTCTTTGTGCTGGTCTGGGAACTGACTTCTTAACCTGATGCTGAACTGTCCTGAAGCAAGCCTACCATAATGCTCTGGACCCAAAACCAAAGCCTTTTTTTTTTCCTACACTTCTGGTACTTGGCTGGCCTTGACACTTGGGTCGTCTGCTGTGCTGAGAAACGAGGCTGCCAATAGCATTTGGGAACAATTCTTCTGTAACCATGCTGCTTCTCAATTCACTTGGCTCTAGAGAATTCAAGCCTAAAGTAAGGTACAGGGCAGTGTGGCTAATGCTTTAACTCCCTTTTTTTGTGGGTGACAGTGCTGCAGACCCATCTCTGTTTCCCATCTTGGCAAGGTGTTCTTTTTGATGGTTTTAAAATGAACAGTAGCCCGGAAAGAGGGAGGAAATGCTGTAAAATCCACTTCTCGCTTTCCCTTTTTTCTCGTTAGCTGAACTCTCTCCCTAAACCCTGCTGCCCTAAGGTCCAGGATCATGTAAATCTCCATTAACTCTCTGCACTACATCTCTGTTTTCCCAAGTCGGACACATGAAAACCACTGTTGGTTGACTATTGAGTTCAACTTTTAGTAAACAGGCATACATTTGATTTCTCCTTTGTCTTTACAAAGGCAGCAGCAAGGAAGTGGCTGAGCAACTAATGTACTTGTCTGTGTTGTTATGAAGTAACCATAAATAAAGCAGATAATAAAAGCAGTCTTTTTTACTCTCTCTTTTCAAATAGTGACAGGAGCCTCCTAGAAAATTTACTTTTTTATCTTTTTCCCTTTTTTAGAGTACAAGTTTAAAAGGGTTTGGTATTTCTTGGCATATAATAAACAACCACTTTCCCCTCATCTTCTATCCACTGAAGTAGTAGTAGTAATGAATGCATTTTATCACTGTCTCTCAGGACAAGACAAAGAATCAAGGATCTAAAGCTTCAGATTTTCACAGAAGGAAGTAGCATTGGAATAGCGGCAGGCATCTCCTTCCATTCCCACAGTCTGGCTGCTGTAGGGAAAGATATACGTGGTAATCCTAATCTTCCATCAAATAGAAGAGAAGGTCTTTTGAGAATGGCTAAAACTGGTCCGTGCTATATTCTCTGTCAAAAATGGGATGCAGTGGAAAAAGTGCCTCTGAGATTTCCCTGTAACAGAGAATGCTAAATATGTAAATAAACACTTCCAAATTGAAAAAGTACTGTTGTGATAACCGATTAGGCTATCAGAAATGTGCACTAGAGAGCAGAAAGTAGGCAGGTTCAGAGAAGGGAAAATGGGCATAGCACAATGTCCCTGACTTCCCTGTAGAGGAGTTTCGTAATCCCTTTGTGCTGCAGCTCCCCATCTGCAAAACAAATACAGCTTCACATGTGGTGTTTAAAAAGATGACTGCATGTCCCTTTATGCATTCCCAACATCAACCATTTCTCATAAAAATTTTTCAATAAACAGTCACTCAGACTGCATGTTGTTGAGGCTCTTTCATTAACACTGAATGGGGTGACAAACCAGGGTGTATTTCGGGGGGGAGAAGGAATCTGTAGTGCACATTAAAACCCATTTCCCTGCCTGCAGCTTCCACCTCCCTTGGGAAATTCTTATCTGTGGAAACAGAAGAATAGGAGCTATCATGGCTAAGAAGGGTGAAGCAATTCTGCAGCAAAGGTTACTTGCTTTTCCTAGATGGAAATGTGTTTATGAGCTGAGAAAAATAATTTCTGGCAACTCAGTTAAAGAAAAAAAATCCACTGAGATAAAGGGATTGGGTGAGAAGTGAGTGTTTGGTGTTGCTGAAGGTCTGGAGAAATCATAATTAATGAATACGAAGTTCAGCCTCATTTCTTTCCTGAAGACTTGTTGAATGAGGCTATCGGGGATTCCTCCTGTAGCTTACAGACACAGTTCTGCTCTGCAATCAAGAAGTAGCAAGTGACTTTCTCCCCAACCACACAGACACATGCTGTGTGCTTTAGTGCTTGCTAAAGTTTCCTGGCTGACATTCAGCGTAGCATTAAAAGGAGTCATGGCTCTAAATCACAGTGTCACTTTGCTGTTAGCTGGGTTGCCAGGTCCCACCCAGAAATGGTTATGATCCTGTGGTGGAAGAGGTGATTCTTCGATCAGCGGCTTGATGGTATTTAAGATTCTGTGATGCGCTGCCCCACAGGCCAATTTCTTCTATGGAGGCAGCATTTCTAATTTAGCTTCTGTATCCACCCACCCCTCAGCCTACTGGGATGGTAACAAAGGCCACCAAATGTAGAAGTGAGTGTTTTTAATACCAGTCACTCTTTTACTTGGGAATGGGTTGGGGTGTAGAGACGGTAAGGGCTAATGAGCAGAACATTGTTCTCAGAACTTCACTAGGAAAATGGAGTCCCCTAAAAAGCTGCGCTGTCTCTAAAGTCACTGGTAGAAGAGAGAAATGCATTTATATTGGGTGGTAGACAAAACTCCTGCTGAAATTGTTGGTGTTGTGGGGAAGGGACTATTTATTTTAGTGCTTTGTACAAAGTATGTCTGTATAGTAATATACAGCGTGGATGTGTAACATTGATGTCAGGTGAACAGCTGAAGCCATGTCATGTTCTCTGGACTTTGCAAAGAACCTTGGTGGTTAAACCTAGCAAATTAGTGGCTGAAAGCACAATAAATGGGTTGTTATTATTTCTGTCAAAAATTAGACGACGGAGCTGAGGCTTGCAACATAGATGTTGTGCCATAGGAGGAAAGAGTCTGTTCCTTTTCTAGTGTTTTTTTCCCCTCTCTCATAACAACACTTGGACTCTAATCTGTGCAGAAGGGTGCTGGGACCTCCTCTCCTTTTCACAACCTTCTTGTACCCAAGCAACAGGAGGCAGGTGGCACTTCTACTGATGCATTCAGAGGATGGAGTGACAGGTTACAAGCGCTTCAGTGTGAAGCTGAGCTGATCGTTTAAGGCAGGGGTGTGTTTCCCAACTACGAGCAAAATTGTTTCTGTGTACAAGTGTATCAAGAGAGACAGGCACAGCAAAGAGAGGGATGACCTCCTGCCCTGCAAGCTGGGAGTCAGCAGGAGCTATTTAGCTTTGTGCATCCTTCCAAGCACCAGTGTGAGAATAGAAGAGTGGTGGCAGAAAAGAAACCAAGTAACTAGGAAGTGTGATAAGCTAAAGCCGAGGGCATGGGGACCTTTGCAGGAAAGACAGCCGGCACTGCTTGTTGAGTCACATGTTGTCTAATATCTCACCCTGACACTAGTCACTGAGATGTGGGTTTGGGACTCTGGCTCTGAATGAGACAGCTGGGGGGTGGACAGAGCCAGCAGTGGAGCGTTTTGGATGGTCTTTTTTCTTTATACATGTTCTAGCCTAGATTGCTACGGTTATTTATGTTCTACCAGTGCCCCAGGCTCCATGGACATGCTAGCACTGTATACAGACAGGCCCAAATGCCTCCTGACTGAGGGGCAGCACAGGAAAGAGCAATGCTGATGTTTTTCACAGAAGTAGCAGAAGGGCCAAGGGGATTTAACTGATTTATCTGGGATCTTGTAGGACTTGTAGTAGAGCTGGGAACTAAGCCTAGACCTCTAGCTTACCCTCTAGTACCTGCACTGCTCGCTCTGAGCAAGTATGAAAATCAAGTGCACAGACTGACCTGGAGAGATGTCGGTCACAGAGCATCCTGTCACGCAGCTGTACTGGTGCAGGCGCAAAACCAAGTCGGTCAAATCTCTCTTTACATTTGAAAACAAACTTGACTTCAATTCACGTGTCAGCCTTGTTACTGAAGGGGGTGGTAGCAAAAGGATCAGTTTTTAAGTCTTGCTTTTTCTGCTGGGACTGTAGCTCTTCTTTAAATGGGATGGTTAAATGCATTTTTCTAAATAAACTCTCTGGGCTCATGGGAGGGACAGGGCTGTGACAGCTTAGCCCCGCTTTCTGGCTTTGCAGCATTCTACCTACATTGCAATGAAATTTGTCAGGCCGATGTTGCTCAGGGCACAGCTATGACTCCAATGCTCCTTTTCTAGTTAGTCTCCCAATGCTCCCATGGGCTGTGGTCTGGTAGGACAAAATTGACATGTCAAGCCAAATAAGTTCAGAGACCCTCGTGCTGAATAACTCTGTGGAGTGACCTTGGAGGCCACTGTGGGGAAGGCAAGAGGGGGCAGGAAGTCACTCCTGCCTGACAAACCAAGTGTTTTGAGCTGAAAACATTTTTTTCCTCTCTAAAATGCTCCTCGGCTAGTTGAATATACAAGGAAGAATGTAGATGTTCATGATTATCTGACTTTACATTGCCTTCTCCTGTACTTCTCCTTTGTAATCCTCTTTGCAGTGGAATGTTTGACTATTGCGTTGATCGGTTAAATTACGCGAGCTTTTCTGTTCTCTCTGTTAATATCGTTACCTGAAAGAGCAGGATTTCCATTGAGAGTGCTAAATAAAGAAGGAGGATAGATAGGATCTCCAAGTACCTTTTCTTTCCGCTATGGTCTTCATCACTGGATTATTCTTGTTAGTACATTCTGCTACAAGAATCATGTGGAAAGTAAGGGATTCATAGCTCATGTCTCTGATGGTTGGTTTCGTTTGGGAGGTGGCAACAGGAGTGTTTGGAATAGCCTATGGCCTGGAAATTATAGCTTGTTACTGTGCTACAGGGTAGGTCTCTGTACTTCTGCTATCAACTTTTGTAGCCAGCCAAGGAGTCTTCCAGTTCTGAGGTGTTATTTAATCATGTGCCTCTGAAATCTTCAGAGGGGACCATCAGAAGTAAAAGAAATTTTGAAGTAGTATGATCTTGAGTAAGTTCCATCTGTCATATCTGGCCTCTTACTGTTTTAATATCACTGACAATTTGAGGCAAATGCCATTGAATTTATCTGTCATCTAATTAGCTAATAACTTCAAATCTATCTCATTGTAAAAAGCAATAAACAGTTCCACCCACTTAGCCATTGCTAAGTTAGTATCTGTCGGGAGATGGGATATTTAGATCAGAAGGTAAAAGCTTGAGCAAAGGCCTTCCAATTCACAGAAACTGGGAAATTTTCACCAAAATTTGGAGAAATGGCAAGGCGGGAGAATGGGGAAAAAGAGTGTTTTCAGGCTGTTCTCCTAAACAGGCAGAGCCTCAGGATCCTCATGACTTCCTCCCACTACTGAGCAGAACTATTCAGCGTGTTTATTTCTGCCACCTGCTTTCAGTGCCCACTGCTTCTGTTCTCCAGAGCATATGTCAGATACTCATTAACTGGCGTCTGAGATTGTGATGAGCACATCACATTACCTACGTTATGTCTTGTCCTCTCCGTTGAGTTTTCTCTAATGCTCTCCTTTATTGGCAATAGACAGTGAAGTTTCGGTGTGCTGTCAAGCCGAGGTTGTTTACTTGCCTTTTTAACCATTGCTGTCATTCACTCTTCAGCCTTCACTCCACCCATATTGAGCTAACAACTTGCACAATTAGCGGTTTTAAAGGCAGATAAATTAGTGGCTAATCTTCTAAGGAATGCGTGTGATGTTGGCTGCATTTGCTGCAAACTAAAAGCACGCTTGACTGACACACAGTAATGCATTAAGCTATAGTGATGTAACTGCAACTTTCAGCTCTGTGTTTTGGTCTGCGAAGAACAGCTTCTGGTCTCCTGTATGCCTTTGAAAAAGGGCACTTGACTTTGTGGTCGCAGCAGCGGCGAGCAGGGCGCTGATAACTGTAAATGTAACAAATGTAACATGTAGGGGATGTTATCACTTCAGGTGGTCAGAAACAAGTCTTGGTTCTTTGTGAATATTGGGACGGTTGCAAGACAAGGGACTCCTGAATAATCCCTTTA
>Ga0065711_1003897_pt1 | contig 45414 bp, 23 predicted proteins | sample Hoacrofraction12_FD_59098 | JGI IMG/M metagenome (GOLD analysis project Ga0065711, IMG submission 59098) | Hoatzin crop microbial communities from Cojedes, Venezuela - Epithelial fraction 12 v2 (version 2) | ecosystem: Host-associated > Birds > Digestive system > Esophagus > Crop | place... | reverse complement strand
CCTGGACGTGGTCCTGTGCAGCCTGCTGTAGGTGACCCTGCTTCGGCAGGAGGGTTGGACTAGATGACCCACAGAGGTCCCTTCCAACCCCTACCATTCTGTGATTCTGTATTTTCTGTATGTGCAATAAGGGCTGATACTCCAATTTTCACCTGGGGAATACCTAGGCTTTGAACACAGAGAAGTCCCTACATCTGGTATTTTACTCATCTTAAGTGAAATATGAATTTGAAAGATTCCAGACTGTTGAGATTTACGTTTATTCCTTCCATACTTTTCTACACTTGTCCCTATGTTCTGGTGAATTTGTACTTCCTTCTGAAAAAATGGCCCCTGTGCTTCCTTTTTGCTTTGTGTTTCCCAATTGCAGAAAGAGTTACTACAGTAAGAATTTTTGATACACATGCAAAGTACAGCCACTGCTCTTCCTTAAAAAGAAAAACTTTGAAGAATTTAACTTAAATATTACCCTGAAGATTTTCTGCAGAATTGGCAGTAAGCCCTTGTGCAGGTATCACAAAAACTGACAAGTGAAAAACGAGCTGTGAAACAGGTACTAGCATTTCCCTTTCTGAAATTATTTCAAAACTATACTTTTGTTTACAAAATAGAATTTGCTGGTCCAAATCCTACATAGAGGAGAGAGAAAGGAAAATACAAGCAGGGGACAGGATCCTCTGCAGCCCAGGAGGTTCAGCGTTAAAAAGAATCTGTCAGTCAGATCCGCGTGTGCAGTGGAACAGAAGTATCACTGGGGAAGGCAGATGGGTCAAATTTCTGCTCAGTCTAAATTGCTACATACTTATTCTCTTAAAGGGTTAATCTGATCTGGAATGGGCAAGTCATTCTTCCTGAGGGGGAGTCAGTGCTGCTTTCAAATAGTGTGTTTATGAGGAATTGGTTTGAACAAGCAATAAAAGAGCTTAACCATTCAATTTAAAAAAAAAAAAAAAATTAAGGCAGATGTCCTGCTACTTTTCCTAAAGGAAAATGACAGTGAAGAGGAAACAAAGAGGGGTAAATAGAAAAGAAGTTATTTCTTCAAAAAGATCAAGTAACAAAAATATCCCAGTGTCAGTTGTCATCAGCACATGGAACCTTTATTTCTCCTTCAGACTGTTCAGTCACACTGATCTCCTGGCACACCTGGCTCTCTTCCCTGAATTTCCCTCAAAAATATGAGATTTTCCACATCAGCTTCACTGATGGGTGTATTACATCACAAGAAAAAGCAAGATTGTAGTACAAAGTTTCTGCTGGTGTAGTTCCTTGCTATCTTGCTTTGAGGACAAGACCCTGTTACAAGGCAGTTACACTCCCGTAGCTTTCATTCTGCACAGAAGATTCTCTTATTTATTTAATTTTTATCGGCAAACAGCCAGACCTGTCAAAGCACAGGAAACAGGCCACCAGTTTATTCTGCAAAGGTCTGAGAACACTTGGCAATGGAGCGTGAGGAAGGGAGATGGTGACATTTCATGACCTTATCAGAAACTTGCCAGATGTGACTGTGGGTTGGTGTGGGAGAGGAGAGGTCACTAGGGCAGAACAGGAGAAGTCATGATCCAAAATGGCCACAAATTGCCAGGTGAATGCAGGGTGAGCACTGCTGAAGAGGCAAGGTTTTTACCTGGAAGTTATACCCAAGCTGTTTTCTGCTTCATGGAATTCAGGGAGATTTCATGGATCTCGGAGAGAAAGAAAGGAATGCCACATGGCACACTGGAGGCTTCCTTGTCTGAAAATCCTGAAGTGCTTTGAATAACTCAGCTACCTGGCTGCTGTTTGAAAGGAGGCCATTTGGTTGATATTTCAAGCAGGTGAGGAAGGGCACGGTTTTTCGCAAGGTTAATTGCTTTTGCAGAACACAGATGAAGTGAGATGTGATTCTTGCTCTACAAGGTATTTTGAAGATGTGACTAGAAGTCAAGACTTTGATTCACAGTGATTTCCTGTTTACACTCCGTGTAAGCAAGCAGGAACATTGATTTCATCTTATGACACTGCAGGGAACTACTTTAAAAAATAGGTGTTGTTACAACTGAACTAATTGCAGTTTTATGATTTTTGTTATCTTAGCAGCTGAAAGGAATTAGATTGCAGAAATTTTAATTTATTCTGATTTGTCACATTCAAAGATAATGCTATTAAATGGCAGCAATATGTTTGTATTTACTGCATAAAATTATAGTAATAGAAAATAAAGAGCAATGATAAAGCTTGAAGCCACACCAAAACTACACCTGCACTCAGGGCCTGACACCAATTTAAGAAACATACGTGGAATTACACCTTTTGAGACATACATAACAGGGAACAAAAGTGTTTGAGCCAAACTGAATGAGATTTGCTAATACTGAGCGTCTCCTTTCACAGTGGGTCTAATAGTGACAGTCTTGGCCACTGGACATTCTTTGTACAGGTAGTGGAAATCCTGGTAATCCTGTGGGCAGGATTTCAAATTCAGTACTTAAAAAAAAAAGATAGATTCAGCCCAGCTGTGAGTAATTATAAAGTTAGAAACAATTCTAATATCTATATCCTGGCCAGTTGGATTGCAGAAACATCCAAAATTCGGCCTACAGTGTTGAGCCAAAGCAGTAGACGTAGGACTAGTAAAAAGTGTTGCACAACTAAAATAAATAAATGATAACTTAAAACTACTTGCTGAATAATTTCCTTGGATTTAGACCTCCAATTAAAGAACTATTTCTGTTAAAACCTAGAATTGAAAAGGCTGTTTCATGTTTACTCAGGGTCACTAAAATAGTGATGAAGTGCATATACTCATATTTTTATTACCCTCTTCGGTTATGGGTGGCTAGTCTGCAAACTTTCCTCCTCTGTGTCTTTCTTAAAGGCATTTCATAAAGCATACAAAAGAAGCAGGAAGAGCAAAAAAAAAAGAGCTATCTGAATTATTCATCTGGATAAACTTGAGAATTTTGCCTTTTACAGTCTGTGTCTTGTTAGCACCGTATGATTTTTCCAACCACTTCACAGGTTACTGAGGAATTTTTCCTGTGAATAACTCCTGGTCCCTTTATTATTTGTAAGCAGCTGATTAGAAGTATTCATTACTGAAAGTGAATTTTACTTGAGGTTGTTTGACATGTAAGTAGACATCTGCTCTTGTCAGGATCAGCACCATTCTTCAAAGTAATTCGCTTCCGCAAATAGTGATAGTCAAATATTTAAGTTGAACTTTCAATAGCCACAAAAAAAAACTTCCAGTAAATTAGCAGCCTGAAAGGAAATACAGATTTTCTTCAGTGTTTATTTGGATAATCAGACTAATATTGTATGTATTAAGAAGCTGGTTTGCGTTATAGCAGTGAAAGCAGTTGTCCACATCAGTATTGAAATTACAACTTGTAACTGTGAAAGTATAGTGAAGTCAGATTATTTCTGCTGATGCAGTACAGTATTTCTTACATAATACTTACATGATGCTTTCTATCTGTATCATGGATAAGGTCACTGATATTTAAGCCATATATGATGGGCATAAAAAATTCCTACTATCAACACAATGGTATATGAAACATTTGGACACAAACCTTCATAGCTGTTACAGAGAATAACAGAAATAATTGCTTCATGATGAAATAATGTCTGATACAAAATATCTAAACTGCAGAAAATAATATGATTTGCATTCTTGTTGAGAAGGTTACTTCCTGTACAACATAGAAGATAAACCCCTGAAAAATTCATTTGTCAGAGAAAAATTATTCCTTTGCTGTATTTTCAGATTTGATTTAATATTTCCTTAGACGCGAAGAAAATAATATTTTTTCCTTGTGACAGACTATGTATTTTGGAAGCAGCACACTGAATTGCTGAATGCAATTAAGTATGGAACTACAGAAATTAATCTTCTCTACTATTATCGTAAAAAATGAACTCCTGATCTCTTCTATGATGTTTTACAGGTAAAGAAGCAGTAATAAAACATTCATGTGTTCTGTCACACAGGTTCAAGATACTCATTCTCAGGCAAACCACATCAATGACTGATCAGCAGGCTTTTTGTTGTTGTGGTTCGCCTGATCAACAAATCAAATAGGCTTATACTACAATAACACCTGTCTATCTAGGAAAACAATATGGAGACCCTGACTAGCCTAAGAATCTGTTTTAAGAAACATAAAAATCAAATTATAACATCAGTTTTCTTGGTCTTGCTTTACAATTCATTCACTATGCATCTGATTACGCATTAATAATTTCTGGATGTCAGTTTTATACAAAGTACAAATTTTTTCTGTCCTTTTGATATGCTGAAATTTGGATTTTTATTCTCCCCCCGCCTTTTTTTTTCTCTTTTGGCATCAGGAACCTGTAGCTGTCAGAGTGTGATCAAACTGAAACTGATTTCCGCTATAACAAGGCACTGGCTTTTTAGCGATACTTCCTATATCTATATGCAACTGCTTTCATACCTTCAAACACATGCTGAAAACCAGTTATTTTTGCTGCAGCCATACATACAGAGACAGATACAAACCCTACCTTCTCTTCATGACTTGTTAAATGGCCATAGCCATGGTGGAGATCCCTCAGTTTCTGTCAGCTCCATGAATCCCGAGAATGACTTAGGGAACTGAAAGACTGTGCTCCAAATGTAGACATAGGCAACTCCTCTCAAAGAGGAATGAGCCATCTCATCACTTTTTCTTCAGGTGTCTACCTGTAAGTTCAGTGCAACTCGTTACTTTGCCAAGTTTCTTCCTGCCTAGCCAGGCTAAAGTTATTTCTGAAAGAAAAAAAGGCATGTGTGGTACAGTTAATATTACTACTAAAATAAAGCAATTATTTAATGCAGTCTTGAAGAAGGATAGTGTTCAGAAGCATGATATGAAATCTCCCAAGCGACAATTTCTTAATCCCATATTTATGCCATAGTTTGGAAATGAAAAATACATCAAATAGATAAAGATAACCCAATATATTAACTAGAGTAAGAAGTTTATTAGCTCCATAACTTACTTTAGTAAAACAATATATTGATCCTTGTGATAGGATTATATAGCACACAAGATGTAATACATCGCATTCTATGATGACACTGTAACTTAACCTTTCGTTGACTAGCAAGTGCCCCAGACATGACAATATAACAACACAGCAGCAGCAAAATAATGTTTTTAGTCTCCTTATTAACTAACAGAAAGGTCACCTTAAGCTTTCTGGATAATAGGATAACTTTGAAAGATCACAGTACAACTCACTTGCCCTAACCCAGCAAAAAGCAGCTGTGAAAATGCATGAGCAAGGCTGATGGCAGTGAATGAGAATTTTGGGGGATCAGATTAGATGAGCAGGATTTTTAGCCCACGAGGACATAAATGTACTTCTGATAAAAGCTTGTGTGTGTGTGTGTGGAAAACCCTGTCTGCTTTGCTACTCTGGTGTAATGCTAAGAGCAGGACTGGGGAGACACTCCAGAATGGTGAGAGGAGATGAGACATCATTCTGTTTTGCCATTCTTGTATTCTCGCATTTGTGTTTGAAGCAAGGCCCTGCTATATTACAATATGGAAGGAAAAAACATCCATGAAGCAAATGGTGAGAAAAATTGCCATATTAAAATACTGGCTTAAAATTCTTTCAGTAAATATTATCAGAATGTTGGTATCTATAAAGTGCTGACACCATTTTCTTTTGATGTTTTCAATGAAAAAAAGAGCAAGCATCACTTTTACCCTAATTTCCACAAGTTCTGGATTTCAAATATTTTAAAAAAGATGGAATTTTACAGTTCCATGATCAAAGAGTTTGTACAGAGCACATAAGATTTCCCAAGAATTTGCCCATTCTATTTAGAGACAAAATGCAGTCATTTAAAGCTTATTCTAATATCCAGTTTTTCTTGATCATGAATCTCAGTACTGTCCAGAGGAAAATAACTGTGGGAACTTCAAAACATTAACAACTGAAATTAACATTGACTTCATTCCCTTTTTCCCCTTTTCTGCAAATATCAGAAGTACTTAAAATTTTTTAATTTGGTGAATATTTTCATTCAAAAACTTTAAAGTGTTGAACTATGTGAGTTGTAATAAGACCATGAGAGTTTCGTGTGCTCTTGGGCAAGAGCTTTTAAAGTAAGACCAACAAAACATTTCAGCATCAAAATTACTTTGGACGCAAAATGATGAACATTTCAGGACTGGAGAGCTTCACATTTGAACTTCAAAACAATAAAATTTGAACTAATGAAATGCAAAAGGAGACTTGATTAAAGAAAATTCTCTATTTAATCCTCAGTAAGTAATAATTGTGTAATTACAACATAATTCTTAGCTAAATTATTTTTATCTTCCGTGCTGGTATCTTTACAACCCACAGAAACAAAACTAAAGCAACTAGGAAACTGATGATTGACTATAATCACTCTGGATTTTATTTTGTAAGGGAGCTTTGTACCTTCAGCTGCCATAGAGCTTCAGGGAAAAAGAAGATGCTTTGCACTGTAGTATTTATTTCTTTTTCACGCTGTTAACACAATCAAAAGAACCTCCAAAACCTGGTGTGAAGTGAAGGGGAAGGCTGTGAGGAAAACATTGCAGAAGTTATCAAGTCATTACTATATAGTGCAGTAACAGATAATATGTGCACATTTCTGGAATATGTAGTAATTTTCTCAATAGGAAAAGAAGTCGCTGAAGTAACAACATGAACAGTCACTGCAGAGAAAGCACAGCCTCTGACCTTTTTTCTTTTTGCTCTATTTTTCTACTTTGTCATTGAGTTTTCTCTTTTCATGGACTCGTCAGTGATTAGACCTACTCTTGTTGCTCTTCTAACATCCACTAAACCTAACCAACCCACATTTCTGCCTTCAGAAAACTGATTTTGGTTTTTGATATCTTTTGGATGTGGAGCTGGACACACTTTCTGCAATGTAGTCGCCATCACCAGTATGCAAAATTTTATTGAGTCATAAGAATGGCTGCTAAATTTTGTCTGCTGATAAAGTCCAATTTCATTTTGCTTTGAAGAGAAAGGGAAGAGAGGCAGGAAGGGAGGGGAGAAAGGAAAGAAGGGAAAGAGGGAGTAAAGGTGACTGAGAATATCAAACACCTTAAAAAAGGAAAATGAAAAACTTATTGCAGCAACTAAGTAGCTTTCCCTACAAACGTTACTCTGCTCCTTCCTTTTTCCGTCTCTTCCATTGTTTTTCTAAGTGTCATATGATCTTTTATTCCCTACCCACTTCCTACTCCAGAACGAGTGCAGTTTGCACACATTCTGCATGAGAACATGTTGATCTTCACGGTTCCCTTCCCCAGCAGGCCCAGCATGAGCTTGGATGATACCTGTGAGAAAGGTTTCAAACAATTCCATGCAGTGACTGGTGACTGTTCAAGGACAACGCTAGAAAAAAGTACCTGTAGTTTCTTTGGTTAAAGAACAGAGACGGAATGCAGGAAAGCAAGGCCTTAACCTGTCATGGTCCAGCAGAGTTTGGGCACAGCATCCCGTGATCGTTGCTATGCCTAGAATAGCCCCCCATAGCTAACGGAAAAGTCAGCACTTTGTATTCAGATGATTACATAAAACAAGAATTACCTTGTCTATTCTGTCTCAATCGCCTCAGATTTTTTCTTCTTCTTTTTGTTCTTGCCTCTTCACATATCTAGACACAACAAATATAATACTCACATTGATCCATTCATTTAGCACTGTCAAAAATACTGCAAAATGGTTTCTGTTGAACTGTGACAATTACCCACTATGTATGCACTATGAATGCTTTGCCTTCTGACCTAAAATCATTGAACTGCCTTTTGATCCAGCAGCTCCATTGAGCAGATCTTAAAAGCACACAAATAATTATGTATCCATTTTCCTCTGCCACAGGGAGGCTGTGCTTGCTGCTGCTGAGAGTATTTCAAAAGTGAAGTTTCACATAATGTATCCTATGTCTATAACATAAGAGTTATGTTTTTCTAAAACTTTGTCCTGAAGAAAACCTGAAAAATAAAGGGATTAAATAAAGATTTTGGCGTAGGAATCAGAAAATCTCCTAAGGACACAAAGTCAAACCCACTGCTTCATGCTGCGGTGCTCTCTTCATTCACAAGGAAAATAATAATTCAGGTTCATGCAGCACTCACGTTCTGGTGTCACCTGCATCATCTAGTATATTTATTCTTGAGCAAAAATGCTTTTGCCATGGTGAAGCTGCTGCCACCAGTAATAGTTTATAAATATAAATGTGTTGCTTGTCATAACTGTAGTCCACACATAATTCAAACTCTTCTAGCATGTGTTACCTCAGACAACAGAACAGTAAGATAGGCTCAGTCTCTCCGCAGGTACACTGTACACTAATCATCAAATTTGTTTTACCCAACGAAAAGGACTTCGAACACAAACTGCTGGGAGACAGAAGCTGTGGCAAGTTTCACAATGTGGTCGACATAATAGATGTGGGAAAGCCTGCCTATAGTTTGCCTTTACTCATAAAGAAATTAACGCTAAGATAGTATTCAGTCTAAGATTTCATTTTACCTTCTTGAGGACTGCTCAGGTGGCCTCTGCCTTCTTCCATCTGTGCCTCAGGCAAATCTTAGCAGAGTTTAGCAAGCTGTGTCTGCATCTGCAAATCAGAATGGTGCTCCTGGCAGGATCAATGGCGCATATTTATGTGACAAGCTGATGCAAATTGGATAAGGACCTGACGTACATGTCTACATGCATACAAATTCACTGACAAAATAATTTGGTTTTTTTTTCCTGAGGTTTCACCTCTGTCATCTCACTTCTTTGTAAGTTATCAATGCTGTTATGGTCACTGGACAAGAATATTTTTCAGCTGCTTTGATCCTGCATGTAAACAACAGGGCAATTTCTGTGGAAATGCAGAAACCAGGCTGCATAACTTTTTTCCAGAAAGACTTGTTAGATGAAGACAGAATATATGTTAGCATCACAGAATCTGTGCATTAAAACATGGCACATGACTAACAAAGGTACGTGACAAAAAGATACATTAAACTCACCATGACATAGGTATAGGCCAAAGACTGCTTAAGGCTGGGGATGCAAACGTGAGAAGTATTTGAAACTTTAAAATCAATGAGGTTTTTAAATGTAAATTCTAATACTTATACACATAAAGGCTTATCCTTCACCCCCAAAAAAGGAGTAGAGACCTACAAAACCAGGAATTTTGAAGACTTCTGTGCATACAGAAATTGATCTTTGATAGGGCCGCTTGTAAAGAATTGTATAAAAATGATCTGTTCTAACTAGCTTGTGTTATCTCTAAAATTTCTAGGTATGATTACAGCTTCTAAAAGCTTATCGGCCAACAGCAAGCTTGGTAAAAGCATCTTATTAACCTCTCTACTAGGTAGAGGTACTGCAGCGTGTCAAGGCAGTGTATCTAATAGTATCTAAATAATAAATGTCTTCCCAAAGTCAGGGACTGAAAACTCCTGTTTACTTTTTTTTTTTTTTTTGAGTCAAACATATGTTTCCTACTGTTTCATAGCCTGGTTACTGAGGAACATCTGCCAGCAGCTTAATCTACAGGCAAACTACAGGCAAATTACATTGCTAACAAGTCCGGTAATAACTGTCAGATTCTGAAAATGAACTCTTTCTTACCTAAAATCATCAGAACTTACAGGTTCCTTGGCAGATTATTCGCACAAAATAGGTGCTGTTACTTCCTTCTCCAAGAAATAGGCAGTCTGGGATATTTTTTCTGTAAATTGTTGGTTAGTTTATGTTTAAAACTTGAAATTTCTTAATCTCAGCTTCCAGCACTTTATTTTTAGATGAAAACGTGTTACTTTCTTTCAAGTAAACTATTCACTATATAATTTTTCTCCTAGAAATGCAGAAGACAGAAGTAATTTGAAAGGGATCATCTAAAATACCATATTACCACGTATAAAATTGAAGAATAGGTCCTTTTCTATTTGAATTTCAGTAATTAAACAGACTTTAAAAACTGCAATATATTTTTTCAGTGTGTTTACAACTTGAAATACACAGCTACTTAGTATCATTGAAGAATAGATTAATATAACTTTATTTTTTTAATTCCTATTCTAAAAGTGAGAAAAATAAGAGTCTAAATAGAACACAGGACTGGTTCTCAGCAAATCTAGATGAGATTTTTCATTACTTTATGGCCTTTGTCATCAACTGAAAAAATGAAATGTACAACAAAAATTACTTTGAATCTGAACGATAATGGACTACACCATCAATTCATATTATGTTGGCTTTCAGTTCAGCAGTGAAATGTAGGTAACTCCAAAGGATTTAATTCCATAAATGTTTAACAACAATCATTTGCAAGAATATTTTTAACATACAGAGCACTGTATTTGGGCAGATTTTGACTGAGGAACCATCAGCTGTCGGAGCCAGAGCAGCAATGGGCTACTTAGAGTCACAGAATAGTAGAATTATAGAATAATAATTTGGGTTGAAAAGGACCTTTAAAGGTCATCTAATCCAACCTGCCTGCAATGAGCAGGGACTTCTTCAATTAGATCAGGTTGCTCAGAGCCCCATCCAACCTGGCCTTGAATGTTGCCAGGGATGGAGCATCGACCACCTCTCTGGGAAACCTGTGCCAGGGTTTCTCCTTCCTCATAGTAAAAAGTTTCTTCCTTATATCCAGTCTAAATCTACTCTCTGTCAGTTTAAACCCTTTACTCCTTGTCCTATTGCAACAGGCTCTGATCAAGAGTTTGTCCCCACCTTTATTCTAAGCCCCCTTTAAGTACTGCAAGGCCATAATAAGGTGTCCCTGGAGCCTTCTCTTCTTCAGGCTGAACAGCTCCAACTCTCTTAGCCTTTCCTCGCAGCAGAGGTGCTCCAGCCCTCTGATCATTGCTGTGGCCTCGTCCAGCCCTGCTCCAACAGGTCCCTGTCTGCCCTGTGCTGAGGGCTCCAGAGCTGGATGCAGGACTCCCGATGGGGTCTCACCAGAGTGGAGCAGAGGGGCACAATCACCTCCCTCACCCTGCTGACCACGCTGCTGGGGATGCAGCCTGGGAAACAGTTGGTCTTCTGGGCTGTGAGTGCACATTGGTGGCTCATGTTCAGCATCCACCAGTACCCCCAAGTTCTTCTTGGCGGGGCTTCTCTCAATCCCTTCATCCCCCAGCCTGTATTGATAGCAGGGGTTGCCCTGACCTGCCTTGTTGAACCTCATGAAGTTCACAAGGGCCCACTTCTGGACCTTGTCTAGGTCCCTCTGGATGGCATCCCATCCCTCAGCTGTGTCAACCACACCCTTCAGCTTGGTGTCATCTGCAGACTTGCTGAGGGTGCACTCAATCCCTCTGTGAATCCCAATATTAAGTTTAGACAGTTGAACTGGGATATGACGACACTACTGTGATTTTTTAAACTCTACTTTCAGACTTGATGCAATCCATAAGTAAATCATAATGTGTTGTTTGGGGTTTCTTTTTGCAATTTAAGTCTAGGGAATAGTGTATTACAGCTAGATACCATGTGACAGGTTGGTTATAGATACATACGACAGATAGTGAGATTATGCTGCCATGGACATAGAAAATCTTCTAGAAAATAGGTTTGAAGTATCACAGTAATTTAATGAAGCTATAGACAGTACCTGGAATCTACATGCCTGAGTGGCTCTCCTTTGGCTCAGCACAAACTATATCCTTCAAGGAGAGTTATTGCAGTTTACGTCGCTCATGGCATCCTATGTCCCTTTATATTTAGGATCTGGTCCTTTGATTTAAATTCCTCCCTAAAAAAAATAAATTTGTGAAATTAAAACTTTTCAGGAAATGTACTATTCAGTAGTTGAAGCCCTAAATTTAGTAATTTCCCTGCAGCCTCTATGTATAGCCTAAAGAGAGTAATTCCTTCTTGGCCTCTAGGATAAACACTGCTCCTGTAATAATACTACAGGCATGGAGGCTGCAGAAACCACAGAGCATCCCAGCTGCTGGTACATTACTGGGGAGGGAAGGAGAGTACACTGCCAACAAAATCCCCTCTCTCTCTCGCTAGATGGGTAGCAAGATATATGAGAGCCTGCACAAGGTTCAGAGTTTCTGCTGTGTCCTCTCAATTCCTTCTCACAGTCCCTCTCCTGGCTCCTTTCAAATCTTGTCAGATCAAGGTTCCCCACACTAAGGCAGGTGGTGAACATTTTACTCTCAAAAATAATGATAGCAGATGAAATTCACCATCTGCATTCTGCAGGACTAGTACACGGGAGGCCCAGAACAGAAGAAAACAGATGGCTCAAAAATCTATAAGGAAAAAAATATGAAAGAACTGTAACAGGAAGATAAATGAAGAAATGGTGTCAACTGGATGTTGAGATACTAGATTTCCGTAACAGATGGAGTCGAGGAGTGGTTTCATAGAATGGATAAGCAAGGAAATGATGCATTAGAACTGAACTGATATCCTTCGTGAGTAGTGAGTAAGAAGGACACGGCAAACAAGGTAGCTTTAGAAAACCGTATTTGAGCAAATCAGTTCATTAATCACACTTTCGAGATAAGCTTCTTGTTTTCCTTATATTTTACTTACAGTAAAGGAAAGCAATTACAGAAAGAAAGTTAAGGCACTTGGTCTTAAAAGTATGGGAAAACTGTTTGGTAACAGCTGGAGACAGACTTCCACCCCATGACAATTTGTGAGATATCATTTGTCCTCTTCTTACATGATGGTAAGGAGTTAACTTTTGAAAAAGTGTATGCAACATGGAAAAATCTCCTTCCTTCTACTGCAACCAGTCAATAATATCAACAATTTTTTTCTAACAATATTTAATTAAAATTTCAGAATGAAAGAAATAGTGATTTGTTTCTAGAAAATTGAAGAACCATTTCAGTTGTTACTTAAGGAATTCATGGGAATTTATTATTTCTTGTAGTAAAGTAAATGAGTATGGAATGTATATGTTAAAAAGTCTTGGTATGGTACTAATATAGTAGACATAAAATGTAGAAGTCAAGCATACTTAAATTCTAAATGAAGATTTATGAGAATATAAGCATTGAGATTACTGAACACCAATAGCAGTGATCAAGATCCTGATCTTAAATAAATAAATAGAGCATGTATTAGTATTCAGAATGTATGAACTATGGCAAAACAGTGCTGTGTTTTTAACCCTGGCAACAGCTGGTATTGAGACTACAGGAAAAAGTTCTTAAAGTACAGAAGCTGATACAGCAAAGACACTGAACATGAAGACCAGTAAAGGCACAGTGGTCATTCTAAGATATATCACAAAGCGCTATTACAAATATAAGGTAACTATTTTTTAAGCTAGAACTTTGTTTATGTCAGTTTTAATTTATTTAAGAATATGAACTGGAATGACTATACAATAAATAAGTGGAGAAGGAAGTATTTAACTAAGTGCAAATACCTTTTCATGTTGCTATCCCATGCAGTTGTCAGGCTAAGACTAATCCTAGATAGTATGCCAAGAACTGTACAATACATAAGAAAAAGAGTGTCAAAGTTCAGAATTTGATTAACTTTCTTGTGCTTAATCATGCAGATAGTGTGGATATGAGCTGACTTGGAAGTGTTGTGGTTTTCCCTCAATTTGCAACAAAGAACCATGCAGTCCTGTGCAGCCTGCTGTAGGTGACCCTGCTTCAGCGGGAGGGTTGGACTAGATGACCCACAGAGGTCCCTTCCAACCTCTACCATTCTGTGATTCTGTGAATCTGAAGGAAAAAGGTAAAAACTCGTGGGCTGGGATGAGAACAGTTTAACAGAATGGCAAAGCTAGAAGAAAACAACTCAATAATACTGACAAAAAGCACATACAACATGCAGTGTTCTCACCACCCAAAGCTCAGCTTGCTCCTGAGTAGCAAAAACCTCTCCTTCACCAGCTCCCCACTTAAATACTGAGCATGACATCCCATGGTAGAGAATAGCCCATTTGATTGGCTGTTTGGGTCAGCCCAACCAGCTTCTTGTGACAATTAACTCTACCCCAGCTGAACCCAGGACAAGAAGGAACAGTAAAAACTGACATTTTGTGAGGAGGGTGTTGTAAGATAGGAGAAACACAGCTTGGGATGCAAGCATCATGCAAACCTGAGGCAAATCCAGCAGTTTTGCTTGAGGCAATAGGTCAAAAATGCTTGAAATTGACATAGATATAAATGACACCTTTCAGTTACCAGATTGCAATCGGCCTTGCACTGGAGTTCACCTGCACATGGATGTGCTTTACTTCCCTAGCTGCGCTGTCCTGGAAACTCCGCCTGCAGGAGCTGTTAAGGCAAAATATTGCCTCTTTGCAGACTGGAACCTGACTACATCTCCTTGCTTTTCAAGTTACTCTATTTCTGCAAAAACTTCCTTATGAAAGTAAACTTAAAACCATCTGTATTATCACATCCTCTTCAATTAGATATTCTGTCATCAGGGATTTAGTTCAGGATTTAGGCTGATTGGTACCTTATAGGTATTGATCAAAGCCATGAAAGGTAGTCAGGCTAGCAAACATTTATCTCAGTTAACCCTACCTGCCTATAATTCATATTTAAATAAATTAAAAAACTGACACTTACTATATTCACCCACAAAGGAGAAATAAAATATGTAATGGAGGCAGATGCACGACTCATGCTAATCTTGTTCCTTTACTCCCTGCCTTACTTTCCCCGGTTAAAAAATGTGTTTGTGGATATACTTGCAAAATTGTTGAGCAAGCTTTTAGCTTCATGAGTCATACAAATCATGTGGTTAAATATCTGCAAACATTTGTATTTCTAAAGGTTAATACAGTTACCCTTGTGATATGGCTCACAAAGCTATATTTTTTGATACAACATTTGGGATTTTAATTTCTCTTGTAACATCTTACATTGCAAATATCCTTATGTTGTGTACCATATTTAAGTGATCCTTTATGTTAGCAGACTCCAGTACATTTTCCTATGCAATTAGAGATCATAAAATTAACGACATTTTTTAATATGCATCTCAGTTTAGCTGTGTCTCCTAAAATGAGAAATAAGTGACTTAATTTTACAATGTTTTTATAAGCATTAATATTATGGTTTTCATTAGCTGGCAGAACACCTTTCATGAAATTTGTTAAAACAAACACAAACTTTTCTTTTAAGCCTATGTGAAGTTACCAGACAGTCTCAGTTCAAGAGACGTGAACTGAGACTGATTATTATGTTATATGAACTGAGTCTGCTTATTGTTTATGAAATATAAGTGTTTTCGTTCAGAATAAATGGAACAAGTGGACACTCTGCTTATTTTTTATGAAATATAAGTGTTTTCGTTCAGAATAAATGGAACAAGTGGACACTGTCTATAGAACAGAAGTATGAGTTCATTCTTAATCACCCCAGAAAACTAGACAAATTCATGTTATACATCCTAAACCATGCAATGTTTTGTGCACAAAGAGAAAAAACAACCTACAAACCCAAGAATATCCCAGAGCGAATAAAAGTTTGTTGACTTCCTTGAAGTGCAAGTTAGTCTAAGGGAGGCATGATTCTTCCAAGAAAATATATGGATGTTGCTTTTGACTTTCAGTCCATCACCAGAGTCTTTTTTCATCCATGTTATAAAAATAAGATTTCAGTATCATTAGAAATTTACACTTTAGATTTCTTTGTATCAAAGTGCACAGAAATAGTAGAGTAATTCCAAAAACATAATACCTGTTTATATTTGTGTGTCTATATACATATGCAAGCCCAGAAAAATGGTTCCTTATAAAAGAACCTGTCTTCTGTGACTTTACTCTGTATTATTGTTTTTGTGAGCTGGACTCTGGATTTGATGTTAATGTCTTTTTTTTTTTCCCTGTTTAATGCTGTTAAAGAAGAAATCTTCTCTTTTGTTTAAAATATTATATCCTACTAAGAAGTTTTACACTAAAAAAGCACTTTGATCCAGTAACATTAACACATCAATACAAGTATAAGAAATTAAATCTTCTTATTAAAAAACTGCTTTTCTTCCCATAGCTTACAGTGTGGAATAATAGACTTCACATTCCATGTTTTGTAGCAGCTTTTCTTCAAAACTACCTGAGAACTTTCAGGTTTACATAGTGAATTTAAGGTACAGGTTATTTTTGATAAAAATTGCATTAGAATTGTCAAGATAATATCCTGAGAATCATCTTGTAAAATTCTTGCTGTTGTTTTGGTACAAACAGGGACAAAACTACTCTGCAAAATCAAATCAGAGAGTTTTATTTGGTTAAATGTCAGGAAGGATCGCATTTTGTATTGAATAAACACAATATTGTCAGTTCCTGGTTTAGTAAAACATTCAGTGGATGCTTAAACTTTAAATAGGTGAGCAATAATGTCTTAAATGAAGAATGATATTGACATGTGGGGTTTTTTTCCTGTGGAGAAGGTGCAAAAAGTAACAGAGATGGAAAAAATCAGCAAGGTTTCTGTAGTACAGGGCCTTCTCCGAAACAGAAGTAGCAAATTTTAAAGTCTAACGTTAAGGACAGTTGTTCAGAGTGTGACTATTTTTTACTCTAAATGACAGCAAAAGTAGTTGCAAGCTGTGAAAGAGAGGGAATGTTAGCAGGAAGAGATAAACCTAATAATTTCCAGGGGAAAGAGAAACACTGCTAATTTAAGTCTCTCTGTGGAACAGAAAGAAATGAAGAGGCAGTGGAAGGGAGAAGAAAAGAAGATGGAGGCATAGTGTGTACATATATATTTATATATGTATTTTTATATGGATTTTGTACCATAAAACCAATCCGAAATAGTAAGGGCTCAGAAATCATCACTAGAATAATTATAGATCAAACTTCTATAATAATTCTAATCTAGTCTATTTATTGTGTTTTAAACAAGATCAAAATTAATTTGAACCCTTCTGAGGAAAATTTTCTATTTTTTACAATAAAAGAAAACAAAGCAATCTGAAAAGTCTAGTGTTGTTCAGTGTTGATACCTATTAAACAGCTAGTTAACAGCCAATATATACATTCAGTACAGTTTCTGAAGTATGCTGATTCTGTGTTTTCATTTTCCTCACTCTGCAAAAATCTTTGGCTGTTGGACTATTGCTGCTGCTCCTTGTAGTCTGCTTTTATGCATATAGTGCACCATAAAATTAATTGCTGTCCCATATGGAGCATTGGGTCATAATAGTCCCAAGAACTCTTTGTTGAATAATGCGCTCCACAAAATCTGAAATTTATTTTGAGTCAAAAAAATTCCTGTGTCGTATGAACACTGAAGAAGGAAAATTAGATATTTCTCCTGAAAAATTAAATAAAGATTTTTTTAAAAAAAGCAACCGCAAAATAGAAATTCTCAGGGAAAAAAACAGAATTTGATTCTGCATGCATCAGGCATATGCACAGGTAGGAAGAACTTTATAGGAAAAAACTCCAGGGCTGAAAGCCTTTTCAAAGGAAACATGGGGCTTGTCTACGCAGTGAAAGTAGGTAGACCCCAGATCTTCTGCTTGAGTTTCAATTCACCTTTCTTGTTGAAAAAAAGTTATATGAGACGTATTCGGAGGATGTTGAGGCAGAGCTGTTACTATGTCGGAAATTTCAAATATCCTGTTAGTGCAATTTAGCCCCAGAATAAATCTTTAGTAAGAATGCATATTTGTTACCTAACTGAAAGTAGTCCATCCAGTCTTGTTCCAAATTCTCTGAATTGGTAGTGAAGTTTATTTTGTTGACTGCTAGTAACTTATTTAGTAAAGCAGAGCACAACAAATCCTTTTCTTGTTACATTTCTCTAACTTTTTATATTATTTTGCAAATAGGCTAATGCTTATTGTTTGGGGACAAAGCAAAGGAAAATCTGCTAAAATATTTCTGAAGCACCTCAATATTCTTTCCTACTGGTGTACTGGAGAGTCCATATTTCATTAAAACTGCTTTGTGAGAAATTTTGTTTTTTAGATCAAGGATATTTCCGTTGATATTATGGTGGGGTTTTTTTCTGAAATATATCTTAATTTGAACCAGAAATTCAAGCTTGGGAGTGAAAAATACATTTTTAATATCCTCTCTTTTTCCTTTTCAGCTTTATAAGATTAGAGTGCATATGAACCAAAACAGAGGAATTAATTTCAAATGTTGTTTTTATGACACTTCAGAAGTTTGCTCAATAAAAATCACAACAGTAACTGGTATTTTATATGGTTGTTACTTATTGTGCTTCGGATTCATTATTTTAATAGACTGAACAGAAGAGTAGACATCATCCATAGGAAGTATTACGAAAGGAGAAGTGAGTTACTATAGATAGAGTTACTCCTAACACCCCTTTCAGTCAGTGCTTAAAGCGTCCAGTCTGAGGTGTTCTCAAAGGCTGATTTTGGGAACAGCAAGCTACCCTCAGCCTGGATCTAAGGATGAGATCACTTCTGTAATTCGTGTGATGCACTGCAAGGCTCATCCTTGGTCCACCAGCTAGGGAGAAAACTTGTGGAGACCATCATTCTGAGATTAAAGTGAGCCATTTCTGAATGGTGCACATCAGTGTTCAGGCAATACTGAAACTCAAAGAAAGGAAAAAACCTCTTCCAAAACACCATCCTTCCACACCACATCCCTCCTCTCTTCCACAAAAAAAGGCAATATAGGGCTCATTTAGATTATAGATTACTTAAAATATCTGAAGATGTAGTCACAAAAAGAACTGACCATGCCATCTTTTTGTATTCCAGCTATTGCTAACAAGTGCAGACAGGCTGAGCAACAGAAATCTTAAAGTTATCTCAGAATTTTTCTACACATTGTCAGATAAAAGAAGAGAAGGAGTCTAGTTTATCGCCAACCGCCCAACTATTATTAAATTGGAGGCAAAAGATGATGAACCATATGAGACTTTATCTTCCCTCTCAAGAGATCAGTTTATGGTTACTTCCTTCTGTATCAAGAACATCCAAAATCTGCTACAAAATCGATGGAATATGAGGTAATGATCCAGATCATTAGTGCCACTCTGTTGTCTCCTTGCAACTCCTTCTCAAGTTACGAGCAGCTCTCGTGCCCTGTTTGAAAGGCGTTACTCATGTATTGGAGAAGTAAACTGCAAAGGAAATGTTCAGAACGTTTTTCTTGTTACCTGTGATACAATGTCTGAAAATCTACAACTGTGAAAGAAATAATGCAAAGTATTATTCCTGAGAGCAGCCCTACTGTGTCGCCCCAGAGACCAGAAACTCGGGTATCACATCTTTTTACAGAGACTGCACTGTCAAAGGCAGTTTGTCAGAAGACCTTCATGAGAGGAGAGCGCGTTTGATGCAGCCATTGTTCTTTCTTTGGATATTTCTTTTCAATAATGATTTCGCTTTAACAGCTAGTTTCATGGTTCACATAGCTTTTTCTCTGGATCCATCTCACTGAACTCAATGTATACCTTTTCATCAAACACAGATTAGTGTTTGACATCTTCTCAAAGACCAGCAAGCAGGGGAAGTCATTAAGAACTGCATATTCACCTGCGATGGCATTTAAAGTTATCTGGTTTTGCCTAGATCAAGCAGACAAATATTTTTCTTGACCACCTCTCAGGCACTTAAAATTTTCGTTTATGGTGAAATTTTTGCGACTTTTGCATTTTGGCTTTCTCTTACTTAATTTCTTCTTTCCTGCTACATTATTGACAGTAAGTATAGGAAGTGATATTTTTCTATTAATGGTTAGTTGGCTTTTTTGTCCCCTGCTGAACAACCTGTGTTTCATTCTTGTAATTTTAGCTGGAATAGATCACATTCTCTCAGAGAATTTCATTTCCACAAAATGATTGAAGACTGTAACTATTTCTGAGTAAAAGGTGACTAGCCTATGAGAGACTTCTAAAAAAGAATGCAGACAACAACTCACTGCAGCAGTTAAAAACACTTCCCACATATACCTAGCAGAGCAATGCCTGCTATTCTGCAGTTAAGTACTGGCCTACACTATTTCTCACTGGTTTTGTTCTGAAAATTTGTAAAAGGTCTTGCAACAAAGTGAGAGACAACACAAGGACTCCCCTCCTGCCCTGTACCTTACTAGTGCCACATACTATTAACAAGGTCTGCGCTGGGATAGGCGATATTATTTCTGCACTTTACAATTGACAGAGAAGACAGAATGAGCAGCAATTATTTCCCCAAATGTAAAGGCAAAATCTGTATTAATGTACACCAAGAAGCGTGTTTAGCATCCAGAGAATGTAGTAAAAGGTATGATTTTCCAATAAATGTGGAGTTTGCCTCCGAGTAAAAATATTGACATTGTTCATAATGGAGTGTGCCATTATAAAAACACTTTTCATCTTGAATTGTAGCTGTAATCCACGAAGCTGTGACAATTATTTTAAAATATGCCTGGAAAACTGTTTGCAGCTATTTCAAAATGTCTGATTTCTTCATTATGCAGTAAAATAGAAAGAATGTTACTCCTTATTCTAAGGAGACTATCAATCTTTATATACATACACTTATAAAAAAATATATACCAACTCTAGAACAAACATGATGTTTATTTTAATATCACCTGAATAACTTAGTAACTAGTTAAAAAAGTTTAGGCTTTACTACAAAATGAAATGTCATCATCTACTTCTCTCTCTAGAGTAAATGAAAATTTATGCCAAAATAAGAAAACTACCTTCAAAATAAATTCAAAGAAAGGTCAACTCAGTAAATAAAAATTTAGTTTAATGACTGCTATACATAGCAAAACATCTGTTCTCCAGTAGCTCCTATGGTAACATGAATGAGAAATAATATTTTTTCGTTTGCTTACAGGATTTTTAGTTACACACCGTATATTTAATCTCTTCTTCCTGTTTAGGTCTGTAAAGCATATTAGCTATTTTTCTTTCCAAACTGAAATCTATAATAAGTTATGCTGGGAAATGAAGGTTCTGTTCCTCTGTTTTCCAGGAGAAATAAGTTAGTGACCACACTCTAGAGGCATTAATGTCTGCTTTGCAACAGCCACTGTGTTACCAGATCATCCAAAAACACTACTTCAGTGTAAGAGGCATCATAATTTAGAAGAAAACTGTTCAGGGTTGGAGCTTTTGTGGCCAGATAGCATGGGATGTCAAAGCTGTGTGTCTGTGAAAACTGTTTTCACAGAATGAACATCCATTTAAAAATAGCATAGGATTGCCTCTCAGTTGCTAGATGTGTACATTGCTTGACGAAAAAAAAAGCCATCAAAGGTTGCATCTTGGTGACTCTAATTCCTATCTTTGGCCTTTAATGTAATTTGGACAGAAACACAGGAAGAAATGAGCAAACATATGCCAAAGTACTTTGAGATCAAATGAAATAAGACTGTGAATAAACCAAAACTGTAAATAAAGTAAACTGGAAATAGGCACAATTGGTACTTTTCCCAGATCATGAGGTTGTCATGGTCATACACACTGAAGTCATGGTACTCACCATAAGTATCCCCATAACCCCAGGTATCACAGAATAAATGTCTCTGATTGCTGGGTTATCTCTTCTTCCTTGAGGGCTGTAACTACCGAGAGGCGAAGGGCTGACATTGTGCACTAATCGCTGTAAGGGGTACAAGGAAAGGCTGTTGACACACAGCACAGCAATTGTCTCTTCTCCTGAATGACCTAAATTTATCCTCTTGAAAAGCCTCATCAGAATGTGAAAGAAGAGCAGTTCTTTGTCTGTCACCTTATAAAATCCTGGCCTGTCTACACAGACAGAAGTAGGCTGCAAGAAATAAAAAAATCTTAAGCTTTGGCTTGAATGAAGATATTGACTGTTTGACTAGATGCTGATGTAGGTCCCGTGGTTAGAAGTGGAATTAGAAAGACAACACGATACTGATAATGGTCAGTTGTTTGTGTCTAAATTTCTTGTACCAAATTATTAAAAAATAGGTTTGCAGTATCAAGGCTTTCAAAGGTATATAAACACTCCCTTTTCTATTTCACTTAAATATCTTCAGCACAGAACACATAATGCTGTTGGAAAGTGGCTAATGTTATCAGTATTTGCAAATAAATGGGGAAATAAGTGCTCAAAGTCATAGAAGAATCACAGAATCACAGAATCACAGAATAGTAGGGGTTGGAAGGGACCTCTGTGGGTCATCTAGTCCAACCCCCCTGCCAAAGCAGGGTCACCTACAGCAGGCTGTAGTCTATGGTAAAGCAAGGACTTAAATCATAGTCATATTTGATTTAGTTCTCATTCTAGTCGAAACACTCTAATCTGAAAAAGTATACTATATGTGAAGGACATATGTAAAGATCTATTTTCTTCACACTTCTGGTGAAAGGTCTCAGTCACAGTAGGTACTTTAGAAATCAAGGATTTGCTGTGAAAAGCAGGAAGATGTTTCTTCTCTGTAAAGAAATCTTAGAGTTTTCTGTAACTGCTTGATGATTTCACAGTATCTGACTCACAGGGCCTGCTGTAGAGCCTATTGCAGTTATTGAGAGTTTCCTAGGAGTATGATGGCTTCAAAGTGGTTGAATTAATTAATAAGAAAGATGTTATATTTGTATTTTACTAAGCTACACTTTCTGTGTTTAAAGTGTTTAAACTACCAGAACTTTCCAAGGTTCATTACAAGCAAAGCTTATGCAGTTGCCTCACATAATCACAGTACCACTGCCACTCCATTTCTATGAAAAAACCCTCATGATATTGTGGTGACTGTTGTCACAAGAGCATCTGTGGCTTCTTTAAATTTTGTATAGCGCCTTTCTGATTGCTACTTATTTCGCTTCTTTAAGAACCATTAAGCAAGTGCTTACCAGATCCTAATGTTTGTAAGTACAGTTCTGACATTTTATCTGATTCTAAATTGCAGGGTCACCAGACTATCATTTTTCCTCAAGTGTATCATATTTGGACTTTTTCTTATTTAGAATTTTTGCTGAATTTAATAAACTAAAAAGCCCTCTGTCTAGCTCAGATAGATAGAAAGGATGAACCCGTGCTTCTTGTACAGGCTTCTCTGTACTTGGGCTTTTGGGACCCTCTAAAAGCTTTAGTGTTTCTTCTCCTCTGTCATTTGTATTCATTCTTTCCCTCCAATATGCTTCTTCCTCATGATTTTGACTGATTCTAGGAGGTTAATAATTGTAGGGGATAAAAGCATTTCAAAACAAATAAAAAGTGCAATGCATGAGCTACAGAACTTAAGGTCTTTGGATGAAGAAATAGTCACACCAAATAAAAATTTTATTTTCTACTTGAAGATGGTAGTGGGAGGTAGATGAAATCATCTATGTCCTAGTTGTTTTGTACTTGAGACAGATATATTAAATTTCTGAAGCTTGCAGTGTGAATGTCAGTTTATTTTGTTTCTGAAGTATCTTACATTTTCTCTATATGCTCATTAGTTATAATGTCAATCAAAATAACTTTTTTTTAAAGAAAGAACAAGTACAGGTTCTTGAGAAGACAGAATACTGCTGCTTACTTGTAAGAACCGATATGCAGCAAACTTGCGTTCTAGTACTGCAGCAAAAGCATTTATTAAAGTAGTATTTTTTAATACCTGGAGTACACGCTTTCCCAGCCCTGATCATTCGTATACTCTGTTTTCAGAATTTCATGAGCATGGGCAAGTGTTCAAGAGGGTTTAATACGCACGCCTTGTTTGCCAATATTTTCTCAGATTTTTGCAGGGGTTTGTGGCTTTCCCCTGCACCTCTTCAGCTGATTCAGGAACGTCCTTCCTGAAGCAGGTGGGACTCTAGAAACCTGTCATCTGTCCAGAGAAACAACAGTTTAAGGAACTACAGACACCAGTCCTTTGCTGCTTTATTTAACCCATTTGTGAGTTGATATGGATAGGAAACATCCCACATATCTCTCAGTTCTCATCTGAGTATACTTTGTGAACAGAAACTAGATCTTCTCAGCCAGTTCTTACACCTTCAGAGTACCTTTTGCCCTACGGATTTAGACCACCTTAGTCAAAAGCTAAATCTATTTACACAGGCAGAAACCTTCAGACATTTTATAACCTCTTACGCATGCAGCCTTATCTTTTCGACTGTTATAGGTCCCACAGCTCCTGGGGTAGGCTTACTAGCTCAAGATGCCATTTCTGCTGTGTACTGATGCTACAGTTGGCAACTTTATCTGTCATTTTATAACTAGCTAGGGAATCAAGTGAGCAAGCTGTTTTATTCATGATTTCATAGTAATGTTTATCTGATTTTAATACCATCCTAATCTGTAACCAGGTTGCTATTTTTTCCTGTATATTCATATTATGCGTCTATTTTCGGATGAAGAGCCAGACAGAGTGCCTCTAATGAGGCTTATTGTTCTCCCTCTCTGCTTTGCATCCATTGCTGGTACCCGGAACCAAATGTGAAGAATCAGAAACTCCATCACTTCGGTAGTTAAAGTGTGTTGGTATCCTAACACTTGGGAATAAAATACGTCCAGCCAGAAGTATTCAGAAGGAGGAAAACAAATTGATGGATTTTTTTCACAGAGTTGACTGGAAGTGTGACCATTTCTTCATAATTCTTGGAAGAATTAATTTTTTTGTGCCTTCAAAATGCAAATTTAAATGGAAATGAAACCTTGTTCCTTGCATGAGAAGAATGCAATATTGCACCAATATTTGTAGATAAGATTTTTTTGTGGTCAGTTCTTCTTTCTTTGAAAAAGAAGAGGTTATTTTTCATCACCAGGTTTTTTTTCATTCCAGTCTAAACTACTTGTTAATTCTATACCTGTAAAGTTATTGTCCTAAGAAAACTTGTCATCATTGTCTCCATTCTCTTTCCTCAGTTGCTGAGGTAAGTGAAGAACCATACTCAGACTTTGAACAGTAAAAACAATGCTGTTAATACTGTTAAGCCAGACATGTAACTCCTTTGGGAAACACTCAGTTAGAGACATTTGTTTCTCAATTTAGTCCTCTACCCCAGTCCAGGCTTTCATGACCGCATTATGAACAGTTGTCAAATTAATTTCAACATGTCTAGTGCAAGTATTTCTATTACACAAATTGAAGTTATTGTCTTTCAGAAGTACAATCTGCCTTCCTAGGAGCATGTTTTCTTTATGATTATCTTTAGGCAATATCAGAAAAGGTTGTCCATCTTTATGACATCTCTTTGGGGTAAGTGGATGGTGGCAAAGGAAAGTCTGATGCAGGAATTTCTACACCAGAGTTAAAGAATTCCCAGAGAGCCATTTTTCGTGAGTCAGTGTTTTCTGCCTTCTTCCAAGTTGCCAATAATCCTTCATCTTTCTTTTCACCCTAATTCTTCCTCTTTTTCCTAGTCTTACAAACAAATATTATGTTATATCTGGAAATATCGTTTTGCTTCCAAGAAACCCTGGGTTTAGTCATCTTCGGGTGATGGCTTTTTCTTCCATAATCCCGATACTTTTGCAACTTTTGAAGAGGGATAACAAAGAAACAATACTATATTCCTTCTATAGAGACTGATAAATAGCATTATTTTTTAGGCTTCAATTTGTGTCATGCCTTTGAAATATAAAATAGATATTCCTTTGAATAAATCATAAATTTTTAATTTAGTAGCCATATGGGAGATATTGGTTATTCCATATGAAGAATTCCAATAGAATTTTTTATTCCAATGAAATTCTTCTTCCAGTGGAATTCTTACGGAAAAAAAACCATAATGCAACAGAAACCTACTGGTCTAAAATTGATTTCTATGATTATTAAAGGAGATGAAAATTTCACAGTACAGACTCATCAACATGGAGGTTCTATGTGCATTTCAAATATTTTGGCAATTATTTGGAATAGCAACATAATTTATTCTTCAGTTGAATCAAATTGCTTCATATATTTATTAAATATGAGCAACAAAGGAAATCAAATGCCCAAATGAGAGAATCCATGTGGTGTTTAGAAAATAAACAATGCTGAAAAAAAGAAGGACCTAACAGGACTTGAAACTGATACATGTTATCATTTGAACTGCATGGTAGATATTTATTCTATATAGAATTTGATTGACACACACAGAACTTTAATCCTTTATTCCAACCATGAAAGCATTAACATTTTTAGTAATGCAGTATAATTCACCTATAAGGAAAAATTTCATTTAGATGACATCCTTTTAAATGAAGTGTATTCCCTTGTCCATTTCACCTTCTTCATTTACACAAAATTTAATAAAAATCAGAGTAAACCAAAGCATAGAATAAACCAAAGGGGATTTTTCCGTCTATTATCTAAACCTCTAGCTTGATGCATGTCAGTTTTACTTAAATCTGAAATTATCTAGTCCACAGAAGTTTTATTGTCTTCCAAGGCTGAAATTTCTTAATTTATAGTCTAAGATCCCCCTCTTTAGAAATCTTTTCAGCTTTTCCACTTCTCCCAAGCCTAGCCTAGGAACTGAACTTTTATTTCTAGAGAAATAAGTGTTTGAGACTGCTCATAAACTGATATCTAAAGCAGGAAAGGTCAGGTCTACTGGCAGTTCCCTAGAAGACGTTTTAAAGGACTTGAAGTCACTGTCTGGAAACGACTTGGCCAAAGGTGATCTAAACCGATGACAGATAAAGAGGTAAAAGGTTCATTGCTTCAAAGGCTTTCTCTCAAAGGACTCATGGAAAAGAATCACCTTGCAAAGAAAAGAACAAACAGCATTAAAGATAAAAAAACCTCCACAAACCACCTTTGGCCCTGTTGATTAAAATTAAGGCAATTAAACACAAGATAACAGAAGTATCAGCTGGTTTAAGTTTTTTTACTTAAGGGCACATTTGTCAATTGCTCTTCAGACACAGGTTCTGATCCATGTATTGAAAGATAGCAGTTTTGCTGTTTTAGTTCTGTTTCTCTTAGTATATCTTCACCTTTGAGGATATCTTGTAATCTATAAAAAGAACATGAGGGGTTTTTTTGTGAAAATTATTTTTAAAAAATATTTTAGTGCTTAGTGAGTTCATAAAACTGGTCTCCTTTATAGATTAGATCATTAATTTACTATTTGAACCTGAGAAAATAACTTACCTTTTTAGGCTCTATATCTTTAAAATAAACTTAAAAGTTTTATACAGAGGGACGAAACACTGCATAGACTCTAACATGCTCTTGCCACCACGGTTTGGATATCCTTAATGTCTTATGGAGGAAATCTTAGGTAAGGTCTTCCCAAGCGGAAAATCCTTGTTCTTCCATATAGCCTTTAATCCATGATTCAAACAAGAAGTTTCACTGGGGATTTCCTGTGAGCCATTATGTGACTGAGTCAGAGAATTATAATTATATTTTGTGTGTTTTCAGCAGATGTATATCTATAAAAATATTAATGTGTATATATATATGTGCTGTAGCCAAACTGGGGGCCTGTTGAATACCAAAAGTAGATGTACTTTAAGCCAAATATAATTAATATTTTTTTGGATTGATTGTAGACATAAGCACAATGAAACAGAATAACTGATGAGTGTATATAAGCATTTTGTAACATTGCAATGCCACCAATAGCCTTTTGCAACACAGCTGCTCTTATATTAGTAATAGCCAAAGTGCAAAGGGGAAAACAGAGACTTGTGGTATAGTTGCTCAAACAGGGTGCAGGAAGACAAGCTGGTAGTAAAATCTACAAAAGAAGAACTGAGGGTGTAGAGTGGGCAGTAAAGATGTATGTTAAAACTAAAAGAATCCTGAAGAGCAGGCAAAATGGATGTGTACTACAACAAGAAACAGCCTACAGAACAAGTGCAACAAGGCCCAGGACAAGTCCTGGCCCAAAAAATAAGCTGTAAAGAGCAAGTGCAATCAGTCTCTTTTCTTTTGGGAGGGAGCAAAAGGGTATAAAACATCAGTGATGAGAGAGGAAAGACAAGGATGAAAGAAGACAGACCACAGGGTCCCTGCTTCCCTCATCCAGTCTCTCTTGTGAAGGACAATATTGACCTCAGATACCAAAAAACATGCAAGACTGTAGCCATCAGTTCTAGCAGTGTAGGAGCAGCTCTGTGGAACTAACCAACTTATAGCTAGCTCAGGACATAAGCATTAAGTACTAATTGTGTTGTACATGTGTAGATAATGACTGAAAGTGCTTAAGAACTAAGCACTTAGCAATGTGTTTTGTTAATGAATACCAAATCCAGCCAACATGTTTTGAAGTTTGAAACTGGTCTGATTTATCAGTTGTTGGAGCAGGGCCAGACGAGGGCCACTAAGATGATCAAAGGACTGGAGTACCTCTACAAGGACAGGCTAAGAGAGCTGGAGATGTTCAGCCTGTAGAAGAGAAGGCTCCTGAAGGGGCCTACAGGAAGGATGGAGAGGGGCTTTTCACAAGGGTGTGTAGTGATAGGACAAGGGGGAGTGGCTGTAAACTAAAAGAGGACAGATTTAGGTTAGATATTAGGAAGAAATTCTTCACCATGAGGGTGGTGAGGCACTGGCCCAGGTTGCCCAGAGAAGCTGTGGCTGCCCTCTCCCTGGCAGTGTTCAAGGCCAGGTTGGGTGGAGCTCTGAGCAACCTGATCTAGTGGAAGATGTCCCTGCTAATGGCAGGGGGGTTGGAACCAGATGATCTTCAAGGTCCCTTCCAACCCAAACCATTCTATGATTCTATGATTCTATGATCAGTCTTTCAGACACGCTCCCATCACAGCAATCTCTAATTACATAACTGATGTCTAGATATACAAATATTTATTTGCAGTGGCATATATGTATTTATTCAACAGATGGATATACAGATGTAAAGAACAACTTGGCCTGTCAAGTCCACTGTTTGGGCGCAGCGATTTTGAGTCCTCCCTGGGGAATGGGGAGCCACAGGCAGCAGAGGGACCTCATCAGCCATAGCCAGTCCCACCTCATCCACTGTATATCACAAGCTGCACACCATTTGCTAAGATTATTTAATGAGAAATGGGCAGTAATATGATAGCGGAAATGCCACTGAAAAAAGGATATGTGACAGGAAGCCAGGGAATGGGGTCAAGGACATATTCAATGTTTGAGGCCCCTTTTGTGTCAGGGAATGTACATGACTGGGTGTCCACATTGTGTCATATGAACTGTGCTGCAAAAGGATAGAAAAAAGAATTGGAATGGTCCTTCTGTGAACTGGAGAAAAGACATTTTTTCATAACTTTAAATCTGGTAGAAGGTTTATTCAGTATATGTAAACACTTGAATGATCTGGTGTTTCAAAGCTCTTCACTTGTACTGGGATGCTTGATTTTGAGAACAGGGATTTGGAAAGTATTCAGCGTCTTTTTTTTTGCTTAAGGGTTTCAGAAATTGGTAAAAGCTACTCTGGTGGTTGAACTTCTAGGAGAGTGAACAGCCAGTCTTTATAAGCTTAAAGTAGTCCAGCTGCAGACATGACCTTGGATATTAGCATATGTTTAAAGAAAATAGAATTTTTATTAAGGCACTGGAATTAATCCTGTACTTTATGAAATATTTTGAGAATTCTCATTAATTTCAGTTTCTAAGATCTCTCTTTTATGAATTTGTAATTCTGTTGCAAATATTTTTTAGTTTAAAAGGCAAGGGTATGCTTAAAATAAAATTAATATGAAATATTTTTCAAATACCATGCTCTGCAAAACTTTTTAATAATGTCTGTAGATGATAAAATGCATAACTGAAGAGATCTTTTGCTTTGATCAAAAGCGATAATTTGAACTAATTCCCTCTATCTATATGGAGCTAAAGCAAATAAATGTCCTAGACTATCAATGTAAGTCAAATAAACAAAGTCCACAACTATAAAGTAATTAATCCCTCAGGCTATATAAACAAGCATGATTATGACTCAGATAATTTTGAAAGGTGGGGTGGTTGGCTGTGGGTGTCTTTTTTTGTGGTTCATTTGGGTTTTGACATAAGAATCAGCCTTGCCCAAACATTGTGAGTGCTCAGTGAAAGTGGGTTTTTTTACTTTTTGAGTGTTACTGCTAACACAGATTGGTTTAGCTAAGAAGCTTTAAAAGCTTTTCAAAGTCCTTCCTTTGGGGTTTCCTTTCGAGGAGAAAGGTTACTGACTCCTACCAATAGCTAGTGAATGCAGCATTTTATTGTAGCCCTTAGCAAATCCACCATTTCCAACAAATTCCCTCACAAGTTTTTCATTAGATCATTTTTGTACCTCACATATTACATTAAAAGTATAATCCAGAGTATTGTAAAAGTAAGAGTTACACTACAGTATATTTTTGAAACATAAAATTCATTTAAACTCAGAACATCATAAATGAATGTGATTCAGGTTTTCATTTTAGTGTACATATATATCTCTATCTCAGTATACGATTCCATACAACCTACCATATTTTGCATTTGAAAAACCCAATGATATGCAGTAAAAAAATATTAAGGTTTGAGATGAAGCTCTCAGAAGTTAGAAGACACCAGAATTAAGTTTGGTTATTTTATCCTATTACTCCTGCTTGTATACACCTTGTAGTTTTTAACTGCACAGGTACATGCTACTTCCCAAGGATTATTGTCTCATTGAATACCTGGAATAAATTATTCTCATTTCTTTTCCTCTTTCTTTCCATATCTTTTCTCCTTTTCACCCTCCCTACGATCCTAGGGTTCACTTTCTGCATATTACTTAAACTATGAGCTGAATGCTGTATTATTAATTTCCTCATAGATCTTCTGATAAAACAAAAAGTAACTCAGTTCCTTATAGATTATAATAATAATTGATTTTCCAGCACTTCCACACAGCTGATGTGTTTTCTTCTTCATGATTCACATGTGGAGAATTGGCATCTTACAGACTAAAGGTAATCTTAGGGACATGTCAAAAGATTTGGTGCTTTGATAAACCAAGAAAACCATTTTTTTTCAGGGTGTTTCACTTCTTATAGCACTACATATAGACAAAGCAGACAGCATTAATCTCATTTGCAGTGGTCTTGTTAGTTTTGAAAATATGGGTCTCAAACTATTCTTAAATTTGGGAATGTCTCCATACTTCTGAAGCAGGCAGGGAGCTCTGATTTCATCGTGACTCTGTACGAGCCACACTCCTTCCTTCCTGTCTCCCATTCAGTGACCAGGTTTCTGTGGAAGGATGACCAGGGAAGATCCTATGGATTCTCTGATCAGATAAAGGGTCAGGATCTAAGGAAATACTGTGGTTATGACCCACAGCAGCTGCTACTTGTCTTAAGCAGAGATCTAGGACCTGCATGCATGCAGTCACAACTGCAGGGATAGTTTTCCTTTTATGATCCGCATCTGAAGCATAGCTCTCTTCGGCTCACCTCTCTTGAGAACAATTGTCAGTGTCAACAGCCTGATTAAATGAACCATTAGGATCCCTCCTTCTCTCACATGTTTTTTTCTCTTATGATTAGTAATTTTTGGATTGTTGTGTTAAAGATTGAGAATTCTAAGCTCCAAATCAGAGCTTTTCTTAGTCACTCGATCATATTTCAGTCGTCTCTGAAAATGGTGCTTTGCATGTTTTGCTACTGTCACACAGACAGCAAAGGTATTTCTCCAGGATGGCAATCAGCTCCCTAATCCACAGTTTCTTTTTGAGAAGCTTGTGCTATTTGTTGCTGAGGTAGATCAACAAAGTCTTTAACAAACCTCAGTTGCTCGGGATTTCATCACAACTTTATCTCTCTCAATTTCTTGACAGCATGCAGGCATTTTTGAAACAGTTCTTCACCCAGTCACAGTCTGTGTACTGAATGTGAACAAGCTTTGATTGCAAAAAGGTGGATGAGTATGTGTTCACTGCAACAACATGAAGCCTAGCGGGAAAGCTGTTGGTAAATTTCTGCTTTAACTCTCAATAAAAAAAGAACACTTCCTAAATATTTTCTCAGATTTGCAGAGATAATTTCATCTCCATAATTATCATAATTATCAGTAACTGAAAATGGGAAAAATGGAATCCTGTGATGAGAAGGTTGCGAGAAATAGTCAGCATAAGTATGCCTAATTATGGTGTGCTTGACAATTTTCCAAATATGACACTTACGGGGGAAAACTAATTTCTTTCTTTTCTTGAATAGCTTTTCCTTCCTCCTAGGGGGTGGTTAAATAAGACACATTAGAGATATTTTCTTAATATGGGTCAATATTTTTAATTGATATTTATTATTTTAGCTGAATTTTCCAGTGTACTTACACTTCAGAGAACATTACATTATAAAAAACATGTGTGAAGAATAGGAGACCAATGGAGTTCAGTTTACTAAGATACAGACAGATGAAGAAAAGACTGAATATGAACTGGAAATTAATCTCCATTTTATAGATAGCTTTCTTGAAAAGCTTTTCCGTATATTCTGCAGTGAAATACCTTCCGATATTTCAAGCACGACTGAAAAATAAATCAAAACTAACACTCTGAATGTAATAAATTTTAGTAGATGGAACCTGTTTGACATATTATTCAAATCTGCATCTTTAGAAAAGAATAAATAATTAGATTTTTAACTGAAAAGTGATTAACAAAGACTTGTGTCTTCTGATATTTATTGCAGAAGACTTGAAGCAGATTTATTTTTTTGGAAACTAGTCTTGGAGCTAATGCTTTCTCCTTGAAATTCTTGTAGGAAAGATACAAACAAGGCAAGAAAGGTCTTTCTTTCATGTAACATACAAAGCTATGCCTGCCCTTGCTGATAGACATATGTCAAAAAGTAGGGTTTCATCAGCTGGAAGGCTTTCCACTTTGTTAGGTAGTCTATAAAGACAGAGTGCAAAAACTCGCTTGCCTAAAGGCTTTGAAGACATTGGAGGTACAGGGCAGATAGCACTCGTTGTGTTATTTGGGCCTTCTGCACTGATACCGGCCAGGACTCAAATTTGAAAACACTCAGAATAAGCATAGATAAGTTTTACAGTTTGGTTCACTGACAGAAGATAAAGATTGAACTTCTACACCCAAGTCCAACTCGGATTTTGCAGAGAAAACTTACAGCAGTTAACCCCAACAGAATGCTTACTGTTACCTCTGTTTGTTACAAAAACAGAAGAATGAACTACAGGAAATTTTTCCTATCCTGTTTTGGGTACATTTTGTACACCAAACTCAAAAAATAATGGTTTCTTTTTTTTAAACTAATTATTATTTGACATAAAGGTAGTCATTAGACTAACATGTAAGGATCCACACTAATATGGAGCATATTTGAAGTCTAAATTCACATGCCCCCAGTACATGTACATGTGCATTCTTCATCTGAGGAAACTGCATCCGAAATGATAGCAGCTTTCCAGGCAGATTACAGCAGTGTCACTAGAGCAGCTACAGTCTAATTAAGGTTAAGAATGGGTGAACAGCGGTGACAGAGCAAAACCTTTGAAGGTCAGAGATATATTTAAAAGGGGACTATGAGGCTGGAAAAAAAAAAGGCAAGGCAACTTCAGCTTGGTTATAATTGCAGGCTGAATATGCTGGGACAAGGGTTTGAAAAATAGCTGTCATATAACTTGTCTCATTCATTATATAGCTTACAAATTCTGCCACAGACCAATGGTGACACCTACAAGGCAAGTTTTCTTAGCAATGCTGCTTCCATAGCAGACCCATTCATTTTTGTGGACTGAAGTAGGAACTTAGGATACATAAATTCTATGCTCATGTCCCTCTCACAGGCAGTAAACCTGCTGTACACCGCAACAGCATATGAACTGTCTTACTGTGTTCTGTAGCTTACTCTTTGGAGAGATGGCGTCTGGGTAAGATAATTCATTGTGTTTGTGGCAAAGGCAGAAGGCATTTTTATTTGTCCTGATGACAAGATGTTAAAAGTGCAGGTGAGCTGTTCAAAGATGTACAGTTAATGTCATTTATCAGATTGGTTTTTGAGTTTCTCCTCATTCTTTTCTGTCACTGCTCTGAGACCTTGAACCTGTGAACTGTCGAAGACCTTTAAACTCTGTTTTAGTAAGTGGGACCTAAGATTGCACAAGCTTGACCATTACTAAGCTATATTTATTAGTGGTATAAAAGGAAGAAGTGCACAAAAGTAATTTGTGCATGCATTAGTTTATACTCATACATACATATGCCAAATATTTTTATTTTACTATCTATTTCCTGTGCTGTGCAACAGTAGTCCAAAAATTTCTATGCTTGGGAAAACCTGAAAATTCTTCAGTACAAACTTTTTTTTTAAGCTAGCCTCACATTATAAAATCATTCAGAATAAAGTGCCACCATTATCTAGGCTACCTTGAATCTGTGATGTTTCAGTCGCTCAAAGGAATGTCAAAATCAGTAACGGTATGAAGGCAGCAGTGGTTCTGACAGCCGAAGCATGAACTGAATCTGTCTAGCAAAATTAGCCTAATATGGTCAAATTGCTTTTGCTTTTTAGCTGCATACAGGCAACAGCAAGACACTGTGTGTGTGACTTCCACATCAACTAAGAAACCTATACTGGAATTATGTTACAAATTGCTATGGCCATTAATAAACAACAGGAAAAAACACCTTTCAGATCACAGGCTTTTTGTACCAAAGCCTTCGCTGAAATCCTTCAGTTTCCATTTTTTCTTCCACCAATAGTCATTAAACGTCTGCACAGAAACTTATTCCTCAGTCATGTATATAAAAAAAATTCATATTATGCTTTATTTCTGCTTACTGCAGTATGGTAGCTTCAAGTTTTAGCTTTGTTACGAACTCCTCCACAGTTGTTCAGCAAATGTATAATTTTTCTTTATTTAGCAAATAGCATGACAAGGATCCATCCTGAATATGAATGGAACAAGTAAACAACCAAACCTTTAGAAACTTGAACTAAATTCTTTCAAGTAGATTCACAGTCTTTAAAAAAAAAAAGTGGAACTGTAAGCACTGGTTTACCTTGAATAGATACGCTGCTTTCACTATCTTTGAGATGTGTTTTACACAACAGGATTCTCGCAGTACTCTCCTGTGGTTTTTTTCTGACTTTTTGTTTCTATTTTTTCTAAGGAAAGATAGATCTGCATGGTAAACTTTCAAAATAAGAAAAGTAAGAAAGAACAATAACTTGAAAACACTGATAAATTCTGAAATTTCCAACGAGGCACAGTTGCATTAGAAATTATAAACCTCTCCTTTTGCATCATCTCAGCTTCAACAAAACTTCTCGAAATCCATACCAGGATTTTCTGTTACATTTGCTGAATCTCCAAGTTCATTATTCCAGCAATAGATATATTACTTTTCAATCAGTGGAAAAAAGGGAATACACTAGAATATTTTAACCCAAAATACTGAATTTGCATCGCATGTGCCCTGCAAATCAGTAACCTCTATCTTCTTGGTTCTATTTTGACTAAGCTATTGCCAAAGATGAAGTACAGTAATGAGGAAAGCATGTAAAATCTAGTGCCACTGTACATGTGAACTGCTCTTGTCTTTTAAAAGCTTCATGCAAATGCTCACATGAAGTCATCTAGAAGTTGACTAACCTTGATTCTAGAGAGCTTGGCAATCTTGCAGGTGATCATTTGACACTACGTAGGTATTCCCCATTGACAAATGACATGGAAATTATGATTTAGCATTTGGTGTGTATGAGCAAAGCACTTGGATTACGAAACAAGTGACAAAATACAGTAGACCCAGATGGTTGTAGTGTAGTTATGTAGTTGATCTTATCAGGTATTATTTATGTGTGAACCCCAAGAAGCTTAACAAGGCCATGTGCAAGGTCCTGCACATGGGTCGGGGCAATTCCAGGCACAAATACAGACTGGGCAGAGAATGAATTGAGAGCAGCCTTGAGTAGAAAGACTTGGGGGTGTGGGTTGACAAGCAGCTCAGCATGACCCTGCAGTGTGTGCTTATAGCCTAGAAGGCCAACCGTATCCCAGGCTGCATCAAAAGCAGCATGGACAGCAGGTCAAGGGAGGTGATTCTGCCCCTCTGCTCCGCTCTGGTGACAACCCCCCGGGAGTCCTGCGTCCAGCTCTGGAGCCCTCAGCACGGGGCAGACATGGACCTGTCAGAGAGCGGTCAGAGGAGACCACAGCAATCATCAGAGTGCTGGAACACCTCTGCTGTGAGGAAAGCCTGAGAGAGTTGGGGTCTACAAGAAAGCTGGTGAGGGACTTTTTACAAGGGCCTGTAGCAATAGGACAAAGAGTAATGGGTTTAAACTGAAAGAGGGTAGATTTAGATTAGATATGTGAAATAAATTCTTTGCTCTGAGGGTGGGAGGCCCTGGCACAGGTTGCCCAGAGAAGCTGTGGCTGCCCCCTCCCTGGAAGTGTTCAAGTTCGGGCTGGATAGAGGTTTGCGCAACCTGGTCTAGTGGAAGGTGTCCCTGCCCATGGCAGGAGGGTTGGAACTAGATGATCTGCAGGGTCCCTTCCAACCCAAACCGTTCCACAGTTCTATGATTCTGTATTCATTCTAGATCTACTGGATACTGGTGGATTTTACAAGTAGCTGCCACTACCTCCTGAGAAGCTGAGTAAATACTCAGGCAATTAGGTCTATTTACAATATATTCACTGCAGTGTAGACCCACTCATAGAACAGGTAAACACCACAGACTCTGTCTACATGACAAGACTAGTACTACTTTGTCTACAGTAACCTTCATTAAGTCTCCAAATATATTTTCTGGTCATGATGTTCAATCAGAAGCTGAAAGCCTCTGTCTTCTTGCAAGCATTAGCTTATGTGAAATAAGAAACGGGAAATGATAAAGGATTGAAATCCACCATGATAGGGCTGAAAGTTCAGCAATTTTTTTCCTTCCTAGTTCTTTCTGAGCACTATCTTCAGCTTTGTTGCATATCAGGAGTGCAGCAGATATGATCTTCTTTTTCCAGACTCGATTATGTTTCACACAGTTCCAGGAGGAACTATTTATCCTCCTAACAGTGAAGAACTGTTAGCGTGAAGAAGAGTATTGACTGGAGTAAGTCCATGACACAGCTGTTGACATCCTAACCTTTCTCTTACTGTTTTCAAGGCAATGAGTATTCTTTCTAGCTACTCCAGATACAGAGCATCTTGTGTCTGAGAGCCATGATAGCAGAAAAATAGGTTTCTTCAGAAACATGCTGTTTCAGAAAGAAAACTTAGATAGGAAATATATATGGCTGTGAACGTCACACAGAGAAAACAAAGCTGCAGTCAGAGTGCCTTCAGGTTGTAGGATCAGCAACCTTAGAATACAAAACTGTCACCCTATCCTTCAATTTCAGATGCTTATTATTCTCAAATTGTTGTTTTCCATAGCAGAAGAATATAATGAATCTTACTGTTGATGAAGATGACACTCTGATAATGTCATTTAAACCGTGCTTATTAGACACTAAAAATTGAGAGTAGCAAATGTAAATGGTAGATGCACTTTACTGTAAACTGCTAAGACGCTATGAAAATTAGTGGATCAGCTGTTGGAATCTGCATCTTTGGATATTTGTTGAATTAGAAGTACTTAAGTACTTAGCTGCCCCTCTGTTGACTACTCTTGAATAAAGGGCATGTCATTCTTATATGTTTTACTTTGTATTGTCCCTTAAGATTTCTTCCACTAAGATGGTACGAAGTGGTGCAAGAAGGGAAGGAGGTTGCCATCCTGAAAGTACAAATTGCCCTTGCTCCAGTAAATTTATGTTTATTTGTATAATGAAAGCTTATACCTTGGCTTTCTACCTAGAATCTTTTCCCCCACTGCCTTGCCTGCTAGAGCAGTAATTTGCTAAGAGTACACCTACTGATGGGAGTAAAAGATGTGCATAATGGGACATAAAATCAACACTGAGAAAGCTAACATAGTCCTCCTAAATCCTTACAGCTTTGTAGATTTCTTGAGAAGTTAGGCAACGTTCTTTTCTACCTCTTTCCTTCTTGCCCAAAGAAAGCAAGAATCTTGCACATGTAAAGAATATATATGTAGCTGAAGAAGAACTATTTATGATAGATGAGAAACATCTTTTTATTTTATCTCTCCTGGGCACCTATGGAATGAAAATAAAGTTTGTGTCTTTTCCTGTGCTCTTTCTCAAGATGAAAATACCTCATACTGGGCAAAACTCCTTGTTCTGTAGGGTTTATTTTGGAGTTTCACATATGGGAATAGAAGGGGAGGTGTCAAAGTGCAACTATAGAAAGTATTGAAAAAAGTAGAAACAGAACATAATATCCTGTCATCTTTGCTCACTTGATGTATTAATTCCATAAGTGGTACTAAAAAAGAAGAATATATAAGGTGGGGGGGGGGGAAGTTTTGCAAGCTTTAGCAATAACTGTGTTGCTCACGTTTTCCACGACCTACTCTTTCACTGACATATTATTTCAGTTATCATATAGTGAAAGACAAAATCACAGTCTGTGGGAGAGATCAGAGTGTGTTAAAGCCTTTGTTGAAGCAGCACTATTTATAAGATTTCCATAAAGCTTATCAGTTTTAGATACAGTAGCAATATGCCTCATTTTACATAATATTCTTGTCTTGTTAACTTTGCAATTTTATCTCCAGATAAAGATGATTAAAGCATCAGTAGCATCAGTATCTCCCACAAGTCACACTACTTGTATAGGTTAGGTGCCATTTAAAGGTTAAGAAGATCTTCTTTGTATTTCCCTCTCTCATTCATTTCCTTTCTTCTAACTGACACAAATAACGCTTCTGAAAAGAGAGGAAAAATAGGTTAACAATAACCTCCCAGGCAGGAATTCTAATGAGATTCAAACGTGTCCCTGTCTCATCTTCATTTCCTTTCCTGGCAGGTCTGATTACTTATATGTTTGATGTCTTTCATGAAATGTTTCTTCAGAAATTATTTTTTAAAGGGCATGACACACACAAAACAGAAGAGAGAGGGAAACCTTGATTAAAAAATCCAGAGTCGTGTTGCATTTGTTTCTTATACATTTCGAAACTGATCACTGCATCAGAACATCATGCATATTTTCCCATCTTTCTGTATTCAATGCTACTAGCTTTTAATTCAGAAAAAACAACAGATTTTTCTCAGTTGTGAATAATTTAATTACTTTCTTATGTTCTGAATTTCCTGTTACATCTCTCTTACTAATCAAGTACTCTGAATTACATCAATTTGTACAGGTTTTTTTCCACCCTGGTTTCATTGTGTTGAACATACAATGTTTCATTGCCTATTCATACCGTATAGTGGGAACTTTGACAGCCAACTTTACTTTTGCAATCAAAAAAAGGACTCTATTCAAGTCCAGGTTCTTAGCTCTGGTGGCTGAACAATCTGAAGTAAATGATATTAAGAAAAAGTACATCTATTTCTAAAGCATCTGTCAATTTATTGCTGTCACTTACTTTTTCGGTGAAGATATTCTCACAAGTCATTTTAATGGTTAGTAGTAGTCCTCATGTACTTGCTGGTTATGACCAGCATAGGCTAGAGTAGTAACAATATTACGCCTCATCCAAAGGTAAGTCAGACAACATGATAGGTGGTCTTTAAAAAAAAGTGACTGTTAAATAAACCAAAATATGCACTTATATTTTTGTTTTTTTCTGCTATTATTCCATGCTTGTGCTTCACACGTAACAGGAGATGCTTGCTACCAAGGCAGAACATCTTCCCGCAATGATTTGAGACTGGTGACAAACCTAACAAGCCCATGTTCTGAGGCCTTGCAAATTTCTTACAAAGCCTGTATCCTCTCACTGGCGATGACAACACTGTGCTTGCTGGTCAACAGGGCTACAAAATGAGGGAGTACCTTCACTGCTCCACAGGAATTCTGTTGGCACTTCTTTCTGTACCTTTCAGAAACACGGAATACATTCCCTATTTCTCCTGCACGTCAACAAAATTTTTACTAACTCCTTGCCACTGACCTTCCACTGAATAATTTTGATTATATCTGCGCTCATAGCGTTTAAGTGACCGTACATAATTCAGATGCTTTTCGTTGATTTTCCTCAGCAGAGCTGAACATTTTGCTGGCAATGAACTCAAATCAAAGTAATTCTTTATCATATTTCTCAACTTATACAAAATAGGAATTATACTATATAACGTCAGTGATTAGACAATGATCTAGGCTATATAATATCCTATAACTGTAGACTGAATGTATCTGAAGTGTATCAGGAGTTAGTCCTCGCACCTCCCTTCCCAGGTTTTTTAATAATCTTAGGGGGAAAAGTGAAATTTTTCACTGAAGGGAGAACTGTTTCCTCCAGGTGTTAGGAAACACATATCACAATATGACCCAGCTTGTGTTCCTCACAGTTCCTCACAGCAGCACATGTCTGTCACTATTAAGCGAGCCATGAATGGCCCAGAGCTCTCAAAACAAAACCCTACACATTTATAATTGCTGTGGTGCAAGCCTGTTTACAAGCCTTCTTCAAATCTGATAAGTTTGAAGTAGGAAACTTTAGAAGCTCAGTCCTTTTTCTGAATATTTGCAGAGCTTTTCTAAAGCTTAGTCATTTTCTTCCAGACCACAAACAAGAGAAGGAAGACTTCATTAAATATGGATGTCTCAGTTCAGGTAGGAAGGATCTGAGATAGTGACTGTTCTACTGAGGCAATGTGTCTGATCTGGGAAAAGCTGAACCAGGGTAGTGTTCCTGTGTGTGTAATAGCAGAGAGAGTTTCTCCAGGAAAACAAATAACAGAAGTAGCATTCCTACTCATCCAAAAATTTTTCCTGGATCTTTAGCAGTAAGTAGTTCTGCACCTGAGGAGATGCTTCACGTCTTACACAAAGTTCAAGTGGTGATTGTAATTTTTATATTAATGTATTTTTTTCAGTCTGAAGAATCTCAAAATGCTTTTGACTTAGAGGCAAAGATTGTAGAGTCTTATTACCTATAAGGTATCAGGTGTATGTGAATAACTGGAAATTACTAAGGTAGAGCCACACACTTATTTTATTGGTTCACACCACAGGTACAGGTAACAGAGACACTTGGCATGAGATTGAAATGCTCCCTTAGCAGCTGGGGAAAAAAAGAAATCAACAGGTGTGTCTCTGTGTGCATACCCTCTCTCTTCTATTCCTCCTGCCTGTTTTCCCTCTTGTTTCCGTGTAGTGCGGGTCTGGAGCCAGTAACTCACTTGGGAAGTTTTGCTACTCAGTTGCTCCAGAGTGGCATTAGGAAGATTAGTTAGTTCGGCTAAGCAAGGCTTAGTTAATCAAGCATTGATTTTGTGTATAAGTTTATGGAGATCCCTTAAAACAAATTGATTTTAGGATACGTGATAAAACAGCTGTCAACAGTAGAGAGACATTTTTGGTCAATGAAATTGAAATGGGCTCTTGTTACATAAAAGATATGAAGAGTCTTTCTAGCTGCTCTGTAAGTTAGGTATTATCTTTTTCCAATATTTCTGCCTCGTGGAGTTGAGCATGCTTGAATTGAAATCAGAGTTCTGGAGAGTGCCACATAAGTGTCATACAGAGCATTTAGCTCAAGGACTGATTCACATCCTTATGATGTAGCACTATTGGAGTGTCCTGACATAGACTTGTATGCAATAGGGCCATATCCCTGGGCCAAGGCCTGCGATGAGAGCAGGTCCCTGCTGTGGGGTGCTGTGGGTGAGGAGAAGTCTCCATCCCCTTTGGTCATTCCTAGAAGTGACTGAAGTCTCATAGCCTCACACTGTAAATCCATGTCATGAACAGTTTCTCAAACAGCCCAAATGCTTTTGGAGAAAGTACGGCTTGTACTATTGTGTCTCACATATCTGTTACTTGTGGAAAGATCCCATCCCCAGTTTTGTTAAATTCCATATTGTTTAACCAAGGGATCTGATAGGAACAAAGACTTTTTTTGTTTCTTCTTATTCTTTCTTGGCAGCTACATGCACAGATTTGTCATGTAAGTGTGACCATTGCAGTTCTATGCAACTTTATAATAACTTTGCAAAGTAAAGGATTTCCTTAGCTTCTTGTAAGACAGCACAGATAATTAATTCCATTCATATAGCCCTTGTCTCCATGCCTTTTCTCCATCTGAACTTTACTAACTTCAATTTTTGATTTAATTTCATATTTCATAGCACCTAAAATCTTCCAGGATCAGTTCATTCTAGTAAAAATATTGTTACTGTTCTGTTGACAAGGTATTTTGGGGATATAATGCTGCCCTTCTCTTAACTGTGACAGGACAACTAATGACTCAGAAAATGACTGTCTATCAACACTTTAACATTCTCCCTCACTAATAATACTCCATATGTATTCAGAATATTTTGAAAAGACCTTTTCTAGAAAACAGCCTTGGAGTGACGAATGTTACCAGATGCAATATTTTCAGAAATATTTCATGCTTATTCATAAAGATATTTTCTTCCTTTAAAACAATTAGAAATCTTCCCCATTTAGAGCAAACTGAATGAGGAAGGTGATGCTGATCTGAATGCATTACTATCTCTTTCCTTTTGGGGGACTTCCACAGAATGCTGGGAGAGAGGCAGAAATCTTTCAAATGAATCTTGCACCCAATATTCTTCCTTCATTGTCACTTGCTAGAATCTATACTGGTTGTATTAAAATAGTAGAGTGGGTCTAACCTATGCTGCAGCTTGCAGTTAGGTCCTATTCATATATGAGTCAGAGTAGAATCATAGAATTGTTAAGGTTGGAAAAGATCTCTAAGCTCATCAAGTCAAACCGTCAACCCAACACCACCATGCCTACTAAACCATGTCCTGAAGTGCCACGTCTACGTGTTTTTTAAACACCTCCAGGCATGGTGACTCCATCACTTCACTGCGCAGCCTTTTCAACACTCTCTCAGTAAAGAAATTTTTCCTAATATCCAACCTAAACCTCCCCTGATGCAACTTGAGGCAATTTCCTCTTGTCCTATCGCTAGTTACCTGGGAGAAGAGACCAACACCCACCTCACTACAACCACCTTTCAGGTAATCATAGAGAATGATAAAGTCTCCCCTCAGCCTCCTCTTCTCCAGACTGAACAACCCCACGTCCCTCAGCCACTGTTTATAAGACTTGTTCTCTAGACCCCTCACCAGCTTCGTTGCTCTTTGGACATGGTGTAGCACTTCAATGTCCTTCTTGTAGTGAGGGGCCCCAAACTGAACACAGTATTCAAGGTGTGGCCTCACCAGTGCCGAGTACAGGGGCACGATCACTTTCGTGGATATACCCTCACTCTGTTTCAGAATTGGAGCTTATGGCTAGTCATCTTTTCATACACTTGGCTTTTCTTTGGAAGTATCCCTGAGCACACAACAGGAGAGGAAGCCTTAGCATACTCCAATAGGCTGATAAAGGAAGTAGGACTGTGGGTTGCGACATGAAGAATTGACTGCTCTCTAAGTAGACACATCCATTTCATCCAGATTTGCAGACTGACAGTTAGATGCCTGACTTGCTCCACCAGAACTGTATTTTTTTTAATATTATTTATACCTTTGTACTGTGAATCTTGGATTAGAAATATTATCAGGCTTTTACCTTGATAAATTTAAATATATTCTGTGAAATTTGCACAGTCTGATGTAGTCTTAGAAATTACTTGTGTATAGTTGTTAGGGGACATTTTGACTTTCAGTAATCAAAAGACTCCCAGATGTATCTTTGTTGATTGCTGTTAATTTGTTATAATTGTCATTAAATGACAATATTTTTAAGTAAGTTGCTTAATTTACTGGCTCATGGTAATTCTGCAAATTGTATTTGAAGAAGTTTATAGCAGCTTTAAATGCACATGGCATTTGGTTGGATTTTTACCTCCAGGAGAAACCTGCATTTGACACTTAGGATTGCCTTCATCTTTTGACATATTTTGTACTCAGATTTCACTTCTTCCATTGTTGTAGAGAAAATATTATTAGAACATAATTGTTTTTTATCTTCATCTTGTCAATAGTGAGAAACGTTGAACATTTTCTCCAGTCCAGTCTTCCCCCCCACCTCTTTAGATTTAGAAGATGTAGACCTTCAGCTGTGTGAAGCACTGAAAAACTGTGTTTGGAGCACTGGCCCAACATAACTCAACTAAGTAGATTGTGCACTCTGTGATACGGAAAGCTATGTCAGAGTTCAGAGATAACACAAAATATGGCACAAGTCTTAGGCAAACAGCTTCTGAATAGGTCTGAGACTTTTTTTCAGAAAGGAGACAGAAGTTCACAAATGCAACAAAAAATACTATACTGCTCACGTTGCTGGATTTCCAGTGAACTGTTCTCATGTTCAAATAGATTAATATATGATGTGAAAAGCTCAGATCCCACATGCATGCCTTTTTGATTTCATACAGCAATGAAATACTTAACAGAAGCTCTTAGCTCTGCTTTGTAAGGGGGAACACAAGGAAAACATGCTGATGATGAAACATGATGACACAGTGATTGCAATGGGAAAATGAAAAGTTACACATTTAATATGCAGTAGGTAATTATATTTTATCTGTCTTGTAATTGCTGACAACTTTTTCTTCAATTTTCAATTTCACTGTCCATGTGTGACAAAGACAACTTTTGAAGAACAGCTACAGCTACAAATGGATCTGATGAGCTTTTGATGACCAGAAATCTGTTATTGATTCTCTTTCTGCTTTATATTCTTTCCTGCCCTGAAGTCTGGCTGTACAGGTCACCTCAAAGTCAGCAGCAGCAGCAGCCTTACAAGAATTTTGGTTTCAATTTTTTTTTTGATCCAAGGCTTTTTCCATCAGTTATCAATACTGATGCATCAGCTGTTAGGGCTAATGTCCTCATGTAGTTTACAAGAGTTTTTGCCATTAGCAGGCTGATTGTGAAAGATGGGCAGGCATCTAGGAGTCTTCTAATTACAGCCCTAACCCAGTATAAAGATGACCTTACCAGGCCTTGTTAAAGTTTTGGTCTTGAGGAGGTATAAGTCTTTACCCTCATTTCAATTATAGCTCTCAGGAAGGTCTGAAATGAAGGTATGTTGGAAGTAAGTTTGGAATGGGGCAGATCTGAAGAAAGCTGGGACAAGTCCTTCCCTCCTCCAAGGTAGGAAGCATGAGTGTCTTTATTCTTTCCAGTTTTGTAGCCATCTGCTTAGTATGGTCAGAGATATAACCTAAAATGTTATTTATTTTTTTAATGGAATTATTTCTTGTTTTAGTTATGAAAGATGTGTTTATTGATCTATAATGTGCCAGCAGGACACTGCTCACTACTTAACAAAATATCAAGTAATTATATTTTTTTTAGAAATCATTATATTTTTTTCCCTTTCTTGTTCTCTTTATTTTAGTGTATTTGTTTGTATTTCTTTTCTTTGTAGCTGTATGCACTTATCCCAGCTGTAAAATATTGTATCATGCCATTTCAGTTCTGAGATCTTATTTTTATTCTCCTACTCATCCATTAATAATAAAAATTGTCAGCAAACATCCCTTGCTCTTTTGCCTACAAAAAAATGAAGATGAGAAGGTCAAAGGAAGAAACAATCTGCTTTGGCCCAGCAAAATATGAGTCGCATATGTGATCATACCATTTACTTGTAACTACAAAAAAAAAAAAAAAAAAAAAAAAAA
>Ga0065711_1027862_pt1 | contig 45416 bp, 35 predicted proteins | sample Hoacrofraction12_FD_59098 | JGI IMG/M metagenome (GOLD analysis project Ga0065711, IMG submission 59098) | Hoatzin crop microbial communities from Cojedes, Venezuela - Epithelial fraction 12 v2 (version 2) | ecosystem: Host-associated > Birds > Digestive system > Esophagus > Crop | place... | reverse complement strand
TTCCTCATGTTCAGACGGAACTTCCTGTGCCTCAGTTTGTGCCCATTGCCCCTTGTCCTGTCACTGGGCACCACTGAAAAGAGCTTGGCCCCATCCTCCTGACACCCACCCTGCAGATATTTGTAAGCATATATTAGATCCCCTAAAGGGACAAATTGAAAGGAACAAATTGCCTTGTGTACATGCACATGGTGGGTGTCTTATTCCTTCTGCTGTGGAATAGTCTTTAAACAAGAGACTGTCCTGCTGGTCCCTAGCCTACACCTGGGGTGAAGAAACAGACCCCTTCCATTTATACAGTGCAAGCAGGGAATGTCCCTTTACTGCCCATGCTTGGCCATGGACTCCTATGGGACTTCTTGCTGTCCACATCATGGTTTGACTCCACTGCATCAACTGAGGAGTTCATCAGACTTGGAGAGCACTGAGCTATTGGGAATGCCCTGCCCCGGTAGCTGAGGGAGCTGACCTGGGGTTTATGTATGGACAGTGTCACCACGGATCTCCATCAGGGCTGGAAGCTAGCAAGATGGAGGGGAGGGAGAAGGGCTGTCTGCCCCACTCCAGCACTGCCTCCTGCAGTGGTAATCACTGATCTGCAAAACTCCATGGACTTCACATTTAAGCAGGCATGGCATTATTCCAGCATATATAGCTATAACTTGGTTATGTTAACTATTAAGCATAGATCTTGCAAATGGCTAAGAAATATTTAGTGACACTAAATGCTTTATTTTAATTGTAACCTTTCGAACTCTCCAAATATGCCAGGTATTGGTCTTGCAAATGTTGTAGCAAGCAGACTGGTTTGCAGCATGAAGAAAAAATTTAGATATTTCACATAAATAGGACTTTTTTAAAAAAGTGCTTATGTTTCACTTAGTTTCAATCTTTTAAAATTTAAGATACTTGCAAAAAACAAAGTAAAAAAAATAACCCAAAGCTTTGAAGCTTACAAAAGATGTCTCTCCTTTGCTCACTCCATGTTTAAGAAGAAACAGCTTATTTCAGTCCACAGAGTTTGCATTTCACTCTGTCCATGAAACAAAACAGTACTTTGCAGTACCCTCCAAAGATGTTTTCCACTGCTGGCTGTAATCCGTAATCAAAATGAATGACAGATCACACAGCAGGTTTTTTCTTTGCAGATCTCTGAAATCAGTGGGCGTATCTTAACACCTCTCATCTGTATCACTTTGTCCCTGGCCTTACTTGCTTGTTACAAACAGGCCTGAACACCCTGATTTAACAGATTGCTGAACTCCCCTGTTCACTTCTCTGTTCATTAATCTTCATAAAATAATATGGCAACAAGGATTGCTGAAGTTCTCCCTGTACTACCTGCTTCACTCTGTGCTCTAGTGAATAAATGGAGAGTATCTAATATGTGGAGAGAAAAGTTTAAGTCTGTATTCTTTTACACATTGGAACGTCTACAGCCTCTGTCCCTATGGAAATGTAAAGCTTTGTATAGATTGATTTGCTATGCAGTGCACATTCAGCAGGACCGTCTGAAGGCATGTTGCAGAGGAGTGAAAATAATGAAGTAAGTTACAGGTAGCACAATGCTTTGTGCAATGTATAAATCAGCCTATGCCACATGTGAAATTCTTTTTTTTCTAGGCAATAGTTGCATTAACAATATTTCCAAAGGGATTCTCAAAACCTATTATTTTTAGGCCAATGAAAAGCATATTCTATTCAGTCTTTTGCTGCAGCAAAGGCATCTGCTGTCTGCAAAACTTGATCCTGAACACAGACATGTCACATTTGACATGCATTGAGAGTTCCACCCATAGATGGAGGCCAGAAGAAATCAGATGACCTGACTTCATGTCCTACATCTCAAGAGTGGCAGAACTGCCAGTGCAAGCCCTAGAAGGATGTGCTCGAAAGGGAACCACAGTATCAGTATTCTGTTCTCTGCAGGCTGCCCAAGGCAGGACTCGCTCTCTGCATCTGAAGCACAAGCTTCATTGGCCTCAGCACTTCACCTTGAGCTTTGCTCATCACATCACAGGATGCTTCAGGTGGGAAGGCACCTCTGAAAATGATCTTGTCCAACCCCTGCTCAAAGCAGGGCCACCTACAGCAAGTTGTTCAGGGCCATGTCCTGTTGGGTTTTGAATATCTCAAAGAATGGAGACTCCACAACCTCTCTGGGCAACCTTTGCCAGTGCTCCGTTACCCCCATAGCAAAAAAAGTCTTTGCTTATATCTAAACTGATTTTTCTGTTTCAGTTTGTGCCCATTGCCTTGTGCTGTCACTGGGAAACTTGGAGCAGAGCCTGGCTCCCTCTTCTTTAGTCCCTCCCTTCAGTTGTTTATACACACTGATAAGACCCCTCTGAGCTGTCTCTTCTCCTGGCTGAACAGTCCCATCTCTCTCAGCCTCTCCTTGTAGGACAGGTGCTCCAGTCCCTTTATCACACTTGTGGTCTCTCCAGTAAGTCCACTTCTCTTGTACTGGGGAGCCCAGAAGGGGACCCAGTACTGCAGGTGTGGCCTCACCTCTGCTGAGGAGAGGGGAAGGATCATCTCCCTTGACCTGCTGGTAAAGCTCTGCCTAGTGCAGCCCAGGAGGCTACTGGCCTGCTTGGCCACAAAGGCATATTGCTGGTGCATGGTCATCTTGGTGTCCATCAGGAGCCCTCTGGGTGGGTCCGTTTCCGCAAAGCTGCTTTCCAGCTGGTTGGCCCTAACCTGTACTGGCACATGGGATTATTCCTCCCCATGTGCAGGACTTTACATCTCACTTGGCTGAGCGTCATGAGGTTCCTTGTCAGCCCATCTCTCCAAGATGCCGAGCACCCCCCAAATGGCAGCACAATCCCTCTGGGGTATCGACCACTCCTCCAGTTTTGAGCACCACTTTGAAACCTCTGTAGCCCCAATTTAGGAAGCACAGTTGTCTGTCCAGAAAAATACTTCTCACTCTTGGTGCTGTCTGATGTGTTTTGCATCTTTATAGTGGGCAAAGGCCGGTTTACACAGCGTGTGGCGGCAATTTCATTAACCTGAAGTAGTCAGAATAGACTAGTAAAAGTGGCAAACACTACAGATGTAGGGAATGTTCCAACAATATGTCAGTGTTAAAACTGACATGTCTTTTGTCCTAGGTTAGACAGAGCAGTTTCCATAGCCTAAGTCAGATACAGATTTTTTGGCACAGGAAATATTGCTCTGGGACATAAATAATATTGACTGTCCATATTGACAGGAGGTAACAAGAGACTTGAGAAAGCAGTGACTAGCAGTGCCTAATTCAAGAAAAATTACATATTGAACTGTATTGGACATGTCCTAAATGGTAGAGAGATAAACACCCCTTGTATAATATCCATCAGTCCACTCCCACACTCCCATATGTAAATGGCTGTTATTTAGCTTCCTTTTTAATTAGAAATATGACTTCAAATTAATTTCATCCTAAAAAACCACGTAAAATGGCTTACCCATGCTCCAAAGCTACTTATTTCTCTGTGCTGCCTGTAAAAGGAGGCCAGAGCAGCTGGTTCAGCTGGAGACAACAAAAACTGGACAGAACAGAAAGGCTGAGGCTGCTCCAAGAACTGCTAAACACAGAAGGGCTCTGGTTCAGCACGAGTGACACCTTGCTAAGACAGCAATCTAGCTAAGGGCGTTATCATTTTAAAATACACTTTCTATGATATTTCTTTCTTAATGAGGGGCACTTTGCTTTTGTGAGAGCTGACAGACCGCCTGCTGCCCCTCAAAAAACGGAGATGAAGGTATTGAACTGAACTCAGACTTGCTGAGGCGATGCCACAGGACTACAGCCTACAGTCCTTAAATGTGGGGGAAAAGGAACATGCATTTCCAGCTGAGCCTGATGGTGACTCAGAGGCTCCTCTGTAAGAAGGAAGAGCAAAAGGAAAGAAGAGGAGGACAGGATGCAACACCTGAAAGGAAGATGGAGAAGGATCGTGCATCTGCAGGTGCTATTGCATAGCCCCCAAGTGATTGTCACACCAGAGAAAGAATTTTTCATCACTTATGGAAACACTGGAAAGGGATATTTCACTGCATTTAATTTTTTTTTAAAAATATATTTAAAGGCAACAAATGCAATCAAAACTGCCCCTTTCTTGAACAAGGTAAAAAACCAAGTTTTGATTTTTACAGCTTTGCTATAAACTGCTTTGACATGAAATCACTGATCAATAATAACATCACAGGAAACAGGATCTTTCCTACTGGTGCTCATTGTGGAAAATGATATAAACTGATTCGGCTTGCTTTTGTCAATATATATCTTACATCTGCACCCAGGCTGAAATTCAGACTTCTTGTGGTTTCAGCTTTTCAAGATACACAAACCTGGGATCCTTCTGCTTGTTTAGAGCAGACCTTAGGCCATTGATATAGGGACATTTTGGATTTCAAGGCCTTCTGCAATACTTTTTTCTTTGTTGCCTTTTAAATAGATCACAAGAAACAAACAATCATCATATTTCTGACTATTATTCCCTCCCAACACTTCCTCTCTCTCAGGCCCACATTTACTCTGCACCTTCTTCAGGGTATACCTCGCTTGTCTGAACAAATTTCATTAGCAAATATCAATAAGTATACATGTGCTCACTGCAACAATGTATAACCATTGTGATTTCCTTGGAGAATTGATGTGTTTGATATGAGAAGAACAAGAAGTATCATGGTCTTAAATGTGAAGATTTGGGAAATGGATCCATTAAAAATAGATAAATTCCAGGATACATGAAGATTTTCTTCCTAGTAAAACTGCAGTTCTATGAAATGTGTCTACTTCAGTCTTTACAGACTTCTATTGTCAAGATCTTGTGTAATTCTAAACTCCAATTAGCAGAGCACTTAACTTCCATGGCTCTGCTGAGACCAGACCAACAACAAGCACTTTTGGAAAGATCTGGATGTAGGAGAAGTAGTTAGTATGTTTTCTCCCTCCACCCTACGAAGCAACAGAAATTCGTCATGCAGAGCAAAAAAGATGACAGAAGATTTAGAAAGAAAGATTTAGAAAAGCAGAAAGAAAAAGCAGAGACACAAAAAGCTTTGAACAGAAGAGGGAAGAAACCATATATTTTTGTAGCTAAATGGTAGCTTGGAGGGAACTGTATCTGGGGGTTCAAACTAAAAGGTGCACCCAAAAAAAATCTTCTGCCACCAAAGAGGATCCAACACAAACTGCCAAAATACACCCAAGGAAGGAAGGAGGGGAAGTCAATGAAACATGTGGCAAGCTTCTTTCTCCAGATCCAGACTCTCTGTGCCTCTGTCTGTTCAGTAGAAAAGAGCAGTGGTTGCAGAGTCCTGTGGAGGTAATGACAAGAATATTGCATCGGTATTTGCATGAAATCTTGCAGCATACTTCAGAGGAATTAATTTGCAACCCAGATTAGCACAAAGAGCAACACAACTAGATCTCAGTGCCACCTTTTATGAGCAGATGCTGATAGAGGATTTCTTCCCAAAAAAGGAAGGTTCCAACTTCCCAAACAAGGAAAAGAGTTGAGGTATCGTGTTCACATATATATGAACAAAGCACCCATCAGTCTTGGAGTCAATGGAGAGGGTCAGTGGGCTGCCAGGCAGGTCCACGCAGCACCCATCAGTCTTGGAGTCAATGGAGAGGGTCAATGGGCTGCCAGACAGGTCTGTCTCTAAAGATGGCACCAAAGCAAGCAGAGCCTTGGATTGGTGAATTGTGCGTTTGTGATGCTCTAGTAATAAAACACCAGCAAGTGCCTCGTCCCCAGAGCAGAGCTTGGGCATTCAAAGTCCTGAGCTTGGGAAGGAAAAAAGCAAAGGCTGAGGGCATGAATGAAAGCTTCGTTTCAATCAAAGCTCTTTGATATCAAATATCACAGACCAGGAGCTAAAAAAAGGAAAAAAAAAAAGAGAGAGAGAAAAGAAAATGGGAGGGAGAGCAGAAGAAAGCAGGGAAGCGGGTGAAGTCTTGATGTGAAGTTTAGAGCTGAAAAGTGTCTTTATAGCATTTCCCTGATCTGCCATTTATTAATCAGCCCATGGCAGGACAATAGAGTCTTCTCCTGCTGTTTTAACCTACACCCACTGCCCAGGGAATGCACCTCATGTCAAAGGTTACCCGTAAATTCCAAACTCCTCTTTGAGAGAGGCCAGTGGGTTGCAGGAGAATATCGTCAGCATGGAGGCGGTCCAGACCCTCCCAGAGGGGCCCTGATCCACCTCCCACGGGATTTGATGCACGGTCTCCTGGACTATGGCCTGAGTATCTAATCCTCGCTGCTTTACAAGAAGATATTGCAGCTGCAGCACGGCCCTTTATTGAGCTGATGAACCTTAGAGACATTTTGTCATTCGCACAGATCAAAAAATATTTTCTCCAGTGAAAACAGATTGATTTGGCATTAGAACTGCAGCACACTACCCTTCAGAAAACAGCCTGAAGCTCCATCCCATTTACCCCTTTAACTTTGTCCTGGCTTTATTGCAGCTAACATGGTCAAAATTGCCTACATCTTGTCCTGCGATTTGCAGAGTTACTTAGCTGAAAAACATCACCACCCCACTCACCCCACCACCCCACCCAATTTCTCATCTTTACTGAAGAGGGAGAGGAGACAAAAATCCGGTCTTTTTCTTTGCAGAAAGAGATAAATACAAAATATGGACTCTTCCAAGGAATACTACTACTACTATTAATTTCTCCCATAGATCACAGTCAAGCCTGGACTGTGGATTCATTGAATTTTCATGTTTACTACTAATATCCCAGACAAACTTGTACATGCACAGTATGGAAAACCAGCCAAGTAGAGAAGAAACACTTATAAATTGTTTTGAAAGAACAGTATTTGAGAGGTTGGCAGAAAACTTTGCTATTTTCTAAAAAGAAAGTTGTATTTTCATAAATTTTCTGGATAAAAATTATTCATTTGCCTATTTGAATATTGACAACTCTGGTATTTCCTGCAGTCCCAGTTTCTGATAAACACAAGTGGTTTTTTCATTCTCTAATGAAAACTAAGTTTTTCTGCTGTAGTTGACAGAGAACTCTTTCAGGTGTGAAGTTCTTTGTGAGAAATCACCTCTAAATTTCATATCTAACAAGGTCAGAAGCCTTGTCAGGAGCATATCAAGAGAGTTTCATAAGATTCAAAGTACTTATGCTGCTGTATGGTAGCTGAGGACATGAATTAAATTCTTGAAGGGGAAAAATTACACTTTGAAATTACAGAGCGACATACTCTAGCTGTGTATAAATTAAGAAACCTTCTCACAACTCATAAATAGAATAGATCTTTTAACAAGTGTTAAAAATTAATAGGGAGAGGAGAGAAGAAGATCAAAGCTAAGGTAGATGTTTCAGCAAACTGTCAAAGCATTGACAGAAGAAATCCTTCAGCTTTATTTTATAAGGAGAAACCAGAAAATCGTTTCCCCTTTGGTGGAATGAAACAGGTTTAAATCAAATAGAAGAGAATTTGAAATCAAATGTCTATATGGAGAGAAGTCTCTTCGTTCTCCTCCTACTGGGGAAAGCTTTCTTCATCTGAAATCAAAAGTTGTGAACTGATCATTCACTTTCTCACCCAAAATTCCTCCAGTTGCATTCACTACCAAAGAGAGAGGACAGATGAAATCTCTTAGACCAAGATGCACACACTTACATGCTGAACATGCACTTTCAGCTGCAGAATTATCCCACCAGGATCAAGTGATTTTGGAAAGAAGTTACTTTAGCTGCAGGTCCCACCTTCCAGGCTCCTCAGGCAGATTATCACTGTGTTTATTCCAGCATAAACTTTCTGCCAGAGACTGGTTGTGTGCATGTTGTTACTTATCTTGACTTATTTGGCTCCTGACACTGTTGGGTGATGGGTGCCATGACCCATCTGCTAACATCGCATCACTGCTGCTGGATAAAGGTCCCTTCTTGCCACCTTAAAAGAAAAAGAACCTAAGAGCGTGGGTCAGGTCAGTAATTCTTGGAGACAAGGACCGACCGTGACCCTGAAGTACTTTGAACAGCATAACTCAAGCTTCAGAGATACAATGATGAAGAGGGAGGAATTCTTCATCCCTTCAAAGCTAACCTCCAACAATGCTCAGAAATCTAAGGATGTGCAAAATATGCCTTGCTGATGTTGCAGCTACTTGTCATGTAACACCAAACACAGACTGAAACCTTCGTGGCAACTGTGGAGACTTCAGAGATTGTATCTGGGTCAGAGAGGGATTAACGCAGAGTTCAAACACTTTCACAGTCCTACAGAAATCCAGAGGTTAGGTATTGGTCTAAGGTAGCCATCTGGGCTCATGCTATAGCTGGAGAGAAGCAGACGTCCCCAGTGGAGGTTTGTTCTGTCTTCAGACAAACATTTAAAATAGAGGACCCGTCTTCCTCTCCTGCCTTCCCCTCCCATAGGCAGAGTTCTCCATCAAACTGAAGTCGGAATCTTAACTACTGAGAGCCTGACACTGGAAGAGAGGGATCTCACCCCACACAAACTGCTCGCGCAAGGTCACATAAGCAGCTCATTGCAAAGACTGTTCCTAAATTCAAGTTTAGCTCAAGCACTTCATCACTGTTCCCTGGCAACAAGACAGGACACAGCTTCAGAGCTTGCATTTAGCCTTGCAGCCTTTGCATGCGCGGCTAGCAGAGACCCATGCAGCCTGTGACAAGCCTTGCAGTATGCATACAAGCCAGAGAAATCTAAAGGCAGGTCACAGAACATATCTATAATTGCTTTAAGGACAAAAAAAAGTAAAAAGAAAAAAAGTTGGTTCATCTAAATCTTTCACAGCTCTCAGTACAGCAACTAGATTTTATTTTAGGTCCGTTCTGCCAACAACTATCATTTTGATTTGTATGAGCAGAATGAAGACAATTAAGCTTCCAAAAAGCCAGTATTTGGTAAAAATAGCCACGGCCTTATTTAGCAGCGTACAGAATTTTTAAAGAAATGTTTTAGTTTCCATCTTCCAGTTAAAGGGCACTTTTTTTTTTCTGACAGAGTTATTGACTTTTCTCTATTTTCAGATCACTAGAGAAAAGAAAATGACAGGGAGATGAGTTGTCCAACTTCTTTCAAGACATGCTGAAGAGGTAAGAGTTACTGTCTCTCTCCAAGCAAGTATCAGTAATGTACTGTACAGCCCGTGTCTCTTGGAGAGCTTGACACAGTCTAGCTGCACTGAACCATTTCTGATTTACACCAGCACTAAAAAGGAGAGAGGGAGAAAGAAGTCAGACATCATAAATCTGTTCCTTGAGTGACATTTTGAAGGGCTCATACATCATCTTGAAACTAAGGTCTAGACTCACAATACAGATGACCTGAAGAATGGCTTATATGCCCCAAAGCCTCTTCTCTTTTCCTCAGATATCACTTGCTTTAGCAGAAGATATTAACTGTTCCTACAAAGCCTGTCTCAATGGACTTCCAAAGGCATTTGGAAGCCAAAGCGTTGTTGACTGTAAGGCTAACACCTCCAGGATATTTACCTAATACAACCCACTAATACTAAACAGACAACATTTTCACAAGCTATACAGCAATTTAACAGCCTGATTTTCTTTGAGGATCGAGGGAATAAGGTTTCTAAATCATTTGTCAAAGCATCAACCGTTATAGTTCATTATTTATACTGCAGAAGAGAAGCAAGAGTTGGCAGTCCATGATCTGGCCACACAATGGCACAGCTGTGAGCATTAGAGGAGATGTTCACCATCATGCACTCAGTGACTCTGCCAGGGTTTCTGAACAAGGGACAAGATGAAACTGTGTTTTAGTCAATGCAGTATATCCCCATTTCACATTGTGTTGAAGGCAGAGTAATAAAACAGGTGTAATTCCAGCCTGCCCTAGCACAGGCATTTTTCATAAAACAACATCAGGTTGTTTCCCCATTTGCCATACACACATCCCCCACAGCTTAACAGTTCATACAGATCAGAAAATGAAGGCAACACCTCAGCAAAGTGGCTTCTCCAGATCTCCATTTCCCAGCTTTGATTCAACGTGCTTGAGACACTTGGGTAAGTCTCACAGGGCTGCAGTAAGGATGCTGAGCATCATCCCATTCAGCAGCTCTGTGTAAGAAAGACCTCAGTTTTGAATATGCTTTTGGGCAGAATTCGAAATATTCTTTCGGCTGAGACTTTGGCATCCAGACAGGTCACATGGATACCATTATGACAGACAGAGAGGTGCAGAACCTCTTTCAACAAAACACAAGGACTACTATCCTAAGCAGTGCTGTAATAATGTGCAGTTTTAATGAGTTAATGGTGGAGAAAGAGCTTCCAGTCTGGTAATCTAATCAATGATAAGATCTATGTCACCCAAGATTACAGGTCCACAGCACAGGTCTGAGCATCCCAGCAAGTTGTCTGAGACTCCCATCATAACATTTGAAGTCTAGTGAATGGAGTTTAGAGTGCAACTCATCTAGCCAAACCTAGGCTGCACTGACAAGAGCCTGTATTTGAATAGCTCTATTTCTGTTATAAAGGGGTCCTAGGCTCACTGGGATTTATATCTTATAGGCACTGCAATCTTTCAGATGAATCTTAACCAAGCATTCCAAAAAGTCTGATTTATTGTGTACAGAAAAGGATTAAACTTTTTGAGCTTGAATGACGCAGTATAAGATTAAGGTAAGGAAAGTGTTAAGTCCTCAACCACAATAGACCTCAACTACGTAAGCACATATGTCTTTAAACCCAGAAAATTCCACCAGCTCACAAGCACCAGCATGAGCAGCAGACAGCATGCCAATGTGTCTCCACATGAGTACTGACATTTGTGAGGTTAGAATGAGACTGGAAGTATCCATTACCCCTAACTCAGACACAAGGATGACACACTATACTTGACCAGATGTCATATTCAAGCTCAGAAGCTTTATCTAGCAGTGATGATAAAATTACTGATCTGCTGGTGACAACTTTACTGGTCCTTAACACTGCATTAGCAATTAGCTTACTGAAATATTAAAGATAATAGTTGCAGCTCCAACACAACATACCATTATATGGTGATTCAGAGACTGAAAGCATAACTAATTATAGACTGAATTTTGCAGCAAATACATTGGTAGGGCTTGAGACAATATTTTAAGGCATGTGTGGGCAGTTACAAAATACTTCCAGAAACCTGAACAAAGACTTTTGCAGAGGATTATAAAACTAAGTCTTTGAAGAGCAGAAGCAGCATGCTAGCCATGTTCTTTCCTCAAACCATACTACTAAACTGTCACTTACTTAGCAATGGATTAAAGTGCTTTGTACTGGAATCCTATTAGTGGCTAACACCAACACAAAACAAATTCCGACTCTTGGAGGTGCAATGTTGTCCTACTTGTAGCATTTGTAGAGATGGTAGGAAAAATGATTGTAAAAGTACAATGAAGTTGGAACATCTCTGCATGAGTTTCAAGGCATGTGTCTGTTGCTACCATTTTCCTGCCACATATTTACTTGTTACTAATAGCCTCTGTTTTCAAAGCTAATAAACACACACATGTAAAAGTGTTAGTAATTGCAGGAAAGAGAGAAGTGAGGGTCAGTTGTACTTGTTCACTAAGGCTGGGTTGTGTTGTTGGGTTCAACCTCCTTCCATCCTCCCCAGGGAAGGGTTATCACTCAGCTGTTCTGCTCCACTGGGGGACTAAGCCTCAGAAACATCACTTTATCCACTACTTCTTCGCTTAAGTGTAAACTGCAGCCTTTGTCCCTACAGTCCATAATTTTCCCATCCCACTAACTCATATAAATAGTAGAATGAGAAAATATCAGCAAAGCAGCCTTTATTCCCTAAATCTAACCTGTGGCAGATCTGCCCTATGTTGTTGCACAGAACCAGGATGCAATCTTGCCCTGAGTCATTACAGGGATTCAGAGATGTGCATCAATATTGATCTGGCAGAATGACTTTAGCATCTAGTATCTTGCCCTGGACCCCAGCATGCAGACTTGAGCCTCAGTCCAGGATGAAAGGCAAGACTGGCACAGAAATGCATCTGCAGAACCATCCATGTCTAGGCAAATATAAATTAGAACCTGTAAACTCGCACCTCAGAAGTTGTCCTCAAAGCCTATGGTTTTATGGTTAAGAGCAAGCCTGAGGTTTCTCGGCTACCCTTTTACCACGTGACAACCCCCTGAACATGGCCCAGGTGGCCACACGCAGACATACAGGTCCACTTGAGCTGCCCTTTGGGATTTTGCCCTGCCACCAGCTGCTACTCCAGAGGTCTGGAGGTGCCATTCTGGTCCTGGTCACATCCACCACGCACAAGTGGATGGATACCTTGGCTATCTTAAGGCATCTCAAGTGGAGCTGGACACCTATGACTAGGTCACCAAATCTCACCCACTGCACGTTAGTGAATGCTGTCAGTGGGGATTCGATTCTACCTAAAGCAGATGCCTCCTGTTTGGACCATCTTTCAGCGCCACTGTTTAGATTGCCTCTAATACAAAGCTGTACAAATAAAGCTGTACTGCACATACAGGTATCCTAACAGAGTGTCTGAATCTATGAGCTGCATCTTATGGACAGGCATCTCAGCCTCAGCAACTTAAAATTATCTCTGGCAAGAGATTTTTCAATTTTATTTAGATTTTAGTATTCTGCAGATACAGATGTTTTGAGGTTGGCCTAACATGCAGTCATTTATTTTTCCCCAGTTGTTTACACTCCCTTTAAACAACATTAAATCTAATGCAAACCACAGGAGTGTCCAGGAGGCCCAAGAAGTTTTTGCACACAGAACTGAAGTGTTCAAATCAATCCATACATTATATTTGCTGCACCTCAAGCGCATCCTTAGTAGGCTGGCAGCTAACCTCACCATCAGCATAGAGGACCACAGGCACATTGACTTGCCAGTCTGAACCAGGCCCTTCTGCCAAGGAGGTCTCGGGAGAAACAGAAGAATGAAGTCCTCAGTATCTCAGAATGTCAAGCCACTTGCTCCAAAATGGGGTAAATCTTATACTCTACTACAGAAATCTGAAATTTACCACAACAGCAGCAACTTTCCTATGACACAATGGAGCATCTTGCTGATTGTCACTAGAATATGTAACTTACTGAGGATGCTTGTGAATCTCGCCTCCTTTGGGAGTTTATATATGAGAATCTTGCTTAAAACCACTGAAGAAATGCTATTCTGTATTCCTTGTTTATATTTCTGGTATTATTTTTCTGTTTCACATTTGTCAAGATAGATTAAAAAAAACCCCAAACAAACACGGAAGAATCAAGTCAATCCTGATGGTATTCTTTATCAACAGACATGCAGATTACTATTTAAATTCATCCAGAAAGTAGTTTATACAGTACCTTTCTCAGTAGCATTGTCTTTGTCTAAGAATCAAAGCAGACAACCTTTTATAACTTGGCTGTCTGCCATGACAACTTTCCTAGTCCAGTTTCCATTTATTAATATTTATTGTTGCAGTTTTTTAGCCTCTTCACAGCAAAATACAGTGTTATAAAGAGATTGGAAGTGTCATAAGAGACAAAGGCAACATTATGAAGAGCAAAATGGTTCTAAATTTCCAAGAAAAATTCTGCATGGTACATAGCAAAAAAACTGATGCCATTGCATTTCTGAAGTAATAGCATCAGTACTTATACTCCCAAGTGTCATCATTTAATTTCAGCTGTAGAACATTTTTTGTAGAGTCTAAAGAAGAATCTCTGGGGATAAACCTTCCCTCTGTTTGTCTGATAATATAAACTTCAAATAGGTTGGCAAACAGAGCAAGATCTGCTGATCAGTCTACTTATCGGGCTTCAAGATCAGTTGAATTTCTCTGCTTTTTAAAATTCACATTTTTTTATCTCAGTGAAGTTTCTTCTCTTCCTAATTATTCATTGGGCCATCATCTTTGTATGCATGTACCCACACATCAGACTAGCCAGGTTCCTTGTAAACCAGAGACATGCTGAAGCCTGAGGACATCTTTTGGACAGAGAACAACTTTATGACCAGTAAATACTGGAATTATTGGTTAAAAACTCTATTGCTTAAATTATTCATAAGGTCAAATTGCATTGTTATACTGTCATTGAGCCTTGTACTCTGGGAATAAATGTTAGAACTGAGATAGCGCTGCATGTGATGCAGTTTGCTGCTTCTAGAGCATTATACAAAAGTACATCAGGAAACGGACAGGGACTGTACCCAGAAATCACCAAGGACGGATTCATCTTCTTTAGCTTTAACCCAGTCCCTTACATTCCCTTTACGGTAAGTGAAAGGAAAATGGATAATACAAAGTCACAGTCTGTCCAGTTTCAGACATCTACTTTCTCCAAAACAGGTTGGTGCCCTAGACATATCCAGTTTCCTTCTTTGGCTTTCACTGGAAAGCAGATGATCAAACCAGCTGAATTCATCCCTGTGTACAATTTCCCTACACAGGGTCAAGTGACGGTCTTAGCCCAAACTCTGAACCAGCCAGGCAATTTCATTCACTGTTGTAGACCAGCTGGGGCACTGAATATCAGATTTTTCCAAAGAATTAGACTCCTATTTAAGCACACTACAAAAAGCAATTCTTACTTATATGTTTCTTTTAAACAGTACTCAGTACCTTCACACTCAGCAGAAAAACAAACAGAAAATGGCTGCTGGAAGACTTGATGAAAGTCTGTCTGAAAATGCAATTCAACAGAAAAAAATTCACTTTAATTTTTCTTATAACAGGTTATGAGGGCTTTTTTCTATGTTAGGGGGTTGGCATTTTGTCTTTCACCCTCAAGTGATCTCTGGTCGCAAGGACAGCAAAGGTAGTTCATACCATCAGTTTATAGATGGACAACTTACTCTGGGTATCAGTGGATTTGGAGGTGTACAATGATCTTTTAACTGCAATGAATTATAAAGATTTGTGACAAATGCGTTGCAAAATTCAGGACACAAGTCCACGACTAAATGCTCAAGTTTATTGTTTATTGTGTTTAAAAATGAAACTCATTTACCAGTTAATAGCTCATTAACTGGTAAATCACATTTTATTTCCACCTAATTTATGAGTCCTGAGGTGTTTGGACAGGGCTTAACATGACGAAAAAATAATGCTGTATGCAAAATCCTTTCATTTGCTTTTGGTGTGGTACATGAAATAGACTCTTTATTTTAGAAAGATTTTTCTCTGTGAAAAAACATCATTAGCAATCAAAGAAACAGCTATGAGCATTGATTGCAAATGTTTGAACTTCTATAATTTGCATGTCATTAATAAGCAGGCTGGCAGAGTTTGGTCATAAAGTTTACTTTGAAAGTTCACATTGCTGTTACAGCTCGAGTCATAGTAGTGTATTGGGTTTGATTGGAAAGGTTTTGGTATCAGAGGGGCTGCGGAAGTGGCTTCTGTAAGAAGCTACTGGAAGCTTCCCCTATGTCTGATGGAGCCAATGCCAGCTGGCTCCAAGACAGACCCGCTGCTGGCCAAGGCTGAGCCCATCAGTGATGGTGGTAGAGCGTCCGGGATAACATAGTTAAGAACGGCCTAGAGTTGTGTGAGGGGAGGTTTAGACTGGATATTAGGAAAAAATTGCTCTACTGAAATAGTGGTCAGGCATTGGAACAGGCTGCTCAGGGAAGTGATGGAGTCTCTGTCCCTGGAGATGTTCAAAAAACGTGCAGACATGGCACCTCAGGACATGGTTTAGCAGGCATGGTGGTGCTGGGCTGATGGTTGGACTTGATGATCTTAGAGGTCTTTTCCAACCTTAATGATCCTATGGTTCTATGAGCCTATTCTAAGAAGGGGGAAAAAAAACATGCAATGGCAATTGCAGCCTTAGAGAGGAGTGAGAATATGTGAGAGAAACAACTCTGCAGACACCAAGGTCAGTGCAGAAGGAGGGGGACGAGGTGCTCCAGGCGCCGGAGCAGAGATTCCCCTGCAGCCCGTGGAGCAGACCATGGTGAGGCAGGCTGTGCCCCTGCAGCCCATGGAGGTCCATGGTGGAGCAGATCCCCATCTGCAGCCCAGAGAGGATCCCATGCTGGAGCAGGAGGATGCATCCAAAGGAGGCTGTGACCCTGTGGGAAGCCCACACTGGAGCAGGTTTGCTGGCAGGGCTTATGACCCCATGGGGGACCCACGCTGGAGCAGCCTGTTCCTGAAGGACTTCACCAATGGAAGGGACACACGCTGGAGCAGTTAATGGAGGACATTGTCCTGTGGGTGGGACCCCATGCTGGAGCAGGGGAAGAGCACGAGGAGGAAGACAATATGTGATGGAATGACTGCAAACCCCATTCCCCATCCCTCTGTGCCACTCAGGGGAGGAGGCAGAGAATTCTGGAGTGTAGTTGAGCCTGGGAAGAAGAAGGGGTGGGGGAAGGTGTTCTCAAGATTCAGTTTTATTTCTTGTTACCCTAATCTGATTTGCCTGGTAATGAACAAAACTAATTTCCTCTAGTCGAGTCTGTTTTGCATCTGACAAGAACTGGTGAGTGATCTCTCCCTGCCTTTATCTCAACCCACAAGCCTTTCATTTTATTTTCTCTCCCCTGTCCACCTGAAGAGAAGCAGTGACAGGATGGCTTTGGTGGGCACCTGGCCTCCAGCCAGGGTCAGCCCAGCACAGGTATTAGCAGTGAGATTCTTAATTCCAACTAATGAATGGTTTTAGTGAATTACGAGTCACACCTAGCATGGTGAACAGCAGCCTGGGGCTTGCCTGTTGCAGCACAAACCTCTGCTCGCATGAGTCTCCCTTGATGAGAAGGCAGAATTTGAATCCACTCCAGCAAAATCCCCCTTTTTCACTGTATGTTCGTCTTTGTGCATAGGTCAGCCACCCGTTTTATTTCTCCTCTCTCTCATTATGGGATTAGTGGACCACCAAAACACCTAGCACACTGGAGATGCGCAGTCGTCCTGCAAAAAAGACTTTGAGCCCTTTCACAAAACCAGAAGACACCAAGAGGTGAAGGACACTGCCAAAGGACATACAGAAAATGCATGCCAGTGCTTGAAAACCAGTCCTCAAAATACAAATCTAGTATCCGGAGGCTTAGAAACCAAGGAGTAGGAACAGGCAGCCGTCGTTGAATTATTGGTAGATTGCCTTGGGGAAGCAAAAACAAAACACCTCGTACAACACAGAGTGAGCCAGAGAGGCAAAAAAAATCCAGCCTCAAGTCAAACAAACTAATTGCCTTGGCTAGCCAGGTTTTCTACCTCTAAACTTCATGATCTGGATGGTTATTTTCATCACCTCAGAGAGTCATAATAATCAGCGGAGTGACACAAAGCAGACTGAAAACAGGGGAAAATAACTCTGATCCCTTTGATTAAAAATAATCAATAATGCAGCGTGCGAGGCTTCAGCAGGTAGGCAGGGGTGATGGCTCAGGGGGCATGACGGAAACGGCCAAGTGAGAGAAATGCAGAGCAGCCTTCCCCTCCTCTGCCGTGGCTGCCAGCGGGTAAAGCAGGGACACGGCTGTGGCTCCCAGGCAAGCGCAATAACTCTGCTGAATATTGCAATCTATAGTTCACTGACCCCAAATGATTACTGCACTCCTCTCATGCGTTCAGTAATTTTCTGTCCTGATTCTGCAGGATCCAAGCGGGCAACCCAAAAGAAACCAAACTCCTTAGCCCTGCTTAGAAAAACAGATAAAAAGGTGATATCAGAGTCCCCTGCTTCCCCTTATAATTTTTTAATGTCATGTTGGACTGTTGGTTTTAAAAGCTCTTTCAGATCTAGCCACAAGTGTAGCCACCTTACTGATTCACTGTGAAATGGCTACATCGTTAGAGAGGCAATCTGAGACAACATCCGAAAAATCCTGCCAGCAGACAACTTCAGAGCACACTTGTTCCCCAGCTCAGAAAGGTGCTGAGGGACAGGCTGAGCCCCTGAGATCCCTCTGGTGCTCCCATACCTTGCAGAAGCCCTAAAATCCCTGCTCTGGTCAAGCAATTAGTATGACACTAGGACAAAGACATTTCTTCAAAGAGAATAAACCCACAAAACAACCAAGAGTTCCGTGCACAGACAGAGTTTTCCTGGTGAAGCAGGAAAAGATTAAATTCTATTATTTTTCTTTTATTTTCATTTTTATTTTCATTTCAGGAGGAAAAGTAGATGGGGTTTTTGGGAGGCTGCCCCCCAAGGAATCCTAAACCCTTTTTTTTTTTGTTGGTGTTTTTTTTTTTTTTTGTTTTCATTTAAAATTGCCCATGCTGCTTAAAAACAAGACAATGTGATCAAGTATATATTTGGAAGATGTGCCTGCCCCCAGCCACGGGAGCATCACGTCCCCTGCTGGAGAGGGACTTAGGAAGCTGTGACAACCCATCCTCATGCAAGAGGCTCTGGATATATTTGCTACGATATTTGGACCCATGCCCTCGTTTGAGCCCTGCTAGTCAGATCACTTCAGGCACACAGAGTCAGCTTTCCTGCCCGTTGCTCAGGCGTTGGTGGCCCTTTGGTCCCCATAACTGTCCCTTCCCATCATGGAGCAGGACAGCAGAGAAGAGCCAGGCTTCCTGGTGGAGCTCGGACTTTTGCAGTCCAGTGTCTAAGCTCCACTGAAACGCTAGAAACATCTTGGTATCTATCTGTATGCAGGGGACTTCTCAGCTGCTACTTTGTCCTCTAGACTGGCTGGTCTTCCCGTCTGTTCCAGTATGATCCCTCAGGTACCAGTCAGCTGGCAGGCTACAAAGACCACCACCCTCAAGCCGGCCCCGCAGCTTAGCCCGAGGCCAGAAAATGGCACTGAACAGACTTGTACTTGTTGAAATATTCACCGCATGAAGCAAATTTTTATATGAATTATTCACACAGGCAATTTTTAAGTAAATTGCTACTCTCCGCTGAATCCGCCCTATCCAGAAGATGCCATCTGTGTTGGCTACTAGAATTTATGAAAAAAACACTGGTCTTCCCAACACAAGGTGGATGGTTTATTTGCAGTACAATATCATCACCTGTTTTTACTGCAGGCAGCAGCATTCTCTGTTGTTGACACTGCAATCCAGATGAGTTTTAATTCTGTCAGCCACACAAACATATGCACGTGTTCCTCCAGTAGTCAGCAACAAAAGCAAAACAGACTCAACTGCTATAAGCATCAAACACAGCCCACATTCTTGAGGTACATAAAAATGTGTGGCACTGTGCAAAATTTATAGCAACCCTTCTAGTGCAATATGCATTACAGCAAAATCTTGATTTGACTAAGTGTTCAATATTCTCATGAAGCCATTACTGCTAACAGGACCCATAAGTCACATTTCTTTAGCATATGTAACTTTAAAGGGGACCGTTGGCTTCATATTTAAATCTTAATATAAATTTCCCCAGAGGAAAACCTGCTAAAGATGCAGTCATCCTTACAAGCCAAGGGAGACAAATGTCCAATTTACAATGATCTGAAAGATTTGACTCGAGGAAGAAAAGGAAATATGAAATTTTTTCACCATGTTTGCAGTTTCTGTTACAATAAAGCTCCCGCCTCCAAGGAGCATCTAGGTGCCACACTAATGCAAGCACAGTCACAGTGTGGTAGCATATAGATGTATAAATGTGAGCAAGGGAATAAGTTTTAGATGATCCCAGCTGATTTTGGGGACATGGGAATGGAGATAGCCATGATTTCTTAGCAGGGGGCTGACTCCCATTTATAAGGGGAAAAGAAAGCAAATCCATCCGCCACTGCCAGTGATGACCCCTCCTGTGCTAAAAACTTGACATTTCTGTTTTCTTAGATGGTTGCATGAATCGTTCAATAGGGAATGATAAGACCACCGTAACCATTAGAGTTGAAGCAGTTGAAGTCACTGTTTCTCAGCTGACACCTAGGAGTTAAATTTTATCTGCTACAAAGCAAAGGAAAATCAATTCACCCAGACTGTCAAGGAAGAGTACAAAGAGAGAAGGAGAGCACCAACACAGCCAGCTACTGCATCTCAGCTGGGATGCAGATACCACCTACATTGGTCTGGATCCCTTGGATGGCAAAGATCGCCCCACGGGATGCCATCCCACATTCCCTGCAAACTTCATTTTCAGCTACTGTTATCGCGACTTCTGTCTTGTGAAGGCTTCTTTCCCCACAGCTGGAAGAGAGTATTTTTAAGAAAGACAGAGACTTCCTAGGACAAGAGAGCCATCAATTTCTGCTTCCCAGCAGAGCCCTTCACACTCCTACAGGAAACTTCTGATGGGAAACATTCCCCAAAACTGGGGAACACAGTATTAATGTGTAGAAGCAAACATACAATTTGTTTCAGCAGTGGCCTGTATCTTGAGACACTTTGCGTTAGGTTTTAGATGAGAATATTGACAAAACCCAGCTTAACCCAGAGACGGATTTAAAGATCTAGTACTACCTCTCTGTACTCACCAATTTAGGACTCAGTACAGCTCGTACTTGCTGCTTATCAGCAGGACACCTTCAGATAATTTGATTCTGGCAATAACATAACACTTTTTCTAATCACAGCAGACTCCCCAACCAGATGTTGTGCTCTGGAAGCCCTCACTGTGGTTTCTCGCACTGTGGTGCCTTTATAAATGCTGCAGCTCATAGCTGCCACATACAGCACTACACGATAAAAATTAAGACACTTTATGTGGAGCTTTGAACACTTCTCTGAGGGGAAGCTGTCATCTTATTTAGACTGGCAGAACCAGAATTGAATCTAATAAAGCTGTAGTGGAAGAGACGTGGAGGAGAGAAAATTTGTTTCTTCCCACAAGGAGGTCCTTCCAGCCCACTGCCTGCTCCCCTAGGATGGCTCACATATTTTTGCAGATCCAATGGGAATCACAAGCTGCAGTTCGTTAACACACAAAATAAACTGAGCAGTGTTGCAGAGCACCAAAACAACTTTAAAGGCCTCCAAGGAATGTATATTGTCACCTGCAGGTGATATCTCCAGAGGAATGAGGTGTCACCAGAGCTGCTACTAGGCAGCTGCTGTTTGAACAGCTAGTAGGTGCCATTAACCAGCCAAGCACCCCCAAACACATTGCTTTGTTTTCCATGGAGATTTTGCCCCCAAAGAAAGAAATCTCCATCATTGGCCCTCCTAAGTCTGCAGGGACGTGCGCTCTCAGGAGGGATCCATGTCTAAATGTCCCAGAATACATTCCCTTCTCCTGCCAGGACAACAAGGAAAGCAAGGATCCAGATGGCAAATCTTTCTGCTGAACCTGTCCCTAAGTCTCCTGGTTTGCGAAGCACTCGGCTGGGTGACAGGAGTCCTGTGGCCCATGTCCCTGCTCCCTGGATGAGTTCTCTACTATTTCCTAGCACCTGGTCTATATGAACACAAGCACGCTGCAGGAGATGCAATCCGACTCCCTCTGCATTCCCACTGCCAAATGGGTACTGCAGCCGCTCACCTCCACTGCTATAGTCTCTTAGTCCTTTTTATTTGAATAAAAGCTTAAATTTGTCATTGGAGTTTCATTTTTAAGCACGTGAATTAAACAGTGATGGAAAACTCATCTTGTTGACACTTTGTGTTAACATGAGCTGAGCACTTCAGCCAGTCAGTGACTAATATTCAAGACCATTTTCTTTATGGCTGATGTATTTGTCTGTAGTACAGTGCAATTAAGAGAATACGTTGTGTTTCAGCCAAGGGAGTAGCAATGAGACAACAATAGAGATGACTTAGCAGATGTACATCACAGGGAGATGCTCAGCCTGCTCCTCGCAAGATCTGGGATCCCAGCGTCATGCTGCCTCCATATCTGTGCAAGCGTCCAGCTCCCTTCATAGAATCATAGGTTGGAAAAGACCTCTAAGATCATCAAGTCCAACCGTAAATCATTTAATCACAGTCCAGTCCCCTCTGCATATCCTTCTCTATCAGGCTGTCTCCTAATTTCTGGTGTGTTTCCCAACATGCTCCAGGCTCAGCCCAAGCACTGCGCTACATGTGCGGTGGGACTGCAACCTTCTCCTTCATGGGTCAGCTTCTCAGTAAGTATAAACCAAACCTGAAGGTGAATCTTTATGCAACAAACATATCCAAAAGCTTGTTACATAAATCCAAGAAAGATACCAGAAATAAAAAAAAATAAAACTTCCCAAGAACACACAAGCAACAGTGTGAACAGTGTGAGATTTCTTTCCTTCAGATGTTGTCATCTCTCTGGGTTAAAAAACCCAACTAGGCCTCAGCAAGAAGTTACACGGCTAAAATTAAACAGACCTTGTGCTCTGTAGCTGGATTTTTGTTTGTGTTTGTTGCAGAGTACCCAGCATTGCTGTGATTAAGTGTCTCATGGATAGAAGCAGTTTCTCTCCCTACTTCAGATGTTTAACAGCATTGACATAGTCAGATTTTCAGTTTCTCCTGTGTTGTCTCTCTGTTTCTCTTTAACTTGGTGAGTTTCTTCAAACAGCAAGAGAGGTCTGAACCAGACTGACCTGCAGTGCACTACACCCCGTTTCCTTAGATTTGATTCCATCTTCCCTCCCCAAAGACTCCCCTGCACCTCCTGTGCTTCCTTTCTGCAGCATCCTTAGCCCCTCGCTTGGTCCTTCGCTTACACTGCCACCCGAGTTACATGCTGTAACCATCAGCCACGATGTCCTCTACGTATAATTGGAGTATTAGTGTTAGATGCACTGAAACATGAGCGCAAGTGTTCAGCCTTGGGAAGACACAGAGGTCCTTTTAGATTACGCTGGGTGCCACGTACAGGCAATGGTTTGCAAAAAGGGAACAAGTTGCAACAAAATGGACCTTGGTTTCTCTGAGTGCTCGGTGAGCGGGCTTATCCTGTGAACCAGGCACTGGCTTAAGAAATGATTACTCAAAATGTCACTTGCAAGGAAGCCAGATTCAGATTCTGCGCTACCAATTTTTTTTTCCTTCGAAGCCGAATGCAAAGCCCTGGACAATCATTGTCGCTTCATAGTGAGTTTAACTAATGCACTAAAAAGCCACTGCTGTCAAAAAGAAGAATAGCAACATAAAATAGAGCCACTAACCTCCTGTCATTTAAGTTACTGGTCACATCTGCTTTTATTTCAGCATGAGCAGATTCAGGTCTAGAGTATTCTCAGAAAGAGAATCTTAGAAGCCAGTCATAGGGTAAAATTAACAACTGCTGATTGATCAAGATTTTAGTCACTGCCTTTCTTAAAAGTAATGACAGTAAAAAAAAAAAAAAGTAGCACATCTCTGTTTTTCCGTCTGTTCAGAATTCACTGCTGTGGTTTCTATCTCTATTTTTTATTTAAATAGTCTTTGCCCTAGAGAAAATAGTTCATCTGATGTTACAGCTGACCTTTTGGGTTTACTCTACATAAAATTTTTCCCCTGAAGAAGGTTCCCATCTCTGTAAAAAGGGATGGAAAAATATATCCAACTCTTTTCCTCTAATTCTAGCTACATCCTACATTTAAATCAGTGCACAAATGTAACCGAATTTGGGATCAGTATTTTAAGTTTTTCCAACAAGATCTCCTATATTAAACCGTGATTCTACAGGAATATGCCACTGCTTTTGAAAACTTGCTTCTTACTGTATTCCTGTAAGCTTTTGGCTTAGCTAACTGTAAATTATCTTTTAATGAATTCACCTTCTATGTATCAGGGATAGTAGTGACACTTCTGGTAGTGAACACATAAGGGAGAAAATTCTCACATGGGTATTTAGGATCATACTGTATAAACAATTACAGCATTCAATGTCTGCAGAAAATCAAGTGGCAAATCAGCAGTGAATATCAATTATACATCTGCTGCATCACAGAGGCAGATGGCACTTTAATTGTACATCCGAAACATTATGGACAATTTTCCCCACCCCAGCCTGACTGAGATAGTGGCTTTAGCACCTGAAAATATCAAGGCAGGGTATGTGGGCAATGACTCATCCAAGAATTCATTTTGGTCTGAAAATAAATGTTTCATCAGTAAACCGATAATAATCTCCAAGATTCACAGCTCATACGCACAAACCTTCTATGCTATCTTCATCAAGGTAAAAACTTCTATTGATGAAAAGCAATTGGGCAACCGTATGGGTCACATCACTCAGCTCAGCGTGTGAAATTGTCAAAGTGTTTGAAGATCAATAAGACAAATTGTTTTGATTGCATCTGTAGAAATTGGAAATGTCGTGGAGATAAGTAGAGTAATATGGATTTACACTCTTCTCCCAGCTTGATCCTAAGAGAAGAAAGATCAAATCCTTTTCCATGGATGAGAATGCTTTTGTGCAATGGGGAGAGTTTTATGGAACTTAAACAGAGGCAACTACAGCTACTGATCATGGAGGAATCAATTGACACCAGTCTATATATGAAAGAGTGACTCTGGCTCCCCAGAGACAGCTGTGTTAATTCACAAATAGCAGAAATGCTGTGAATGCTTACTTTATTAAAGATTATTAAAAATTAAAACTGGCTGCTCTCTTGTTCTGAGCTGGCTATATATTATTCTGTTTGCATAGGCTTTGCCACCCCTGCTTTATTACACATGGACAGTAATGGCGATTTCAAAGAGGATTCTTTCCTTAATCCCATTATGTTCAAAACTGATGGGTTTTCATTTGTCCGCACAGTCACACAGCCTTAAAATGTCCAGTTACTCTGACATCAATTTACATTTCATCTTGCAAGAGGACAGCACTCCTCTCCTCCTCAAGTATTTTTGAGGCTAGCCACAGCAGACACATTTATTTGCATTGTGAGCCCCGGTGCATTTTATTGGGAGAAATGTACAAAGTTAATGACAGAAACCTGTATTTGGAAGTGATCTCTCAGGTAAAACACTAAACACAGACAAATCAAACTGGAACATTCAAAACAGGATCCATGCCCAAGACATCAGGCACTTCTGGACTTTGCAGCTAAGGTTTAATTCCTACTGGTGAATCAAAGCTTTCAGGGAAATTACACATGGATGATTCTTTATTTAGCTCTTCAAATTTAAATGGTTCATCCAAATATGAGAAACTCTCTAAAGTGACCTAAGCACTAACTGTCCAAAGAACTTTAGTAGTAAAACTCATCAAAGAATGGGTCAAAATATTCCTGTGATAGAAAAACGTTTGTGTTGGAACCAATGTAAGATGCAGAGACTGCATCTAATACTAGATACAGGGGAGGAAGAGAATTGAGGAGGAGCAATTCATCAGAAGTAGAGGACTCGGAACGAGTAAGCCTTTGCTTACATACTGCAGTAAGGCCGGTGACAAAATGAGTTTCTGTGTCGATCGAGAGGGCAATAGAGGTCTCTCCATACAGAATTTTTTAACTCCTGACTCCAAAACAAAATCTCAAAGTGGGGAAAAAACCCACTGCTAGGAACTTCAGGAAGTTACAAAACTTGCCCATCATTTTTCTTGTGCCATCACTATGTCTTCTGACGCCTGTAATTTTGTCTATTTAGAGTTGAAGTGCTTCCTCGCAATCTCGTTAACGCCAGCAGTCTCAGAATACTGATTCAAGGACTTACGTCTGCATGAAATATCCTGTTTTAAACACATGATTAGAGAAAACAGCATGCAGCAAAAAGCTGTATTTAATATAGTAAATAAGTGCTATTATTAGTGATATCTTGCAAAGGAAATTACTAAAAAAATGGTCTTCATTGTTCTTTTGATTTCATTAGGACTTTCTTTGTCTTTAACTAGAAAATAAGGAATTCTCAAGAACACTAGTCTGCCAGTGGAGGAAATACTATTAATCCTTCTTAGAAACATCATTTTTAAATTTTGGTTTTCAGTAGAAATATCACCCTGCTGCTCTGGGGACCCTGACCTACTGAGCAGTTTGAGGGACAGCTCAAAAGCAAATCTCCCTATAGCTCCTGCTTGATCTGGAAGTTAGAAGCCCTTCTGGAGGCAGCAGGATAGCTAGAACGAAGCCTGGTTTTCATGAGAAGGCTGATTTTGGTCCATCATCAAAATCTTGGAAACTCCATCCAAGCCTGAGATACCAGAACACAAATACCACTGTAGCAACATGTAGCAACAACTGCCCTGCTGGCCACAGCCACCTACCCAGTGTCCACGCCTTGCTGCTAAAGAAGCCAACATGAGGGGTCTGTTGGGTTTTGCTCAGTCATCCAGCCCACTGGGACTGCCAGTGAGAACACAATCTGTGCCACTCCTTTGAGAAGGACAACATTTCTGGCCATGTAAAGCTAGATGTTCAACCTCACAAACACTTCAATTAATTGGTCTGTTTTTAAAAAAGTGGACAAAAATCTAATCACCTGAAAATCAATGTAAATGTAGAATAATTGAGAACAATCTTTGCTCTCTGATATCTGAAATGAGACCAGAACAGGAAAAATGGGTGTTTGAAAAGCTCATGCCATTTTTTTTCAATCACAATAGCTTATATAACAGCAGTAATAATGACCTTCACTAGACATTTCCTTGAGTACTAATGACCTGGGGTTAATGGCTCAAGACATACTTTTATGCAGTCAAATATCACAGCCAGCAATTAATTACCCAGCAACACTATGTGCTTTGACCACTACGGCTCAGTTAGCCTCATATTATTAAAAAATGAAAAGCATTTCAATCTTATTTACTGTGAAGCTGTCCCAAGTTTTGCTTTAGCATATTAGACTAAAAAAAGCTTGAACCTATATTAAGCGAAACATCTGTTCTACAACACTCCTCCATTAACTTCACACAAATTACGGGGAGTCAAAGCCAAGTGTGTTGAAATATGATGATCATCACAGCCTGCTCACAGACAGAAAAACAGTGTGGAGCAAGGCTCTGTGTGAATTCTGCTTCTGCACTACCAAAACCTCCCTAAAAATAATTTTCAGCTCTCTGGTGGCTGTAAATGGATTGAGAGAAGAGAGGACAGCGAAGGACACACTGCAGAGAGCAACCCTTCATTGGCAGGGATGGGCGGAGTGTGTTGGCTAGGGACAGGAAGGTGAAGGTGTATTCTGTTTTTACCAAATTGGGTGAGGCCCCAATTCCTCTGTAACTGATTTATGAGGAATATCAGTGTAGACTGTTTTTGCACCCAGCTTTATGCTTTCCCAGTTTACTCCCATTCATTATGTTTTATTATTTCAGCAAGGCTTCTGCAACATGCCTTGAAAACAAAGAACCTTGGGCTCAAATCTCATCATTCCTGGTTAGCTGTTGGCATTTTAGCACAATCACAAGCTTTTTGGAGAACTGAAAGGCTAAAGCCAGGCACTAGAACTAGCACTAAGATGTGCTGGATTTAATTAGGAGATTACCAGCTTTAATCCCATGAAGGATGTAAAAAACTGATAAGAATTTGTATGTAGATCCACTCCTCTAAATAAGTTTCTGGCATTGACTATACCTTCTGTTTCCATGAAATACAGACAGACAGACATTTTTTTAGGTCTCTTCATGTCTGTGAGGCTTCTTGAGGAAGATCTGGTACCTCACTGCCTTCCAGCAAGGCTTTGGAAACGCCACTTGGTCTCAGGCATTGGTCCTGGACAAGCGCGTGCTACGAGGGCTCTCAGTAGGACTACCTAACACAGTATGACCCATCAAAAGGCAAGCAGAACCCTCATTTCATGTGCTTTGAGAGTTTCAGCTTCAGGCCAAACCAAGAATTACTTTAAACAAGAAAATTTCTATCACTTGAAGGTAACAATAGGTTCAGGCTAGTTAGATACTCACTATCATTAAAACCTGTTTGTGAAATGACTGATTTCAACTCACTTCCCACAAGTTTCTGGGCTTGATGATTTTTAAAAGCATAGGGAATTAAGACATTGGGAGCAAAATGGATGCATCTGTCTGGAGGGGCACAGTTTACCCAAAGTTTGCCAATGATGGCAGCGGTGGAAACACCCATTCCCCAGCAGCATTTGTGGTGGCTGTGGAGAGCCCCAAACTCAGTCCAGTCACTCTGATTGACCGCACATCCAGCTGATGGCTTCTGTTTTCAGTGAGACGCATGAAATGAAGTGGCCGTTGCTGGTGCTGGCCAACTCCATGAGTGCCCACAAGACCAGCCACCTAAGCGCAACAGCTATAGGTGCCAAATCACAAAAATCTGCATTTTCATGGGGTGTACAGAGGATCCACATGGGACTTTTGTACGTCTCTGAGCTCTGATGTGCTAACCACATTAGCCTGCCAGAGGGCTGGATTGTTGTCACACTGAGAAGTTATGAGTACAGTAATTATGGAAGCGTGACATTCATAACCACAAGGCAAAGAATGAAAAATTGCAATCGCCCAATGTTACAACTGCTTACTATGTATTAGTAGCTATTCATAGTCTTGCATCTTAATTGTGGCAATTACAGCATTTTTAATATTTTTTTTTGGTTTAGGGATATCAGTCAGGTTTTCCAACGCATTTCATTTTAAAAAAGTCAGAGTGACATCATTCTTCTATATATTGTCAAAAGGAATTGTCATATTTAGTGGTCTTGTCAATCTGTTAATACGTTACTTTCCTCCTAATTGTAGAAAGGCTCCAATTAATTATAATGATCATTTACTCAAGTGCTACTAATTCTCTTCTACAAATAGTGATGCTCTATAGCATCATAAAAAAAAAAAATCAATGGCCACATCTCTGATGAGATAATTCTATTAGTCACTCAGAATGAGCATCTGGAATAAAAAGTACAAGCTATATTCATAATAAAAAAGTTAAGAAACAAGTAATCCTTCTTACTCCTGTTTTAAACCATAGTAATAAATGGGAAAATTCAGATGTGCAAACATTATGGTCTGCTTCTTCTACAGCATGTTCATGCAGAGGGACACGGGAACGAAAATTGATGGCACGCGCTAGAGCAGAATCGAAGGGATAACGATTTTGTAGTTCTACAGCTCAGATGGGTAAAAGGTGACATCCACCACAGGGAAGCCAAGAGCAATCCCGGGGAGTGTTTAATCTCATTCACCTGAATTAAATCACCATGTTTGAAGTCTTACTGCAAGTTTATAGAGGCTTATAGTAAAGTTCAGATACAATTCAGTGCTGCAGGGGAACTTATCAAAAAGAAATGGCTAAATTTCCAGTCCACAGCAGCAAGCAGCCACAAAGCAGAATTTGTTATTTGTAGCAACTTTGCTACTCTCATCGTCTCCTCCAAAAGAGCAACCAGCACAGCTCAGCTATTTGCTGCTCATGAAGCCCATTAGCAAATTACTGCCTGGCTGGAGCGAGGATGGAGCCAGGGAGGAAGGGCAATTGCCGCCGGCACGGCTGCCGCAGCGCATTATCATCTCCCGCCCAGACCTTCTGGGAAGCCTGCGGATGAAGACCACACACCTGCACGGTGGAAATATCGGCAAAAGGAGCACAAACAGGGCTGCTTGATCACCTCCTCTCACTGTTTAAGTAACCCCACAGATCTGACTTTGGGCCTGAAGCTGAAGAAGGCCATATGTCAGCGGTGCAGCCGATTCCTGGGGGAAGGTGTTCTTCATCCTCAAGCAATGTTGCTTACACCCAGACCCGTGTATGGGTCACACACTGCTCACACATCACACTGCTTCAGCATTATACGAGAGCTGCATTAACCCCCTATGCTGTGCAACAGCAAAAAACGATCGGGTTTTGTCTTTGTGGAAGGATCATGCCAAGCTTAGCTTGTCTTCCAGGTCAAGATTGTCTGTAGATGAGGTCACAGCAAGGAGGTTTGAATGTCAAGGGCTTTTGCATACTGTCAACATAGAGATAATTTAAGCCTGAGATGAGAGAGGAAGAAAATGACCTCATCCCCACACTGTAACCTTGCTGCTCCCAAAGGCTTTAATACGATCCTGCAAGCCCAGCTGTGCTGCTGCAAGCTGTCTGGAGGTTTGAGTGGGACAGAACACAGTTTTACAGTCAGTAGGGTCAGTCCTGGGTCTAAATACAGCTTAGAAGATCTATATCTTTTGAGTTAGTTACCCAACTCACCTTCACACGGGCAGACTTCAGGCATAAAAACTTAGCAAACATGTGAAATGATATATGAAACATCCAGAATGTTGTGAAGTCCAACACCTCAGAAGCCAACCAAGCAGGCTACGGCCCCCACAGCGTTTAGCAATGATACAGTCAATATCTATGAAAGTGTTTTAAAGGAGATTCTACAGAGTTCAGTGCTACGTTTCAGAATGATCAGATTGAGGAGATTCATGTCAGTTTGAGGACTACAGTGTAGCTCTGCTTGAGGGATGGAAGGATGATTCAGGAGAACACTCTTTAAAAGGAGGACTGGAAGCACAGGGGCATACTAGGATTTTCAGTGAAGAATGACACTCCGATGCCAATTATTTATGCAAAGGTTTAAGAAATGGAGCAGTTTTTACATGTCTTCCTGTTGCAGATGTCTGCCTTAGACATCCATTGCAATGCCTTCAACCCAGTAGAATAAGAAAACAACGAGGCTGGCAGCCACAGTAGTGGGCTGGCCAGCCAACTTCTCACCCTTCTTTGTGAGCATTGTGAACACCGTGGCCTGAGTTAATGCTCCCAGTTCCCTTTGGGCAGCCTTTTCTCCCCTTGAATCACAGAGGTAACTGAGTCCCATGTGGTTAGTGTCACCTAGGACCTCTGACATCCACCTCTATTCCAGCCTCAGCTTTGCAACCAGCTCAGACACAGAGTAATGAATTATAGAAAGTGAAAGCATCATACAGCCCCTTGAAATGAAAGATACTCCTCCAAACACAAGCAGTTATCATTAATTTACAATTGTACTTGTTTTCTAAATGGTACATTGTTATTTCTTCAAGGAAAGCATTTCTATATACAGACCAGAGAGAGCAAAGCCGGACTATAAATACAGTGAAGCTTCAATTTGATCGAGGGAGCGAGAGAAGCTAACTGGAGCTAGCTTTTCTGGAAATAGAAAACCATGCTTCTCTTCCCTACCATTTTAAGATCATTTTGAATTAATTGGTATACACTGAGCTGTATACCTTGCTTATCTGAACTGCTGCTGCCATTGAACACAGATTAATTAGTGCTAGTGTTATGACCTACAGTAGTTTGAAGGTCAAGTCCCTAAGATCTATTTTCATGAGATACAGTAATGCTGTCTCGAGAGACACCAGGTATCATAACTTATTGTGCTGTTAAAATCTACAATCAATAAGTCTGCAGCTTTAAAATTTTACAATACACTAATAAGACAGACATAAAATCCTACTAGTATTGCACTTACTCCCATCAGCATTAATGATCTTAACGCAGCAGGTGTTATCATTCCTAACTAGACACGGTATTTGCTATCTCATGCTTAGATGCTCCCTCCTCTTGGTTCACAGAAACTAAGGAAGCTCTGTTTTAACGGTTTCATAACGCTACAGGCAGAGCCACTTTGGGCGGAGTTCGGCCCCGTTTCCTCCATGCTGAACCAGGCAACTTCCCTCATCTGCTGTGATCTCTGAAGCAAGGTAGAGGCAGGAGTCCTACAGGACCAGACACAATCCAGAACCATTTGTAATACGAGTCATTTACCAGAATGGATGAGTTGCAGTTATATTTTCAGATTGCAGTCTTTGTATGAAAGCTGCATCTTTATGCTAGGAAAATACATGTTTAAGACAAGTTCTCCTTCATTGAGCCTTTTCCCTGGCCTGGGAGAAAAAAAAAAGAAAATCACTAAATACAGAAAAAAAGTATCACCTGAGTATTAAACTGGCTAGAAAACAAGATCAAAATAAAACCAGATCCAATTTAGATTAATTCATTGTATGGTCAATATTTATTTCACTAAACTGAAAAGGACCGGTCCATATAAGGCTGCAGGTTTAATGAGATTCTCAGGTGTGCTAATGGCTGCCCAGGCAATGTGCTACTCCCTGCTGACCTGAGGTCTGGGAGCTGCTTTAGCCCATGCCAACTACATGTCCTAGGTAGCATTTACCAGGCACAGGTAAGTCACAGTGAGCTGTTATCATGGCTGGCACCCAGAAATGCCACACGGTCCCATGTACAGCTCTCTCTGCTGGGGCGTACTGGTGCTAGATACCTATGTCCTATAGATGGTCCTTCTATAGGAAGGAAACCCCATACCCTGGAGATGCCCATCTTTCTTAATTGGCCAGAAAGGAGTTTGGGATGAGCAAACTCCTCATTTGAGTCACTCAGTTTAGTGCATCAAATTCCAGGGAAGTCAACTAATGGCTCTGTACCTTGGTTTCTTTACCTGCAACAAGAAGTGCTTTGAGGTATCCCACTGAGAAGGAGTTATTTTCAGACTGAGTATGATGCAGCACTGCCAAATGCTGCTGCTGATTAGGTCTCATAAAAAGTGGATGGTTGGATGCACATTCTGCATCCTATTGCAGGGGAAATGCAGTACTGAAGTACTCCTTATTGCTAAAAGAAAACTCTCTCAACGGAGAAAGCCCATCAAAGTACTAAAAGATACCTCTGTGGGCTTCCCAAAGACATATAATCCTTTAATCTCTGGAGAGTGGCAGTTTTGGAAGAGATGCCATTATAGCTGCTCATTGTGGGATGAATTATGCAAGAATTTATTATTGATTCAAGGGAAGCCTGCTCAAGAACACAATCAAAGCCAAGCCAGAGCAGAGGGGAAAGAACGAGGTTTCTACAGTTAACTAAACCAATTCATGACCCAAGAAAAAACTAAGGCAAGAGAAGCAGTTGGCAAGAAGTGGTGTATTTTACATACCAAGTCACCTTTTCCACACCCATAACCAGCCTTTAGTACCAGATCGTGACAGAGCAGAGTCCAAAGTGTTACATGAGTCCTCTCGCAACCCAGAAATGCCTCCCCCCACTACCACCCCAACCATCCATGGGGTCAAAGGCAGGAACCCCTTTGGCTGTGGAGCCTCAACCCAACGCAGCCCATCCACGTGGGGCTAGGAGACCACAACAGCCCTGCCCAGGGCTGTGCCCGAGGTGAGGAGACCCGAGGGGTCCAGGCTACGGGCCAGAGCTGTAGAAATGCCCGATCCACCTCAAAATGACAGATGGGGCAAGGTCATCCGGCCGCAGAATGCTGTTTTAAGAGAGAAAATCTGTGGAGAGCTTGGCACCATACCAGAGGTTGACAAGGTCTGTTCAAGGAGTATAGAGGTGGGAGAAAAAGAGGTTTAACTTGAGAATTAAGAGGGTAGTGAAACTAAACACATATACAGCCCAAACAATGACACAGGGGTGACAGGCACCCATCAATTTATCATTGAAAGAGTAATAGAAAGAGGCCATTTAAACAGCCAGGAAGGCCGGATGTAAGCAAGGGGAAATAAAATGATCTTGCACAGCAAGTCAGTCACTGACAAATATAAAACAAACCATGCGGAGGTTTAATAGCATGTTTAGCATTTTGAGTAAGGGACATAAAATTTGCTTTTCTCAACTTGACTTTTGTTAACAACCTTAGGCACTACAGGGTTATTATCCTGCAGCGTACCCTTTACTAAACTCATCATGTCTCTGAGTGCTAGGGACCATTTCCTAATACAATTAGAAGAGAGATCAGTAACAATAATCACGTAAATATATATGTAATGCATATGTACCTATGCATTCACACACACGTGCACACACACATGCTCTTTGCTTATAACAACTCTCTAGCGGAAACATCACAGTGTCCTTTAGGCAGAAAAACATCCAGCAGAGATCTTACACTAAAACCATCCCTCATGCTGCTGCATAGAAAATGGCAACAAGAGTAGGACAGAGGAAAAAAAAAAAAAATCAGTAAAGCTAAAAAACTCTCTATTACCCCACCAAAAGGGTTTATTTTAATTGCAGCAGGACTGTGGCATGTTTCTGGACTCAGTCACGTGTTTTGCTAAATAATCTTCTTTGAAATATTATAAATATGCAGAACTTTGAGAAGTAGGTCAGTGGCTCAACACGTTGTAGCAAATAGCTCAGATAGATACTAGCCATCAGCCTGTGGTCTGCACCCAGCAGCAGGTCTGACACACTCTGCAGAGAGTCAGGTGGCAAATCCCTGCATTAGGGGACCTTTCCCCGAATGATACAACACCTGAGTACCTGGTCACAGCTAACACCGTGCCTCTCAGACATCAAGCTCTCCTTCTCATCATCTAAGCTTTCTCACAATCAGCAAGGGCGAAAGCAGAAGGATGTGAGAATTCAACACACTGATATTACGAACAAAATGAGAAACAACAGCTCAGGATCAACCCCGAGTGCAAGCCTCAGCTCTGCCGGAAAGGTGACTTCAAAACCCTGCTTCGAACATTGGTCCAGATGCATTAAAACCCATCACAGTAGGACCGTCTCCGTGCGAGCAGCAGATGAGCCCTTTGCAAAGTTCCCCGGGACCTGTAACAGCCAAGCGGTGGCTCACACAAAATCCTGCTGTGGATTTGGTGCCCTGAATCCGTGCAGTGCAGCCCCCCTTGCCCACCCCCCTTCCCAAACGGATTTCAGCAAGCACTTACCATCAGCAGGCTCAGAGCAGACTCGGGAGCACGCTGCACAGCCATCGCCTCTCTTCCTACGTACAAATCCTCCCCACGACTCGGTCAGCCCTCGGCCCTCCGTCACGGCAAAGCATCCACAGAGCCCACAGCTAACTGCAGGGAGAGAAACCCCAAATCAGGGTCGGAGAGCATCTGCAAGAGGAGGAGAGGATGGACGAGGGGGTGGGGAACAGAGGAGGGAAGGAAATAACCTTCTCAGCCAGGGAAAGAAGCTTAAGCTAGGCCAAATTTTACACTAGAGAGAGGAGGAAAATGAAACAGAGAGCCTGCTGGAGAAACAAGGTATCGGGAACTGCAGGATATTTAAAGCTCAGGCGCACGCTGCCACAGTGAGCAGCAGCAACACAGGACATGTATCAAACACCTACATGACAGGTTAGGTCCAAGCCATCCTCCCCCTGCCCCAGCACAGAGACTAATTAATTGCTTTTAATTGCCACTCTCCTTCCTCCACCTAAATAAACGCATAGATAGCACAAAACAGCCATGCCCCTGACTCTGCGTCTTCCTCCCTGCCCTGGTGATGCTAGCGCAGAAACAATGTCGAATAGCGCAACGTACCGCTTCCAAAAGGGTCAAACCTCTTCTCTCTTCTTGCAAAGCCCTGCTTCGCCTGGTTGGGAGAGCAGGCGCCTGCATAACACAGACACGAGCAACGAGGGAGAGCAGCCAGAACCAGGAAGCACCCGCCGTTCACTTCAGAGCAGCAATTACCTTTATCATATTCGAGCGAGAGCTGGGTTACGCACTGACCCTTTTCACCTTACCCCCCCACAACAGAAAGTCTCTTCTTCCTCCTCCTCCCCTTCCTCCTCCTCCTCCTCTCCAAATGGACCCAGCTCCCCGTGGAGCTAACACACTTCCTAGAAACATGTAATTACACAGGCTGTTGTGTTAGCGCTCTGATCACGCTGCCTGTACCGCGCGGAGATGGCAGCCAGGCAGCCCCCCCTGCCCCCCCTTTGCCAGGCGACATGCTGCAATCCCCCGCCGAGCTCCTGCGGCTCGGGGGCCACAGACGGCTAATTGTGAAAATGTGGCCGGTTAAGACACAAAGACAAATTAGCCTTGAAAATAAGCCCCTTGTTTAAACGTTAGCTGTAAATAGAAGATGCCTTTCTGAAAGCCTTTAAAAATAAACAGAGCATCCTGGTAGGAAGGCAGATACTCTCACACAGATGTGCCCTGCCAGAGCTGTAGGACCCCTACTCTGCAGGGTTCAAAAGCCTCCTGGACTTCAGTGTATCAACTCTTGCATCTCTCCCCAAACAAGGAGAATTTTGGCTTCATTTCCTAAAATGTTAGGCTTCATGTAATGACAATATCTGTTCATCTTCCAACTCCCGCCTACACATTCCCCGGCCCCCTCTCCCCCCATGATTTTGGAACCCAATTAGAAGTTTCAGACAAATTCAACTAGAGTTGAATTCTCTGACACATGTCATTCCTGCAACTTTTATAGGAATTGGAACCAGGACAGAAAAGAGAATCAAATAACTGTCTCCGTGAAGGCAGGCAGCAGTAATCCAGCCCTTGAGCTCTGCAAGCTACATCTGGCAGGTCAGCTGTGGCGGGTACCACACCGGAGTAATTATTTGCCCAACCTCTGGTTATTCACCTATCACCGTGTTTTAGCAAAGGGGACACAGAGACATGGGAGATTGCAGACAGTGCCCTGGGAAGGACATTCAGGACATCTGTGTCAGACCCATACCTCCCAGCATATTACTCTTGAGCCAGGGGACTGCCCTTCTTGTAAGGCACATATAGCATGTGCTGTACAGAGAAACTTGCTTTTTTTTCATGTAAATACACAGACCAGTGAAATCCCCTCCATGCTGCAGCACCAAGCCTGGGTGTTGCGTGGTGATGGCCAGGGCTTCCTTCCCCAGCAGGTTCTCCACCAACAAGAAGCCACTTGCACAGAGAGGTGACGCCTCTCAAGAGAAAGTGTAGACTCACTCATGGGCACGCAGGAAGACATTTTCTGTGGTCCCCCCTCCTTGGGTTACAGACATCAACGCCCAAGGAAAGTCCCTTGTTTCACACCTGGGAGTGGCATTTACTGCATTGTTTCTGAGACCCGACCTTCACTGCAGTGAGTGAAGCTCCTGTGAAAGCACACTTATGCCAGCAGTCGCGCTTTTCTCCACCCTTGGAGGTAAGTCATCATCTCAACTGATGGAGAACAGACGCCCAGCTTCTCAAATGCATTAAGGTACCCAGGCACCAAGGAGCTCTGGGCTTCAGAGATTTGCTTCAATTCAGCCAGAGAGCTGAGGCAGAACTTCATGGTGCTTTCTAACCATACGGCCTTTCTTGGTTTTCTGCAGTGAGTTATTCTTCTCCTCACAGGCACCTGAAGCTTTGAGCTGTCATAAAATGTGATCTTCTCCTTTCTCTCCAAAGAGGTTTGTCTTCATTCCTGAAGATGACCAGGTTGCTGACTGTTATAAGGAGTGCAGGAGGAGGCTACCTAAATGTCTCTTGAGAGGGGAAAACATGCAGAATAAAAGATGAAGGCAAGTTATAAAAGATATCTCAAGGCATCAAATTCTAAAATATATAACTAAATCTTTTTCAAAAGTACCATGACGAATATCGCAAGGCTACTATATTTTCCTCTACACTAACCCAATCTGAAGCACTGCAAGGAGGTGGCTGCAGAAACAATGTGCTCAGTAACTCTTGAGTCTGGCAAGAAAGGTTTCTCCTTTGCCAGATGATTTTAAGACACCAGCCTATACCTGTGTTTTTGGACTTAGCTAAAATGAAAAATCTGGAAGTGTAGATGTCTCTTCCAACTCTAGCTCCTGAATTCACTCTATAGTTGAGCAGGGTAAAATTCCAGTCGAATACTAGGAACTAGTTATGATTTCTGGTGTCCTTGAAAAAGTTCTAGTTTTTTTCCTGAGCTCTGAAAGTCTCGGAGTTATGACCATATGTAGCGAGCCATCTGTGCACAAGTATATGATCTATGGCTTCAAGGTCCATTTGCAAACTTACCTTCAGGTTTGCTACTTTCCACTATTTAGGTGAATAAATTTCATAGCACAAGAGGAAAAAAAGAATAAGTCATTATTCACTGTAGGTTGTGAAGAGATAAAAACCAACCATTTTAAAAAGGAACTTGCTGGACAGATGGTTAAAACTACAGACTTGTGGTTTTGTGTCAAGGTCTAAAGCTATGACAGTAGAAAAAGGAAAGAGTTTATTAGCTGTCTTTCCCCAATACTTTAAGAGAAATAGGTGCTACAATTGGTTAATAAAGTAACTGCTTACAATTGCTCAGAGAAAAATCTATTACAGCAAACTCTGGATTAATAGAAGAATTGATACCAGTAAGAAGACATAAAGCACTTGCAGAATGGTAAATGGAGAGGGTCCTCCAACGCCAGTGTTACGACTGGCATTCCTTTGACAGGGGTAGATATGTCATGCCATGGTGGGTCACCTTCATTAGAGTAGGTGGTTGCTGGGGCTGTGGTTTGAGGTTCTGGTAATGCAATGTGGTAGGAAAACCTTCTGTTAAAAGCACATTATTTTGCCTGTTTATGGACATACAGAACCTGATAGGCACATATTGTCCTCAGCAAGAGATGCGGCTTTGGAGACTGAGAAGAAGACGGCATTATTAATGGTAGGAATAAAGGCAATGCAGAACTCCAGGTTAATTGCAGTACTTAATTTCAACTAGTACAGAGCTTATATTTCCTGCTAAATTTATTTCCTGTTTTTTTCTTCCAGGAGTTCTATTTTTCACAGAAGTGAAAGCAAATTTCCCGTGTATTGCTATCATACATATTTCAACTACTAAAAATCAAAGTCCTTCCTCCAGTTGCCTGTGACATATCCAAGAGATCAAAATCCTGATATGAATTTTAATTTGCCTTCTTGCATCACAGATGTGTGTTTGAGTGAAATGTTGTCCAGTGATATGACAACTGCCAGGAGGTCACTTCTTTAAGCAAAGGTGTATACAAAGAAAATCGTTTGATCAAGAGGAGTTTAAGTCTTTACCTCAACTTACAAGGGCTTAATAAAACCAGTCCTGCTATTGTTTTGGCAGGAAGATAGTTAAAGTTGATGGTACTACTATAAGCAACGATGTGACCAGAACCACTTCCATTTACAACACCCTCACCCATCCAAGAACCCAATGAAGAACCCAACAAGCATCTCTGGAACCTGAGCTATATGAAAGTTTACGTCATGTTTGTAAATTTTTAACCACAAATTTAAAGCACAATGAGTTTCAGCAGTGTGAAAAGAATAGATGATGTGAGAGTACGAAAAGCTGTCTGAGTTTATTGAATTTCATTCATGTGTTCCTCATGCATCTCAACTGTTTGCTGGAACTTAGGTGATTAGTTTCAAGTATATGTTAGTCACAGAAATAAAATTTGGATTATAAATGGCCATGGCAGAAGTGCTTCTGCTTTAATCCACAAAGGAGGAACCACTTCACACCACAAACTGCAACAAAGCAACACAGCTGGGATGTCTAAGATGTCTAACCAAGCTATAGACAATTACATAAAAAGAAATATTCACATAATTCAAACCCACAAATTTGAGGACCTACATTTTGCTTGTAGCATATCCCCAAAGCAGATAAAAGCCTGATGCCAACAAGTAAATTATTCATTGTGAATTATTCACTCAGCTTTAAAAAAGATCTGGAAGGAACTTACTGCATTAGCTCTTCTCCTTACCTTCCTCTGCTCCCCTCTATCAACCCAATTGCTCTAAAAATCACTTGTCATGCCCCACAAACAGATCCCAGCAGGGCTGGGACTGTTTCTTTTGAAAACTCTCTTAGAAGCTTTTGATAACTATAATTGCAGTGATAAGGCTGCTTCTCCAAGCTGCCAAACAAATACTGCACAGGAAGAGAAACATCATTCCTGGAGCCAGCAGACTGTAAAACGAAGTCACCGCGTGTGGATATACAAGGGAAAGGGTCTCTGGTCAGCCTCTTGCTCCACCACCACTCTCTCTGGAGGGCGAAATTAGTGAAGGGTGCCCTACCAAGTGCTTGGGAAAATATTTCCTTGCCTTCCTCAGTAAGGAGGTATTACAGAAAGTATTGATAGAAATATATCCAGTGTAGGTGGAGACCTGGACTATGACACAGGCTAAGAGAAGGATTAATCTCAAACTCATCTCTTGATTTCTAGTTTAGCTGTTGGTTGGCTCATTTCCCTTGCCTTACTTTTTTTGGCAACTGCTCCCTAAGAAAATAGTGCTGTTCATGAGTGGTATAAACCAGAGGCTCTGCCTTCATTCGAGTGCCGAGGGCTTCCCCGATTGAACCTCTCTGGATCATTTGTCCTTAAAGCTGTACAAGCAACTAACAGGCTGCTCACTGCCAAGCAGTCCAAATCCCAGGATGACTTATGTCTGAACATTAATTAGCTTTGATAGGCACTGCTCTGGAATAATAAGAGTCCTAGAAACATCTTCTCGTTGTAAGGACAAGGGTGAGATAGCACAGAATTTTCCTGATATACCACCATAGCTAGAGGCAGAGATTTTTCTTGGCCTCTCTGAAGACGCTTCTTTACAATGGTGACTATCACTGGAGAGCAAAGATCCCTGCAAGAAAAGGTCATTGCACACCTCTTCTACAGGTGTCAAGGTGAGACGTGGCAAAGCAAGAAGATCAGTCCAGAGTCCCCTAGCAGACAGCTGCCTGGGCCGGGAAGGGAACTGAGGCTTCTTGGGGGCCCTGTGCCAACCACAAGGCAATGCCCAGTCTTAGACCACTTTCAAGAGACTGAAGCAGGCCAGAAAAACCTCATGTATGTAAGTATGAGAACTGGAGTGTCCAGAGAGAGTTATACCAGTAGTAAGAGCTCAAAGTAACAGCCTTACAGAAGTGCACTATAGTCACATACAAGAAATTTTTGTTGGAAGTGGGGTGGCTTCCATCAGAAGCAATGAACGGACTCTGACATATGAGCAGACCTACTGCTCTTGCACAAGGCCAGCTGCCTCAGGCACTACTGCCTCTCTCAATTTCAAGATGAGGCTGGTCTGCTTTTTTCTGCCTCTCAATGTAAGCAAGACTCCTGTCTTCCAGGGCCCTCTTCAGCCTATGCAAGATCTCAGGAATCCTGGCAGTCCTCATCTGATATCTGGGAGGAAAAGCATCTCCTGCTGAGCTCTGTCCAGTGGGAGCTGGCACCCAGGAGCACCTCCTGCATCTCCCATCCATCAGTACCACCTTTCTGTTCTGAACTCAGCAAGGGCTGGGCAGTCTTGGCATTCAGGGACATGAATTTTTGCTGTCTTGAACTAGGCAGGTTTTACAGCTCCTTTCAGCAGACCTAGCATCTCCTTTTGTCCAGGAGCAGCTGTTTCAGCCCACAGTTCGGCCAGCCTCTGTAACTGCTTGGCACTCATACCTCTCAGAACTGTCTATGGCCTTTGTCTGAGCTCCTGCTCTCCAGTATAACCCCATCCAGTTTATCACAGCCCACACCGATCAAGCCAGGACAGGAGCCTGGTTCCCAGCAAAACTCTGAACTTCCTCTACTCCACAGAATCATAGAATCATTTAGGTTGGATGAGACCTTCAAGATGAAACAGCCTGTGGCATTTAGACGTGTCGCAAGAAAAAATGTACATTAACGGAAAAACCTAACATAGAAGTATTCCAAAAGCTGATCTCCAATGTTCTTCTAGATTATATTCTACTTTCTATTTAGCAATTTAGAAATTAACGCTAACGGTGCACTGACACAACCCAAATACAAAAAAACCTGAAGGTTAACAACTAGAAAATAAACATGTCATAACTCAAAGTACGACTTGATAGTGGCATAGTAATTAACATTCAGTAACCATATTACTCAAGTTGAAAGCCCTGGGTTTCATATTATGATTGTTTAATATTAATTTGACATTTATAAGATGATGGCCTCAGCAAACTCTGATATCATGAGTCTAGCTGAACTCCAAGGCCCAATAGAGAGTATGGGAGTCTGCAAGCACGCATCACTGCTGCAGTTATGTTTGTTCTCTGAATATGCACTCTCCAGTGCTGTCACATGACCTGTTGGGCTATACTTCTACTACTTGACCTAATTTGCACCTGTGGAAGTGCAGTCTTAGTGAAATAAAGTGGCACTTTTCAACTGATTCCATTTTCTTTTTCTTTTTTCCCCCTTTCTTTTTTCTTCTAGCATTCATTTAAAAGAACCTATGGGAGAGTCATCTCTTATCAACAGGCCTAGTTCCTCTTCTACAGGCAGGCTCTGCATAGTTGTGCTGAAAAACTTACTAGGTTTTGTATTACTGTTCATTTTTAAATTCCAAGCTACATTTATTCATAACCAGTTCTTTATCTTTGTGCTGGCACTATGTTTCAACTGGAGTAGCTCTAGTTCCTAGTGATTTATTTCTAGACGTATTTGAGATAATCATACTTCTTCTGAGCCTTTGTTTTGCCCTCTATGGGTTTTCTAGCAGTCTTCCAAGTAAAAGACTATTTCTTTACATTAGACAACCTTTGCTACCCACACCAAATAGGAGTTATCTTCCCTGAACAGCATAGACCAACACATTTTTTCAGATGAGACCTGACATCTTCACAACTCTATGCCACATATTTGTGCATGTCATGCAATTGCCTTTTCCTCTGGGCTAGGCTTGAGCATTCAAATCCTTTTCTTCTCAGCGCATCTTATTAGGCGCTCATGCACCTCTTAAACATGTTCAGGTTAATGCATTGGCTTTAAACCAAAAGAAGGTTGATGCAATAGCTTTAAACCAAAAGACGGTAAATTAAGAATAGATATAAAAAAGAAATTCTTTACTGTGAGGGTGCTGAGGCACTGGCACAGGTTGCCCAGAGCAGCTGTGGATGCCCCCTCCCTGGAAGTGTTCAAGGCCAGGCTGGACAGGGCTTTGAGCAACCTGGTCTGGTGCAAGCTGTCTGAGGGCGGGGGGGGGACAGGGGAGTGGGAACCGGATGATCTTTAAGGTCCGCCCCAACTCAAACCATTCTGTGATTCTACGATTGCACTCATCTTTAGGCCCACCCAAGTCCCGTAAAATATTCACAACACAAACATGGATGAGTACTCATGTACAAGACTACATTCAATTGTCTAGGGTTTATGGAGGAGCTGGAACTTCCAATCTTTGCTCCATACACTATCTTTGAGTCTGGAAGGTGTATTTGACCTTTCAAAACTTCTCTAACAGAAGCCTCAGCACACCAAGTAAACCAGTTTTCATTGACTGGAAAGTGAAGGTTTGAAGGCTCTACACTTTGAACTTGAGGCCCATGCATCCTTTCAGGCCAGCACTACGAGAGTTGCCTATATTCTCAAAGAGAGTCTGTAAGGCAACCGGGGACTAGATGTCCATTTTCTCCATCCTACCCATGTCCCCTGTGAAGCACTTCTCCTCACAGAGCTTCTGCCTTTCAGACTCAGAACAGCCTCTGCACAGTCTAGACTTCATACAGAATTTGTTTGGCTGGATGTTAAGTACAGTGACTTTTGCTACCTAATGCCTTAGGGCAGAATGTCAGACAAGTTAAGGAACAATACCTGCCAGAATGCAAGTGTTACTGAGAGCAGTCTATTCTCAGCTTCTGTCCTTAGGAGTGACCTAACCTAGTAAAAAACATTTATGAGTAAGATATCTAGCCAAAAGCAGCCAATTGAGGCTCCTTCACCAGTCAGTGGACTAATACATGCAGCTCCATAGGGTGGGTTACACATTAATCTTCAAATGAGATAAGTGCTCTCTGGAGAGCCTGGACTCTCTCTATTGGCTACTAGAGAAACCTAAATGCTTATTTTAACGTGGTCAGCAAATCTCAGCTTGAATATCAGCCTTGGGAGCTACACTCAGCTACCAGTGCTGCTGGCTGCGCACTCTGCAGCATCTCAGCTCAGGCTAGCACCACTCCCGTGCGGGGTGTGCATTTGAGGATGCACACAAACCACAGGCTCAGAGGCAGTCCGGGTTCTGGAGGCTGCTGACCTCTCAGGATGCTCCCAGCATCAATCTCATCTTCCAGAAGTTGTCTGTCCTCCCTGAGGATTACCCTTCCTTCTGCTCAGAAAGGGACAAAAGTGATTCTTACGAAGGTTCCCTTACACAAACAAGAAAACCGTATCGAGAGCTGCGGCAAGCATGAGGTACCCAAAGAGGTAGGTGATCTGCCATGGGCTGAGGAATAAAAGTAGCGCAGGTTCACATGTGAAAGTCAGCATGAACATTCACTCTTGATCTCTTTGTCAAAATCATTTATTTTTGCCACAGTTGCATTTTGGGTATCAGTCAGAGATTTAGATGACCCAATGGAGTTAGGCATTGTACATACACCTTGCTAGGCCAGGGATGTTAATATCAACTATTTGTTATGACTCCTACATCAAACCAAATCATGAGTCTTCACCCGCTTCAGAGCAAATTCTGGGCTTAAAAAAGAGGAAAGTGATGAATACTTTCAGAATCAATTCACCTGCCTTCCAGCACAGCACTGTAACCTCTCAAACTATCATGGCTATTTCAGCAGTGATTGCTGTGGCACAACCTAAGTAAGATTCATGGCTCACCCTGAAGAGTTGCCAATCCACAGTGAGATGGAAGGACTAGCAATGGTTTAAGAAGGGGGGAAAAAATTCTACTCACAGCAGTAAGATGCAAAGGCTTTATGCATATAGAATATTTACAGCAATCTGTATAGTGATGCTTGCCAGAGTCAGTTATCAAAGCGTTAAGAGTTCATTATTCAGTTGCTGTTTCATAATTTAGTCAGAGTAACAGTCTCATATTTAACTGAAGTCAATTCTAAAATGAAAAGGAAAATTAGTTTTATTCACTTATGAATTACTGTTACAAGTAACTAATTTATAGGAATAGTAATAAAAGCAGAACTGCATTCACCAGGTAACATCTACAGTTCTGGAAGAGCATGGCCATTAATAAACAGAAGTGAGTGCAGAATTTTAAGTACCCTTCCTTAGTCCAGATATATGTTCCGCAAAAACCTCATATAAGGGAGTGAGCAATTCAGCTCAGTCCATTAATTGCCCAAAATATCATGGCTGGTAATCTGCAAATTAGATTATAAAACCTCATTGCATATAAACAAATGCTAAGATAGATTGTCTCTGCTTTCTTGGCAATTAGCTTGCAAAACAGTTACTGTATTTTACGCTTAACTGTATTAAAGAGCCAACAGTGATTTCACAGAAAAGCAGCTTCATAATGAATATTGTTTTTATGAATCCTAAGTCCAGTCACTAAATGTTTATGGTTGCCCATATGACTCCGTTTTGAAAGATACTTCTGGTTTTTATCTAATCAGGTTCTCCCTACAGCACCTCTGGGCAGCCAGGAGCTGGGGCTCCAGGCCCATGTAGGGACATTATACGCCCAGTTTTCCCCAGATGTGCTTTTTATTTTTTTTACCAGGAACACAAACTGGTAGCATATTGAGCAGTCACCAAGTTAGCCAGGGATTTCTGGATATCTGGTATTTCTCACAAGTGAGGTAGACAGAACAGCTCTAGCTGGGATGCTCAATACCTAGAAATCAGGGGTGACCATAGTGCATGCACTCACAGTAACTTTCACATTCTGGGGAAAGGAAGAGTTAAAAGTATTTAAATGCCTTTCTAGACCACAGCAATTAACAACTAGGTCCACAGAGTGACCCCTCCTACTGCTGATGTGAAGGTGGCTACATGGGCTTACATACAGAACTGTTCCCCACCACTTCTCATTAGTTGGTCATGAGTGTGGTAAATGACACACACATAAGGGTCCATGGAATGTGGAAAGAGGGGCAGGTCACTTGGGAAGAATACAAGAATGTGGTCAGAGCATGCAGGGACGCGACGAGGAAGGCCAAGGCCCACCTGGAATTGAAGCTGGCAAGGGATGTCAAAAACAACAAGAAGGGCTTCTTCAACTACATCAGCAGCAAAAGGAAGGCTAGGGACAATGTGGGGCCGC